>Ga0316220_1000013_pt1 | contig 310745 bp, 287 predicted proteins | sample TBH18005metaG_FD_203632 | JGI IMG/M metagenome (GOLD analysis project Ga0316220, IMG submission 203632) | Freshwater microbial communities from Trout Bog Lake, Wisconsin, USA - TBH18005 | ecosystem: Environmental > Aquatic > Freshwater > Lake > Hypolimnion/Profundal zone | place: USA... | reverse complement strand
ATAGCAACTATCTCGGGCTAGAATCCACAGCTAAATAGAATTGCGCCTTAATCTTTGCTATCACCGGATGCTGACGCATCGCGGACTGGTCTGTCCGAAATGGCTGGAACATGCGTTCGCGGTGCTGGCGGTATGCTCCATGCAGGACACGCCGGCACGCTGGGTGGCGGTGCACCGGCGCCACCATGAGCATTCCGACCGGCAGGACGATCCACACAGCCCGCTGGTCAACTTCTTCTGGGGCCATGTCGGGTGGATGCTGGCCGAGAACCGCGATCTGGTCCGCCTCGGGATCTACGACCGCTATGCCAAGGACATCCTGCGCGACCCGTTCTACCGAAACATGGAGCGCACGCCGTTATACCCGGCGATCCTGTTGGGCTCGTGGCTGGTGTTTTTCCTGGGCGGGTTCGCGGCGGATTTGCTGGAGGGTGGTGGCAGCCTGTCCGACGCCCTGCAATTTGGCGCCAGTCTGCTGATATGGGGCGTGTTTGTCCGCACGGTCGTGGTCTGGCACATCACATGGTCCGTCAATTCGTTCGCGCATCTTTGGGGTTATCGTAACTACGAAACCGGCGAGCAGAGCCGTAACAACTGGATTGTCGCGCTAATTTCCAACGGCGAGGGTTGGCATAACAACCATCACGCGGACTCCCGCTCCGCCCGGCATGGCCATCGCTGGTGGGAGGTTGACGTGGTGTACCTGACGATCCGCCTCCTGGAGATGGCGGGGTTGGCGCGCAATGTTTGCCGGCCGGATGTGCGCGCGGTGGCTAGGTTATCGAGGAAGAAACGGGCGCCATAGCGACGCTGCCCGTCGACACCAGCCTGACAAGTCCCAGGTTAACGGCATCGGCTTACTGACCGAGCAACAGGAACACATGTATAGTATCGGCTTATAGAGTAGACCGGTTATTCAGCGGCAACGACGGATTGTTGTTCGGCTGCCATGTGCCACAGGCCGTCGGCATCAACGTCGATCGCGGGGTCGCCATTCGGTCGTGAAGGGACCGGCCACTCGATCGCCGTGCCATGGTCGGTAACCCGCGCCCGTGCGAACAGGCGTTCGTCCCGTAACGCCTTCCATACCGGAGCATTACCAATGTCGCCGGAAAAATCCGCGACAGATTGGTCGCCGGAGGTCCAACGGACCAGCAGGCGATACCCGGACCTCGGTTCGATCGAAGCGATGCGATGCAACGTCATGACAACGGGATCTCTTCCAGTGGCAGTCCGGCGCGAGCCAACATCCAGTTACGGGCCAAGGCATCTCGATGAAACCGCGCCCAATGAAGCACTATTAGCATATCCGTCGGCCGAATTGAACCTTCGATTACACAAAGGTCGGCGATACGGATCGACGCTTCCAGCCCGGCGTGCTGGACATGAAAATGCGGCACGCCATGCTCTTTGTAATACAAGAGCACGCGAATTTCGCCGGAGAGACGCGCTACAGTTGGCATGACCAAACGAGTTTGGCACGCAATGGTTAACCAATCGTGAACGCGAGACGTTTTCTTTGATCTCTGGCCCTACCCCTCCGGGGCCGCCTGAATATCCACCATCAGTTCATTCCCCAACTGCTCCAGCCCCGCCCGCATCGCCTCCACCGCCGCCTCGCTTGGTGCGCGAACGTAGGCCGTGGCGCGGAACAGGGTACCGCCGCTAAACGATCCGCTGGACACGCCGGTCGTCAGTTCCTCGATATTGACGCCATTCGCTGCCAGCACTTGCGTGATATCGCGCACAATACCGGGACGATCGTTGCCGACCACATCGACCACCAGCAACGGCTCCGAGGCAATCGCCGGCGGCTCAGTGGCGCCGATTTGGACCTGAACGCGCAGGCCCTGGCTTTCCAGCGCCTGAAGATCGTCCAGCAGCGACTCCGGCGCCTCCACCAGCACGATCCCGGCGAATTGTCCGGCCAGCCGAGCCATGCGGCTGTCCAGCCAGCTTCCATTGCGGGCGGCGACGGCTTCGGACAGCGCGCGGACCAAACCGGGGCGATCCGGCCCGACAACCGTCAAAATCAGCGAAGCCATTGTGAATGTCCTTTTGAGCGAAGGCGACGATATACCGGCTCCGGCCTGCTCCGGCCAGCCCGGCGCATTCCCGCCATTCGCGAACGTTATTGCAAAACGGGGCGCGGCATGGTTGTTACGCGCGCCTTGGAGGGTACGTTCCTAATGTCAAAATTTGTTTCCGGCCGTCATTTTCTTCAGACTCCCGGGCCGACCAATCTGCCCGAGCGGGTCTTGCGCGCCATGAACCGGCACGCGATCAACCACCGGGGTCCGGAATTCGGCGCCCTGGGCCTGGAAATCGTGCGCAAGATGCGCATGGTGTTCCAAACGTCATCGGCGACCATTGGGATTTTCCCGGCCTCCGGCACCGGAGCGTGGGAATCCGCGCTGACCAATACGCTGGCCGCCGGTGACCGCATCTTGATCAGCCGCACCGGCCAGTTCTCCCACCTGTGGGAGCAGATGGCGACCCGCTTTGGGTTGGACGTCGTGGCGCTGGAAACCGACTGGCGCCGTGGCGCCGACGCCGCCGCGATCCAACTGGCGCTAGAGCAGGACACCGAACACAAGATCAAAGCTGTGTGCGCGGTGCAATGCGAGACCTCGACCGCCTGCATGACCGATATCGCGGCCGTGCGGGACGCGATGAACGCCGCCAAGCACCCTGCCCTGCTGATGGTCGATGCGATTTCGTCACTGGGATGTGCGGATTACCAGCATGATTCCTGGGGCGTCGATGTGACGATTGCCGGGTCGCAGAAGGGCCTGATGGTTCCCCCCGGCCTGTCTTTCACCGCCATCAGCGACAAGGCTCTGGCCGTTGCTCGGGCTGGCGGCGGCCGTCGCAGCTATTGGGATTGGGAGCCGCTGGTTGCCTCGAACAAGACCGGCTTCTTCCCGTACACCCCGGCGATGAACCTGCTGTATGCGTTGAATGAGGCGCTGGACATGCTGGCCGAGGAAGGTCTGGCCACCACGTTTGCCCGCCACGCACGGTATGCTCAGGCGACCCGCCTGGCCGTCGCGGCATGGGGATTGGAGCTACAGTGCCAGGACTCGAACGCCTATGCGCCGGGTGTGACCGCCATTCGGGTGCCGGAAGGCCACAGCGCCGACAAGCTGCGCGCCGTGATCCTGGAGAAGTTCAACATGGCCCTGGGCAACGGGCTCGGACGCATGGAGGACAAGGTGTTCCGGATCGGCCACATGGGCGATCTGGGCGTTCTGTCGTTCACCGGGACGCTGACCGGGGTCGAGATGGGGCTGCGCGCGGCCGGCATCCCGCATAACGAAGGCGGCGTGCAAGCGGCGATGAACTATCTGGCGACGTCGAACGGGTAACGTCACGCCTGGACATAACTGCGTCCGGCGCACACCGCTTCCCCATCGTCCTGGCCCGGCTTGTCCGGGCCACCTGTGGCGGCAGGAGCGGGGATTGGTGTCCCGAACAAGCCGGGCCATGACAGAATAGGCCATGACGGATCGGGCCAGGCCGATCGGGTCATGACTGATCGGGCGATAAAGATCGGGGAACCGTGTGCCGAACCGAACCAGCCTACCCCGTGGCCTGATGGAAATCTTCCTGGTCTTCCTCCGCCTGGGCTGCACCAGCTTTGGCGGTCCGGTGGCGCATATTGGGTACTACCGAGCTGAGCTTGTGGCCAAACGCCGCTGGCTGACCGAGGCGACGTTCGCCGACCTCGTCGCACTGTGCCAGTTCATGCCGGGACCGGCCTCGTCGCAAACCGGGATGGCCATCGGCCTGATCCGGGGCGGCCCGTTGGGCATGCTGGCGGCGTGGGCAGGGTTTACGTTGCCCTCGGCGGTGGCGATGACGGTTTTTGCCTATGGTGTCGGGGCGATCGGCGACCTGTCGCAAGCCGGGTGGTTACGCGGGTTAAAGCTGGTCGCCGTGGCGGTGGTCGCGCAAGCGGTTTGGGGCATGGCACGCAGCCTCGCGCCCGATCGCGCCCGGGCCAGTGTCGCGGTCACGGCGTGCCTGGTGTGCCTGGCGGTGCCTTCATCATTCGGTCAGATCGCGGCGATCCTGCTGGGGGCGGTGATTGGCATGACGGTCCTGCCGGCCGAACCACCAGGTGCCGACAAGCCGGTGAGCATGGGTATTACCATTCCGGCCGGCGTCGCCGTCGCGCTGCTGGTGGCGTTCTTCGCGTTGCTGGCCGGATTGCCCGTTCTGGCGGACCTGACCGGGGGCCATTTCGTCGCCTTGGTCGATGCGTTCTACCGAGCGGGCTCCCTGGTGTTTGGCGGCGGGCATGTCGTGCTGCCGCTGCTCCAGGCGACGGTGGTGGAGCCGGGATGGGTCGATCCAAACCTGTTCCTGGCTGGCTATGGCGCGACCCAGGCGATGCCGGGTCCGATCTTTACGTTTGCCGCCTTTCTGGGAGCCGTGGAGACTCCCGGCCCGCACGGATGGATCGGCGCGGTCGTGGCGACGGTGTCGATCTTCGCGTCGTCGTTCCTGCTGGTGGGGGGGTTGCTGCCGTTCTGGGACACGCTGCGGCACCGGCCCGGCGTGCGGGCGGCTCTGCGGGGCGTGAACGCGGCCGTAGTCGGCGTGCTGTTGGCGGCCCTGTTCACCCCGATCTGGACCGGGGCGGTGCATACCGCGACCGACTTTGGGCTGGGATTGGTGGCGTTCCTGCTGCTGGTGCTGTGGGCCGTGCCGCCCTGGCTTGTGGTGTTGCTGGGTGCGGTCACGGGGGAATTGCTGGTCCAGTTCGGCTTGCCGGTCTGACGGGATCCTATCGGTTTTCCGGCGGGATATCCTTGATCCGTCTTGAATGCGCGGCGATCTCCGCCGGCGTAAACGACAAGTGGCGCCGGTTCATGGATGGAGGACGTTTCTCAACGGAAAGCCCTGGCCGCCATTCCATTGCCGGACGAATGGGCCGCGGCTCGAAGCCGCCGCCGCAGTTCGGGCAGACATTATGAAGCTCGCTCTCCACGCACTCCACACAGAACGTGCATTCGTAGGAGCAAATGCGCGCCAGTAATGACGCGGGGGGTAGATCCCGGTCACAGAACTCGCAATTGGGTCGTAGTTCCAAAGCCATGGCAGGCTCTCCGCTTGTTTTTACGGGTCCCCATCGATTGGGGGCGGCTCGTCCGGACCACCTGTCGCGGGCTCTGTCAGGACAAAGGTGGCCTGGGCAGGCGGCCCATGACGGTCAGGGAGACCATGCGATCCAAGTCAGGCTGAAAATGCTCCAGGGTAAGGCTCGCCGCCGCTTCACTCACTTCGGCTGACAGTCTCCGACGACCGTGGCTTCAGCGGAGTGGCCGGCACGGTCAGTCCGGGATCGGATTCATACGACACAGCCTCGACAGGGCCGGGAACCCCGTCCTGCCCTGGCCGCACTATAAACAGCTTGCGCCACATAGCGTGGAGAAATCCCCCTGCCCCGGCCGGCATCAGGAACATCACCGCGATCAGGATCACCCCGTAGACCGCACTCGGTGCCGCCTTCGACACCTTGTCGGCGAGGTTGGGAATGAACTCGATAAACGCCGCGCCGATCAGCGTGCCGCCGATCGATGAGGCGCCACCAACCACCAGCCCGACGAACAGGAAGATTGAGACGAAAACCTGAAAACTATCCGGCGCAACGAACTGGACTGCGATGGCGCCGAGCGAACCGGCCAATCCGGTGTACATCGCGCTTAACGCGAAGGCTCGGGTTTTGACGATCGGCAGGTTGATGCCCATCGCCTCGGCCGCCATGGCGTGGTCGCGGATCGCCATCATCGCTCGCCCCATGCGGCCGCGCACGATGTTCCAGGCGATGATGTACAACACGACCGCGATGGCGACGGTGAACAGATAAAGCCACTGGTCGGGCGACAACGGCAACCCGAACGGCGCGTCCGGCTTGTCGATCACCAACCCCTGCACGCCGCCGGTCCACTCCTCGAACGCCTTGTATTTCAGGATCTGCGGGATCGCGACGGCAAGGGCGAACGTCGTCAGAGCCAGATAGAGACCGCCCAATCTCAGCGCCGGCAGCCCCAGCACGAATCCCACGCCAGCACACACCACAGCCGAAACGGGCAGGGTCAACCAATACGGCATATTCCACGTCGTCATCAGGATGGCGGTCGTGTACGCTCCGATCGCATAAAACGCGCCGTGCCCAAGCGAGATCTGGCCGTTGAAGCCGGTTAGCAGTGAGAGCCCCAGGATCGCGATGGCATAAACCACCACCATCGTAAGCTGGAACAGATGATAGTCGGTGAACTGAGCCACCGGCACGATCGCGGCCAACAGCACCAGAACGGCAATCAGCCACGGAGTCCGCATGTTGGTCATACCCGGCTGTACACTTTGCGGCCCATCAGGCCGGTGGGCTTAATCGTCAGCACCGTCACAATAATCGCCAGCGCGAGGGTCAGTTTCAACTCGGTCCCGACCAAATAGGCACCGCCGAGGTTCTCGATGATGCCGACCGCGAAGCCACCGAGCACGGCGCCCAGCGGATTGTCGATGCCGCCGAGGAGGGCTCCAGCGAAGGCATACAGTAAGATGCCGGACATCATGTTGGGATCAAGGAACACGATCGGCGCCACCATGCAGCCGGCCACCGCCCCGATCGCCGCCGCGAGGCCCCAGCCCAGCGCCAGCATCCAACCAACGCGCACGCCAACCAAACGGGATGACGTCGCGTTGAAGGCGGCCGCGCGCATCGCCAGCCCAAGGCGGGTGTGGCGGAAGAACAGATACACGCTCAGCAGGACGATCAGCGTGACGGCGGTCGATCCCAGTTCATGGCCGGACAGGTAGCCCCCCAGCATCGGACGATCCGGGAACGGCGTTGGAAATTGCTTGATGGTGTAGTCGAAGAACCAGCCGCTGAGGCTGTTGACGATCAGCAACAGGCCGACGAACACCCCGACCGAGGCCAGGATCGGCGCGTTGGCCAGCGGACGCATCAGCACCCGTTCGATCGCGACGCCAATGGCGAACGAGACGACCACGGCGGCGGTGAACGCGATCCAGTACGGGAAGCCGGCATTGATGAAGGTCAGCGCAATATAGGTGGAAAATGTCGCCATCTCCCCCTGCGCGAAGTTCACGTGATGGGTGGCCTGGTAGATCATGACCAGGGCCAGCGCGACGGACGCATAGATGCCGCCCGTGGCAATGCCCGACATGATCTGATGAATGACACCTGCGAGCATCGTGGCCCCTAATGTTTGCGTCGTGTCATGGCCGGGCCTGGCCCGGCCACCCACGACTTGCTGTGCTGCTGCCAGGGTAGTCGTGGTTGGCCTCGCCAGGCCCGGCCATGACGGGCAAAGGTGATCCGTGCCTGCGTCATCGCGCTAGTAACCGAGGTACGAGCGGCGAACGCCCTCGTCCTTGCTGATGTCAGCCGACGAGCCGGCCATCACGATGCGGCCGGTTTCCAGCAGATAGGCGTCCTCGGCGAATTCCAGCGCGATGGCGGCGTTCTGTTCCACCAGCAGGATGCTGACGCCGGCGTCCTGGCGGATGCGCGCCAGGATGCGGAAAATTTCCTGCACGATCAGCGGGGCGAGTCCAAACGACGGCTCATCCAGCAGCAACAGGCGGGGACGCAGCAACAGGGCTCGGACGATGGCGAGCATCTGCTGCTCGCCGCCGGACAGGGTGCCGGCCTGCTGTTTGTAGCGTTCCTTCAGGCGGGGAAAGTAATCGAACATGTGCTCGAAATCGGCGGTCGCCTCCCGCGCCGGGCGGGTGTAGGCGCCGAGGCGCATGTTCTCCTCGACCGTCAATTCCATGAAGGTGCCGCGGCCTTCGGGGACATGCGCGACACCGAGCCGCACGATGTCCTCGGTGGCCATGGCATCGATTCGTTTACCGTCCAGGGTCATGGTCCCGGTGGTCCGGACCAGACCGCAGATGGCGCGGAGCGTCGTGGTTTTGCCGGCGCCATTGGCGCCAAGCAAAGCCGTCACGCCGCCCTGGCGCACCGCGAAATCGATACCGTGGAGAACCCTGGTCTCGCCATAGGCCGCATGGAGGCCCTTGGCCTCAAGCAGGTTGGTCACGCGCGCTTGCCCGCCGCACCTGGTGAAAGGGGGTCGCATGTCGTTTTCATCCGTGCGTCGCACGCAATGCCGATGCAGCCACAGCCTGCCATACGCCCCCGATCCCCTCGTTTTTGGTTTTTTCCAGCCGGTTGGAGGGTGGCGAAGCGAACCGGCCGAGTCAATCGGCTAAGATCGCGGGTGGCGTCCGGGGCGCCCCGTTTGACCGCCGCGCGTGCGGCCGATCGCGGAAAGGCCGAGGCCGGTTGGACACAAAATCCGGCGCATGACCAAATACCTGGAACCGAAGCGGCCCCGGGTCGCTCTGGGGAAGCCATCAGACCAACCTTGAGGGCAGGATGACGGCTGTACTGACAATGTGGGGGAAGTTCACGATGCGCGCCGCGTCAGACCGTCGGCACCGCCCCCCGGGGCGGCTGATCATCTGCATTCCACTGGTGCTGACCGGGTGTCAGGCGGCCATTCTCGACCCGAAAGGCTTCGTCGGATTATCCGAGAAAACCATCCTCATCGATTCGCTGGCCATCATGCTCGCGATTGTCCTGCCAACGATCGCCGCGACCCTTGGGTTCGCCTGGTGGTTCCGCGTCGCGAACATGCGGGCACGATATTTGCCGGACTGGGCGTATTCCGGGCGCATCGAATTGATTGTCTGGGGCATTCCTCTCCTCACGATCATGCTTCTCGGTGGAGTGGCCTGGATCGGCTCGCACGACCTGGATCCGGCGAAACCACTGGCATCCACATCGCCGCCGCTGGAGGTTCAGGGCGTGTCGATGGACTGGAAATGGTTGTTCATTTATCCCGACCAACATGTCGCGAGCGTGAACCAGTTGATTATTCCCGCGGGCGTGCCGGTCCATTTCTCTCTGACATCCGCCAGCGTGATGAATGCGTTCTTCGTACCTGCTCTCGGCAGCATGATCTATACTATGAACGGCATGGCGACACAGTTGAACCTGCAGGCCGGCGCACCCGGCAGCTTCCACGGCTTGTCCAGTCATTACAGCGGCGATGGATTTTCCGACATGCACTTTGAAGTTCACGCGATGCCGCCGGATGGGTTCCAGTCATGGGTCGCCGCCACGCGCAACAGCGGCAGCGTGCTGGATACCGGCACTTATCGCCACCTGATGATACAAAGTATCGCGATCGAGCCATTCACCTACAAAGACGCCGAAGCCGGGCTGTTTCAGAAAATCGTTAGACAGGAACTGCCTCCCGGACCGGGTCCGCAGACCGGCACGCCATCGCTGGACGTATCGCCCCGCAGTGCACAATAACATCGACGGAGCAACCGCATGTTGGGCAAACTGACCTGGAGCGCCATTCCGTTCGATCAGCCGATTCCGCTGGTGGCAGCGGCCTTGGTTGGTTCGGTTATTGTCTGTGTTCTGATCTGGGTCATTGTAAAGGGACATCTGCCCTATCTATGGAACGAATGGATCACCAGCGTCGATCATAAGCGGATCGGTGAGATGTACACGATCCTGGCGCTGGTTATGCTGCTGCGGGGCTTCACGGACGCGATGATGATGCGATTACAACAAGCCCTGGCGTTTCAGTCACCCGGCTATTTGCCGCCCGAACACTACAATCAAATCTTCTCAGCGCACGGCACGCTGATGATTTTCTTTGTGGCTATGCCGTTTATGATCGGCTTGATGAATTTCGTCGTGCCTTTGCAGCTCGGTATTCGCGATGTTGCGTTCCCGACATTGAATTCGGTCGGATTTTGGCTGACCGCGACCGGCGCCCTGTTGGTGAATATCTCACTGGTTGTCGGCGAGTTCGCCCGCACCGGGTGGCTGCCCTATCCGCCATTGTCGGAGCTGACATATTCGCCCGGGGTGGGTCCTGATTATTACCTGTGGGCGTTGGAGATTTCCGGCGTCGGCACCCTGGTGTCCGGCGTCAATCTGGTAACGACCATTCTGAAGGTTCACGCCCCCGGCATGACGTACATGCGAATGCCGATGTTCTGCTGGACGTCGCTGGCGTCTAATCTGCTGATCGTCGCCGCCTTCCCGATTCTGACCGCCACATTGGCGATGCTGCTGCTGGACCGCTACCTCGGCTTTCACTTTTTCACCAACGAAGCCGGCGGCAACGTGATGATGTTCATGAACCTGATCTGGGCGTGGGGCCACCCGGAGGTTTACATCCTGATCCTGCCAGCCTTCGGCGTGTTTTCCGAGGTGGTGGCGACATTTTCGCGTAAACCGCTGTTCGGATACCGGTCGATGGTGATGGCGACGATGGCCATTTGCCTGCTGTCGTTCACCGTGTGGTTGCACCACTTCTTCACCATGGGTGCCGGTGCCGACGTCAATGCGATCTTCGGGATCATGTCGATGATTATCGCCGTGCCCACCGGCGTGAAGATCTTCAACTGGCTGTTTACGATGTATGGCGGCCGGGTCGTTTTCGCCCCTCCTATGCTCTGGGCGTTGGGTTTCATGGTGACGTTCGTCATCGGTGGCATGACGGGCGTTCTGCTGGCCGTGCCGCCGGCCGACTTCGTGCTGCACAACAGCCTGTTTCTGGTCGCGCATTTCCATAACGTGATCATCGGCGGCGTGCTGTTCGGGGGCTTCGCGGGCTACAGCTATTGGTTCCCCAAAGCGTTCGGATTTCGGCTGCATGAAGGTCTGGGTGTCGCGGCCTTCTGGTGCTGGCTGGTCGGGTTCTATCTCGCGTTCGGACCGCTGTATGTGCTGGGCCTGGACGGCATGACCCGGCGTATGCAGCATTACGACGTTCCCGAGTGGCACCCATGGCTGCTGGTCGCCGCTGCTGGCGCCCTGGTGATCCTGGCCGGCATCGTTCTGCAGGTGGTGCAACTTGTCGTCAGTATTCGCGACCGTGCGGAACTGCGCGACACCACCGGCGATCCCTGGAACGGCCGCTCGCTGGAGTGGGCGACGCCGTCACCGCCGCCTGCGTTCAATTTTCCCGTGCTGCCGCATGTCGAGGGCGAGGATGCCTATTGGGCCATCAAACAGCGCGCCATCGCCGTCGCCACAGCGGGTGAGGAACCGACCTACGCCGCCATCGAGATGCCCCGGAACAGCCCCACCGGTTTCATCTGCGCCTTCTTTGCCACGTTCATGGGTTTCGCGCTGATCTGGCACATCTGGTGGATGGTCGCCGTGGCGGCTGTGGGCGCGTTCGCAACCTTCGTCGTCTTCGCGTGGCGGGATGTTCCGGACTACATCATCCCCGCCTCTAAGGTCGCCCGCATCGCCCGCGCCAACCGCCGTTCAAGGGAACTGGCACTGGCGAACCTACGGCCGGTTCGATGAGCGGCGTTTCGGCCACGGCCGATCCGCACCCGATGGGCGAGCTGTTATCGAAGCGCATCGTCACCGGCTACGGATTTTGGATTTTCCTGCTCAGCGACATCATCATGTTCTCGGCCTTCTTCGCGACCTATGCGGTGCTGGCCGGGGCGACCGCGGGCGGACCGACCGGGCGCGATCTGTTCAACCTGGACAGCGTGGCAATCGAGACAGGCTGCCTCTTGCTGTCCAGCTTTACCTGCGGCCTTGCCAGCATCGGGGCACAGACCCGCCGCGACCTGTTATTCTACGGCGCAATGACAGTCACCTTCCTGTTGGGACTTGGATTCCTCAGCATCGAGGTTCGGGAATTCGCCGGCATGGTCGCGCGCGGCGCTGGACCGAGCCGCAGCGCGTTCCTGTCAGCGTTTTTCACCCTGGTGGGCTGTCATGGACTGCACGTTTCGGCCGGATTGCTGTGGTTGCTGACAATGATGGCTCAGGTTTTCGCCAAAGGGTACCGGCCGGACATTCTTCGGCGCGTCTTGTGCTTCAGCCTGTTCTGGCATGCCCTGGATATCGTTTGGATTGGCGTGTTCACCGTGGTTTACCTGATGGGAGCCGGACAATGAGTCCCGCTGAAGATCCCGACCTCGCACCCGGTGACGAAGGAACCGAAGGCATTGTCGGCTATGTGGTTGGGCTGGGCCTGGCCATCCTGCTGACCGGCGTCTCGTTCTTCGTCGCCCAAACGACGCTGGTGTGGCAACCGAGCATTCCCGTTGCGCTGGCTGTGTTGGCAATCGCGCAGATGGGCGTGCATCTGGTGTTCTTCCTCCACATCACGACGGGGCCGGATAACGTCAACAACGTGATGGCCCTGGCGTTCGGCGTGCTGATCGTGATCCTGTTGATCGGTGGTTCGCTATGGATCATGGCGCATCTGAATGCGAATATGATGCTGATGGACCGGATCATGCAGATGCAACGGTAAATCTGCCGATGCTCCAGTTGTCGGCCGTCCCTGGAACACCAGTTCAAAATGAGAACCGCTGCCGGCAAAGTGTGCGGACATGGCGCTGCAATTCCAAATGTGATTCCTCTTCCCTTACGCTTTTGAGGATTATTCCTGAACAAACCATCCTCTTGTTGAAATAATAGTGAACCTGTAGTGATGCAAAACAACTCGCCCGCGCCCGATCAAACGGCACGAAGCACGGCGTTGCAGGCCTGGATTCGCGCTCTTGAATACACTCGCGTGGCGCCGGACACCCGTCCGGCCATGCTCGCCGCCCGACTGGATGCGCTCGCGGACACTTATGCCGATCGCCCCGCGCTGTCGGGCGAGGCGGAACATTTCACCTATCGCGAACTCGCGGCTCGGTCGAACCGATACGCAAGATGGACAATCGCGCACGGTCTCGGCAAAGGCGATGTGGTCTGCCTGCTGATGCCCAACCGTCCAGATTATGTCGCGATCTGGTTGGGTGTGACGCGCACCGGCTGCGCCGTGGCATTGATCAACACCAATATGGTCGCCGAGGCGTTGCTGCACAGTATCCAGGCCGCCGGTGCGACTCACCTGATCGTGGGGGGCGCCCTGCTCTCCGCCGTGGCGGCGGTGGCGGATCGGCTTCCTCCGGGCCTGCGCGTCTGGATACATGGCGCACCCGCGCCAAGCCCATGGTCCCGGATTGAGCCAGAGATCGCGACGCTGAGCACGGAACGGCTCAATGCCGCCGAATGCCGGGAACCCGCGGCGGCCGACCGGGCGTTGTTGATCTACACCTCCGGCACCACAGGCCTGCCGAAGGCGGCCAACGTCACCCACGGACGTGTGCTGGAATGGAGCCTTTGGTTCGCTGGCATGATGGATGTCCAATCAACCGACCGCCTCTACAATTGTCTGCCGATGTACCACAGCACCGGAGGAATCGTCGCCATCGGCGCCATGCTGGTCAGAGGCGGTTCGGTGGTGATCCGTCAACGATTCTCCGCCAACCGTTTCTGGGATGATGTCGCGGACTCCGAATGCACGATCTTTCAGTATATCGGTGAGCTTTGCCGCTACCTCACCCTGACTCCGCCGCACGCGCGGGAGCGGCAGCATCGGCTGCGGCTGGCCTGCGGCAACGGGCTACAGGGCGATGTCTGGAACGATTTCCAGCCGCGCTTTGCAATCCCGCGAATCCTGGAATTCTACGCGGCCACGGAAGGCATCGTCTCGCTATACAATTGTGAGGGTAAGCCCGGCGCCATTGGCCGCATACCTCCATTCCTGGCGCATCGTTTCCCGGTGGCGCTCATAAAATGCGATCCAGAAACATCAACCCCGCTACGGGATGCAGCCGGGCTCTGCATCGCCTGCGGCGCCGACGAAGCGGGCGAGGCAATCGGACAGCTTCCGCAAGCTTCCGATATGTCCGCTCGACGCTTCGACGGCTACACGGATCGGGCGGCATCGGAACGCAAGATGCTGCGCAACGTCTTCGTCGAAGGTGACCGGTGGTTCCGCACCGGCGATCTCATGCGGAAAGACGCGGCAGGATTTTTCTACTTCGTTGACCGTATCGGCGACACTTTCCGCTGGCGGGGCGAAAACGTATCAACCACCCAGGTTGCCGAGGTGCTTCGCACGTGCCCGGGTGTGACCGATGCGATCGTTTATGGCGTGACGGTGCCGGGGAATGAAGGCCGAGCCGGCATGGCCGCGATCACAACCGATCACCGCTTCGATTTTACGGAACTAAGTGCTCATTTGGCGGCGCATCTGCCCGCCTACGCGCATCCGTTGTTCGTTCGCCGCGGCGCGAGCCTGGACGTCACCGGAACCTTCAAGCTGACGAAGGGCAAATTTGCGCAACAGGGCTACGCCGATTCAACCGACCCGGTTTGGTTCAACGACCGGGGAGGCAACCGCTTCGTGGCTTGCGACGCATCGCTGGTGCAGGAGATCGGTGACGGTAGGCGCCGCCTTTGACCTGCCCGTCGGCGATACTGCCGGCGTTGTTGGTGGATTTTTCGCTGAGCGCGTTCAGGCCGCCGCGTTTTCATAGAGCGAAACAAAATCGCCAATTGTCACAGGAAATGGAACGTCGCCGTCACGATCAAACGGATCGATACCCAGGCTGTCATCCAAAGACGCGACCAGCACCGCGATACAAAGCGAATCCAGCCCTGAGTTGAGCAGAGGAAGCTCGTCTGTCAACGGCGACAGTGTTTTTTTCTGTTGTTGGGCAATTCTTACCATTTATTCAATTATAATAGATCTGGTTGACATTTTTACCTCAATGACTGGATTGTCCAACTGACGCACCCGCAAGCTCACCAGGCGAGGCTCATTCCGCCTCCGCGAGAACATCCACAAGCGTCTCGATATCCTGTACCGTTGTTTCGCCGTGCGTTATACAGGCGCGAATGACGTCCCGCCCTTCAAACGTGGCCACCGAAACCCAACCGCGCCCGGAGGCCAGGACCTTGTTAACGATTGATCGGACGTCGGCAGAGTTCGGCGGTGGCTCGATACACAGTACGGCAAGAGAAGACCGGTTGACCGTCCGCCAGCCTCGCGCCGCGAGGGCGGCGCTGAGGCGTTCCGCCAGATCAATCGCATGCTCGACGTGGTCCCCATAGGCATCCCACCCGCCCAGCGCCAGCGACAAGAATAAGCGCAATCCAAGGAAACGCCGCGACCATTGGAGCGATAGGACATACGGATCGCGCTCACGATCGTTTGAGGGCATATAGCCCGTGGAAACAGCGAATGCCGATGACAGGACGGCGGGATGCGCCGTCAGGACCATGCCGCAGCCCATGGCGGTTGCAAACCATTTGTGCGCATCGATCGTAACGGAATCGGCTTGTTCGATCCCGGTCAGCACCTGCCGATGCCTGCCGGACGCGATGACTGCTCCACCCCACGCGGCATCGACGTGGAACCATGCGCCCTCGATCCGGGCCAGTTCAGCACATTCTGAGAGCGGATCTATCATACCGGCATTGGTCGTGCCCGCCGTCGCAACGACCATGACAGGGATGCACCCCGATGCCCGGTCATTCGCTATGGCAGCGGCCAAGGCGTTGGTATCCATCCGGCCTGACCCATCCGTGGCGATCAGTCTGGCCGCCGACCGGCCGATACCCGCCTGATGCGCGATCTTGAGCCACGCGAGATGACTCTCTTTTGAGATGTAAAACACCGGGCGACCCGGAAATGATCGGACCCCATCCACCGCGAACCCGGGGTCCGCGCGCGTCAGGGCGCAGATGAGCGCCGTATAGTTGGCCTCGGCTCCGCCGGTGGTAAAATGACCCGCTGCCCCGACCGGAAGCCCGGCACGCCGGATAACCGAACGAATCACATGTGCCTCTATCTCGACCGCCGCCGGGGACGTAGTCCAGGTCGCAAGCTGCGGATTGAATGCGCTTGCGATTCGATCCGCCCATTGGGCCGGCGTTGTCGGTGCGGGATTAAACAGTCCGAAATAACGAGGATGGGTGACATGAACGATGCCATGCTCCATCTGTGCGATCGTCCAGGACAGGAGGTGTTCGGCCTAGCGCGGTGCCTGGAAATCGAAAGCCGCAAGCTCATCGCGAAAGGCCGCGAGGTCCAGTCGTGGCGTGACCGGGCCAGCGGCGACGCGTTGATGGGCGGCGGCCAACGCGCGGGTTAGATAGTCGTCCCAATCCCGACGATCGTGGTCACTGAGAAAAAGCGGCGACGCCGGATTGTCCACGTTACAGGCCGCGTGTGAAATCGTGGTGAGCATGCCGAAGATCGCTGGCGAGCGATCTGCTCATCTGGTCGGCGGACAGATGGTGATGCCTCGCGCCGCCCGCATATTGAGATTTTTGCGCTGCCAGATAGGCAACCCAGTTCGCGTAGATGCCTCTCGCCGGTTCCCGCCAGGGATGCGTCAGCATGACCTCCGCGATCCCGACTGGAAGTTCCACAAGAATATCCGTATTGCGTCGTTCAAGCGCGCGCAACCGAAACGCTTCCAATGCGGCAGCCGTCTTGTGATCGAAGTAGAACCTTGGCGCTTCAGGAAAATCATTCCTTTCACCGGAAAGGAACCGCGTGATGTCGCGGCGGTATTCGCGGAATAACGCGTCAGGGTCGTATTCCGGGTGTCCCTGGGCGAAGATGAACAGGCTGGATCGCTGCTTGACGAAAAGGTCCGCGCCAGCATCTTTAGATGTGGAGATTATCTGATAGCCCATTGCCTCAAGGGCTTTGGCAGGCAATCCGTTGTATCGCGAATGGGGAATGCGCCACGTCGCCGGCATGCCCGACACCAAAGGGTGGTCAGCCACCTTCTGACAGTCGAACACCCCGGAGAGCTTTTCATCCAGCGGGCTGCGGTCGATGCCGTCCAGATGAAGCACAGCAGCGTGTGCCGCCAGACAGGACCACACCGTCGAAACGGTGTGGTCTTCGGCCCAATCGATTAATCGGGCAAGTGTGTTCCAATAGGGCTCTTGCTTCAGGCCCGGCGCGCGTGGCTCCGCCCCGGTTACGATAAGACCATCGAGATCGCTCGTCCAAAGATTGTCGATCGTCTCATAGTGCTGGTGAAGATACGGTTGAATAATATCCGCCCGCGGAACGTCAGGTAAGCAGAACCATCGGATGGAAACGCGATTGCCGAACGGCCCCGCCAAAAGCAAATCCCGGAATTGCCGCTCTGTCGTGCGCAACGCGGCATCCGGCATATTGTTCACAAAGCCAATGACAATAGCGTCCTCCGCGTCCGGTTCAACGCGATTCGCTTGCTCCGAACCGATGGCTTTCCCCATTGCCTTAACTTTCCTTGGCCGGATGGCGATCCCGATCAGTCGGACCCGACGTGACCTGGCTCAGGGCCGCATCAAGCGCTTGATCCAGATCAGAAACGATGTCATCGATGTGCTCGATTCCAATGCTGAGGCGGATCGTTTCCGGTGTCACCCCGGCGTTGCGCTGCTCTTCGAGCGACATCTGCCGGTGCGTCGTGGAAGCCGGATGACAGGCCAGCGATTTCGCATCGCCGAGGTTCACCAACCGTTTGATCAAACCGAGCGCGTTGTAAAACGCCGTTCCACCATCGAATCCGCCGCGTATCCCGAACGTCATGATCGAACAGGCGCGGCCACCGAGATATTTTTGCGCCAGCGTGTGGTATGGATTGTCAGCGAACCCGGCGTAGTTGACCCAATCTACCCGCTGGTCGTCGCGCAGGAATTCAGCCACGCGCCTGGCGTTGTCAACATGCCGGTCGATGCGCACGCCGACCGTCTCGATCCCCTGGAGTAGTAGGAACGCACTGAGCGGGGACAACACAGCACCCATGGTGCGTTGAAAGACGCTACGGCAGCGGGCGATGTAAGCGGCGCGACCGAAATGATGATTGTAGACCATGTTATGGTACGAAGCATCGGGTTCGCTAAACATTGGAAAGCGTGTGGCATGCCGTTCCCAGGGAAAATTACCACTGTCAACGATGATCCCACCCATGGTGGTTCCGTGGCCGCCGAGGAATTTCGTGAGGGAATGCACGACGATATCCGCCCCGTAATCGATCGGGCGCAGCAACATTGGCGTGGCGACGGTGTTGTCAACCAGCAAGGGTACCCCGTGCTTGTGCGCGACAGCGGCAAGCGCCTCGATATCGCATATGTTACCTGCCGGATTGCCGACGCTTTCGCAGAACACGGCTTGGGTGCGATCATCGATCATTCGCTCGATGGCCGACGGCCGATCGCTTGCCGCGAACCGCACGTCGATTCCAAGCTTTGGCAAAACATGGGCAAAGAGCGTATGAGTCGTGCCATATAGTTGCGGAACAGATACTATATTCGAGCCGTTTTCAGTTAACCCGAGCACCGAATAGTTCAGTGCGGCTTGTCCGGAACTGACACAGAGCGCGTCGATGCCGCCCTCAAGCGCAGCCACCCGCTTTTCAAGTACGGCTGTGGTCGGATTGCTGATGCGGCTGTATCGGTGGCCCTCTTGCTCCAGGTTGAAGAGCGCGGCGCCGTGTTCGGCACTGTCGAACGCATACGCAACCGTTTGGTAGATCGGCACGGCCACTGCACGCGTCGTGGGATCGACATCGTAGCCGCCGTGAATTGCAATCGTTTCGCTACGCATCTACAGCATCCTATGCAATTATCGATCCGGCATTTCGTGCGTGCAGCCGAGAAAACCCCATGGTCATCAAGGCGCCTGCTGCCGCGTCAGCCCGTTGCCATGCCTGATTGTGACCGCCTTGTTGACGATGGTCAGCCCGTAACGCCATCGGATTTAACGCGTTCGAGAAGCAGCGCCGCAACACAAAACCACGCGACCGTACGGCAGTCACCTTTGGGCGATGTCATCAGCAGCCGCGTGCCATCGGAGAGTGCGCTTGAACGCTGTAATCCAAGGGGGACCGGGCGGCTTGCTCCGTTTCTTGTGAAGACGATGGATGCACGCACAATAAAATTTGCCTGCGCGCTCAATTCGGAAAAGCAATCGTGAACGGATTCAGTTTGCCAACAGACCGCCGTCGATCTTAGGTTGAGACCTTCGGACTACATCCGAACTCCGGCCCGATCTGGAAAAAGGGGATGACTTTGAAACTCGGTGAAACATTCCAATACGAGCAGGTCGTTGATTCGATATGCGAGCTGAACTGGAGGGATCTGACGTCAGAGGAACTCACCGACGTAGCGACGATATACTACTACTTCTCCATTCAATTCCGCGAAAACCTTCAAATCGCGCGCGACCTCCATCCCGACGATGAAAAGCTGATCGAACTCGAAGCGGGTGAATGCGACACAGCGAATCTGTCTCCATGGCCGGGCGTGGCGCATGCCGAAGAACGGCTTGATCACGACGAATTCATGCGGCGATCACTGGAATTATTGCCGATCGACAGCAGCCGGAGACCGGCGGTGGACGAAATTGGCCGAGTCTATTTAGCCAACATCCGTCAGATGGACCTCGCGATCCGAGCGCGGAGTATCGCCAGTTACGAGGATCGCGGCCTCGAAAGAGTGTTTAATGCAATATTGACATCAACGCAGTGGCATGGTGCCACGTTGAAGGCGTTTGAGCATTTCCTGGTTCAGCACATCAAGTTCGACCTTGATCCGAATCTGGGGCATGGGGCTTTGGCCCGGCATCTCGCGCCGAATGATGATGTGCTTCCATTGTGGGCAGAGTTCAAACGTATTCTTGTCGAGGCTGTTCCCGGGCTGCTGGCTTGAACGCGCGACCAAAATCGGTTTGCCTCCCGCATCGCGTCCGGACCTGCCCGAGACACCGCTGGACCCGGCAGCGATAGCACGGCTCGGTTCTATTCGCATTGCAGCGCACTGGCCGGTGTCAGATCACGCCGGCGACCTCGTGCCAGCCATGCCAGATCATATTAAGAGAGACATACAGCACGATCAGCAGGCCGATCCAGGCGATCCAGCGGTGCCGCTCCAGCAGCCGGGCGATCAGGCCGGCGGCCAGACCCATCAACCCGACGGACAGTATCAAGCCGGCGGTTAACACCCAAAACTGGTCATGCGCGGCGCCGGCGACGGCCAGCACGTTGTCCAGACTCATGGAGACGTCGGCCAGGACGATCTGCAGCATCGCCTGGCGCAGGGTCTTGGTCCCTGCCCCGGCAACCACGCCGTGGTGAGGCCGTCGCAATTCGCGAAACATCTTCCAGCAGACCCACAGCAGCAGGATACCGCCGGCCAGCAACAGACCGATAATGGCCAGCAACTGTAGCGCCACCGCACCCATCGCGATGCGAATCACCGTCGCGCCGCCAATGCCCAGCAGGATCGCCGGCCGCTTCTGCCGAGCCGGCAACCCGGACACCGCCATGCCGACCACGACGGCATTGTCGCCCGCCAAAGCCACGTCGATCATCACCACCTGGGCCAACGTCACCAGGTCCTGCGTCCAATCCATGCTTGTCATCCGCCTTACACGGGTCTAGCTGGCCCTTTCCCTGCCATCGGACAAGACAGCGATGATCCCTCGTTACTCACGACCCGCAATGGCCGCCATCTGGGCGCCCGAGAACCGCTACCGCATTTGGTTCGAGGTCGAAGCCCTCGCCGCCGAAGGCATGGCCCGCATTGGCGCCATTCCCGAGGAAGCCGCCCGCACCATCCGCGAGAAAGGCGCCCCCAAGCTGGCCGCCATGAACGCCGCGGATGTGGAGCGCATCGACGAGATCGAACGCACAACCCGTCACGATGTGATCGCCTTCCTGACCTGGCTGGCCGAGGCGGTCGGCCCCGACTCGCGCTTCATTCATCAGGGGATGACGTCGTCGGATGTGCTGGACACCACGCTGTCGGTGCAACTGACCCAGGCCGCCGACCTGCTGCTGGCCGACATCGACGCCGTCATGGGGGCGCTGAAGACCCGCGCGATCGAGCACAAATACACCGTGACCATCGGCCGCAGCCACGGCATCCACGCCGAACCGACGACGTTCGGGCTAAAGCTGGCCGGGCATTACGCGGAGTTCGCCCGTAACCGCGAACGCCTGGTCGCGGCGCGGGCGGAAGTTGCGGTCTGCTGCATCAGCGGCGCGGTCGGCACATTCGCGCATCTGGACCCCTCGGTCGAAGAATTCGTCGCTGAGAAGTTGGGGCTGAGCGCGGAACCGGTCTCCACCCAGGTGATCCCGCGCGACCGTCACGCCGCGTTCTTCTGCACGCTGGCTGTCATCGCCAGCGGGATCGAACGGCTGGCCACCGAAGTGCGGCACCTGCAACGGTCCGAGGTGCGGGAGGCGGAAGAGTTCTTCCACCCCGGCCAGAAGGGCTCCTCCGCGATGCCGCACAAGCGCAACCCGGTGCTGAGCGAGAACCTGTGCGGCTTGGCTCGGCTGGTGCGGGCGGCTGTGGTGCCGGCGCTGGAAAACGTGACGCTGTGGCACGAGCGGGACATCAGCCACAGTTCCGTGGAGCGCGGCATTGCTCCGGATGCGACGGTGACGCTGGACTTCGCGCTGATGCGGCTGGCGGGGATGATGGATAAGCTGCTGATCTATCCTGATAGGATGCTGGCGAATTTGGAGAGCCTGGGCGGCGTGGTGCACTCGGGCGAGGTGCTGCTGACGCTGACCAAGGCGGGGATTTCGCGCGAGGACGCATATCGGATCGTGCAAAGCTGCGCGATGGCGACGTGGACCCGGTTGGGCACGCCGGAGGGACGGTCGTTCCGGGTGAACCTGGAAGCCGATCCGGATGTGGCTCGGTTGGTTCGGGCGGAGGATCTGGACGCGGCGATGGACCCGGCGCTGCACATGCGGTCGGTGGATAGGATTTTTGAGCGGGTGTTTGGGTAGAGAGTTTTGATCGATAATCGGGTGCAACATCCCCATTATCGTCAGTTCGGCGCTGGTAACGATGTTTCTGATATTCCGGCGAAGGTGTTTACTCTCACCTCATGCCGTCGTCCGACAGTCGAACGACGCGTAACCCCGCCGAGCGGCTGGTCAACTTTCGATCACGGCCAGCCACAGATGGCACGATTGTACCACGTATTAGAAAGAAATGCATCGCTCGGCACACCTCGGCCCTTGGCGTATAGATTTGCGAGGCTGAACTGAGCATCGGCGTGGCCCTGATTTGCAGCCAGCAAATACCACCTCGCCGCCAGTTTCCAGTTTCGCTTCACGTCTCGACCTTCGGAATACATTTTCCCTAAATTAAACTGTGCGTCTGGGTCGTCGTTGAACTTGGCCAAGCGATACCAGTTTGCAGCAACCACGTTTTCCTTCGGCAGATCTTGGTATTCTGGATATATTTCTTCGAGATTTGGTTTATTCACGTCAGAGGCAGACCGATGCCTCCTCATCGCTTCGATATCGTCGTTCGGCTTCCATTCCTGCGATAATCGCTGCGATTCAGAAATTTCGGCGGGTGTCATGTAGGTGGCGCATCTGTCGCGCTTCACTTGCGCTAATTTATCCTCATCGCCGTCCCTCGTGGCGAGATCGAACCACATATAGGCCAAGACGTTATCACGGATCACCCCTTTGCCTGCTCGATACATGTCGCCAAGATTCTTTTGCGCTTCGGCACAACGCTGGTCTGCGGCCTGTTGGTACCATTTCACCGCTGCAAGGTAATCTTTGGGCACGCCAGAGCCGTCTCGATACATGTCTCCGAGGTCATTCTGCGCCGCTGCGCTGAAGTGTTTGTGCTCGCCCCGCCCATCGCGACACATGCCTACATGGTTGTTCTGCGTCCCTCCGTCACCCGGGTCGGCAGCAAGTCGATACCACTTCAGCGCTTCTACGTAGTCCTTAGGCACGCACCAGCCCCCAGCATATATACGTCCGAGAACAAACTGTGCCACTCGATTACCATGGTCAGCAGACATACGATACCACTTCAGTGCTTGGGCATCGTCCTTCGGCACGCCCTGGCCGTCTCGATGCATGTCTCCAAGGCTTAACTGCGCCTCGGCGTCGCCTTGGTCAGCCGCCAATCGATACCATCTCGCTGCCTCAGCGTAATCTTGTGGCACATATCGACCGGATTCGTGATTACGCCCAAGTTCCTTCTGTGCTGGAGCATACGCTTGGTCGGCAGCAAGTCGATACCACTTGATCGCTTCGGACATACTTTTTCTGCTTTGCCGGATACCTTTGCTTTCGCGATACATGCGACCAAGATTCATCTGAGCTTCTGCATAACCCTGGTCAGCAGCTAATCGATACCATTTTAGCACTTCGGCATAATTTGTTCGTAAACCTCGACCAAATTCATATATCTCCCCGAGATGATTTTGCGCGCCTGCATGGCCTTGGCCGGCAGCGAGCCGACACCACTCTATCGCCGCCAGCCAGTTCTGCCCCACTCCTTCGCCCTTCGAATACATTGAACCCAGGTTAAACTGCGCATCGGCGTGGCCCCCATTAGCGGCCTGCCAATACCACTCCGCCGCCAGCGCTTCGTCTTTCGGTACGCCACTGCCACTGTAATACATAGCCCCGAGATGATTCTGCGCGCGCGGGCTTCCTTGAACGGCCGATTGCTTCCAAAGACGAAGCGCCGTCGCATAATCCTGCCGATTGTAGGCTGCTTGGCCCTCCTCGACCGCACTGACGATTACCGAGCCAGCCATAAAACCGACTTCATAACTTCAATCGCGTTCAGCCAGCGCATTGTCCATTCCCCGGTCGATCCGACGATCAGTAACCAGATGTATCGATCAAAGGCAATCACCCGGATAAGCGATTGCGCCAAGACAAGGAATTAATCACCGATGGCCCAATTCCGGCTGGATCGGCGCCCATGAAGACGGGCTGTCTCAGCGGCCACGCATTATGGGATCGACGCTGCACATGCGGTCGGTGGACCGGATTTCGAGCGGGTGTTTGGGTAGAATACGCGGCCCCTTAACGGCGTTACCACCAAATTGCAATTTGGTGGTAATCAGTTTATACGCACCTATGTCGCAATCGCTTCCACTACCCATCCAGACCATGTACGCCGAATTGGCGGAACGGGCGCAGCTCGGTCAAATGGCCGAAGCCTTTGACCCGGGCGGCAGCTTCATCAAGCGCACCATCCGGGGCCACCAGTTCTGGTATTTCCGCTCGCCCATGACCGAGGGCAGCCGTCCCGAGAAATACGTTGGCCCCGACAGTCCGGACCTCACCGAAAAAATCGCCCGGCATCGAACCGAAAAGTCCGGGTATAAAGAACGCCGCACGTTAGTCTCCGCCCTGATCCGATCCGGCCTCCGAGGACCGGATGCCCGAACCGGCCGGATACTCGAAGCCTTGGCGAAGGCCGGTGTCTTTCGCCTCCGTGCGGTCGTTGTGGGCACCGCCGCTTACCAGAGCTACTCCGGACTGATCGGCGCCAGACTTCCCAACACCAACGCAATGACGGACGACCTGGACCTCGCACAGTTTCGGGGCATCTCGCTGGCCGTTGAGGATACGGTGGAAATCCCCTTCCTGGACATCCTCCGAGGCGTGGACCCCGAATTCCAACCCGTCCCATCGACCTTCGCCCCCGACCACCCGACTCGTTTCGCGCTTGGAGACCGGTATCGGGTCGATATTCTGACACCGATGCAGGGTCCGTCCGACGACGCTCCGGTTGCCCTCCCCGCGTTGAAAGCCGATGCTCAGCCCCTCCGTTTCCTTGACTTCCTGATCTATCGGGAGGTCCAGGCCGTCGCGCTATGGGGCGCCGGCATCCCCATCAACGTCCCTGCCCCCGAGCGGTATGCTTTGCACAAACTTCTGGTCAGCCGATTGCGTCTGTCGTCGGGGGAAAGTCAGGCGAAGGCGGCGAAAGATATAAGACAAGCCGCCGAACTGATCTCGGTTCTGTCGACCCAACGACCTTACGAACTGCGGGACATGTGGGAGGAACTGAACGCTCGCGGCCCGCGATGGCGACAGTTGGCGACCGAGGCCGTGAGCCTGCTCGATCAGGCAACCGGCTCGCCCGCCGCTCGGCTGGCTTTGCAGCGAATCGTCGGCGGCTAAAACGTCTGCGGTGTTCAGCACGATATTGACATATTTCCTATATTAGCCTACCATTCAAGGAATAAAAACTCCATCCATGGCGAAGGAGCGGGTGCGGCTGGTTTGTCTGTATGTCCACGACCTCGAGTGGGTGATGCGGCTGAACGCGAAATACGCGTCGATGGTGCGAAGCTCCCTGGCGGTGCCGGTGCACCGACACCTGATGCGGGAGGCGACCGAGGACGCATGGACCCTACAGGTCGCCGAACGGTCCTTACTGAACGTGGTGGACCCGGGCGCCAAACCGCAGCCGGCCGCTCGGCCCGCAGCGGCGCGTGTCCCAGCGCCAGGCGTGGCGGCAACGAGTGATGCGGATCGCAGGATCGTGGAAGGCGTCTCATATATCGGGACAAATTCTCACGATGCGGCTTTTGAGACGCGGATGAGCGAACAACCCTGGAACCAGGCATCCAAAGAAGCACGTGAAACGGGTGTATGCACGGCGATGGCCGAAGCGCTCTTGGCCAGGTCGCGTGACCGAGGGCGGGATATGCGGCCGATCGTGAAAATGCTGGAGCGGCGGAGTAGGACGGAGATATCGATGAATCAACAGCATCGACCTGAAGCGGTTATTGTTCGGCATGGCCTTATCGAGACCGAGGCAGACGCCAAAGCGCCCTATGAGCGCACGATGGCACAGGTGCGGACAATCTGGCGATTGACAACACCCGGGGGATGCATGGTCACGAAGCCGTATGCATGGACAAGACCCGCCCGGTACCGGTGTAGTTTCCCCGCTCAATAAATCCGCGCAGACAAAAACCTGCCGGACATCAAAGCCAAGGGGGGAACCAATGAACCGTCTATCCGGCAAAATCATCCTGATCAGTGGCGGCGCGCGCGGCCAGGGCGAGGCTGAGGCCCGCCTGTTCGTCGCCGAAGGGGCCAAAGTCGTCATCGGCGACGTGTTGGAGGCGCAAGGCAAGCAACTCGCCGCCAAATTGGGCGATGCGGCCGTCTTCGTCCGCCAGGACGTCACCCGAGAGCAGGACTGGGCCAACGCCATCGCAGCCGCCGCGGCGTTCGGCGGACTGCACGGACTGGTCAACAACGCCGGCATCTATCGCCCGGCATCGCTGATGGAGACCGACAGTGCCCTGTTCGACCAGCACATGCGGATCAATCAGTTTGGTTGCTTCCTCGGCATGAAGGCGGTCGTTCCGTTGATGGAAAAATCAGGCGGTGGCTCGATCGTCAATATTTCGTCCGTTGCCGGCCTGCGGGGATCACCGGGGTCCTTCGCCTACAGCGCGACAAAATGGGCGTTGCGCGGCATGACCAAATCGGCGGCCGCCGATCTCGCACATCGCAAAATCCGGGTGAATTCGATCCATCCCGGCCCGATCGCCACCGAAATGTTGGCGGTCCGCACCCCGGAACAAAATGCCAAACGCCTGGAAACGGTGCCGATGAAACGCCAGGGCACCGCCGAGGAAGTTGCCAACCTGGTCCTGTTCCTGCTGTCCGAGGAAAGCGGCTACATCACCGGCGCCGAGGTCGCCATCGACGGTGGCGCAACGTTATAGTCGAATAACGGATCGGGGACCATCTGTCCCCGATACCGGACCCGTTCGGGCGCTTATCCGCCTACCGCAGCGCCTCCCACACCTTCACCGGCGTCAGCGGCATCTGGATCGTGCTGGCCCGGTTCCCATGCCCGGCCCGTGCCAGCGCATCGGCAACGGCGTTGACCACCGCCGGGGTGGCGCCGATCGTTCCGAGTTCGCCGACGCCTTTGACACCGAGCGGATTGTTTTGACAGGGGATGGACTGGTCGAGGACGTGAACGAATTCGCGGATGATGTCGGCGCGCGGCATGAAATAATCCATCATGCTGGCGGTCATCACCTGGCCGGACTCGCGATCATACAGCATGTGCTCGCCGAGCGCCTGGCCGATGCCCTGGACGGCGCCGCCGTCGAGCTGGCCGCGAACGATCATCGGGTTCACCACGCGGCCGACATCGTTGACCGACACGTAGGAAACGATATCCACGGCGCCGGTGTCCGGATCGACCTCAACCTCAACGATATGCGCGCCATTCGGCCAGCTCGGTCCGTTCACACTGCTGGTTGAATCGACGTAGATACGATTGTCCGGCTGGCGGGCGGCGAGTTCGAACAGGCCGATGCCGCGATCGGTGCCGGCGATGCGATACATGCCTTCTGCGTATTCGATATCCGTCGCGGCCGCTTCCAGCGCCTCGGCGGCGAGTTCGCGTCCGTTCGCCACGGCGGTTTCCGATGCGTGATTGATCGCCGATCCGGCGGTGAACAGCGACCGTGAACCGGCGCTGCCAAAACCCGATCCGCGATCGGTGTCGCCCATGACGATGCGAATGCGGTCTATCTCGACACCGAACACATCGACGACGAGTTGCGCGTATGACGTCGCGATCCCCTGCCCCATCGGCATCGTGGCGGCATACACCTCAATGTCGCCATCGCCGGAGACGGCGACGGTCACCCGCTCCTCGAATGCGTTGCCACCGGTCCACTCCAGAAACGATGCCAGACCGCGTCCGCGCAGCATCCCGCGTGTTCGGGACTCCGCCTCGCGGCTGGCAAAGTCGTTCCAGTTGGCCAAGGTCAGCGCCTGATCCAGGATCGAACCAAACCGTCCCGAGTCATACACCTGTCCCATCGCGTTGGTGTACGGCATCTGCTCGGTTTTGATCAGGTTACGCCTGCGAATTTCGGCCGGGTCCAGACCGAGTTTTTGGGCGGCGACGTCGAACAGACGCTCGATGATATAGATCGCCTCGGGCCGGCCGGCGCCGCGATAGGCCGCGGTCGGGGCCGTGTTGGTCAGCACCGCCTGAAGATCGAAATCGATCACCCGGATGTCGTAGATGCTGGTGGACACCCACGGTCCGATCATCAACTGAATAATGATCCCGGTCGTGCCGCCGTAGGCGCCAACATTGGCGAACGACCTGATTCGGTAGGCCAGCACTTTCCCCTGCGCGTCCAGCGCGAGTTCGGCGTGCGTTTCGACATCGCGTCCGTGCGTGGCTGACAGGAATTCCTCAATCCGCGCGGGTGTCCATTTCACCGGACGGCCGACCTGACGGGCGGCATAGACAACGACGATTTCTTCCGGGTACAGGCCGGTCTTCATGCCGAAGCCGCCGCCGACATCACCGACCACAACACGGATTTTCTCGGCGGGCAAACCCAGCACGGCGCACAACGTGTCACGCGCGCCGGATGGCATTTGGCTGGACAGACGCAATGTCAGACGATCGGTTTCAGCGTCGTAGCTGGCAAGCGCCGTCCGCGGCTCCATCGACGCCGGCACCAGGCGCTGATTGACCAGATCTAGGCTCACGACATGCGCGGCGCTCGCGAAGGCCGCGTCGGACGCAGAGGCGTTGCCATGCTTCATCTGCGCCGCGATGTTGCCGGTGGCGGCTGGCCAGACCAGCGGCGCGCCGTCCGCCGTGGCTTCGGTCAGATCGGTCACCACGGGCAGGTCGTCGTAGTCCACGACGATGGCTTCCAGGGCGTCCTTCGCCTGTTCCTGAGTCTCGGCGACCACTGCCACCACGGCCTCGCCAACGAACCGAACGGTCTCATGTGCCAGCGCGGATCGCAGCGGCGAGGCGCCGAGGGAACCGTCGGGCCGCTTGAAGATTGGCGCCAGCGGCAGCGGCTGCACGCCGGCCGCGACCAGGTCGGCGCCGGTCAGAACCGCCAGCACGCCCGGCATTGCCAGCGCCGCCGCGGTGTCGGTCGCCACGATCCGCGCATGGGCGACGGGTGAGCGAAGGAAGGCGAGATAGGTCTGGCCAGGGAGGGAATAATCGTCGGTGAAGCGGCCGGCGCCGGCCAACAGGCCGGCATCCTCGATCCGCCGCACATCGCGGCCACTGCCAAAGCGTCCGATCGCCGAGAGCTCGTTCATTGTCATTCCATACTAAAGAGGGCGGCACAGATTGCCGCTCGCGGTGTCATTGCAAGATAAGGAGTGGCCGGTTTAAACGCGCTGGCCGCCGTCGATATGGACTTCCGACCCGCTGATGTACATCGCCTGGTTGGAGCACAGGAAAAACAGCAGGTCCGCGACCTCGTTGGGTTTGCCGAGGCGGCGCATCGGGATTTCGCGCTGCACGATCTCCTCCGTGCCCGGCGACAGAATGGCGGTGTCGATCTCGCCGGGGGAGACGGCGTTCACCCGCACGCCATAGCGGCCGAGGTCGTTCGCCATTTCGCGGGTCAGCGCCGCAAGGCCGGCCTTGGAGGTCGCGTAGGCGGCGCTGGCAAACGGATGCACCCGCGAGCCGACGATGGAGGTCATGTTGACGATGCTGCCCTTCGACTCGATCAGATAGTCGCTCAGGCCCTGGGCCAGCAGGATCGCCGAGAAGAAGTTAACGTTGAAGATGTGCAGCCAGTCCTTGTAGGCCATCTGCAGGCTGGTGATCTTGCTACCGTCCGGATGCTTGGGGGAGATCGCGGCGTTGTTGATCAGCGCGTCCAGCCGGCCGCCGGCGATGCGCTTGATCTCGGGCAAGGCGGCGCTGACGGAATCGACGTCGGACAGATCCATCTGGATGTGGTTTTGCTCGCCGCCTGGCCACGGGCAGCGGGGGTCGAACGCCTGTCGGGAGATGGTCAGCACACGCCAGCCCTCACTGCTGAAGCGTTTGACGGTGGCGTGGCCGATGCCGCGGCTGGCACCGGTCAGTAGCAAGACGGGTTGTTGGGCAACGGTCATGAGCGGGGTCCTTCGCGTTGCGGTAGAATAGGGGTGTTTGGGGGTGGTTCGCCAGGGGGTGCGTCCGCTTTCAAGGGCGGTGTTCAGGCGCACCCATGCGGTGAATTCGTCGTCCGGCAGTTCCCCGGCCGCCATGGCGAGGGTCATCACCACCGCCTCGGCATCGCCAACGGTGAACACGCAGCCGTTCAGGCGCAGGAAAAGTTCCAGCGCCACGAAGGCTGTGCGTTTGTTACCATCAACGAAGGGCTGGTTTCGGGCAATACCCAGCACGTAAACCGCGGCCAGTTCTGCAATAGCCGGCTCGCCATAGGCTGCTCGGTTTAGTGGCCGGGCGAAGGCGCTGTCGAGAAGGCCGGCGTCACGGAGGTCGGTGGAGCCCCCGTGTTCCGCCAATTGTTCGTCATGGATGGCGAAGACAAGCTGCGAAGAAAGCCAGATCGTCACTTCGCCAGTTCGCGCAATACCGCGCGGCGGTCCTTCATGACTGTCCGAGCGACCTCCATGTGCGCCGCGAAATCGGGGTTCGCGACAGTCAGGCGGACGCCATCGGGTTGATCGACGGCGTAGATCGTATCACCCTTGGTCACACCCAGCTTCGCCAGCAGCTCACGCGACAGGATCATGCCCACCGAGTTGCCGATCCGGGTTAGTTTTAAAGCGTGCATCTCTAACCCTCCTGGCTTAGCGAGATATTTTAACAGAAGTTATACGAATTTATAAGATGAACCTGCTGAGGTCGCCCTTCTGCGCCAGCGGGGCCACCTTTTCCGCCACGTATGCCGCATCCACCACGAACGTCTCGCCGCTGCGGTCGGTCGCCGAGAAGCTGATGTCTTCCAACAGCCGCTCCAGCACCGTGTGCAGGCGACGAGCGCCAATGTTTTCAATCCGGTCGTTGATGTCGGACGCGAGTTCCGCCAGGGCATCCACCGCATCGTCGCGGAAGTCCAGCGTCACGTTCTCGGTCCCCAGCAGCGCCGCGTACTGTTTCAAAAGCGAGTGCTCCGGCTCGATCAGTATCCGCCGCAAATCGGCGCGGGTCAGCGGCAGCAGTTCGACACGGATCGGCAGGCGGCCTTGCAGTTCCGGCAGCAAATCGGACGGCTTGGCCAGCGTGAACGCACCGGAGGCGATGAACAAGATGTGGTCGGTCTTCACCAGGCCATACTTGGTGTTGACTGTGGTGCCCTCGATCAGCGGCAGCAGGTCGCGCTGCACCCCTTCCCGGCTGACGTCGCCACCGCGCAATCCGCCCTCGGATGTCCGAGCACAGATTTTGTCGATCTCGTCGAGGAAGACGATGCCGTTGTTCTCGGCGTGGAAGACCGCGTCTTTCGTGAGTTGCTCGTTGTCGAGCAAATGGTCGGCTTCCTCGGCTTCGATGATCCGGCGCGCGGCTTCCACCGTCATGCGGCGCTTTTGCAGGGGACGGTTGCCCATGATGCCCTTCATCATCTCGCTCAGGTTGATCACCTGACCGGGCGGCATGCCGGGCATGTCGAACTGACCGATCGGCGAGCTGCCGGCATCGGCGACGGCGACCTCGATCTCTTTCTGCTCGAACTCGCCGTTGCGCAGCATGCGGCGGAATTTCGACCGCGTGTCAGCGGCGGCTTCCTCACCGACCAGGGCGGTAATCAAGCGTTCCTCGGCGTTGGCTTCCGCCTTGGCCTGGACGCCCTTGCGGCTGGATTCACGCAGCATGTTCAGGCTGGCATCGACCAGATCGCGGACGATGCTGTCCACGTCGCGGCCGACATAGCCGACCTCGGTAAATTTGGTCGCCTCGACCTTCAGGAACGGCGCCTGCGCCAGCTTCGCCAGCCGGCGGGCGATTTCGGTTTTGCCGCAGCCGGTCGGGCCGATCATGAGAATGTTCTTCGGCACGACCTCCTCGCGGATGCCGTCCGGCAGTTGTTGGCGGCGCCAGCGGTTGCGCAAAGCGATCGCCACAGCGCGCTTGGCGTCGTCCTGACCCACGATGAAGCGGTCGAGTTCCGAGACGATCTCTCTCGGCGAGTATGTGGGGACGTCCATTTACAGTGACTCGATGATGATGTTGCCGTTGGTATAGACGCAAATCTGCGAGGCGATCCGCATGGACCGGCGCGCGATTTCCTCGGCCGTCAGGTCGGGGACGTCCATCAACGCACGCGCGGCCGCCAATGCATAGTTGCCGCCGGAGCCAATGCCGATGACGCCGTCTTCCGGCTCCAGCACATCGCCGTTGCCGGTCAGCGTGAAGCTGCGGTCCTTGTCGGCGACGGCCATCAGCGCTTCCAGACGGCGCAGATAGCGGTCGGTGCGCCAGTCCTTGGCGAGTTCGACGCAGGCGCGTTCGAGCTGGTTGGGGTATCGCTCCAGCTTGGATTCCAGGCGTTCGAGCAAGGTGAACGCGTCAGCCGTGGCCCCGGCGAAACCGGCGATCACGGCCCCGCCCGCGCCAATGCGGCGCACTTTGCGGGCGTTACCCTTGACGATGGTCTGACCCATACTGACCTGGCCGTCTCCGGCCATGGTCACTTTGCCATCCCGCCTTACGCACAGGATGGTGGTGCCGTGCCACCCGATCGGATCGGCAGCGGCGAGTGATGTGTTCTGCATAACGTGTATAGATGGCGATCCCGGCGGGTTTGGGCAAGTGCCGGGCACGGATGCCGATCGTAAAAGAGTTTTGGCAGCGCCTTGGAGAGAAACCCATTAAGGGGGGAGAGACCGATTGGCCGGCGCGCCAAATTCACTGCATCGCTCGGCGTGAAACCCGAGTCACGGGTTGCTATCGTTCACGGGCCGTGACTTCCGACCCGTCCGAACGCACCGGAGGAAGGTCGATAAATCCGATCTTGCTGAGTTATCTCGCGGCTCGACGTGTCCGAGGCTCATCAAACCTCGACGTCGTATTGTCGCCCGCCAAATCGGCGGCTTCCTGCATATTTAACCAAAACATCGCAGAAGTGCCCGTAAATTTGGACAACTTATCCGCGATCACTCCATCAACACGCGTTTTTCGGCAGAGGACCCCCTTCAGGACAGTCAAGGACAGCCCTATCACCTCTGCTGCTGCACGAACATCCAAGCCGCGCGCAGGCAGAACCCACTCCTTAAGATATTGGCCTGGGACAACGGGCTGGATACCCAGTTCTGCCGGCAATCGGCGGGGTTTATGCGGCGACATTCCCATTGCTCACAACCTCATCATAGCAGTATGTCACACCCTCGTCACGGCAGATCTCATAATTTCGTCATGGTAGGATCTCAACCTCAGCGTCGGCACTCAATTCGATCAGCCGATAACCCAGTATTACCTCATTATTGGTTAAAATTTCGTAAACGTCGGGGTTTCCATTCAGCCTTTTGACAAAGAAATTCGGCAGATTGAGGGCAAAGACGACATCCGACTGGCATATCGCCGCGTCTAGCACTGACACCGCCAGATGAAACGCTCGGTCACCTGGACGCAGCATTTTCCAACGCACTCTCGCACGCTCAAGTGTGGCAGCCGTGGTAATCAAAGAGCGCGCTCGCTTACCAGCGCCTGCCGACGAGCAGCGGCCTTGAACACCAGCCTTGCGACATATGCGTCGTGTGCAGCGAAATACAACGCCGGTGCGACACCTAGCAGGACTACGAACCACGCGGCCACTTTGTGAACAGGGCAATCGGCATATTGCGTGGCCCACAGGAGTGTTCCTACGGCCAGAAGAGTTGCAAAGAGGCAGGCTGCCTGAGCGCGCCCCTGCTGTCTCTCAACACGAGTGCACACACGCTGGAAAGAAACAGCCGCATATCTGATCCTTCCGTGATCTGGATCATCGATCGGCACCGTGCGCAAAAGCCGCCCCCATCTATCCGCCTCGTGGTTTGTTTCCGGTTGCCGGAGCTTCGGGAACGCTAGCAATGCCAAATTTATACCCGCCACAAGCTGTATGGCAGACTGGTAATTCGCCCAGGTTTCAGACATTCTGCCTCTGTTGAACACCAGTTACGACTCGGTGTCACATAGACACTATTGTGAGGTCGCAACCTGTGTCAATTGGTGTATTGCGCGTCGCTTGGCCGAATCAAGCGAGGCACGGTCTTTTTGGCCTAATTTTAAGTCAACTCGTCCCCCTAGATGCAGAATAGCACTATTTTTAGGCAACCGATGTCGAGAGATGCAGGCTTGACAAGAACCATCGCCACCTCCTGTCGGAAACCTCTGTTCGCCCATTTCGGTCGGCCACCACGTTAGCGATCGAGACCGGCAGGTGGAAATCAGCCAAAAAGATATTACTTACGATCGCTATACCGCTGTGAATTGATTGCATGGTGTTAGAACGATGACCGTGCTCTCCGTGCTGGATATTGCTCTCTTCCCCTAAATAGCTTCACGCCTTAATGACGAGCCACAGACTGCGCTGAACGGGGAATGACACATGGCTCGCACGCTACAGGTCGCGGTTCAGATGGACCCGATCGACAGTATCAACATCGATGGTGACTCGACGTTCGCCCTGATGCTCGAAGCGCAGGCGCGCGGGCATGCGCTGTGGCACTACGAAGTGCGGCACATGGCGCTGAAAGAGGGCGTCTCGAAGCCCGCCGGCGGCAAGCGCGAGGAACGCCTCTTCGCCCGCGGCCATTCCGTCAAAGTCGCTCGGCGGCACGGCGCGCATTACGAATTCGGGCCGATGGAGACGCGCGATCTCGGCGGGATGGACGTGCTGTTGATGCGCCAGGACCCGCCGTTCGACATGGCCTACATCACCGCGACTCACATGCTGGAGCACATCCAGCCCGGCACTCTGATCGTCAACGATCCCGCAGCGGTGCGGAATGCGCCGGAGAAGATCCTGGTGACTCACTTTCCCGACCTGATGCCGCCGACGCTGATCACCTGGGACACGCAGGCGATCCGAGCGTTTCGGGATGAATACAAGGACATCATCGTGAAGCCGCTGTACGGCAACGGCGGCGCGGGCGTGTTCCGCATCAAGCCGGACGACGAAAACCTGGCCTCATTACTGGAAATGCACTTCGCCCGGTCGCGTGAGCCGCTGATGATCCAGCGTTACGAGTCAGCGGTGCGCCAGGGTGACAAGCGCATCATCCTGGTCGATGGCGAGCCGATGGGCGCGATCAACCGCGTTCCGGCGGCAGGCGAGGCTCGGTCCAACATGCATGTCGGCGGCCGGCCGGAGCGGTCTCCGCTGACCGATCGCGATCTGGAGATTTGCGCGGCGATCGGGCCGATTTTGCGCGAGCAGGGCATGATCTTTGTCGGGATCGACGTGATCGGGGATTATCTGACCGAGATCAACGTGACGTCTCCCACAGGCTTGCAAGAGATCGCCCGGTTTGACGGCGTGCATATCGAAAAAGCGATCTGGGATCGAATCGAGGACAAGGTCAGCGGTTAGGGAGTCGCAGCCTTATGATCCGGGCAAACGTCACCGCGTCGCTGGTTATTCTCGCGATGTGCGGAGCATCTTCCGCCCGTGCTGACGATTGGCCCGACATCGCCGGTGACCTGGCAAAAGCCGGGGTCACTCCGGCCCTGACGTATCAAGGCGATGTCGCTTCGAACGTATCGGGCGGTGCGATGCGCGGCTCGACCTACACCGATCTCCTGCATGCTCAAGTCAGGTTTGATTTTGATAAGCTGGCCAACATGCCAGGACTTTCGGCGTTCCTGGATGGGATTCGGATCGGAGGTGGACAGCCCGACGCTCTGGTCGGCGATGCACAGGGAATCAGCAACATCACCGCTCCCTCGGCCGTCAGGCTGTACGAGGCGTGGGTGCAGTACAACTTCGCTGACAATCGCGTTTCTGTTCTGGCCGGCCGCTACGATCTGAATACCGAGTTCTACCATTTGGTTTCCTCTGCCTGGTTCCTCAACAGTTCCTTCGGCATCGGGCCTGAGTTGGCTCAAAGCGGCTTCGGCGATGCCTCGGTCTTCCCGGACACTTCGCTCGCTATGCGCGTGGCATACAAACCGAGCGAACAAACCGTGGTGCAGTTGGCGATTTTGGACGGTGCGCCGCTTGATCCGCAGAATGGATCGCCCAATGCGTTCAACCCCCATAATGGGGTGTTGATGGTGGCGGAGGCGGCCTGGTTCAATGGTCCACCGGCATCGCCGGATTCACCTGGTCACCCGTCCCAAATCGGCCGTGGCGATACGCCGTTGACCTATGACGAAAAGATCGCCGTCGGCGGGTGGTATTACACTGCCACCTTCAACGAAATCGCCGGCCCGCCGGCACAACATCGCGGTGAAGGTGGCGCCTACGGGCTGCTCGACTGGTTGCTGTTTCAGTCGGCCAATGACCCCGCGCGGCGTCTGACGGGTTTCGTGCAGTTCGGCGTGGCCGATTCGGTTGTGGACCGGTTTGGCACTTATGTCGGCGCGGGTCTGACGATGTCCGCCTTGCTGGCGAACCGGCCGGACGACTTATTCGGCATCGCCGCCGCGATGGCGCGGAATGGGTCATCGTATATACGCTCGCAACAACAGGCCGCACGTCCGGTCAGTGACGCGGAAACCGCCATCGAACTGAGCTATCAGGCCCAGATCATGCCCTGGTTGGCGCTTCAGCCGGATGTGCAATATGTGGTGCATCCGAATACCGATCCCCGGCTGCACGACGCAACAGTTGCGCAACTTCGGTGCACGTTAACGTTTTGAACGGCTCCGGGGAGCCGCCTGGTTACCCTTGCGGAGCCTCGGGCTGTTCGACGTTTGCGTAGATCTCGCGCAGCGGAACGGCGATACCGATCTCCGGCAGCGCCAGGCTGGCGTCGTCGCCGGAGACGATCTCTGACAGCCAGCCATCCTGCGTACGCACAAACACGATCGCCGCTTTGTCGGCCTGTTGCAGGATGACGTAGCGCTGGATGGATGGGGTCGCGCGGTATTCCCGGTTCTTGTCGATGAAATCGGTCTGACTGGTGCCCTCGCTGAGGACTTCGAACACAACGACGGGATCTTCAGCGACCGTGGCACTGGGAGAAACCGGGCGGCAAACGACCAGCGCGTCGGGATAGCGGGCGCGGCCATCCACGATGATCTTGACATTCGGGCCAAGCGGCCGGCAGGGCTTTCCCGCCAGTCTGGCGTCCAGGCTTTTTTGAAGATTGAAGGTAATCCGGTCATGGGCGATGGTTCCGCCGGTCATGGCGACCGGTTCGAACCCGTCGAACTCGTAGCGCACCTCTTGCCATTCCTCCCACGCGAGGAATTCGGCTAAGGTCATCGGCTTACGAAGGGCCATGCTCATGATGGCCACCATAGCACAGCGAAGCGATACCTTCCATAGCGTTCGGCGTTCAGCGCCGGCCCCGGGCGCTTGCGCCCGGGCTGTCCGTTGCCTGATTGACCTCAGTCAAGCCGCCTTGCGACTCACATTGAATGCCGGAAGCACGGCATTGATGCGCCCCTGGTTCCTGGCATCCTGCCGGAACACCAGCGCCACGCCGGAGCCGTCCGCTCGCACCACCCGGGCATCGATCGGCCCGTCGGATCCGGCGAGACCGACGCTCACTTCCGTGCCAGGCAAAAACTGGCGATCGCAGATCAGGGCGATACCACCGCGCGAAATGTCGTGCACCACGACGGAAATCGGTCCCCGTCCACCGGCAATCAGCGTTGCGGTGGCACCGTTGCCGGGCAGACGCTCAAAGTGCCGGCGGCTGCCGGTCTCGTCGCGCATGGTCGCCAGGAACTGATCGACCTCCGTTTGCAGCCCGGCGGCCTCATGGCCGATGCCGCCAGCGGCCGATAAAACCTGCTGGCTGGCGACACCAGCCGCTTCGGATACGCTCGCCATCTTGGCCATCGATCCGGTTGCCTGCTGTCCCGCGGCCGAGACCTGCTGCACGTTGGATGCGATCTCGCGGGTCGTGGCGCTCTGTTCCTCAACCGCCGCGGCAATGACGACCGCGACCTCATCTAGTTTAGCAATGATTCCCGCCACGTCGGCCATCACCGCGATCGACTCATCGGTGGCGGCACGCACCGCCGCGATCTGCCCGCTGATCTCCAGCGTGGCATTGGCGGTCTGGGTCGCCAGTGTCTTGACTTCGGCCGCCACGACCGCGAAGCCTTTGCCGGCTTCGCCTGCCCGGGCTGCCTCGATCGTGGCGTTGAGCGCCAACAGATTGGTCTGGCTGGCAATCGTGCTGATTAACTGCACCACATCGCCGATGCGGCCCGTGGCTTCTGACAGCCCCTTCATAGTGGCCTGACTGGCATCGGCCCGGCGTACCGCCGCGCGTGTCATTTCCGAGGTCGTGGAGGCCTGACGGGCGATTTCCGCGACCGTGCTGGTCATCTCCTCAATGGCGGCGGCTACCGAGGTCAATTGCCGGGAGGAGCGTGCCGCCCCGTCCGCCGTGCCCGCGGCTTCCGCACTGACGCCCGTGGCCGCCCCGGCCATCGCCTCGGCGGCCTGGCGCAAAGCCTCGGCAGACGACGCGAAGGTACCCATCACGCCAGCGATGGACGTGCCGAAATCCTGGGTGTGGCGATCCATGGCGACCTGACGGCGGTCACGCGCGGCCCGATCGGCCTTGGCCGAGGACTCCAAGGCCTCGACGTTCTCAAGCGCCAAGCGCGCTTCGGCCACGCTCGCATCGGATTTAACGAACAACCGGTCGAGTTGGACGGTCAGCCAGATCAGCGATCCCGCCTCCACCAACAAAATGACCGCATGCAGCACGACGCGGCCGAAGTCCGGCCCCCCTGGATAAATAAGGGCTGGGAACAGGAAGTTCAGCACCAGGTGATGGATAGCGGTGGCGGCGGTGGCCGCGATCAAGGCCTTCCAATCACAGAGCGTGGCCAGCAGCGCCAGGGCGGCAAAATAATACATGTGCATATCGGTCTGCCAGGACGTGTGCCCCAACGCGGCAACCAGCATCGACACTGTACCCACAAGCGAAACCGCGATGGTCGCGTTTGTCGTTTCCGCGGGCGCGCGCAGTAGCAGGCAGCCCGTGGCCGCGCCGGCCAGAAGTGCCGAGATCAGCAACGTTATCAGCCAGTTTCCGCCCGTCGCGGCGGCAACGGCCGGGTTCAACAAGACGTGGAACCAGACCAGGCCGATCAGGGAGCGAGACGCAATGCGGCGCAAGCGATTGAGTGAATCCATGGGGTGTTCTTTGAACCTCAGATAGAAGCGGGGACTGGCGCGCAGCCGCCGAGAGCAATCGGATCAAACACCATGACCGCCCCGGCGGCTCGAAGGCGCTCGGTCACCCGACCGTCCTCCGAAGCAACGATGACGATGAAGGACGCCAGACCCAGCCGTACGATCCGGCCGGCGCTTCCCGCGGCAACGAAAACGTCCGCCGCGGGCCACCAGGGTGGGAATAGCGCTGCGACCGGCCCGGCCGCGGGAGCAGGTGTGCCGAGCATCAGTGCTGCCACGGCGGCAGCAAGGCAGAGCATCCCGGGCAGCGCCCGGCTTATGATCGCGGCCATGGGCAGAACCTTCAAACGGCAACAGAGTCTGAGAAGACATAAGGTTTCTTCATCGAAAATCCGCCTGCCGCGGCATGCCATTTTGCCACTGGAACCGTTGGGCCGGCTGATGCATGGCCGTCGTAACGGGTTGGCTGCGCCGTAGCGCGCGTAACAGGCTCGGGGGAACTTTCCCGCCGACCGAGCCAGGAGAAATATTTCTTGCAACTCGCTCAATGTTCACCTATTGTCCAAAAGAACGAAAGATAAACATTAGCGCCCGGACCCGCCCCATGTCCCTCGCCACCAGCATCCCGGCCGCGATCTTTGAAACGATCGTAGGCAACCTCGTCCGCCTGTTTCTGACCGGCACCGGTGGCGACCCGGTCGCCGCGCATCGGGCGGCCAGCCACATGGTGGCCGTCCACCACCCGGAAACCGAGGACGAACTGTACCTCGCCGCCGACATCGTGAGCTTCGGCTTCCACGCGCTGAATGCGCTCGGCCAAGCCGCCGAACCCGACCTACCGCTGACCCGGCAGCTTCGCCTGCGTGGCAGCGCGGTCAGCCTCAGCCGCCAATCCCACAAGGCCCGGCACAAGCTGGAACAGCTTCAAAAGCTCCGGATGGCCGGTGTCGCGGTGCAGCCATCCGAGGCCCCAGACCCGCCACAGGAACCGGTTCCGCCGCCGGTCGAGCAGCCGGCCTCTTTCGCGAGGCCAGCGCCTCCCATCGTCGCCAGGACCGGCGGGCAAAACTGGTCAAAGGGGTACCAGCAACGCGAGGCGGCTCGGCGCATCACCGAGAATCTGAGGAAGAACCAGGCAAGCGCGGCGACGGCTGCCAACCATCCCGTTGCGATGACCGGATAATGTACCGGCGTGAGGACGCCCAGATTCTCAATTTTTGCCGTGATCCGGGACGTGATCAAGCCGAACTCAAGTATTTCGTTCGGCCAACGCCTCGCGCCGTGGTGACTACTGGTCAGCCGGTCCTGGCATCTCCGGCGCCGTCGCGTCCGATCCGGACACATCCAGGCCCTCGTAAAGTTCCACGACAGGAATATCGACTCCGATTTCCGGCATCGCCAGGACTTCATCCGCAACGAGGGTCGTGACCGTCCATTTCGCATCGCCGGACAGACGATCCATGACCGTGAGTCCGACGCTCGCCGTTTCCACGATGACGTAGCGGAGCATGGACGGCACCGCCGCGTATTCGCGAACCTTGACGATCCTGTCCATGCGGCCGGAGGTCGCGCTGATAACCTCAAACGCCACAACGACGTTGGGCGTCAGGTATTCATCGCCGGTGATCGGGGAGCAGGTCACGAGGCCGTCCGGGTAGCGCACGATATCTCCAATCGTGGCAACCCCGGCGTCAGGTCCCATCGGCTGGCAACCCTTGCCTTTCAGGCGGTTCCGCAACGCGGTGTAAATATTGTGCGCTATGATAGTGTGCCGAAGATTGGCCCCGGTCATCGCGACCGGCTGGAACCCATCGAACTCATACCGTTCGTCCCGGGCTTCTGCCCAGTCGAAGAACTGCTCGCGGGTCATCAGCTTCGTGCGAAGAGCGACTAAACCTTATCCCCCACTCGCTTATCCTGATGCGTAGGGGCCAAGCCCGGCCATGGCGCATGGGAAAGTCATACCCGCCAAACGCCTTATGTTGACGCCACGGGGGACAACCCGAGCCATGACGGACCTGGAATGGCGGTGCGGCAACGGCAACGGCTATGGGCGTTATGCCTCAATCGACCAAGGCATCGCCTCGCCACCCCGGAACACCACCACACGGTCGCCATTTACCGGCACCGCGTCCACCGTCAGTGCGGCCTTGCGCACCAACGTCACGCTCCCGGCGTTGACCGGCAATCCATAGAATGCCGGGCCGTTCAGCGAGGCAAACGCCTCCAGCCGGTCCAGCGCGCCCTCCTCGTCGAACACCTGGGTATAACATTGCAGCGCCGTCGGGCCGACGAAGCAGCCGGCGCAGCCGCAGGCGGTTTCCTTGGTGCTTGCGGTATGCGGCGCGGTGTCGGTGCCGAGGAAAAAACTGGCCTCGCCGCTGGTCGCAGCCTTGCGCAGCGCCAGACGGTGCTTTTCGCGCTTGGCCACCGGCAGGCAATACAGATGCGGCCGCAGCCCGCCCTGGAACAAAGACGTGCGATTGATCATCAGATGATGCGGAGTGATCGTCGCGGCCAGTCCGGGACCATGCGCGCGCACGAAATCGACCGCCTCGGTCGTCGTGACATGTTCCAGCACGGCCTTCAGACCCGGATGCGCCGCCAGCAGCGGGGTCAGCACGGTGTCGAGGAACACCGCCTCCCGGTCGAAGATATCGACGTTGGGGTCAGTGACCTCGCCGTGGATCAGCAACGGCATGCCGATCCGTTCCATCCGCTCCAGAACCGCGGCGACGCGGCGCAGATCGGTGACGCCGCCATGGGAGTTCGTGGTCGCCCCGGCCGGATACAGCTTGGCGGCGACCCAAACGCGGTCGGCGAAACCGCGCTCGATCTCATCCGGATCGGTGGAGTCGGTCAGGTAGCACGTCATCAACGGTTGGAACGCCGAACCCTCCGGAAGCGCCGCCAGGATGCGATCGCGATACGCCGAAGCCAACGCCACCGTCGTCACCGGCGGCACCAAATTCGGCATCACAATCGCTCGGCCGAACTGAGCCGCCGTCCACGGCAGCACCGCCTGCATCATCGCGCCATCGCGCAGATGTACATGCCAGTCGTCGGGCTGGCGGATAACGACGCGGTCGGTGTTGGTCATGGCGGTCTCGTCTCGCTGGGGTCTGTGCTCCTTTCGCACAAACACCCCGGCGACGGGAATGCCCTACCCTTGGGCGAACGCACATCCCCCCTTGTCGATCGGCCGGAACGCCTCGGCCGCCGGGACCGTCCGCTTGTGGGTGTAGTAGTCCCACGGCTCTTTCGACTGTTCGGGAGACTTCACCTCAAACAAATGCAAATCGTGAATGACGCGGCCGTCCTTGCGTACCGCCCCCTTGCCGAACAACGGATCGTCGGTCGGGGTCGCCTTCATCTGCTCCATCACCGCCCGCCCGCTGGCCTTGGCCTTGTCCGGACCGAGCGCCACGCAGGCTTTCAGGTAATGCATGACCGCCGAATACTGGCCGGCATGCACCGATCCAGGCACGTTCCCCGGCATCAGCGCGCCGAACCGTTTGGCAAAATCCCGCGTGCCAGCGTTCATGTTCCAATAGAACGGCTCCGTCAGCAGCACGCCCTGAGCCGCATTCAGTCCAACGCCATGCACGTCATGGATCAGGAACAACAGGCCGGCGATCTTCTGACCACCCTTCTGGATGCCGAACTCGGCCGCCTGTTTGATGCAGTTGACGGTGTCGCCGCCGCCGTTGGCGAAGCCGATCACCTTGGCGCCACTCGCCTTGGCCTGCACCAGATACGAGGAAAAATCGGTTGTGCCGGGGAATGGAGCCAAAGCCTCGCCCAGCACCTTGCCGCCGGCCCCGGCCACGAAACTGGCGGCATCTTTCGCCAGCGCATGTCCGAAGGCGTAGTCGGCGGTAATGAAATACCAGGTGTCGCCGCCTTCTTTGACTGTCGCATCGACCACGCCGTGCGGCATCGACCAGGTGTCATAGACCCAGTGCAGATGGTTCGGTCCACAGTGCTCGCCAGTAATCGCGGCGGAGGCGCCGCCGGTAAAGATCGCCGCTTTGTCTTTCGCCTTCGCCATGTCGCCAATGGCAAACGCCGCCGAGGACAACGGTACATCGGTGATCAGATCGACGCCCTGGTTGTCGAACCAGTCGCCGGCGATGCCGACCGCGACATCGGGCTTCAACTGAAGGTCGGCGGACACCAGTTCGACCTTCACGGCCGGGTGCAGCCTGGCAAAATCCTCAATGGCGAGCTTCGCCCCGGTGACAGATCCCTGGCCGGTGTTGGCGGCATAGACTCCGACCATGTCGGTCAGCACGCCAATACGGATTGGTTTTGACTGCGACCACGCGGAACGGGGCAGAGCCGCCGCCGCCAAGCCTCCGGCGAGCAGTCCGCGACGTGGTATCGATAGGTTCATGTTTGCCTCCCGGGCGTTTCTTATGGCGGGTAGCGTCCATCGGTTCGCGGGTTTCCGCAAGCGGGCGTTCTATAATGGCGGATTCTGACCCTGATCGTCGGCCCTCGGTGATCGACTGATGCATCTCCAGGGTCCGAAGCCCAATCGAATTCTACGCCCGGCCCTTGCCGATCAACATTTCAACGCCCATGTGCAACATTCCATTGGCCATGTAGGGCGACAGTTTGGTCCTCACCTCTTCTCGCACCGCGCGGCGATCGACGTCTGAGAGTGCAAGATAGACTTGAGGCAGCGATCCAATCCCCTCTTCGATGGGCGCCCAATAATCTTCAAAGCTGTCAATCGTGTCTTCATGGCTTTGCCGTTCGACATGAACATCCAAAAAACCTGCCTCGGCAAACAAACGTTCCAGCAACGCGGGATCAGCCAAAGAAAACGACAATTGAAACATAGGCCGCTGCTCCGGAAAACGGCGGCCTACAGCATCCGCCAGATGTCCCCACATCGGTGCCTGTTCAGCAGTCGAAATAACACAAACAGCGGCATAGGCCCCTACCCGCAGCACACGCCGGAATTCCTTCAGACCGTGCCCGGGATTCGAAAAGAACATCAAACCGAGCTGACAAAGAACAGCGTCGAAACAGCCGTCCTTGAAGGGCAATGCGTGCCCGTCGGCGGCGGCCGGCAAAAACGCCGGCATGTTCAATCGTGCGCGGGCACTTTCGAGCATAGAAAGCGCGATGTCCGCGCCGACGACCAACCCGGCGGGTCCGACGATCGGCAGTGCCTCAAGCGCTGCCTCACCCGTGCCTGTGGACACATCGAGGACGCGGGAACCCGGCACGACGTTGGCGGCGGCGAGCAAAGCCGGGACGAACAGCCGGGACCAACGCCCGATATAGCTGTCATAGGCCGAGGCATCGACCGCCCTACCGGGCGCCACGTGCAATCCCGATCCCAAATTCACGCTCATCGTAGCCCCCGATTTTTGGGCTGGAGAACGATTGATTATCGCCTTTCTGAAGCGGCGGCGGCAAGCATCGCCGCGCCTCAGTGAGGTCCCGCTGTTGTCAGGCTTTCGCGAGGATAAAACTCCAAGATGTCCGGTGCCGCGGACGCTACGCCGGCACGCCCTTGCTGGTGGAATACTCGAAATGCAGCGCCTGACCGGGATGCACGATCGGGTGGATCGCATGCGCCGCGACCGCGGCCTCACTGAACCCTTGCAGGATCAGCTTCAGTTTACCCGGATACGTCGCCACGTCGCCGATCGCGAACACGCCCGGCAGGCTGGTCTGGCCGGTGGCCGGATCGACCGTTACATGATGCGCCACGCTTTGCAGGCCCCAGGCGGCGATCGGTCCCAGATCCATCGACAGACCGAAGAACGGCAGCAGCACGTCGGCCGGAATCGCCTTCACCCCGCCTTCCAGCGTCGCGACCTCCACCGCGGACAACACCCCGCCGGTGCCAACCAGACCATGCAATTGGTATGGGATGACCATCTCGATCTCGCCCTTCCGCGCGGCTTCGTCCAACTGGGCGGCACTTTCCGGAGCGGCGCGGAATTTGGCCCGCCGGTGCACCACCGATACCGTCGCGATGTCCTTCAGCGCCAACGCCCAGTCCACCGCCGAGTCACCACCGCCCGCGATCACCACCCGCTTGCCGCGCAAATCCTCCCGCCGGCGGACGAAATACTGGATCGCGCCGCTCACCTCATACGCCGGCAGACCGTCCAAGGGCGGCCGGTTGGGTCCGAATGCGCCCGCACCCGCCGCCAGGATCACCGCTTTCGCGCGAATGGTGTCGCCCTGGTCGGTGGTCAGCGTGAAGGCGCCGGACTCGCCGCTCAGGCCGTTGACCTGACGTCCGAGCAGCCGGGGGACCGGGAAGGGAGCGATCTGCTCCTCCAGCCGGGTGATCAGCGCACCCGCCTCGATCGCCGGGTGACCCGGGATGTCGTAGATCGGCTTCTCGGGATACAACGCGGTGCACTGGCCGCCGACCTCCGACAGGGCGTCGATCAGCACGCTCGAAAGCTTGAGCATCCCGAGTTCGAAAACGGCGAACAAACCGACCGGGCCGGCACCGACGATCGCCACGTCGGTTTCTATGTGCTGTGTCATGCCCCGCCCTACCGTCGCTTTTTCGTCAACACAAGCCGCATAACACGTCCGTGACCCTGACTCGTAACCGAGGCGTCGGCGCCCACCTGCCTGACACACACTTCAGTTGGTAGGAAACCGCATGGCGTGGCTCGCCCGTGGCTAGAAATACTGTTGTCGCCATCCCGGCCAGGGACGAAGCTGAACGCATCGAATCCTGCCTTACCGCACTCAACCGGCAGACCGTGGCCCCGGATACGGTGTTGCTGATGGTTAACAATTGCCGCGACGACACCCTGGCGATCGCCCGCGCGATGACGCCGGGGTTGCGGTATCGGCTGGCGCTGATGGTCCGGGACTTTCCGGCGGAGCAGACCGGTGCCGGCCACGCGAGGCGCCTGGCGATGGAGGTTGCCGCGACGCTTGCCGCCCCCGATGGTGTCCTGCTGACCACCGACGCGGACGCGGTGGTCGCTCCGGACTGGGTATCACGCAACCTCGCGGCATTGCGGCACGGTGCGGATATCGTGTGCGGCCGGGCCGTGATCGACCCGGACGAAGCCGCGTTCATCCCGTCGCATTTGCATGCGGACGATGCCCGGGAATGCCGGTTGATCGCGTTGCTGGACGAACTGGCCTGGATCCTGGACCCCGAACCGCACGATCCGCCGCCCCGCCATACCGAGGCATCGGGTGCCAGCCTCGCGGTGTCGGCAAAGGCCTTTCGATTCGTCGGCGGCATCCCCGCGATACCATCCGGCGAGGACAGGGCCTTTGTGCGCGCCTTGTGGATGGCGGACGCCCGCGTCCGGCACGACCCGGCTATCACGGTGACAGTGTCCGGCCGCATCAGCGGGAGGGCCGTCGGAGGCATGGCCGACGCGATCCGACGCCGCATGGTGCGACAGGACGAGTTCACCGACGATCAGGTCGAACCCGCGGTGGACGCGTTCTGGCGCTATAGCCTGCGGTACCGATCGCGCCGCGCCTGGATGGGGATCGAGGATCAGGCGCTGGTTCGGGACCTCGCGGTTTCGCGCGCCACGCTGACCGACGCACTGGCACAGCGTTTCTTTGGCCGGGCGTGGGCGAACCTGGAGGCAGCGAGCCCGGTTCTGCGCAGGCGTCGGGTTCGTTTCGTCGATGTAGATACCGAAATCGCCGCCGCACAATCTTTGCTCGACGGGTTGGCGGTGCCCGACATCTTGGCGGCGGACTAGAGATGCAAAACCAAGCAATCCCAAGAATTCCATCAGCCTCTGACTTGCGCGAAACCGTGTTCGTCAGCCGATAATGTCCAGGCTCCTCACAACCGTCGCCGAAATCATCCCCTGGATGCGAGAGCGCGCCGGCGCGCTCGACCGGGATAGCGCATTTCCCGGCGAGGAGATCGATCAGTTGCGACGCGCAGGGGCGCTGTCGTCCCCACTTCCCGTTTCCGGCTCTGGCAATGCGGACGAACTGGCTCAGCTTCTCATTCTGACCGGACAAGGCAATCTCTCAGTCGGCCGCATCCTGGAAGCCCACATCAATGCTCGGCATCTCGTGGCCCGTTACGATGCGGCGGCCATTCGGGACGACGATCGTCTCTACGCGTTATGGGTAACCGATCCGCCATCTAACGGACTGAGCATGCGGCGCTTCGGCAACCGGATTGCCCTGAGCGGCGGCAAGCAGTTCTGCTCCGGCGCCGGCCATGCCACTGGTGCCCTGGTCACCGCACAGGACGAGGATGGCGACACGCGCATGCTGGTGCTGCCCTTGGGCATCGGCGAGCGCGTGACACAACTGCCGTCGCCGCTGCAGGGCATGCGGGCGGCCGTCACCGGAGCCGTCGATTTCACCGGCTGCGAGACCTCCACCGATGCCATTTTGGGCGACCCCGGCGATTATCTGCGGGAACCGGATTTCTCCGGCGGAGCCTGGCGCGGATCGGCCGTCGCGCTGGGTGGCCTGATCGCGTTGGTCGAGCATGCTACCGCCCAACTTCGCCAATCCGGCCGGCTGGACAGCCCGCACACGCAGTCCCGCCTGGGTCAGGCCATCATCGCCAGGGAAACCGGCCGACTATGGGTCCACCACGCGGCCCGGATCGCCGAGGATAATTCCGCCGATGCGGGTCATCGCGTCGCCACGGTTGGCCTTGCGCGGATCGCCGTCGAAGCAGCCTGCCTGGATGCGATGCGCCTGATCCAGCGCTCCCTGGGCCTGTCCGCCTTTCGTCAGGGCAACCCAATCGAACTGATCTGCCGCGATCTTTCCACTTATTTGCGTCAACCTGCGCCGGACGAGGTCCTGACCGAGGCGGCAATATGGTTCGCGGATCACCCGGAGCCGACGCTGTGACCACCGCGGGCGAGCTGCACAGCATCTGGCGGACCCTTCCGGTCGGCCGCCTGGATGACATCATCGGGACCGGCACCTGCCTGATTCTGGCACCGCATCCCGACGACGAAAGCCTGGGCTGCGGCGGGTTGATCGCACAGTGCGTCCAGTCGAACCGATTGCCACTGGTTGTTGTCCTGACCGATGGCGCCGGATCGCACCCCGGGTCACACGCGTTTCCCGCCGAACGTCTGCGTGCGGTGCGAGCGGACGAGGTTCGCACCGCCGTTGGATGTCTCGGACTTCCGCCGGAACGTGTGATTTTTCTGGGTGAACCGGATACACGCGCGCCCCATTGCGGCCCCGGCTTCGATCGGGTTGTCGCGCGGTTGGTGACGCTGCTGGACCAGGAGCCAAACTGCACCGTCATTCTGGCTCCATGGCGTTACGATCCGCATTGCGACCATGAAGCGGCGTCGCTGGCGGCTGAAGCGGCGGCCGCTGGCAGGCCAATGGTTCGGCATGTTGCGTATCCGGTCTGGGGGTGGACGCTACCCGACGGCGATCCCGTCCCCGACGCCCGCACCTCCGGTTGGCGGCTGGAGATAGGAGACGTTCGTTCCGCCAAATGGGACGCTATTCAGTCCCATAAGTCTCAATACGGCGGCCTGATCACGGACGACCCGACCGGATTTCAACTCCCATCACGCCTGCTGTCCGGCTTCAACAGCAACTATGAAACCTATCTTTTGCCATGACAGACTCTCGCCCGCCCGGCCATTTCCAGAAATTGTACCGGTCAAATCCCGATCCTTGGGGCTTCCAAAGCAGTTCATACGAACAGGAAAAATACCGCAACACTGTGCATACACTCGGCAACCGTCGTTTCGAATCCGGTCTGGAGGTCGGCTGTTCCATTGGCATCCTCACCCGCATGCTGGCCCCCTCCTGCGACAGGTTGCTCGGCATCGACATTGTCGAGGAACCCCTGTCAGATGCCCGCTCGCGGTGCGCCGATCAGCCGCATGTGCGGTTCGCGCGCATACGGGTTCCGGCGGAATGGCCGGCGAATCGATTCGATCTCATCGTTTTTTCGGAGGTATTGTATTTTTTGTCAGCCGCCGATATCGCGCTGTGCGGCCGGCATGTGTCGGACACAATTCTGCCCGGCGGCTTGGTTCTGTTGGTCAACTGGCTTGGGCGCACCGACGACCCCAGCCCGGCCGACGCGGCCCCGGACAGCTTCATCGAAGCAACGAAATCGCACCTGCGCGTCGTTCGGCAAGAGCGGCATGCACGGTATCGACTGGATCTTATGGCCTCGGCGTGAAACGTTCCGCCAACGCCATCAAGGTCCGCCGAGCTTGCGCGGCATCGCCGGCCAGTGCAAGCAACGCAGGTATTTGCCCGGGGTGCCGCGCGACGGAGCGCAATACGCCGATCAGACCAATGCCGCCCGTCGAATCGAGTGCCACAAGTGCCGCCGGTGGAAGGTTTCGTTCGGCTGGATCGCAGATGGCTCGGACCACGATGAATGGCATGTGGTAGGCGGTCGCGACCCTGGCAACCGCCCCGCTTTCCAAGTCGATGGCATGAGCCTTTGTTTCAGCATACAGGCGTCGCTTTGAAGCGACGTCAGCGACGATCCGCGACCCGGCGAACAGTGTGTGGTCCGTCAACCCACCGAACAGCAACGCGAGCGCCGGGTCCGCATGCCAACAATTTTCCGACGCAACGACTGTCGGAACGATCAGCAAGCCCGGTCGAAGGGCCGGGTCCAGTCCGCCGGCCAGGCCAAAGCTGACCAAAGCCGTTGCCCCTTGCTCGACCAAGCGGGATGCTGCCCGTGCCGCCCCTTCAGGTGTGCCTCCGCCAGCTTCGACCGGGAAACCGAACCGGGCGGCGATACGGGCTTCCGCCGTCAGGCCGACGACAAAGCCAAGCATGCGGACGCCCGATGCCGACAGCGCCGTCAGAATCCGACCTCAACCCGGCGAATATTGCTGCGGCGCAAATTCCGATACCGAGCCAGCGCCAACAGAGGAAAATAGAGTTTGTAGCCATGATAACGCAGATAAAACACGCGGGGGAATCCGACAGCCGTATAGGCGGCCTCGTCCCACTCGCCGTCGGGTTTCTGTGTCGCGGCCAGCCACGCGATGCCGCGCGCCGTCGCCGGATGATCGGTTGCCCCCGCCGCCATCAACCCCAACACCGCCCAGGCGGTCTGGCTGGGAGTACTCTCCTTGTAACGGCCGTGCGGAGCGTCGGCGTAACTTTCCTCGTCCTCACCCCAGCCACCATCGTCACGCTGAACCGAAACCAGCCAGTCCACGGCCCGCACCATCGCCGGATCGTCATGCGCGATGCCAGCCGCGTTCAGCGCGCACAGCACCGACCACGTTCCGTAAATGTAGTTCGTGCCCCATCGGCCGAACCAACTGCCATCCGCCTCCTGGTCGCGCCGCAAATACGCCAGGGCGCGCGCCATCACCGGGTCGTCGTTGCTGATGCCGATCTGCGCCAGGAACGACACGCAGCGGGCGCTGACGTCGGCCGTCGGCGGGTCCAGCAGCGCGCCATGATCGGCGAACGGAATGTGATTCAGGTAATGCTGGGTATTCTCCGGCTCGAATGCCCCCCAGCCGCCGTCCGAGGACTGCATCCCGATCACCCACTCGCGGGCGCGGTCGATCGCCTCGGCGTGCGCCGGATCACCGTTCCTGTGCAGCAACATGCCAACGACGGCGGTGTCATCGACGTCGGGGTAATGCGGATTGTTATACTGGAACGCCCAGCCCCCCGGACGCAGGCCGGGACGACGCACTGCCCAATCACCCACCACATCGGTAATTTGCAGCGGGGTCAGCCAATCGCAGGCGGCATCGGTGGACACCCCGGCCTCGGCCAAAGCGTGCCCGGCCAGCCCGGTGTCCCAAACCGGGGACAGGCAGGGCTGGCAGTAAGCGCGGTCGTCCTCGATCACCAACAGCTTGCGCACGGACTGCCAGGCGATCGCCGCATCGGGATGATCGGGCGGATACCCCAGCGTGTCGAACATCATCACGCTGTTCGCCATCGCCGGATAGATCGCCCCCAATCCGTCTTCGCCGTTCAGGCGTTCGGTGACGAACGTGACGGCCTTGGCGACCGCACTCTGGCGCGCGGCCTTGGGAAACAGCGGCTCCGCCGCCCGCAGCAGGGCATCGACGCCCTTGAACGCGCGCCCCCACCCGGAACGATACGGCCCCTTGATCCAGTCCCTGACATCCTCGGCCGGCGTGCAAAACAACTCCGCAATACCGATGCCCCGCGGATTCCGCGCCTTCGGCCGCAGCCCCATCAGCACCAGCAGCGGCACGATAACGGTGCGAGACCAGTATGAAATTTTGGACAGATGAAACGGAAACCACAGCGGCAGATGCATGATCTCCAGCGGCATTACCGGCACGGCACGCCACGGCACTTCGCCGAACAGCGCCAACTGGGCCCGCGTAAAGACGTTTGTCGTTTCCGCGCCGCCGGCCGCCAGGATCGCCTTCCGAGCGCGCGCCATGTGCGGGGCGTCGGGGTCGTCGCCGATCGCCTTCAGCGCGAAGTAGGCCTTCACGCTGGCGGAGATATTGAACGCCCCGTCGTGGAACAATGGCCAACCGCCATGCTTCCCTTGAATACCGCGCAGATAGACGCCAATCCGCGCCTCAAGATCCGGGTCGATGCGGTCGAGAAAATGTTCGAGCAGCACATACTCGGCCGGGATCGTCGCATCCGCTTCCAGTTCGAACACATAGTGCCCGTCCGGCTTCTGGTGGCGCGTCAGCGCCGCCGCCGCGCGCGTGACGGACTCAACCAATACGGCGTCATCGACCAGGGCGATCGTGTCGAGGGGCATTACATCCTTAGCAGTCAAAGCGAGAGAATGACATCCGCAGCGGTACGGCCGGACCTTATGGCGCCCTCGATCGTGGCAGGCAAGCCGGTGTCTGTCCAATCGCCGGCCAGGGCCAGATTCGCGGCCAGAGCGGTTTTCGCTTTCGGCCGGCGCTGTTCCTGCCGCGCGGTCGCCGCGAACGTGGCGCGCTTTTCCTTGACCACGCGGAACGGCGGCATGGCGTCTTTCGCCTCGGGGGGCAGACCCAACGCATCGACGACGTTCGGCCACACGTCCATCGCGATCGACCGGGCGGGATCGTCCACCATGGCGTTCGCCGCGCTGATGGTGACGGAGACATGCCCTGGCTTGACGAACACCCATTCCGCCGTCGCCGAGGTCAGGCCGATGAAACCGGCCTCTTTCAGCGGCCCAACCGGTTCGGCGTCATACCGGAAATGGATGTTCAAGATCGCCTCGAACGCATCGGGGGTAATCAGCTTCGGGAGCAGATCCGCGGCGACCCGCGCCGGTGTCGCGAGAACCACGGCATCGCCCGGTTCAATGGGGATTGATCCGTCAGGCCCCCGCAAGGCGACAACGACACCGCTTTCGACTGTCAATTCGGCGATGCGGCTGTTGAAGCGAACCACCGCACCGCGCGCCTGCAACGTGGCGATGGCGGGATCGATCATCGCCTCTGACAGGCCTTCCTTGGGCAACAGCGGAATGCAGGCCTTGCCGCCGCGCAGCAGGGTTTCCTTCATCACCGCCCCCAGCAAACGGGCGAGGCCTTCTTGAGACGAGGTATTGAGCGCGGCGATCGCGAACGGTTCCAGCAGACGCCAATACAAGCGTCCTCGCCGCATGCTGTCAGCGACCGGCCTGTTGTCCTTGATCCTGGCGATACGCGCCATGTCCAGATAATCAGACAGACGTGTGTCGGGTACGCGGCGGCTGTTGCTGAAGATCCACCACGGGAAGCGGCCGGCATTTGGCCTGACCACCCAGCGCTCCTCCGTGCCGACGTCCATAAAGGGATACAGCGCTGTCTTACCGGCCTGGAACGCGTCCTGTGCGCCGATTTCGGCGATGTAGGCCTGCACCGCATGATTACCGGACAACATCATATGATTGCCGTTGTCGATCCGCAGTCCCAGTTCCTGATCGAAAAACGACCGGCAGCGGCCGCCCGCGGCTGGGCCGGCCTCGTGAACGGTTACCGCCCACCCCGCCGCGCTCAGCGACAAGGCCGCCGAAAGGCCCGCCAGTCCGGCCCCGATCACATGAACTTGTTTCATTCTGCGTTGCTTTTGCGCTATCAGGGCGATCCGCGCAACCGGTGGTCATACAAATCAGATATCATTTGTATGAAATCACCATAATGGGCGCATCGGACTGCCGTCAAAGCAGGCATAACGCCTGAAGTTCATATCGCAGGCTGTCCGGCAGGCTGTCCAACCCCAGAATGGCACCGATCGACGGCATATCAGCGGGCGCTGCCTCAGGCTCCAGATAGCGCCACCCCTGGAACGCTCGTGTCGGACGGCCTGCCAACGGCACGATGTCCGGGTCGAGGATAAAGCTGGCACACGCGGATTGGTCGGGACGCTGGTCCTCCACGATATCCAGGATACGCTGGCGCGCCATCATCGTGCCGCCGATGACCCAGTACATCGAGCCGCCGGCGATGATCTCGGGCCGCCGCCGTGGAAAGTTGCGGGTCCGATGAAACAGCCGGCCAATATCCCGCAGGCGTTCGGCCTGCAGGTCGCGGAGATGGTCGATGTCGCGCACACCGACGGCCAGCTTGGTTACATGCAACATGATTGGGCGACTCGGTTGGGCGGGTTCGACCATACCATCGTAGGCTGGAACACGATTGGCTTCACCGGGTTGAAACAAGCAACACGGTTGATTTTATGTTGCGATGCAGCATATTCGCAACCTCCAGATGTGAAAGGCCGCACGCGGCATGCAATGGTCTCGTCCGCTTTCGGCGCTTCGCCGTGGCATCAGGCTCGTTACCGGCCTTGTGAAGGCAAAACAGGCCGGGCCTGCGGCTCCGCCGCCATCGCCGCCCCAGGAGATCAGCCGTCTGCTCGCCATCGCCGATTTCGGCGACAATCCCGGGCGGCTCGGCATGCAGGCGTATGTGCCGCCCTCGGTTGGAGGGCGCCCGCTGGTCGTGTTGCTGCATGGCTGCGGCCAGGATGCGGTTCGGTTCGCCGAGGATTCCGGGTGGATCGACCTCGCGGATCATGTGCGGTTCACGCTGCTGTTGCCGGAGCAGAGCGCGGCCAACAACCAGGGCCGCTGCTTCCAGTGGTTTCAGCCCCGGCATATCGCGCGCGACGTGGGAGAGGCTGGCTCCATCGCCGCAATGACCCGGCACGCAATCGCGTTGTTCGATAGCGACCCCGGGCAGGTTTTTGTTGTCGGCCTGTCCGCCGGCGGCGCGATGGCGGCGGCTTTGCTGGCTGCCTATCCGGATATGTTCGCCGCAGGAGCGTCCGTTGCCGGACTTCCCGTCGGCACCGCGCGTTCGGCACTACAGGCGATGCGGCGCATGGCATCGGCCGAACCCGATCGAAACCAGGACGATTGGGCCGCACAAGTGCGCGCCGACGCCCCGACCGGGTTTACCGGACCCTGGCCACGATTGTCAGTTTGGCACGGCCTGGCCGACACGACCGTCGCTCCCGACAATGCTGACCGTCTGGCCGCCCAGTGGCGGGCGCTGCATCGCCTGACAACGCCGGCCGTGGCGGAGCAATCCCTGAACGGAGTGCGTCACCGCATGTGGCCCGACGGGACACGCAATCTGGTGGAGCAGTGGACGGTGCCCAACCTGTCGCACGCCTACCCCGTGGGGCTGCGCGACGTTACCGCCGGCCGGTTCGTGGCACAGGCTCGCACCGATGCGACAGCCGGCATCGCGCGATTTTTCGGATTGAGGGAAGCGGGGGATCGATAAGGGCGGCGGACGGCCGCCATTGGCTCGGACGCGGGAAGCGGCGATGCCCTATTGGCACTACCAACAACCGGTCGTTCCTGTGTCAGGCGACGAGGTTGGTCGCGGAGGCGTTCGAAGCAGCGGTGCTGAAGGATTGCGACGTATAGGCAGCCACCGCCTGAGCGATTTGGCGGCTCATCCAATCGTTCCCGGCTGGTTGACTGCTGCTTGTAGAGGCGGCCGACGGATCAGAGCTGGCTGACCATCCAACGGGCGCAATGACCGGCAGGCCGCCCGGTGTCGGGTTAGTGGACGAACTCGACCAGGGCACGGGCTGGATCGTCAGGAGCGACGCCTGGCCAACAGCATCGTTGCTGGCCGTGGCAGTGTTCAACCCCGGCGCAGGGGTACTCGTAGGCGAACTGCCGCCGCTGAGGTCAGAGAGAAGGGTCTGTAGAGCCGACAGCAACGTGGTCGAGCTATCCGAACCCTGAGGCACACCTCCTTGTGCGGCCCCCCCGGACGTAGCGCTGCCGTTAGGGCCCATTTGCAGCGACATCAGCGCGGCGATCAGATCGTTCGATGCCGGGCTGGCGGTGGAGCCGGTCACCGCGTTTCCGGATGGCGTACCGGTCGTTGCGAGCGTGCCGGCGGCGGCAGCCGATGCGCCGGTCGTATCAGTCTGGGATGAGGCGTTCGAAGCCCGATATGCGGCGATTTGTGCCCAGGCATCGGTGCGGCCCGATGTGGCATGCGTGTGCAAAATGTCCTCCTGTCATGGAACACTTAGTCATATAAGGGTGCAATCGTCGTTATCCACGAGAAATATGTTCCCAGCCGCCGGAACAAACTGCCGCTATCGGGGAAAGAGTTGCCGACCCGGACGGGTCGCATATCAGTGCGACAGTCGCCGGCTTCCGTCGGCCGTCACATGCGCTATCCGCCCGGCAACGATGGTCGCGACCGCCCGCGACGTCGCCGGATCGACCATGACGAGGTCCGCCCGTTTCCCCGCCTCGATCGTCCCGCGATCCGTCAATCCGCCGGCCCGCGCCGGGTTTTCGGAAATCAGCGCCCAGGCGCGGGGCAAATCCAATACACCACGATCCGCCAGGATGAACGCGGCCCGCATCATCGCCGGATAGTAATAATCTGACGTCAACACAGTACAAACACCCTGTTCCGCCAATTGCGCCGCCGAGGCCCACCCCAGATGCGACCCGCCCCGCACCACATTCGGGCTTCCCATGACAACAAAATCGCCAGCGGCAACCGCAGCCTGACCCACCGCCTCCCCAATCGGGAACTCGCAAATAGTCGCCCCACGGGATCGGAATCCATCCCGTACTTCTATACTATCATCGTCATGACTGGCCATCGGCAATCCGGCCGCCCGAGCCGCCGCGGCGATGCGGTCCAGCGCGGCCGGAACGGCATGAGCGCGGGCTGCAACGTCATCCGCCATGGCCCGGAACGCCTCCATCTTCATCCCGGCCCGGCCGCTATACTTGGCACCCTCCACAGGGTCTTTCAGTTTCTTCAGGATCGACGGCGTATGATCGTTGAACGCCAGTAAATGCACCCGTCCGGCCGCGATATCCGCCAGCGCGGTTTCCAGCGCCTCGAGATTGTACGCCTCCCACCGCAGATGCACCCGCATGTCGCAGGTCCAGGCCCCCGCGTCCAACGCCGCCAGCAACGCCCGCCACGCCGTCAAACTACGCAGCCCCGGCTCCCACGACAGGGTGACGCCGTGGTACGCCGTCGTGATGCCATTCGCGAGAAGCTGAGACTCGGTATCGCGCAACGCCAGATCGGGCGGAAAATCCACCCCCGGCCGCGGTTGCAACTGCCGCTCAAACGCATCGCCATGCAGATCGACAATCCCCGGCAGCACCAGCAGGCCGGAGGCATCGAACAGCGGCCCACCCGACCCGGCCGAGGCAATCATGCCGTCCCGGACAACGACGTCCGTCTTCACCAATCCATCCGATCCCAGCAAGACCGTCCCGCCGGCTATTCGCAGATCACCCATCGGTCGCAGTCCTTATGGTTCGAAAACGATTTGCACCCGGGGAGTCGGATAACACCCCGTACTCCATTCCACGATCATACCGGCGCGATCCACGTTAACATTCTCGGTGATCAGAACCGGGCGATTGCGCGCCATCCGCAGAAGTTCAGCCTCAGTTTGGGTCGGCAACCTGGCGGTCACCCGGGTTTCTTTCCGCACATAATCCTCGACGCCACATATCTGTAGCGCATCGGTAATCCGGGGCGATGCCTGCAACGCTTGCAGTATCCCCTTCAGGCGCAGCGCCGGGAAGCAATGGCGGGTCAGGCTGACCGGCCGGTCGTCCGCGAAACCAAGCCGTTCCAGCACCACCACCCGGCTGCCGCCCCGAACGCCCAATCCGGCGGCGATGCGCTGATCGGCGGGGATTTCCCGCAATTGCCGCACGATGCCCGATGGGTCCTTGTTGTGCTTTTGTATCCACTCGGAGAACCGCGTTCGCGCCCCGACAGTATAGTCCAGCACGTCCTCGGCAACGAACGAACCACGCCCCTGCTCGACCCGCACCAACCCGTCCCGGGACAGTTCCTCCAGCGCACGACGCACGGTATGGCGATTGACGCCGAACCGGGCGGACAATTCGGCCTCGGTTGGCAACTGCGCACCGGGCTTGTGCGTGCCGGCCGCGATGTCAGCCTGTAACGTGCCGGCGATCTGGCGCCATAAGGCGACGCCGTCCTGGCGATTGACCGGATGAGTGATCGAGTCGTCCAAATCGGCTGACACAGTCATCGTTCTTTCACACATCCCGATGCCGGCATCTGGCATTTCAAGCTTGACGATAGAATGTATCGGCCCTACCTGTCTAGACATCTAAACAACGCCACGGCAATGAACGACAGTATCCACGCCGGTCATCCATTCCCTGCCCGCCGTCGCTGGATGGCTGTCCTCGCTCGGGCGTCAGCGAACGAGATCGACACATTGTTGTCCGAGCACGGCTCGATTCCCAACCACACCATCCTGCGCGGACCCGAGGGCGGATTGGTCATGGTTCGTGGCAGAGCGGGGGGCGGCGGATCGGCGTTCAATTTAGGCGAGATGACGGTGACGCGGTGCACGGTGCGAACCGAGTCCGGGTTCGTTGGTCACGCCTATGTCGCCGGACGGGAAACCCGCCGAGCGGAACTGGCGGCGTTGGTTGATGCGTTGATGCAGGACCCGGATCGGACCGCCGACCTGGAAGTCCGGGTGATCGCTCCTTTGGCGGCCGTTCAGGCTCGGCATGTTGCCGAGCGAGCAGCAAAAGCCGCGGCAACACGCGTTCAGTTCTTTGCCATGCAGACGATGCGCACATGACACTTTCCGCTGGCTTCACCAATCCCGTTGCCGATGCGCAAGCGTGCTTTCGATCGGTATTGGATGCCATGGCGCGGCCGGGACGCATCCATACAATAACGGGAATTGCGGCGCCGGCACCACTGTGCGATGCGGGGGCGGCCGTGCTGCTGACATTGGCGGACCATGAGACACCGTTGTGGCTGGATGCCGGCGCCGAAGCCGCTCGTGACTGGGTCGCATTCCATACCGGGGCGGCGATCGTGCCGGCAGATGGTTCCACGTTCGGGGTCGCGTTGGCGCTGCCGGATTTGGCCGGATTTCCGAACGGAACCGATGAAATGCCGGAAACCGCCGCCACGATCATTGTCCAGGTGGACTCGTTGGACACCGGCCAACGGTTCCTCATGCAGGGGCCTGGCCTGCGCGAACCGGCAGTCCTGGCCGTCACCGGCCTGCCGCCGGATTTTGCCGCGATCTGGCAACGCAACCATGCCTTGTTCCCACGCGGCATCGACCTGATTCTGTGCGCGGGCGACCGTCTGACGGCGTTGCCCCGCAGCGTCAACATAAAGGACGCCTGAGCCATGGCCTATGTCGCGGTCAAAGGCGGTGAGCAGGCGATCGACCACGCCCATGCTTGGTTGGCCGAGGAGCGTCGCGGCGACACCGCCACGCCCGCGCTGTCAGTCGCGCAAATCCAGGAACAACTCGGGCGGTCGGTCGATCGGGTGATGGCCGAGGGTTCGCTATACGACCGCGAACTGGCAGCCCTGGCGATCAAGCAGGCGCAAGGTGATCTGATCGAGGCCGCCTTTCTGCTGAGGGCCTACCGCACCACCCTGCCCCGTTTCGCGCATTCCGTCGCGGTCGAAACGGGATCGATGCGGATCGAACGACGGATATCCGCGATATTCAAAGACCTGCCGGGCGGCCAGGTCTTAGGTCCGACCTACGACTACACCCATCGCCTGTTGGATTTTTCGTTGCTCGATGATGAAACGACGGCACCGGAAACCGAAATGGCCGCGGGTCACGTTGGAACCATGCCGCGCGTGCCGGACATTCTGGGCCATGAAGGTCTGCTGGAAGCGGATGCGCCGTCGTCGCGCGAACCCGGCGACTTGACGCGCGAACCTCTGACCTTCCCGGCCGAACGTGATGTCCGCCTACAGGCCCTGGCGCGCGGCGACGAAGGGTTCCTGTTGGGCCTTGGGTATTCCACCCAACGCGGCTATGGCGGATCGCATCCCTTCGCCGGAGAAATCCGCATGGGCGAAGTGTCCGTCGAGATTGAACCCGCCGAACTTGGTTTCGCCATCGACATCGGCGACCTGATTTTGACCGAATGCCAGATGGTCAACCAGTTCAAAGGGTCGAAAACCGTCCCGCCGCAGTTCACCAGAGGCTACGGACTGGTGTTCGGCTTCGGCGAACGGAAAGCGATGGCGATGGCTTTGGTGGACCGCGCGATGCGCGCCGCCGAACTGGGAGAGGACGTGACCGCGCCCGCCCAAAACATCGAATTCGTATTGTACCACTCAGATAATATCGAGGCGACGGGCTTCGTCGAGCATCTGAAGCTGCCGCACTACGTCGATTTCCAAAGCGAACTTCAAAATATTCGCCGCATGCGAACGGAGGCGGCTGAATGAAGGGCTACAATTTCGCGTATCTGGACGAACAGACCAAACGCATGATCCGGCGCGCGCTGCTGAAAGCCGTTGCCATCCCGGGACATCAGGTGCCGTTCGGATCGCGTGAGATGCCGTTGCCGTATGGCTGGGGCACCGGCGGAATCCAGGTAACAGCCTCGATCCTGGGCGCGGATGACGTATTGAAGGTGATCGACCAGGGCGCCGACGACACCACCAACGCGGTGTCCATCCGCCGGTTTTTCGCCCGCACCGCCGGGGTCGCAACGACCACCGCCACATCCGAGGCGACGGTGATCCAGACGCGGCACCGCATCCCGGAGAAACAACTCCGCGACGACCAGATTATTGTCTATCAGGTGCCGCAGCCGGAACCTTTGTTTCGTCTCGAATCCAGCCGGATAGAAACGAAACGCATGCACGGTCTGGCCGACTATGGGCTGATGCATGTAAAACTGTACGAGGATGTCGCTCGTTTCGGGCAGATATCCATCAGCTATGATTATCCGGTGATGGTGAACGAACGTTACCTCATGTCCCCAAGCCCGATCCCCGCGTTTGACAATCCAAAAATGGACATGATGCCGGCGTTGCAACTGTTCGGCGCCGGACGGGAGAAACGCATCTACGCGATCCCGCCTTGGACGCGGGTCCGCTCGCTGGACTTCGACGACCACCCGTTCCGCACGATCAATGCGCCGCACCCGTGCGGGCTGTGTGGCGCAACCGACTCCTACCTCGATGAAGTCGTAACCGACGACCGGGGCGGCCGGCTGTTCGTGTGCTCCGACACCGATCATTGTGCGGAACGACGCGCGGCCGGGCATGTCGGCACGGACGGGTTTCAGGAGGCCGCGGAATGACCCCTGATTCGTTGGCCCACGCCATATTCTCTCCGTCATGGCCGGGCTTGACCCGGCCACCCGGGACTTGCGCTGTTGCAACCCAACCATGACCGAACCAACCCTCCTCTCCGGCCGCGGCCTGAACCTGACATTCGGCGCCATCCCCGCCCTGGCCAACGTCAACGTCGATCTCTGGCCGGGCGAGATGCTGGCGATCGTCGGCGAATCCGGCTCCGGCAAGACAACGTTACTGAACGTCCTGTCAGGCCGCCTCGCCCCTGACTCGGGCACCGTCTGGTATCGCGACCCCGCCAACCATCCGCACGATGTGCATGCCATGCCGGCCCCGGCCCTACGCACCCTGCACCGATCCGACTGGGGCTTCGTGCATCAGGACCCGCGCCAAAATCTGCGTATGTCCGTCAGCGCCGGCGGCAATGTGGGAGAGCGCCTGATGGCCCGCGGCGCCCGCCATTACGGCGACATTCGCGGCATCGCACTGGACTGGCTGTCGCAGGTGGAGATCGACGCCGACCGCATCGACGATCTGCCGCGCACGTTCTCCGGCGGCATGCTGCAACGCCTGCAGATCGCCCGCACGCTGGTAACCCACCCGAGACTGGTGTTCATGGACGAGCCAACCGGCGGCCTCGACGTCTCCGTACAGGCTCGGTTGCTGGACCTGATCCGATCCCTGGTCGCGCGCTTGCGGATCGCTGTCGTGCTGGTCACCCACGATATCGCGGTCGCGCGCTTGTTGGCTCACCGGATCGCGGTCATGCAGCGCGGCCAGATCGTGGAAACCGGACTGACCGACCAGGTACTGGACGACCCGCGCCACCCCTACACGCAACTACTCGTCAGTTCAGTGTTGAATGCATGAGTATGCAGTTAGAACAAGGACTTGCACAAACCGGGCAGGATGAGATATATACCGAAACTCGAAGGGCGTTGTTCGCACCCTCCGAGCCCCGGTGCAGGTCAGAGTCGGATTTTGATCTTTATCTCGATCCTCTTCTTTCCCCACCGGACGACTAATATGACCTCTATTGTCATGATTAATCTCCGATGGCGACGTTGCCCTGGCAACAGGGCAACACGCCCCGCTTTCACCAGGACGAGCCGCGACCGCGACTTCACGGTTTCGTTCTTCCGAACTCTTCAGGCGGCGTTCAAAATACATCTGTGTGCAGCACTTTTGTGTGACGGCCACAGTGAACACCAAAAAGATGAATCAATCGTAAACGGCGGACTAATTTTATGACCGTCATGGTGCGGACACGCGCGCTCGCCAAAAGCTTCACCCTGCACCTGCGCGACGGCCTGGTGCTGCCCGTCTTGTCCGGCATCGACCTGGAGGTCGCCAAAGGCGAGTGCGTCGTCCTGTCCGGCCCGTCCGGCGCCGGCAAATCGACCCTGATGCGCAGCCTATACGGCAATTACCGAGCCGAAAGCGGCAGCATCCTAATTCGCCACGGCGAGCAAATGATCGACATCGCGACCGCCGATCCCAGAACGATCCTCGCGGTGCGGCATGACACATTGGGCTACGTCAGCCAGTTCCTGCGCGTCGTCCCCCGGGTTTCGGCGCTGGACGTGGTGGCCGAAGTGCTGCTGACGCGCGGCATCGACCAAGCCGCCGCCCGGTCGGCCGCCAGGGACCTGTTGTTGCGGCTGAACATCCCATCCCGCTTGCACGCGATCCCGCCGGCCACATTCTCCGGCGGCGAACAGCAGCGGGTCAACCTCGCCCGAGGCTTCATTGCCCGGCATCCGATCCTGCTGCTGGACGAGCCCACGGCGTCGCTGGATGCGGAAAACCGCGCGGTCGTGATAGGCATGGTCCTGGATGCCAAAAAAACCGGCACCGCGATCATCGCGATCTGCCATGATGCGGACGTTCGCGATGCCATCGCCGATCGCCTGTTCGCAATGACACCCTACCAGGATGCCGCATGACCGTAGAAACGATACTGACCAATGCGATCCTGGTTCTGCCGGATGAAACGCTGTTTGGTACCATTGTCATGCGCGGCAAGACGATCGCCTCGATCCAGGCCGGACGGTCCAGCGCCGTTGGAGCGATCGATCTGAACGGCGACACCGTCATTCCTGGCGTGGTCGATGTCCACACCGATAATCTGGAGCGTCAGGTACAGCCCCGCAGCCTGGCGCGCTGGCCATCCCGCTCCGCCATGGTGGCGCACGACGCACAATGCGCCGCCGCCGGTGTAACGACCGTGCTGGACGCGCTCTGCCTGGGCGATCTGGGGTTCGACAAGGAACGCATCCAAACGTTCCGGGAAGGCGTGATCGACCTGGACGCATTGACGGAAGCCGGCCTGTTGAAATCCGACCATTTCCTGCATTTGCGCTGTGAAATTCCCGCGCTGGACATGCTGGAGCTGTTCGATCCGGTCGCCGACCATCCGCTGGTGCGCATGATCAGCCTGATGGATCACAGTCCCGGCGTCGGCCAGTACGCCAACATGGATTTCTACCGTAAACTGCGCCGTCAGGGCGGTCTCGACGCAGAAACGGTCGACCGCCGCATCGGCGAAATGCTGGAACAACGCGCCCGCTGGCGGGATCCGAACCGCAAGGCTCTGCTGGACCGTGTGCGTGGCAGCACCATCGCCCTGGCCAGCCACGACGATCGCACCGAAGCCGAAATCGCTGAAAATGCCGCCGACGGCATCCGCATCAGCGAATTTCCCGTCTCGATGGAAGCCGCCCTGGCCGCGAAACACGCCGGCATGCAGGTGATCGCGGGCGCGCCGAACATCGTGCGCGGCGGTTCGCATTCCGGCAATGTTTCGGCCGCCGATCTTGTCCGCGCCGGCGCGGTGGACGCATTCGCCTCCGACTACGTGCCACCGAGCCTGGTGGAGGCTGCCTTTCAGGTCAATCGAGAGGTGGGACTCAGCCTGTCCGAAGCTGTCGCGATGATTTCCGACCATCCGGCGCGCATGTCGAACCTGGCTGACCGAGGGCGCCTGGACATTGGTTTGCGGGCCGATCTTGTCCGCGTCCATTTGCATGGGACACTGCCGATCGTGCGTCAGGTCTGGCGCACCGGCGAACGGGTCATCTGATGAGTCGCGTCGCGATTTATTATGCTCCCTTGCCGGACGATCCGCTGGCGACTCTGGCCTCGGCGTGGCTTGGCGGCGATCCGGAGACGCAACCGGCGGTGGAGGGGATCGCGGCGTTCACGGCGGAACCGCGCCTGTATGGTTTTCATGCGACACTGAAGCCACCGATGCATTTGAACGGCCGGGATGGATTCGTGGCCGCCGTTGGGGCCCTGGCAAACACCATTGCGCCGTTCGAATTGCCGCGACTGGACGTGCATGATCTGCGAGGCTTCCTCGCCCTGCGCGAGACAGCCCCCTGCCCGGCGCTACAGGCCTTGGCCGATGCGTGCGTGGGACATCTGGATTCATTTCGAACCCCGCCGTCCGCGGACGAACTCGCGCGCCGGCGGAAGGCGAACCTGTCGGCGGAACAGGATGCGATGCTGATGCGCTGGGGTTATCCCTACGTGTTCGGCACCTGGTTCTTCCATATGACGCTGACCCGACGTTTGTCGGACGCCGAGAAAGCGGTGGTCCTGCCGGCGGCGAAGGCCTGGTTTGCGCCGGCATTGGCAGTGCCGCGTCTTGTAGAGGACATCTGTCTGTTCACCCAGGCAACGCCGGGTGCGGCATTCGTTCTGAGCGAGCGGATAAAGCTGCGCGGATAAGCGCGGCGACGAACCGATCGGCGGCCTCTTTCGGGCTTGTATCATTCGCCACCATTTCTGTTTCAATATGGCTTGGAATCGGACTGTCTCGGGCAAGACGTTGCGCGACGTCATCCGCCGTTTCACGCCCTCGCGCCGTCAGCCGCTGCGCCAGAACAGCCGGTGAGGCTGTGATTGCGATCACCCGCACGGGAAATCTGCTGGCGGCTTCGGCGATAATGCCGCGCGACACGTTCGCCACCACCACAAGGCCGCGGGCGAGATCGTCGACGATGTCCAGCGGGATGCCGTAATTCAACCCGTGCGCCTGCCATTGCAAAGCGAACGCGCGACGAACAAAGGCGGCGTCGGACACGGCCTCATGATCCTCGCTGCCCGCGTCGGCCGGCCGGGTAATCACGCGGCGTACGAAACGGAACCTCGGATCGTCCGCCAACGCCAGTCGCGCCAACCCCAGCACGGTATCCTTGCCGGCGCCGCTGGGGCCGACCACGAGTACAAGCATGACGGTTCCCCATTGACCGGACGCACCCTGACGGTAGCCTGCCCGGGGATCAACCCATCAGGAGCGAACATGGAGACGATCCGGTCATTACGGCAACCCGGCCCGGCGCACCCTAACCGGATCGACTGCTTCCGGGGGGATCTGACGGCGTTGCGCTTCGGCTTGACCGGGGGCCAGACGCTGACTCAGGCGATCACCACGCCGCTGGTGGAGGCCGGGTTTCAATGCGCCACGGTGACGTTCACCGGCACCGCGCTAAATCCGTTCCGCTACGTCATGCCCGGCCCGGCTGACGATCCCAGCCATGTCGCGTATTTCACCGCCCCCCGCGCCCCGTCCGGCACCACCATCATCGAGCAAGGCAATGCCACGTTCGGCTGGGCTGACGGCAAACCGTTCATCCATTGCCACGCCGCCTGGACAGAGTCCGATGGCAGCCGGCGCGGCGGGCATATCCTGCCCGGTGAAACCATCATCGCCGCACCCGGCGAGGCCGTGGCCCGGGGATTCAGCGGCATCCGTATCGAGGCGACACCCGATCCCGAAACCAATTTCACCCTGTTCCAACCATCGGGAACCAGTTCCGGTTCGGATTTCGTCGCCAGGATCAAGCCGAACGAAGACATTCTCACCGCCATGGAAACGATTGCCCGCACCCACGGAATCCACAATACCACCGTCCATGGCAGCCTGGGCAGCCTGATCGGCGCCCGCTTCACCAACGGTCACCAGGTTGACGACCACGCCACCGAGGTCCTGGTGCGCCAGGGCCATATCCGCGATGGCAAAGCCGCTTTGGACCTTCTCGTCGTGGACATGCAGGGACAGGTCCACGAGGGATGGCTGCAACACGGTCAAAACCCGGTCTGCATTACCTTCGATCTCTTCATGCAAAGCGATCCGGCCTGAGCGCAACCAAACGCCCGTCGTCGCGTTAACCGTCTCTTGGACAGCAAGAGCGGTCATGCCGGGCCATCGTTCCTGCGTTTGTGATCAGCACCCGGTGTGAAGTGTGCGAGGCTTAGACACGGTCGCCCGCGTTCGTAACGAGGAACCTCAACATGCCCAGCAGCGCCCCCCTGCCCCAGCCCCGCGATCCGCATTTGCGCGATATGGCCGATTGCATCCGCGCCCTGGCGATGGACGCGGTGCAGAAGGCCAACAGTGGCCATCCCGGCATGCCGATGGGCATGGCCGACATCGCCACCGTGCTGTTCCGCGATTTTCTTCGTTTCGATGCCGGTGACCCGCACTGGCTCGACCGCGACCGGTTCCTGATCTCCAACGGCCACGGCTCCATGTTGCTGTATGCCCTGCTGTATCTCACCGGCTACCAGGACATGCCGATCGAACAGATCGAGCGCTTCCGCCAGATCGACAGCAAGACCCCCGGCCATCCCGAATACCGCCACGCCGACGGCATCGAAACCACCACCGGCCCGCTCGGGCAGGGCCTGGCGAACTCTGTCGGGTTGGCGCTGGCCGAACGCATTATGAACGCAACGTTCGGCGACGCGCTGGTCGATCATTACACGTACGTCTTTATGGGCGACGGCTGCCTGATGGAGGGCATCAGCCACGAGGCGATCTCCCTGGCCGGACACCTGAAACTCGGCAAACTGATCGCGTTTTTCGACAATAATTCCATTTCGATCGACGGCGCCACCAGCCTGTCGGTGTCGGACGATCAGACCGCCCGATTCCGCGCATCCCATTGGCATGTGCAGGAAATCGACGGCCATGACACCGACGCGATCCGCGATGCGATCCGGCAGGCCCAATCGGTGACCGACCAGCCGTCGATGATCTCGTGCCGCACCGTCATCGGCTTCGGCCTGCCCACCAAGGCCGGCACCCAGAAAGCCCACAGCGACGCCCCCGGTGAGGAGGAAATCGCCGGCGCGCGCAAGCTGTTGAACTGGCCCTCGCCGCCGTTCGTGATTCCGGCGCCGTTATTGGATGAATGGCGCGCGATCGGAGCCAAGGGCCGAGACGCCCGCATGGCCTGGGCCGGCCGGGTCAAAAACGCTCCGGACAGTTTGCGGAACGATTTCGAACGCCGCAACCGGGGTGACCTTCCCGAGGGCTGGCGGGCGGCGATCACCGCCGCAAAGCAGGAATTCCTCGCCGGAGACAAGGACATCGCCACACGGGCGGCCAGCAGCGCGGTGTTGAACCACCTGTTCGATGCCATCCCGGAACTGCTCGGTGGTTCCGCCGACCTGACACCATCCAACAATACCAAAACGAAAAACCAGGTCGAAATCCGGCCCGGCGCATATAAAGGCTCCTACATTCATTACGGCGTACGCGAGCATGGCATGGCCGCCGCCATGAACGGCATCGCCTTGCACGGCGGCTTGATCCCGTACGGCGGCACGTTCCTGACATTCTCCGATTACTGCCGCCCGGCTATCCGCCTCGCCGCGATGATGGAAATTCGCACGATTTTCGTCATGACCCACGATTCCATCGGCCTGGGGGAGGACGGCCCCACCCACCAACCGATCGAGCACCTCGCCGCCTTGCGGGCCATTCCCCACCTCGCGGTCTATCGCCCCGGCGACCCGATTGAAACGGCGGAGTGCTGGGAGTCGATCCTGGACGCGCCCCGCCGAGCGGCCTTGATCGCGCTGTCCCGGCAGCCGATGCCACTGCTGCGGCGCGATCCCGGCACGGAAAACCTCAGCGCCAAAGGCGGTTACGTGTTGCTGGAAGCGGACGGCGGCACGCGCAAACTGACGATTATGGCCACCGGGTCGGAACTTCAACTGGCCGTGCAAGCCCGCGAGGTGATGCAAAAAGATGGCGTCCCCACCGCCGTCGTGTCCATGCCCTGCCGGTTGCTGTTCGAACAGCAGTATCCAGCCTACCGCCGCGCCGTCCTGGGCAACACGCCCGCCCGGGTCGCGGTGGAAGCCGGCGTGGAGATTTCGTGGGACCGCTACCTCGGCAACGATGGCCGCTTTGTCGGAATGCACGAATTCGGCGCCTCCGGGAAAATCGGTGATGTGTACAAGAAGTTCGACATCACCACGGATGCGGTGGTGCGGGCGGCGCGCGAAGTGCTAAAGTCAATGAGTGCTTAACCGACAATGCCCGGACTCCATTTCCCGCGCTGATGTCCCGCCAAAGCACAGCAAGGCCGCCATGGAATCGATGGTAACCGACTTTGCCGACGCGATGAATGCCGTCGCCCCGCCGAACGCGTTCTATACCAGCGGCGGCCATTGGTGATGGCGTTGATTACTGTCGCGCCGGTGCCCTGGCTGTCGGGGATTCTTGTAACCCTTGGCATTTCCGCAATGGTCAGCACGAAAACAAGGATTTTAACACGGAGAAAGAACGAGGGTAACGGAGGGCCACGGAGCCAATTGCGGCCGGTATTTGCCGACACCTTCTACCGATAACCGTCGGTCAGCGTGCGAAGGAACACCACCAGATCATCGACATCCGCATCGGAAAGCACCCGTTTGGAGCCAAACGGCATCTCCATGCTGACATTTCCGGCATACTCCGCCGGCAGATCGTCGAACTTGCCGGCGGGATACCATTTTCCCGGATCAGTATCGCGTTCCGCATAGAACGCCACCGCATCCCGCAATGAATGGAAAACCCCGTTGTGGTAGAAGCTCTGCTTCAACGCCACGTTCCGCAGTGTCGGCGCCTTGAACATCCCGCAATACTGTGCCTCGCCGGCCAGATCGTGCCGCAACGGACCACACAGCCCCAGATCGAAATACGCCGGATCGCCGTTCGCCGGGATCGCCCGGTTCCGAGGCACCCCCAGAGCCACATAGCCAAAATCGGTGAACAACGGCGGCTGTCCGTTACCGCTGGCCGCGCTCTTATGACATTGCGCGCAGTTTCCCCTCGCCGGATCGTTGAAGGTCGCCAACCCCCTGCGCTCTGGTTCGGACAGCGACACCTGTCCGCGCAGAAACGCATCGTACTTGCTGCTGAATGGACTGAATGTCGCGGGACTTTGCTGGTAAAACTCCAACGCTTCGGTCACCGCGGCGAACGCGCGCGCCGGATCGGCGAAAACGCCCTGTCCATACAGACGCCTGACCTCCCCTGCGTAGGCCGCTTTTTTCACGGCCGCCACGACGGCCTCAGGGCTGACGTTCGCCATCTCGTTTGGGTCCAACAACGGCAACGCCGCCTGATCCCGGGCCCGGTCCACCCGCCCATCCCAGTCGCGGCCGCCGGTCGGGCCTTGATCGACGCTGCCGTTCCCATCGTCGTCGGATTCAAAAAAATGCTCCGAGAACGTGGGCACAAACGCGCCATACATCAGGCCGGGCACCGCGCGCACGCCGGGGCGCCGCAGGTCCGGCCCTCCCGGCTGCACCGGCAACGCATTCGGGGCCGAAAATCCATGCGCCGGATCATGGCAACGCGCACAGGACATGCGGCCGGAGGCCGACAGCGCCGGATCGAAAAACAGCTTGCGTCCCAGGTCAGCGATGGCCCCGGCTCGAGCATACGCACCTGTGACGGATGGATCCGGCCCCCATGGCAAGCCCGCGGCTGCCGGAGTGACCGCTATCAATCCCGCCAGAAAAACCCAGAGTTGCTTCATGCGCCCGGTCTTGGCACCGTTCCGGCTGTTGACGACAGCCCCCGCGGCGATATTCATCCAATTGCAATCATCCAACCGTCGGGTCACCCGGTATACTATCCGGCCTGCCTCGGCCGACGCCTCTTTAAGGACCCGTGATGTTGAAACTGACCACCCTGACCGCGACCGCCCTGCTGGCGGCCGCGCCAAGCATGGCGGCAACGCCGAACTACGCCGACATTCAGACGGTCGTGGTGATCTATGCGGAGAACCGCAGTTTCGACAATTTGTATGGCACGTTCCCCGGCGCCAACGGCCTCGCCAAAGCCAGCAAAACCTCGATTGTCCAGCTCGATCGCGATGGCAAACCAATGCGCGGCCTGCCCGCGATCTGGGGCGGCGTCGCCGCCAAGACCATGGCGGGCGCGCCGGTCGCTCCGGTTGCCATCACGCAAGGCCAAACCGCGACCTGGCTCGGTCAGTTCAACCATCCGTACGACGTCGCCGGGCTGTATCGCACCGGTTCGGCCGAGGACTCCGATCCGCTACGGTACACCAATCGCGACCTGTATCACCGGTTCTATGAGAACCAGATGCAAATCAACGGCGGCGCCAACAACATGTTCGCGGCGTGGGCGGACTCCGGCGGCATGACGATGGGGTATTTCACCCCGAAGCCGAAGGACCTGCCGCTGTGGAACTGGGCGCATCAGTATGTATTGGCGGATAATTTCTACCAGGCGGCGTTCGGTGGCTCGTTCCTGAACCACTTCTACCTGATCTGTTCGTGTGCCCCCCTGTATGGCCACGACGGGATCAATCCGAACGGCGGCAAGAACCCGAGTGTGACGGCGGTGGAGGCGGACGGCGTGACGCTGACTCCGGCGCCGAATTCGCCGGCCTCGGCCCTCGAAGGGCCGCCGGTCTTCAAACTCAGCGGCAACCTGACGCCGGATTTCTACGCGATCAACACGATGATGCCGCCGTTCGCACCCAGCGGTAACGCCGATGACACGCAGCAAACGGTGGACCTGAAATCGGCGTCCACGCTGGTGCCACAGACCGAAACGACGATCGGCGATCTGCTGAGCGCCGCGAAGGTCGATTGGGCCTATTACGCGGGCGCGTGGGATTTCGCTCTGACGCACGCGCCATTCGCCGCGGGCACCTCCAAAGCCAGCCCGGACTTTCAGTATCACCACCAGCCGTTCAACTATTTTACCGCGTTCGATCCCTCCACGCCTGAAGGCAAGGCCAACCGCGCGGCGCATTTGCTGGACGCCGGCGTGGTGACCGATCCGGACACCCTGCCAGACTCCCGGTTCCTCAGCGACATCCGAGACGCCAAACTGCCCCCGGTCTCGTTCTACAAGCCGCACGGATCGGTGAACGAACACCCGGGGTACGCCAATGTCGCCGATGGGGACCACCACATCGCCGCCGTGCTGACCGCGCTGAAGGCCAGTCCGCAGTGGAAGCACATGCTGGTGGTCGTGACCTATGACGAGTTCGGCGGTTGGTGGGATCATGCTGCTCCGCCGAAGGCCGACCGGTTCGGACCCGGCACGCGCATCCCGGCGCTGATTATCTCGCCGTTCGCCAAAAAAGGAACGGTGGATCACACGCTGTACGACACGACCTCCATCCTGCGGTTTATCACGCACAAGTGGAATCTGCCGGTGTTGCCGGGCATCGCCGAACGCGACCGGGCGCTGGCGACACACCACCAGCCGAAACTGGGCGATCTGACGGGGGCGTTGGTGCTGCGATAACGGGCCACGCTGCTCTCGTCCTGGCGGGCGCTTCGCCCGCCAGGACGGCCTTGTTAACGGCGGCCGCTTTGCCACGACAAACCTTTAGGCAAACGCCCGACCGCGTTTGAGTTCTTGCTTTCTTCCCCCCATTCGGGCGATTCGATCTCCTCTGCCGGCTCGATCCGACTCGGCGGCCCCCGCCATAGTGTCATGGCCCAACCGCCCGAGGTCGAATCGCGCCTATGCCGACACCGTTCACGTCCCAGGATCTGAGCCGCATTTTCGACGCCCGCGTGCTGACGCGTGGGCGAGGCATCGGGCTGGCCGGCGGCGTGGATGTCCAGCTAGACGGCGACACCATCACCGCCACCGTCAAGGACAAGGCGTTCTCGTATAACGTCCGCATCACCCCATCCCTGTTGGGACGCCGGGTGGTGTTCGACCACCACTGCACCTGCCGTGTGCCGGGTTGCGCCCATCTGGCAGCCACCGGGTTCGCCGCGCTCGATCGCTTTCCAGAGCTGCGCAAGCCCGAACAGCAGACGTTTCTCGACACGTTGGCCGCGCCGCCGGATAAAGAGCGGCAGCGGATCGTATTCGAGCTTGCCCCGGCCGAACCGCCGCACGCCTGCATGGTTATAACGATGCTGATCGGGGAACGGACCTTCACCGCCACCCCCACGACCCCCGGCAAGATCACCGCCGACGAACACACCGAGACCAAACTGCGTGACGTCGCCTACCTGCTGGGCGAAGGCGACGACACCCGCACCGGCGTGGCGGATTCGCTGGTCGTCGATCTGCTGGACGCGCTGATCGAGAGCGGCCACGCCCGTTGGCATGCCGGCGGCAAACGCCTGATCAAGGGCGAGACCCGCTTCTTCACCTCCGCCGCCGCCGCAACCCTGCCGCCGCGGTCCGGCGTGATCGTCGCCGATTCCGGCCCCTGGTATGTTGATGCTGTCACCGGCCAGGTCGCCCGCGTCCGAATCCAGGCGGCGGCCCCGCCGAAGCCGGTTTTCATCGCACCCACCGTTGCCCGCGTGGAGCCGCCGAAGCGCCGCCCTGACATGTCGGTGGTCAGCGAGCAGGTGATCGTGGATCGGCCGATGACTCCGTTGGTGAAGCTGACCCGCTTCCCCTGCCCCGACGAATTCGGCCGCATGCAGCAACTCGATGCCCTGCTGCTGGAGTTCGATTACGACGGCACCATTGTGCCGTTCGACGACGACCGCCAGTTCGTGCGCACCAACTCGCCCGAGGGGCCGGTGTTCGTGCGCCGGGACAAGACGGCCGAGACCGCCGCGCAGGACCTGATTAAACAGGACGGCCTGGTGCAGATGCGGATGGCCACCGCCAAAGTCGCCAAAGGCCGGTTGGTGTTCGTATTCCGCGGCCGCGATGCCGCCGAATCCTGGCAGGGATTCGTCGCTGAACGGCTGCCGGCGTTGCAGGCGCTGGGCTGGCGTAACCTGATCGACAAGGATTTCGGCCCCAAGCTGGTGCAATCCGTCGGTCTCTGCGACATGAAGGTCGCCGATGCGCCGTCCGGCGCCGGCACCAGCGGCGCGTTCTCGCTCGATTTCGGCATCGAGATCGACGGCGCGCGGCATCCGCTGCTGCCCATCCTGATGCGCCTGCGCGACCGCGGCGGCATGGAGAATGCCCGGATCATCGACGGGTCTGTGGTCACCAGCCTGGACGACGGCCGTATCCTGCGCCTGCCGGCGGAGCGGATCGCGCGCCTGCTCGCGGTGATCGAGGACATGATGGAGGCATCCAGCCGCACCAGCGGCGACACGATGCTGCTCGACGCCACCGCCGCCCACACCGTGCTGGATCTGGAGGACGTCCTGACCACGCGTTGGCAGGACGGCGCGGTCATCGCCGCCAACGTCGCGCGCTTCAGGGCCGTGCCGGAAATCCCCGAGGCGCCCGTGCCGGCCAGCTTCAAAGCCAGTTTGCGGCCATACCAGCAGCAAGGCGTCAACTGGCTGCAACATTTGCGCGAGAACGATCTGGGCGGATTGCTGGCCGACGACATGGGTCTCGGCAAGACCGCGCAGACCATCGCCCATATCGCGATCGAACATGACTCCGGCCGGCTGGACCGCCCCGCGCTGGTGGTCGTGCCGACAACGCTGGTGCCGAACTGGTCCGCCGAACTGGCCCGCTTCGCGCCACACCTGCGCGTTGTCGTGCTGCACGGCCTGGAGCGTCATGAGCGGCGGCGCGACCTGACCGGCGTGCACGTCGTCATCACCACCTACACGGTGCTGTCACGCGACGTGGAGGACATGGTGGCCATCCCCTGGCACATGGTCGTGCTGGATGAGGCGCAGGCGATCAAAAGCTCCACCGCCAAGGCCACGCACGCGGTTTGCCGCCTGGACACCCGCCACCGGATTTGCCTGTCCGGGACGCCGATCGAGAACCACCTCGGTGAGCTATGGTCGCAGTTCGCGTTCCTGATGCCCGGCCTGCTGGGGCAACGCAAAGTCTTCAATCGCCGCTTCCGGGTGCCGATCGAGAAGGACGGCGACCCGGTCCGCCGCCAGCAATTGTCCGGCCGCATCCGCCCCTTCATTCTGCGCCGCACGAAATCCGCCGTGGCGACCGAACTGCCGCCGAAGCACACGATCCTGCGGCGTATCACGCTCGCCCCGGATCAGCGCGAGCTGTACGAGACCATCCGCGCGATGATGCACGAGAAGGTGACCGAGGGCATCGCCGAGCGTGGGGTGGCTCAGAGCCACATTCTGGTGCTCGACGCGCTGTTGAAACTGCGACAGGTCTGTTGCGATCCCCGCCTGGTCAAACTCTCCTCCGCTCGGATGACGCAATCATCCAGCAAACTGGATGACCTGATGGAGATGGTGTCCGAGATGATCGCGGAAGGACGCCGCATTCTGCTGTTCTCGCAATTCACCTCGATGCTGGACCTGATGAAGCCGGCACTGGCGGCGGCCGGGATTCCGTTCGTGGAACTGCGCGGCGACACTCGCGACCGGGCGGACCCGGTGACCCGGTTTGAGGCTGGCGAGGTGCCGTTGTTCCTGATCAGCCTGAAGGCCGGCGGACGCGGACTGAACCTGACCTCGGCCGATACCGTGATCCACTACGATCCCTGGTGGAACCCGGCAGTCGAGGACCAGGCGTCCGATCGCGCCCACCGGATCGGCCAGACCAAGTCAGTGTTCGTGTACAAACTGATCGCGGCGGACACCGTCGAGGAGCGGATCGTGGAGCTACAGGAACGCAAGGCCGCGCTGGCGAGTCTGGCCCTTACCGAGGACGGAATGGCGCTGCCGGCGATGGACTCGAACGACATCGATTTCCTGTTCGGGGCGACACCGGACCTGCTGGCGGCGTGAGGTTCCGCGCGCCGTCCACAGGGCATTCCAATAGTTAACAATAGTTTAACAGTGTTCCCTCACAGGCCGATCACGCTTATATAAAATCAATGACTTAGTGGATTGCTTAAACTTTCATCAAGCGCAAAAACCGGCGGCGCCACGCCCATTTCAGCCTGCTCACGGCGGTTTGCCCACCGACTTATCCACAGGTCTGGGGGATAACATATTCGACATCGTTACCGGTCGGATCACGGACCAAATTTGGCTCCATGTGGGCGCCCGGAGGCTTCGTTCACCGGGTCGGGACGATCCAGAACCAACCGAACGCACCCGGCTTGAGGCTACGGTGAGGTGCCAGCGTTCCTGATCAGTCGGAAGGGGACGCATAACCAAGGTCCGGAACAGCCGATCACGTTTGCGCGCATCCAATTTGGCACCCGCTTGCTTAAATTTTAATCAAGCAACGAAATCGGCGGAGTCACGCACATTCCAGCCTGCTCACGGGACTTTGCACACCAACTTATCCACACGCCCGGGGGATAACGAACACGTTATCCCCCGGCTTGTCGCGCTGCGGCTTGGAAACGCCAGTTGGGTTCACGGAGTTTGGTGGCACCGGCGGACAATTCGGTATCGGTGGACCCGGGCGCGGTCACCGCACCGCGCGACCAACGACACCCAAGCAAGATCCGGAACAACCAACCGCGTTTACGCACGCTAAGGGCGGGAACGGATTGCTTAATTTTTAATCAAGCAACGAAATCGGCGGAGTCACGCACATTCCAGCCTGCTCACGGGACTTTGCCCACTACCTTATCCACACACCTGGGGGATAACGGACACGTTATCCCCCGGCTTTCTGTAGAGGCCCGGCGGAATCAGGCCGGTCAATAAGCCAGCGGTTGGTCCACGACGGGCACCCAGCGCCCATCCTTCACCACCGCCAGAAACGCCTTGGTGGAGCCGTGATGCTGGTTGGGTCCGAACGAGTAGGTATTGCCGTACAGATCGGTGAACTGGTTCAGGCTTTCCATCGCGGTGACCAGACTATCGACCGTCAGGTCCCGGCCGGCTCGCTTCAACGCTTCCAGTGCGATCTGTGCGCAGATCACCCCGGTCTGGCCGATATAGTTCATGTCGATGCCATAGCGGGCGCGATACCGAGCCATCAGATCATGCACCGCCGGACGGGGATCGTCCGGATAGGCGTACAGGGTCGGAGTCATGGAATAGAACCCCTCCCCGGTGCCACCGGGCGCCGTCGCGATGGCGGTATCGTACGAGGCCGCCTGCCCCAGCAGATCGACGTTCCAGCCGATCTTCTTCACCGTCGCGATGATGATGGTGCTGTCGCGCACGATGGTGCCGAGTGTCACGAGATCGCAGTTGGCCTCACGCAGCTTGGTGACGGCGGCGGAAAAATCGGTATCCGTCGGCTTATGCGCGGTCACCGCCGCGACGGTCATGGCATGCGCCTCGGTTTCCATGGTCACGCCCGCCAGGACATCCTTGCCAAAGTCGGTATCCTGATACATCGCGCACACGACTTTCTTGCCGCGCTGCTCGATGAAGTATTTTACCCCCGCCCGCATTTGATCGACATAGGATGAGGTCTGGCTGAACTTCAGTTTGTTGAACGGCTCGTACATCGACCGGGCGGCGGTCAACGGCAGCAGCTTGGGGGTATTCTTATCCAGTGCCATTGGCCACGTCGCATTGTTCATCGGCGTGCCGCCGTCCTGCAACGTCATAAACACCTTGTCGCTGTTCAGCAGTTTATTCATGGCCTGAACGGCGCGCGGCACCTGGTATTGATTGTCCTCGACGATATACCGGATCTTGCGTCCGTTGATGCCGCCGGCGGCGTTGGCCTCATCGAACAGCATGCGGATGGCGTTGGCGTTGTTGACGCCCTGAATCGCGGTGACGCCTGACAGGTCCGTGACCGTGCCAATGACGATTTCGGTGTCGGTGACGCCGTGCACCGGTTCGGCGGCGATCGCCGAAGACAGACCGGCAAGAACAAATGCCATTGCCGGCAACAGACCAGATCGTGGTTTCATCGGATTGTCCCTCACCTGTAAAGTCTTGTGACAGGCATCCTCTCTTGGGAGGATCGCCGATCACACCACCACGGAATGAGGGTACGATGCGGTCAACTGGCTGTGTGACCCCGGCGTGACTGCCTGGGATCAGCCGACACCGAACGTGACCCCTGTCAGAGTCTCGGACAGGTCCCACAACCGGCGCCCGGCCTCCGGGTCCGCCGCCTGCGGGAAAATGCGCGACGGACCCGGTGGGCCAGTGCGTTCGCCCCGACCGGTGGGGCCGTAATACGCGCCGGCTTGCGCCTCCGGAGCCATTGCCGCGTACAGCATCGGCAACGCCCCATCCGCCGCCGATTGCGCCAGTGCGTCGAAACCGAGCTGGATCAGCCACGCCTTGAGGCCCGGCTTGCCGTTACCGATGCCGTTGCCGATGATGTCGGTCCTCGCCCAGCCCGGATGCGCGGCGATACTGGTCATGTTCCAGCCATTCCGCGCCGACCGGCGATGCAGTTCCAGCGCGAACATCAGCATCGCGAGCTTGCTTTGACGATATACCAGCATCGGCGCGTATGACCGCTCCGACTGCAAATCGTCCAGCTTCAGCACCGCCTTCTGGTGGGCAAGGCTGGCCACCTGCACCACCCTGGCACCGCGCAGCGAGTCTCGCAGTAGCGCCGTCAGCGCGAAATGTCCGAGGTAGTTGACGCCGATCTGCATCTCGAACCCGTCGCGCGTCAGTTGCCGGTTGGGCAGGCCCATGACGCCGGCATTGTTCACCAGGATGTCGATGACACCGCGCCGTTCGGCGAAGCGCCTGACCGATGCAAGGCTGGCGAGATCGAGCGGCTCAAAACTGACTTGCGCGGACGGAACCTCGCGCCGGATGCGGGACAGCGCGTCCGCGCCCTTGTCCGGGTTGCGACCGGTCAGAATGGTGGTCGCGCCGCATCGGGCGAGACCGAGTGCGGTCTCATAGCCCAGGCCGCCGGTGGCGCCGGTGACGATGGCGAGCTTGCCTGCCTGATCGGGGGCATCGGCGAGAGTCCAGTTGCGGCCGGGTGCGGGCATGGGGATCCTTGGGCATCAGGGCGATTTTGCGGAGCGACCTGTGTAGGAGCCAGACCGGCACCCGGACAAGAGACCGTTGCGGTTTCGTCGGGGCAGCATCAGGCGCCACCGTCCGTGGGTCCTTCAGGCACATGCTCGTCGACGCTTCTGACGGCTCGCACAGATCTTGCCGCGGTCCATTGCGACGGTTCGCTTACTCGGCCGCGTCTCGCAATATCACCGGACGGACGACGTGCTTCAGTCGTTCGTCATACACCGCCTGCCAATCGTCCCCCTCGGTCACACACTCGCCGCTGCGCGCCCGAGCATAGATGTGCGGCGAGTCAACGCCCGGCGGCGTGGTCCCCTGGTCGCGCAAAGCCCGCGCGGCAACCAGTAACCGCCGCCGAGTCCGCGTGATCATCTAGTCGCTCGGTGCCAAATGCTCGAAGCCATGATCGACGATCGCGCCCATGCTTTCGGTAATCGCCTGATCTTGCATGTGAATTTGCGTAATGCCGGTGTAGATGACGTCGTTACGCTGGGCGTCGCGGTCAATTTGATAGTCGTTGGCGGCGTTGGCGACCGGGCGCCAGCGGCCATACCAGTCGGTGCTGGCCGGCTGGTAATCGATCTCCGGCTTCGCCCCCGGGATCGGGCCGCCATTCTTCAGCGGCGGCAAGCGCGACATCTTCTTCCAGGTCAGGCTGATGAACATGGTGTGCGTGTCGTCCATCGGCACCCAGGCCCGAGCCTGCACGCGATCGGTGATGTCGCCCTGCGGCACCCAGGTCCAGAACGGGAAGCCGAAATGCGCGAACCTCCAGTAGGTCTTGCCATCCTCGGCCGGGCGATAGGCGCTGTACATCGTGCCCCAGTCGGTGTCCGTCACATGATAGGCCGGTGCTCGGTTGCCGACCTGATACTTCAGCATGTTGTCGTCGCCGACTTGTTCGGGGCGCACGCTGCCGACATGCAGGAAGCCGAAATGCGAGGTGTCGATGTCGCCTTCCAGCGCCTGTAACCAGTTGCATTCGCGTTGCGCGAACATCGGTTGCAGTTCGGTTTCGTCCAGCAGCGTCGCTTCGATCTCCGGCATCGGCGGCGCTTCGGTTCGGGCGCCCATATAGACCCAGATCAGGCCGGCGCGTTCGGTGACGCGATAGGCCTTTGCTTTGACTTTCTGCCTGAATTCCTGGTCGGCGGGCAGATTGGGCATGTCCACGCAAGTGCCGTCGGCGTCGAACTTCCAGCCGTGATAGACGCAGCGGATGCCGCCGCCTTCGTTGCGGCCAAAGAACAGCGACGCGCACCGGTGCGGGCAGCGGTGATCCATGACCCCGACGCGCCCGTCGCTGTCACGGAAGGCGATCAGCTTCTCGCCCAGCAGCATCAGCCGCAACGGATCGCCCTCCGGCGGCACTTCGGAGGACTTGGCGGCGGGAAGCCAGTATTGCCGCATGAGTTCGCCCATCGCGGTGCCGGGGCCAACCCGGGTCAGTTCCTCGCTCTCGATTGCATTGGTCATGCTGCGCTCCCCGGTCTTGAGACGGTTGCCGGGAAGGCTACGGACCAGCGGACGCGTGGTCAAATATGTCGGGATTTGACCGGCATCAGGTTCGAGGCAACCGGCCGGGGCGACCGGCACGCCGAACCGGTGTCGTTACCACAATCGGCCGGGCGCCTGTCGCCGTTCGCAGGTCCTCGTGTTTGAACGCGCTGGTCATGCGTTCAATCTGGGCCGTCGTCAGACCGCAGTGCCCTGCCGCTTCTCGCCAGCCAGCCACCGCCGCCCCGACCTCGCGCATGATCGCCAGGGCCTTTGCATGCGCCAGTCCGAACGCCGACGCGCCCGACAACGCAGTATCGACTGACGCCTCGTCTGCACTACAATGAGCCCATTATGGCGTTTAATGCACGCTTTATGGTGCAGTGCCTATGGCTGCATATTCCTACCCTTTGTTCTGAATGGGAGATGATCCGTGGCAATCTCCGGTACCGACATCCAACTGGCCAAACAGCGCATGGCGCAACGTTTGGCATCCGGTCCTCACGCCGTCGCGGCGCGGTATGACCACGGTGTCTCGCGGGTCACGGTCACACTAAGCAATGGTCTCGAACTGGCCTTTCCTCCACATTTGGCCGAAGGTTTGGCCGACGCGAAGCCGGCCGACCTCTCGGTGATTGAGATCACGCCGGCCGGGTTGGGGCTGCATTGGCCACGGCTTGATGCGGATTTGTATCTGCCGGCATTGCTTCAAGTCGTCTTCGGCTCACCGCCCTGGATGGCCTGTCTGCTCGGTCGCAGCGGCGGGCTGGCGCGTTCAGCGGCGAAGGGTGCCGCGGCGCGAGCGAATGGGCGGAAGGGTGGGTGGCCTCGGAAGATAGCTGAGGGGGAGCCTAAGGCGCCAACCGGCCTCTTGACCTAGGCTAAAGAGCCAACCGCTCCCGCCTCGGCAACATAAAGCTGATCGGTCGGGACAGCTTCTTCGTTGTTTCGGCCGCAACTTAAGCGGCCACCAATTTCAGCTTGCGCGCGATCATGTTCATTGCCGCTTCCTCGTCCCCCCTGAAAATGGGCATCGATAATGACCGGTTTTGGGCACGCTGAAATTTGCGCGGGCTGATCACACGCATTACTGGTTCCTCTAAAAGGGCAATCACCTCGAATTCTGACCGGCCAAGATGCTGCGCTTCCATTTGCAGAAGCAGCGCCTCATTGAGCTTATCGTTGGTGTTAACGAAATATATTGCCCCTGTTCGCGTCAACGGAGATATCTCCTTCGGGACCAACACAAGATCAGCAGGGAACTCCGCAAAATCGCGACAAACCGGAGAATTCTCGTTGAGATTCGCCACATCTCCAAACCGCGATAGAATTGCTGCTGTTGCATCTTCGCGAAAAGTGGATCGGACGACCTCCCGAGTTAGCAATTCCAGATCACGAATGCGAATAAGGGACGACAGAAAGTCCACCACACGCCGGGATATTTCGTTCTCTGGAAAGGTACCCGATCGGATTTCGTATGTCTCCCGATCCCAATAAGCGCCCGCCTGTTCCAAAATAGAATCAAGAAGCTGGCCTCGTGTACCCACGTCTATCGGAATGTCTTTGGCTACGAGGTGGGACAGGTAGGCGCCATCGTCCTCGATCTGATATCCCGCTTCGCCAGCCTCGCTCAAATAGAAACTGATCGGGTCGCCTGATGTGTCCTCAAATGCTGAGCTTATAGCAAAGCCGCTCGGCACCGGGCGAACGATGATAGACCCGCAGAACGCAGTGCAAAGTTGCTTTCTCAGTGATTCAGGTTGCATGCAATGATAGGACTGGTTGCCCTCCCCCGTCCTTGATCCGGAAAAACCGCCGAGCGGCCTCCCAAAAAGTGTGATCGGTCCATGCGTTCGTGCGTCGATGAAGCGCCCCCGCCTTCGGGAACCGCACGAGACTATCGAGGCCCGACGCCCCGACCTCAATCCCTCCTCGTTCGCAATGCGCGTGACCGTGGAGGCCCGGGTGACTCCCATGATACTCAAAACGGGCGACGACCGATGCTCCAGCCGCGGCTTCAATCATCAGGTAAGCTTGCCAATTGTCCCGCTTGATGTTGCAGAGTGCCGTCAAAACAAAATCCGTGCCGTCGACTGAACAGTGAGCCGCCCGCCATTTCCAACCACCTCTGATTGGCCTGGTTTTGGCATAGATCGGCGAATGTCGCGGCGGCATATCATTTGACATCCAGCCTGTGTCGTTGTGCTGGACCTTAACCTTTTGAATCAGATGTCTAACACGCATTGTTTAGGCCAACAGGTCCATAAAACTTCTCGCGAACGGTGGATCCCATACGAGTCTGAAACCTCTGTCCAATACGAACTGATGTCAATCCTGCCTCAGCGCTTCCAGGCGAAGCCGCGGCGCCCGGCATGGGCATCCGGCAGTGATCTGACTTCCTCCCCAATTTGCCATACTGCCCAATCCCCACCACTCTCCCACCCCATGATCCAAGACCCATCCCGCCTCACCCTCTACGGCAGCTTCACCTCCAGTTCCTCGTACAAGCCCATGCTGTATCTGGCGCTGTCCCGGCTGCCGTTCTCCTTCCGCACCGTCAACCTGAAGAACGGCGTCCAGAAACTCCCGGACTACCTCGCCATAAACCGCTACGGCCAGGTCCCCGCCCTGCGCCACAACGGCCTGACCATCGTCCAGTCCAATATCGTCCTGGACTACCTCGCCCGCACCACCGGCCACTTCGCCGGTGAAACCGAACAGGACCGCTGGACCGCGCGCGAGTGGCTGTCCTGGGAGGCCGACAATATCACCGCCGTCGCCAAAGTCCGCCATTACAGCCGCTTCCGGAAAGTCGATGAAGCCGTCATGGACTACTTCCGCCCCCTCGCCGACGCCGCCGTCACTTTCGTGGACAAGGCGCTGGACGGCAAAGACTGGCTCGTCGGCAACACCCTGACGATCGCCGACATCGGCTGCTGGGGCCGCATGGTGTTCATGGCCGAGGGCGGCATGGACATCGCCAACTGGCCCAACGTGCACGCATGGTCTAAACGCCTTGCGGCCCAACCGGGCTTCGCCCTGCCCTACGACCTGATACCCAAAAAAGATACGGAGTTCGATCCATGCGTATAGCTGTCATTGGTGCCGGCGGAGTCGGCGGTGCGTTCGGTGCCGCCCTGGCAAAAGCCGGCGCCGACGTCACGTTCGTCGCCCGCGGTGCCCACCTGAAAGCCATGCGCGAGAACGGCCTGCGCATCGACAGCCCGCGCGGCGAGACGCTGATCTCCCCCTGCCAGGCCACCGACGACCCGGCCAGCATCGGCCCGGTCGATTTCGTCCTGTTCTGCGTCAAACTGTGGGACGTCGAATCCGCCGGCGAGGCGATCAAGCCGCTGATCGGCCCGAACACGGCGGTGATCCCGCTACAGAACGGCATCGACTCCGCCGAACGCCTGATCCCGATCCTGGGTGCCAAAGCCGTCATGGGCGGCGTCGCGCAGATCAGCGCCACCATCGCCGAACCGGGCGTCGTTCGTCAGGTCGGCACCTTCATGCGGCTGGTGTTCGGCGAACTCGAGGGCGGCAAAAGCGATCGCGGGGAGGCGTTCCTGGCACTTTGCCAGAAGGCCGGCTTCGACGCGACGCACAGCGACAAGATCATGACCGAGTTGTGGATGAAGTTCATTTTGCTCGCGAGCAATGCGGCGATCACGGCGGCAACCCGCACACCGATCGGCGCTTTGCGCGACGATCCCGACACCAACGCGCTGTTCGCCCTGACCTACGCGGAAGTCGCCGCGGTCGGCCGGGCGCGCGGCGTGAAGCTGCCGGACGACGCGGTGGAAAAGACCCTCGGGTTCAACCGCAACGCACCGCCGGCGATGATGGCGTCGATGGCGCACGACCTGATCCGCGGCAACCGGATCGAACTGCCGTGGCTGTCCGGTAAGGTGGTGGCGCTGGGCAAGGAACTCGGGGTGCCAACCCCGGTGCATGAGATCCTGTATGCGGTGTTGAAGCCGTTCGTGAACGGGCGGTCCTGACCATTACGGGTTGCCGGAGCCTCCGCTCCGGCATTCCGCGTTCTACTTGATGCGCCCCATCTCCCGCAGTTTCTCCACCACGTTCCCCATCATGCCGAAATATGGTTTCGCGGTGGACAGGTCGCGAATTGTGTCCAGGCTGTCGCGCACCATTTCGATCGTGACCGGTTCGGCAGGATCGAACTGGGCGCCTTCACTGACAAAATACTGGACTCGCGCGTAACCACCGGCGGTGGCGGCAATGATTTCGCCGTTTTGGTCGCAGTCCTCGCTGCACATCCAAGCCACGGCGGGGGAAACCAGTTCCGGCTTCATCCACGGCGCGATGTCCGGCGGCAGCAACGATTCTGTCATCCGCGTATAAGCCGACGGCGAGATCGCATTGCAACGGATATTGTACTTGGCGCCCTCGTGCCGCAACACGTTGATCAAACCGTTCACCGCCATTTTCGCGGCGCCGTAGTTGGCCTGACCGAAATTGCCGACGGTCCCCGATCCAGATGTGGTCACGACAATGCGGCCATAGGATTGCTTGCGCATGATCGGCCACGCGGCCTTGACGCAGTAAGCGGTGCCGAAATGATGCACCTGATTGACGTATTCGTAGTCTTCCATAGACATATTGTTGAAGGCTTTGTCGCGCAGCACACCGGCGTTGCAGACCAGGATATCCAGCCGGCCCCAGGTATTGATGGCTGTATCGATGATACTCCGGGCGGCGGCTTCCTCGGCAACGGAGGCATAGCTGGCCACGGCTTCGCCACCCGCTGCCTTGATTTCCGCCACCACCTGATCGGCCGCCGCGTGCGCGCCGCCGGTGCCATCGACCGATCCGCCGGGATCGTTCACCACCACTTTGGCGCCACGGGATGCCAGCAGCAGCGCGTGCTGACGGCCGAGGCCGGCCCCTGATCCGGTGACGATAGCGACACGGTCATCGAAACGAACGTCCATTTGATTATGTTCCCCCTATGCGGCGTTATGACCGATGACTGGCATGGCGGGACGGTCCGCGCAACCGTTGCCCCGGGGGCGCCGGCAGGCATGGCGGATTTGCGAGACCGGCGCGCCACGTCGTATGCTTCCAACCAAACAACCGGGAGAGATCGATGTATAGCCATCCCAACGTGAAGACATCACCGGACTTTCCGATCCCGGACACCATGAAGGCGTGGGTTTTGGGCGACCCCGGTGAACTGGCCTTGTCGGAAAAACAGACGCCGGTTCCTGGCAGGGCCGAGGTCCTGGTTCGGATCGACGCGGTGGCGATTTGCGCGACCGACCTGGAGATTATCTATCACGGCAATCCAGCAATGATCGAAGGCGGCATGCCGTTCAACAAGCGGTTCACACCGGGCCATGAATATATGGGAACGGTCGCGGCGCTGGGTGCCGGCGTCGATGAATATACGATCGGCGATCGGGTCACCGTTGAGATCCATGCCGGATGCGGCCAATGCAAACGGTGTCGCGAGGGCATGTACACGTCCTGTCATAATTATGGCCTCAATTATGGCGACGTGAATAAAGGCCATCGCGCCAACGGCTTCACCACGGACGGCGGTTTCGCGGAATATGCCGTTAACCACATCAACACATTGATTCATATCCAGGATGATATGACCGATGAAGAGGCCACGTTGGTGGTCACGGCCGGGACCGCCATGTATGGCCTGACCGAACTCGGCGGGCTGGTGGCGGGAGAAAGCGTCGTGGTCACCGGACCGGGTCCGATCGGACTGATGGCGGTCGCCGTCGCCAAGGCGCTGGGCGCATCGCCGGTGTTCCTGACGGGCACCCGAGACAACCGCCTGCAGATCGGAACCGAACTGGGCGCAGACCACGTCATCAATGCGCGCACTGATGATCCCGTTGCGGCGGTGCGTCGCCTGAACGGCGACAAAGGCGTCGATTACGTCATCGAATGTTCGGGTGCCCCCAATGCGATCAACGAGGCCGCTTCGATGCTGAACCGTGGTGGCCGGATTTGCCTGGCCGCCTTCCCGCACGAGCCGGCAACCATCGACATCGCCAACATTGTCCGGAACAATATCTACCTGTACGGCATTCGCGGCGAAGGCAAAAGTGGTACGCACCGAGCCGAGGCATTCATGCGGCAGAAACAATTTGATGCGACGAAGATCCACACGCACACCTTCCCGCTTGCCGATCTGCCGACCGCGCTGCGTTATGCCAGGGAACGCATTGATGACGCGATCAAGGTCGTCGTGAAGGCGAACGCGGCGGAACTGGTGCGTATCGCGGCGGAGTAAGGTCGACGCGGCTGCGAAGCCGCGTCAGTGCTTCGGGCTAATCCCCTTTGATGGCTTTTCGCACGAAGGACCCGCCGGAAGCGATGGCGCGCCGGCCGGCCGACAGCACCGGGAAATACAGGTGCCAGATATGGATCATTTCGGGCCAGATCTGTAGATCGACGATCACGTCGGCGGTGCCGACCCTCCTGGCCAGCGCGATGGAATCGTCCAGCAGGGTTTCAGCCGAACCGACCTGGATCAACAGCGGCGGCAAGCCTGTCAGATCGCCGTGAACCGGGGACGCGTGAGGATGCCGCGGATCGGTGCCGGCCATGTACCACTCCGCCATCATCAGGATGGTGGCTTTTTGCACCGTCGGATCCGTGGCGGAACGGTCAACAAAGGAATGACCCAGTGCCTGCATGTCCACCCAGGGGGAGATGCACCAGGCGCAGGCCGGCAGCGGCAAACCCGCCTCGCGGATCGCCAGCAGGGCGCCAATGACAAGACCGCCCCCGGCACTGTCGCCGGCCAGCGCGATGCGGTTTGGCTTTATCCCGCTATCCAGGAGATAGCGATACGCCGCCACGGTGTCCTCGACCGGCGCGGGAAATGGATATTCAGGCGCCAGCCGGTAATCGACAGCCAGCGTCCGCGCGCCAGACGCTCGGCCTATTTCGGCGACCAGATGCCGGTGACTGTCCAGCGAGCAGATCGCGTAGCCGCCGCCGTGCAAATACAGGATAGCGCTGGACGGATCGGCGGCGGGCGTCGATGTCCATTCCGCTTTCACACCGTTGGCGGTCACAGGTTCCACGGTCACATCGCCCGGCAGTCCGAACGCCAGGCCGCGCGCGTCCGCGTCCAGCCGCATTTGCGCGATGTCGGAGGCCCTCGGGCGGGAGGCGATCACCGCACGTAAGGCGGTCATTTCGGGGTCAGCCATGGGTCATCCTTTCAGTTCGTCGGCGATCGGCAAAATGTCGCGGGTCCGCACGACGCGCGTGTCCCACACCCGGTCGAACTCGGCGATCAATGCCCGAATTTCCGGACTGTCGCTGATGGCTTGGACGTCCTCCAGCGTGTCGAAGCGATAGTACGCAGTGTGGACGGATGGATCGTTCGTGCTCCATCCGCGCATCGCCGACCGCGCCTTGAACGCCTTCACCGCATCCGGCAGGTGTTCCGCCCGATACCAATGATCGAACGCCGCGCGGTCTGCCGGATCGGCAACGACCGCGCGGACGACGAGGTATGCTGTCATTCCGGCTTCGCATATTTGCCGGACACCTGCGGCGTCGGGCCTTCCTCGTTCTTCTCCTTGCGATCCTGACGCGTCTCGCGCAACCAGGTGCGCTTCAGGTCGTCGCGAACATTGAAACGAAGTTTGCCCAGTCCTTGCGTCTCCAGTTCCACCACATCGCCGTCCATGAAGCTGGACAGGCCGCGATGGTTGGTGCCGGTGGCCAGAATATCGCCGGGTTCGAGCGTGTGGACAGACGACACCCACTCGATACAGCGGGCAATGTTGTGCGCCATGTCGTTAGTGTTGAAGTCCTGCTTCGTTTCGCCATTGACGGTCAGCTTGATCGGCAGGTTCTGCGGATCGGCGATCTCATCGGCCGTGACCAGATAAGGACCGATCGGCGCGAACGTCGCTCGGGATTTCATCGCGAAGAAGCCGGTCGAAGGCAAACCGCGGGCGGAGCCGTCGATGAAGTTCGTGTAGCCAAACACGTAGTCCATCGCTTCGGACGCAGGCACGTTGGAGGCGCGCTTGCCGATGATCAGCGCCACTTCGGCCTCGCCTTCGAAGATCGTTGCCGGTTCGTCGGGCAGCACCATAGTGTCGCCGTGGCCGATCACAGCGGTGGCGGCTTTGTGGAACGCGTTGATCTGCGGCTTCTTCGGCAGGGTGCCGTTTTCCATATAGTTCACCGCCATGCAGACGATGTTGCCGGGCTTCGGCAGCGGCGGCCGAATGCGGACGCTGGCCAGGGGCGTGCCGGAGCCGGTCGCGGCGGCTTCCAGTTTCCCGCGATAGTCGCCGAACCGAGCGATCAGACTGCTCATCAAGTCGCCGGGACCGACATGCGGGATGTCTTTCACCACCGCCGACACGTCGTGAATCACGTCGCCCTTGACGACACCGAGCTTGAAATCGTCGTAAAATGCCAGCTTCATGGCGGTTCCTCCTTTATTGTCAGGTCAGCCTAGACCAGATTGTCCGGGACTGGAAAGTCGGGCCGCAAGTCCTTCAGCAGCGGCATCGCCTCGCGCGCGAACCACTCGATTTGATCCGCTTTCTGTTCGTAGGGACCGAGCATATCGAGGACGACGTGGCGGACGCCGGCGGCGTGGAATTCGCGGATACGTTCGGCCACCATTTGCGGCGTCCCCAGCGCACAATAGCGCTGAGCGGCTTTACGGAAATCCATGGCGTAACGAACGCTGAGCGTTTCGGTGGCGCGATCCAGCGCCTTTTCGTAGGTATGATCAAGGCGGGTGAACAGCAGATGGCCGGTGCCGAACGGGATTGTACCGCGGCCAGCCTTTTCGGCTGCTTCGTCGATCGTTGCCAGGGCGCTGCGGTACATCTCCGGCGAGATGACGTAAGCCAGATAACCGTCGCCCAGGCGACCGATGCGGCGCAACGCCGGGTCCTTGCGGCCAGCAAACCAGATCGGCGGACCGCCTTGCTGGCGCGGCGGCGGGTTCATCGGGACGTTTTCGAACGGGCCGTAGAATTTGCCACAATGGGTGACCGGCTGGCCGGTGAAGAACTTGCGCAGGACTTGCACGCCCTCCGCCAGCCGGGCGCCGCGTTCGTTGTGGGGAACGTCGCAGGCCGCATATTCGCGCGGGAACTCGCCGCCGACGCCGACGCCCAGGATGAAGCGGCCCTCGGTCAGGTGATCCAGGGTGGTGACCTGCTTCGCGACTGGCGTCGGGTGGCGCAGCGGCAGCAGCAGGACGGAGGTGCCGAGCATGAGGCGGCGGCTGACCACGGCGGCCTGGGCCAGTTGCAGAAGGGGGTCCAAAATCGCGACGGGGAAGGAAATATGGTCGCCAACCCAGAGCGAATCGTAGCCGCATTCATCGACGAGTTTCACCAGGTCCACGAGTTCATCGATCCTCGGCAACCATGGCGCCGTCGCCGGTTCGGTGCGGCGGTGGATCGTCTGGATGCCTATGCGCAGGTTTGTGTCGAGGGTCAGGGTCATGTGGCGCCTCCCGTGGCTTATCGGCACAGTGTTGCAGCTTGCAGCCGGCCAAGCCAAGGTGGCGGGGACTGACATCCCGGAGAAACATCCATGCCCGACCTGATCGAGACCGTCGAAGACGGCGTTGCCACCCTGACCCTGAACCGTCCCGAAAACCTGAACGCCCTGTCCGACGAAATCCGCGAGGGCCTGCTGGAAGCGATTTACCGCCTGGGCGCTGACAATTCCGTCGGCTGCATCGTGCTGACCGGCGCGGGCCGCGGCTTCTGCGCCGGCGGCGACGTCAAGACCATGGCCGGGCGGTCGGCCCGCAGCTTTGAGGAACGCGCCGCCGGGATTCAGCAATCCAACCGCATTCCGATGCTAATGCATAAAACCATGAAGCCGATTATCGGCATGATCAACGGCGTCGCGGCCGGAGCTGGCCTGAGCATGGCGGCGGCGTGCGACATTCGAGTGGCTGCGCGGTCCGCTCGTTTCGGGACCGGGTTTATCAAGATCGGGCTGTCCGGCGATTGGGGCGGCACCTGGACGTTGACGCGGCTGGTGGGCACGGCGAAGGCGCGGGAATTGTTCTTCACCGGCGATCTGATCGATGCGGACGAAGCGCTTCGAATTGGTCTGGTCAACCGGGTTGCCGACGATGCGGATTTACTGACTGTGACTATGGATATGGCTCGGAAGATCGCGTCGATGCCGCGCATCGCGATGGGCTATACGAAGAAGAACCTCGGCGCCGCGGAAACCGGTGATTTCGCAACCTCTTTGGAAGGCGAGGCATTCAATCAGGCGCGGTGTTCCCAGATGGAGGACCATCGCGAGGCGATCCAGGCGTTCAAGGAAAAGCGCAAACCCGTGTTCACGGGACGCTGACCGATGCGGGTCCTAAACACACTGCCGCAGACTGACCTGCGCGCGACTGCCGCGTCTGCGAAAGCGTCGGAGGCGGCCGGTTACGATGGGCTGCTGACGATGGAGAACAAGCACGATCCGTTTCTGGCGCATGCCATCGCCGCAGTGAACACGGATCGGGTCGAACTCGGCACATCCGTCGCGATCGCGTTTCCTCGCAGCCCGATGGTGGTGGCGAACGTAAGCTGGGATTTGCAAAACGCGTCGCGCGGCCGTTTTGTGCTGGGGATTGGGCCGCAGATACGGCCGCATAATGAAAAACGGTTCAGCGTGCCATGGACCGCTCCGGCGCCTCGGTTGCGGGAATATGTGCAGGCTTTACGGGCGATCTGGACGACCTGGGAAACCGGGGCAAAGCTGGATTTTCGCGGCAAGCACTACACGTTCACGCTGATGCCGCCTTACTTCATGCCGCCGTCCACCGGCCAGAAGATGGTGCCGATCACGCTGGCGGCGGTGGGTGAACATTCGTTGCGTCTGGCCGGAGAAGTCGGTGATGGCGTGAGGCTGCACGGGTTCTGCACCCGCCGCTACATCGAAGAGGCGATCATTCCCCGCGTGCAAGAAGGCATGGCTCGGTCTGGCCGGACGCGCGAGCACTTTGAGATCACCGGTGGTGGGTTCGTTGCGACCGGCGCGGATGAGGAAGCCACCGCCAAGGCGTTCGAGATCGTGCGTGGGCGGGTGGCGTTTTACGGCTCGACCCCCGGCTATTGGGGCGTGCTGGAAATGCACGGGTACGGCGATCTGGGACGCGAACTGAATGCGATGTCCAAGGCCGGAAAGTGGAACGAGATGGCCAGCCTTGTGTCGGACGACGTGGTGCATTTGTTCGCCGCCGTCGGGACGCACAAAGAGATCGCCGCTCGGATTCAGGAACGTTTCGGGGGCGTCAGCGACGCGCTGAACCTGCGGGCAGATTCTTCGGCGGCTGGCGGGGATGTGCCGCCGGATGTGATCCAGGAGATCAAGCGCATCGCCACTCCGTTCCAGGGATACAAGACGGCATGGTAACGACGATTGGGGTCATCGGGCTTGGGCCGGGTGCGGAGCCGCATGCGAAGAGTTTGTTGGACCTGGCCGATCGGGTTCATGTGAAGGCTGCCGCGTCCCGGACGGAGTTGCGGACGCAGGCTTTCGCGGATCGGTTTGGCTTTCCGGTAACGACGGACGTTGATTCGGTCATTGCCGATCCGGCAATCCAGGCGGTGATCGTTCTGACTCCGGCGTCGGCGCATCTGGAAGTCGCGGAACGCTGCCTGCGCGCCGGGAAACATGTGCTGGTTGAGAAGCCGCTGGAACTGACGGTGGAGCGCGCCGCGAAGCTGGTGCAAGTCGGTCGCCAGGTGGGCCGGCGCGTCGGCGTGGTCCTGCAGCACCGGTTCCGTCCGGCCAGCCTGCGGTTGCGCGCGGCGATTGATGCGGGCGAACTGGGGGAGATTACCGCCGCGTGGATGCTGGTGCCGTGGTGGCGGCCGCAAGCGTACTACGACGAACCCGGACGCGGAACGATGGCGCGTGACGGCGGCGGCGTGCTGATGACTCAGGCGATCCATACGCTGGATTTGTTTCGATCTTTGGTGGGCGTGCAGTCGGTCGTCGCGGCGCAGGCCGTTACGACGCCGGTGCATCGGATGGAGACGGAGGATTTCGCCTCGGCCCTGGTTCGGCTGGGAAACGGAGCGCCGGGCACCATTGTCGCAACGACCGCGGCTTATCCGGGCAATCCGGAGCGTATCGAAATCACCGGGACGAAGGGTACGGCGTCTCTGGTTGGCGGCGGACTTCGACTTTCTATGATCGGCGGCCAGGATGAAACGATCGCTCCGGAGGCAGGCACCGGCAGCGGCGCCGGCATGATGGACTTTCCGCATGACGCCCATCGCGCCGTTCTGGCCGATTTCCTTGATGCGATCGAGCAGGATCGCGATCCGATGGTGACGGGGGAGGAGGCACTGGCAAGCCAGCGCCTGATCGCGGATATTCTTATGGCCGCTGCCAACCCAGCCAGTCGATGACGCCCTGGCCCATGACTTTTTCCAGGTCTTTGCCCTTCAGCCAGGGTAGTTCCTCGGTGAAGAACGTTACGCATTGCCGATAGCTGCACGGCATCCGGGTGATGTCGGTGCCCCAGAAGAACCGATCGGGGCCATAGGCGTCGAAAATGCGGTGCAGACCGTCCTTGATGTCGTTGAATGGGTATAGTTCGTTTGAATAGCCGGGCGCGCCGGTCGCCTTGATCGCAACGTTCGGCAGCTTCGCCATCGGCAACAGATCGTCCAGCGTCGCGAAGGCGGCCGCGCCTTTACCTGACCGAACCAGGCCGAGATGATCGACGATCAGTTTCAAATGCGGATGCCGTTCGGCGATCTTCTTGAACCCCGGCAGAAAGCGCCACGCCATTGTGGCAACCGGCGTCCCGGCTTTCTCCGCGGCTGGCCACAGCCAGTCCATGGTGCCGTCGGCTGCCCAGGTTTCCTGACCCGGACGCGTCAGGGACCAGCGTAGGCCGAGCATGCCGGGCTGCTGCTTCCAGGTTTCGATACGCTTCCGTTGGGAGGGATCGTCCAACGGGAACCAACCCAGGCTGCAGAATTTGTCGGGGTACTTGACCGCGGCTTCGATCGCCATTTCGTTGGAACCGGCGTCCCAGCTTGGCGGGTGCAGGACCGCGCCGTTCACGCCGGCCGCATCCATTTCCTGGATGAGTTCCTCGGCTGTGTACAGCGAGGTTTGGCGGTGGTGGTCGCTGGGTTTGCCGCTGCCCCAGATGTGGACCTGGGCGTCGATAATCAACATTGGCGTTCCTCCTTGGCTTTCCCCGGATGCTGGCCTCTTGCCGCGCGCGATGCAACCGGGTCAAACAGAGGCAGCAACAAGGAGTGCGCGCGGTGCTTGATCGGGTCATGCTGACGAACGACGACGGAATCGATGCCCCCGGCATGGAGGTGATGGAGGCCATCGCCGCCCAAATCGCCCGCGAGGTTTGGGTTGTCGCTCCCGAACACGACCAGAGCGGTCAGTCCCACGCGATCAGTTTGCATCATGCGCTGCGTATCAGCGAACGCGGTAATCGCCGCTTCGGGGTGACCGGAACGCCTGGCGACTGCGCGGCGATGGGCCTGTGCCACATCATGAAGGATGCGCCCCCGCAACTTGTTCTGTCCGGCGTCAATCGCGGGCTGAACCTGGGGTTGGAGACTGTTTTCTCCGGCACCGTCGGCGGCGCGATGACGGCGATGATGCTTGGCGTTCCCGCGTTGGCATTGAGCCAGGCGTTCACCAAGCGGGATGCGGTGCCCTGGGATACGGCGCGCACACTTGGCGCCGAAACGATCCGAACGCTGTGGGCGATCGGTTGGGGAAAGAACGCGGTGCTGAACATCAATTTTCCTCCGCTGCCCGCCGCCGAGGTCGGGCCGCCGACGTTGGCGCGACAGGGCGAAGGTGCCGTTGCCGGTATGAATGTGGAAACGCGGGTCGATCCGCGCGGAATGCAGTACCACTGGCTGAATTTCAAACGCGGCGATATCCAGCAGGGGCCGGAGAGCGATTACAGCGCCATGCGGGCGGGAAAGATCGTTGTGACACCGTTGCGGTACGACCGCACGGATGACGAGGCTTATGCGGGGTTGGCCGAACATCTGCCGCGATTTGGGGCCTGAACGGGATGGGCGGGGTTAAACCCCGCCTACCCCGACTGCCCGCCCGTCACATCGATCGTCAACCCAGTAACGAAATCCGCGTCCGACGACGCCAGGAAGCAGATCACCTTGGCCTGATCTGACGCCTCCGCCACTCGCCGCAGCGGGGTCGCTTCAACCTGGGCGGTTTGGGCCTCCGGCGACCGTTGGTTCCAGTGCGGCCTGATCCGTTCCGTCAGTGTCAGACTGGGGGCGATGGCGTTGATGTTGATCCCGAACGGACCCAGCTCGAACGACAGCTTGCGGGTAAACGCAATGACCCCCCCTTTGGCCGCCGCGTAGGCACTGCCGCTGGCGATGCTCATGCCGCGGCCGGCGATGGAGGCCAGGTTGACGATCTTTCCGGACTTCTGTCCTTTCATGATCGGCACGACCGCGTGGGTGAACAGGAACGTGCCATCCAGATTGAACCGGATCACCCGCTGCCAGTCGTCCAGCGAATGTTCCTCCACCGTCGCGGACGGTTTCGCAATGATCGTGCTGCCGCCGACGGCGTTGACCAGAATGTCGATACGGCCGAACTCCTGGACGACGCCGGCCACGACCGCATCCACCTGCCCCTGGTCCAGAGCATCGCACAGGCGGCCGTGCGCGTGGTCACCCAGCGCCTTCACGGCAGCGTCCAGGCGTTCCGGATGGTTATCGACGCAGACGACCGTGGCGCCCTCGCGCGCCATGATCGCGGCCGTTGCGCGTCCGATTCCGTTTGCCGCTGCTGTGATCAGGGCAATCTTGCCGTTGAACCGCATTGTGTCCTCCCGTTCAGTTTAAGCGAGCTGCCTGCGCCATCACTTCGATCGCCTCGGGCTGACGCGAGCGAACCGTTATGCTGGTGGCGCCGGATTCCTCCCACGGCCGGAACCGTTGCCGAATGCGATCCGGTGGCCCGACGAGGGATTTCATATCAACCCACTCATCCGGAACCGCCGCGATGGCTTCTTCCTTTCGGTGGGCGAGATACAGTTCCTGCACGCGGTCGGCCGCTTCACCGAAGCCCCGCCGAATCATTTGTTCCTTGTGGAAATTTTTGTCTTTGTGCCCCATGCCGCCGACATACAGCGCTATCTCGGGTTTCAGGCGCGCAAGGGCGGCTTTCACGTCTTCGGCGACCTCGACATGAATCGTTGCTTGAATCTCGAACTCCTTCAGGCTTTTGCCATTGCCGGCACGCCGGAAACCTTCTTCCAGCCAGGGCCCGTATTCTTCCATGCAGCCCGGCACGAACCCCATTGGCAGCCAGCCATCGGCGATTTCGGCTGTCAGCTTCACGGTCGATTCGCTTCCTGTGGCCAGATAGATCGGGATGTCCGGGTTCATGTGCAGGATGGATTTCAGCGGCTTGCCGACACCAGAGGCGCCCTCCCCTGTGTAGGGCAGGCTGATTTCGCGGCCGTCATGCGTGACGGGTTCCCCCCGCCGGAAGATCTTACGCATGATCGCCACGTAGTCCTTCAGCCGGTAATACGGTCGTCCCCACGGTTGCCCATACCAACCCTCGACGATTTGCGGGCCTGACACACCCAGCCCGGCAATGAAACGCCCGCCGCCCGCCAGCGCATCGACCGTGCCGGCGCACATCGCAGCGTTGGCTGGGGTGCGGGCCGCCAACTGCATGATCCCGGTTCCCAGCCGAATTTTCTTGGTCACGGCCGCCAGGAATGCCAGCGGGGTGACGGCGTCTGAACCGTAGGCCTCGGCACTCCAAACGGAATCGTAACCGAGTTCTTCGGCGCGCTGCACCAACGCGACCGGCAAGTCCATGTGTGCTTTCGAATAGCCAATCGACAAACCGAGTTTCATGTCAGGCTCCCGTGCGGGATGGGTAGTCCCAGATTTTCGCGCAATGTCGCGCCAGCGTAGTCTTTGTGGTACAGGCCGCGCCGTTGCAACTCCGGCACGACGTATTTCACGAATTCCATGTAGGTGCCCGGCACATGCGTTGCGGCGATCACGAAACCATCGCAGACGCCGGTGCTGAACCATTCCTCCAGCCCGTCCGCGACCTCTTTCGGGCCGCCGATGAACGGCAGATTGGGACGCGCACGATGGCTGAATTTCACAAAATCACGCGGTGTCGGATGCAGGATGCCGCTGGCTTTCAGCACGCGGTCGCGCATTGATTGAGTGCCGGAAATTCCGTCCAATTCCTCAGAGGTGAACGGTTCATCCATGCCCTTGCTGGCGAAATCGAAATTCATCGCTTCGGACAGCAAGGACAACGCGTCTTCCTCGGTCGCCAGCGTTTCAATCAACGCCATCTTGTCCTCGGCCTCGGATTTTGTTTCGGCGCAAACCACATAGGCTGACGGAGTGATCGACACATGCGCAGGATCGCGGCCCTGACGTTCGATTTCCGCTTTCATCTCGCGATAATTCTGGCGGCCGTGTTCCATGCTGACCGGCGTGCTGACGAACACCAGTTCACCCCATCGCGCCGAAAACTGTTTGCCGCGCCCGCTTTGTCCCGCCTGAATAATGACCGGATGCCCCTGCTTCGACCGAGGCACAGTAAACGGCCCTCGAGACTTGAAGAATTCTCCTTTATGATCCAGCCGCCGTACCTTATCGGGGTTGGCGAAAATGCCGGTTGTCTTGTTGTGTATGATCGCGTCGTCGTCCCAGGAATTCCAGTGTCCCAGCACGACTTCCATGAATTCATCGGCGCGGTCATAACGGAGATCATGTTCAAGGTGCTGATCCTTGCCCATGTTCAACGCCTCACCATCATTCATTGACGTCACGACATTCCACGCTGCTCGGCCTTCCGTCATCAGGTCCAGCGTGGCAAACGTCCTGGCAACATCGAACGGTTCGTAATACGTGGTGGATCGCGTGGCACCCAAACCGAGACGTTTCGTTGCCATGCCCATCACGGTCAACACCGTCACCGGGTCCATCTTCACGCAACGAATGCCATGCTCTACCGTGTGGCGATGATCGTTGCCGTAGCGGTCAGGCATCGCCAGCCGGTCGTCAAAGAAGCCGACGTGGAATTTGCCCTCCTCCAGCACCCGGCCGATCGTTTGGTAGTAGTCAGCGGAGGTCGAATCCTCGCGCGAGTCAGGATGCCGCCACGAACTGACGAGGTTCGTGCAATTCTGGGCCTGTAGAAAGCCCACCATCACCATCTGACGCATGATCAGTCCCCCGCCGCCGCAAGCCGTTCTTTTTCCGCCATGCGCTGCTTCAACTGTTCGGGCGTCATCCGGACAATATCCTCGTTTTGATGTGCATACAGGTCGTATTGTTCGGTATCCAGATCCTCCAGCACAATGCGCCCGGCCAGCACGTCCTGCTTCCAGGTGTCCTGCGCCGCCTGGCGGTCATGGAACTCCGGCATTACTTCGCGGGCGAACAGATCCAGGCTTTCGCAGATGTCCGTGTGCGATGTCTTCCCGGCCTGGTTCAGCAGGATCACCTGATCGACATGCGCGTCCTCAAACTGGCGCAGCCGCTTGCGAATGGTTTCAGGCGATCCGATCAACCCGTTGCGCAGCGCGACCTGCGCTTTTTCGGTGTGGCGCCAGTCCTGATATTCCCGCCACAGATCGCCCTTGCCCGGTGCATCAACTCCCTTGCGGCCGTAGTAGCTCAGGGCGAAGATAAAGAACGTCCAGCCGGAGGCTTTTTCCAGTGCTTCTTCGTCCGTCGGCGCACACATGAAACCGTTAACAATCGCGACGTTCGGATTGGTCTGGTAATCAGTCAGCCGGCGTGGTTGGTGTAGATACATATTGTAGTATTTATGCACCCATGCCTTGGCCGCGTCCGGTGAAACGAAACTGAACCCCAGCGCGCCCATGCCCCACTGACCGGCCTCGCCGATCGTGCGGATGTTGGAACAAGCCACCCACAGCGGAGGATGCGGTTTTTGGAACGGCTTCGGCACGACGTTGCGCGCCGGAAAATCGTGATATTTGCCGTGAAACTCCCAACTGTCCTTGGTAAACATCGGGATGATGGCCTGCACGGCCTCTTCCCACCGGTCCCGCTTGTCGCGCACCCGTACCCCGAACGGATGCAGTTCGGCGGGTCCGGCGCCCTCGCCCATCCCCAGTTCGACCCGCCCGCCCGAAATCTGATCCAGCATCGCCACCCGCTCCGCCACACGATGCGGCTGGTTGGTGGTGAGTTGAACGATACCGTGACCCAGCCTGATCCGTTTGGTCCGCTGGCTGGCCGCCGCCAGGAAAACCTCCGGCGCGGACGAATGCGAGTATTCTTCCAGGAAGTGGTGCTCGACTTCCCACATGTAGTCATACCCCAGCTTGTCCGCGAGTTCCACCTGCGACAGCGAGTTCTGAAACAGCTCATACTCGCTGTTTTCGGTCCATGGACGGGGTAACTGATGTTCGTAGAAAACACCGAATTTCATCGACTTTCTCCCTTGCCGTCACGCTTGCACCCGGTCTTGCGGGCGTCAAGGTTGCGCCGCCCCGCCCGCTCGCCTAGTGTGTCTGGAAAGATAACAACCGGGGAGACGAACCATGAACATGCGCGCGGCACTGATGATGTCTTGCGGAGTCCTGGCGGCAACGCCGGCATGGGCCAGTATCCATGACATCCTGATCGGCCTGGACGCGAAAATTACCTACGAGGCCAACGGTCCGGTGAACGGCGCGCCGGGTAACGATGCCGTTCTGATCATGGATGTCTCCAACCCCGCCAAGCCGAAAATCCGAGCATCGCTGCCGCTGATGAATTCGTTGCTTGGACCACCCACAAATTTGCAAATTACACCGGATGGCAAGCTGGGTCTGGTCGCGAATTCGGTGGTGCACAACCAGGACGGGGCGACGTGGAAGTCCACACCGGACAACAAGTTGTTCGTGATCGACCTGAACGCCAATCCGCCGAAGCTGACTGATACGGTCACCGTCGGGATGCAGCCTTCCGGCCTTGCGATTTCCCACAAAGGCGATCTGGCACTGATCGCCAATCGCAACGGCAAAAGCGTATCGGTTCTCTCAATCCAGAATGGCGTCGTAAAGTCGCTCGGTGATGTGCCGTTGGAGCAAGAGGCGGCGGCGGTTGTAATCACTCCCGACGGAAAGCGGGCGTTTGTCTGCCTCAATCAGGTGAATAAGATCGCGGTCCTGAGTATTGACGGACAAACGGTCACCTACGATAAGTCCATGGATATCCCATCCGGGTTCAATCCGTACAATATCGATATCACGCCGGATGGAAAATACGTGATCGCATCCAACACCGGCGCGCAGAAGAACAATGGCGACGCCGAGGTTATCATCGACGCGACCGGCCCGCATCCGCATGTCGTCGATATCATGAGCCCCGGTAACGGCCCCGAAGGCTTCGCGATCTCACCCAACGGAAAATGGGTGGCCACCCCACTACTGTTGGGTTCGGGGGCGAAGGCCAGCGACTGGTTTAAGACCAAAGGCGGCGAACTGGTCATCATGTCGGTCGGTTCCGGCGGCAAGATGACCATCACCGGCAAAGCGCCGCTGGGCGGACTGCCGGAGGGCATCGCCTACAGTCCCGACAGTAACTATATTTATGTCGGGAATTACTTCGACAAAGACTTGCAGGTGTTCCGGATCGTGAACGGAAAGCCAGAGCAGATCGGCCCCAACATGAAACTACCCGGCCAACCCGCGTCGATGCGGGGCCTCGCACGATAAACCCCGGCGCGGCCCTGCAAAACATGGCCGCGCCATAACGCCGCGTCAGTGCCGGAAGTGCCGCATCCCGGTGAACACCATCGCCAACCCGGCGGCATCGGCGGCGGCGATCACCTCGGCGTCGCGGATGGAACCGCCCGGCTGGATCACCGCCGTCGCCCCGGCCGCGATGGCCGCCTCCAGTCCATCGGCGAATGGGAAGAACGCGTCAGAGGCAACCACGCTGCCTTGCGTTAACCGTTCCGGCAGCCCAGCAGCCTTGGCGGCTTCCTCGCTCTTCCAGGCGGCGATACGGGCGGAGTCCACGCGGTTCGGCTGACCGCCACCGATGCCGACCGTCGCGCCGCCCTTGGCATAGACGATCGCATTCGATTTGACGTGCTTGCAGACCCGGAACGCGAACAGCAAATCGGCCAGTTCAGCATCGGTTGGCGCGCGGCGCGTGACCACCTTGACATCCCCCGCTCCGATCCGCCCGGCATCGCGCGTCTGCGCCAGAAAGCCACCGGCCAGACTGCGGAATGTCATGCCGGCAGCGGACGCGTCCGGCATGCCGCCGGTCAGCAACAGCCGCAAATTCTTCTTCCGCGACAACAAAGCCATCGCCGCCTCGTCGGCATCCGGGGCAATAATGACCTCGGTGAAGATGGCCGCGATTTTTTCGGCCGAGGCCAGATCCAGCGTCCGGTTCACCGCGACGATGCCGCCATACGGGGACACCGGATCGCAGCGGAACGCCGCATCCCACGCATCCACCAACGAAGCCGCCGAGGCCACGCCGCACGGGTTGGCGTGCTTGATAATAGCGATGGTCGGCGCATCGAATTCCGCCACGCACTCGAACGCCGCGTCGGTATCGTTCAGGTTGTTGAACGACAATTCCTTGCCCTGCACCTGCCGGGCGGTCGCCACGCCAGGGCGGTTGCCTGACACGTAGAAGGCGGCGGCCTGATGCGGGTTCTCACCATAGCGCAAGGTCTGCCGCAGGCTGCCCGTCAGCGTCATCCGTTTCGGAAAGGTGTCGGCGCGCTGTTCGGCGAACCAGGCACCGATCGCGGAATCATAAGCTGCCGTCCGCGCATAAGCCTCACCGGCGAGTCGCCGGCGCAACAGCAATGACGTGCCCCCGGACGCCGTGATCTCTGCCAATACATCCTCGTATTGATCCGGATCGGTCAGCACGGCGACGAAATCATGGTTCTTCGCGGCACCACGAATCAGCGCCGGGCCGCCGATATCGATGTTCTCGACGCAATCGTCGTAAGCGGCGCCCCGGGCAACCGTAGCCTCGAACGGATACAGATTCACCGCGACCAGGTCGATCGGGGCAATCCCGTGCTCGGTCATTTGCGCCATGTGTTCGGGGACGTCGCGGCGCCCGAGGATGCCACCGTGGATTTGCGGCACCAGCGTCTTCACGCGGCCGTCCATGATCTCCGGAAAGCCGGTATGATCGGACACCTCAGTCACCGGTACCCCGGCGTCGCGCAGTGCCTTGGCCGATCCACCGGTGGACAGGATTTCGACGCCTCGATCCGCCAACGCTCGGGCGAACGGCACCAGACCGGTCTTGTCGGAGACGGAGATCAAGGCCCGTCGGATAGTAACGATGTCGGTCATGGCGGCGAGGTTCCGTTAAAAAAGGCGGGATAGACCTACAGGCCCAACAGGTCCAGCGTGTGTGACAGAACTTTCGCCTCGTCATAGCGGTCCAGCGCCCGGAGACGGCCGGCCTGCCCCATCCGAACGCGCAGATCCGCACCCCGGACCAGGCGACCGAGCGCGGCGCCCAACGCTTTCGCGTCGCCCGCCGGTACGGACAGGCCGGTCTCCCCATCCACCACCTGTTCGGCCGGCCCGCGCACGTTGGTGGCGACGACCGGCAGTCCGGTCAGCATCGCTTCGATCACCGACATCGGCAGACCTTCGAACCGGCTGGGCAGGGTGAAGATGTCGGCGGCGGCCAGGAGGGCCGCAATGTCGGAGCGATAGCCCAGCAGGCGCAGGCGATAGCCCAGGCCGGCGGCCCGCAGCAACGCGGCCATGTCGGGGCCTCGATCGGTTTCAAGCCGCTCCCCGACCACCCACAATTCGGCTTCCGGTACCGCCCGCATGGCGGCGGCGAGTTCCGGGTAGCCTTTGTGCCAGACCAGCCGCGACACCGCGATGATCACCACCCGGTCCATCGGCACCCCGAGTTCGGCTCTGATCCGCTCCCGCGCCCGCGGATCGGGGTGGAAAATCGCCGGGTCACGGCCGTTGCGCACCGGTTCGGCGTTGGCGGCAATGTGCAGGCGGCGAGCATCCCGCGCCTCGGCTTCCGACACAGTCAGGAACACGTCGGTCACCCGGGCGGCACTCCACTCCATGACGAAAGACAGACCCCGGCGAGGCCAAGAGGACGACGCGTGATTGAACAGGAAGCCATGGCACGTATAGGCCACCTTCGGCACCCCGGCGACGCGGGCGGCAAGGCGGGCCAGAAAGCCGCTGATCGGCATGTGGGCATGGACGATATCGGGCTGTTCCGCGCGTAGAATTTTCACCAGCGACTGGAATGCCCGGATATGCGCCAGGGGCGACAAGCGGCGGACAAATGGGATCGCGATCACGCGGAAACCCTCGGCACGGACATCGTCCAACAACGGCCCCTCCGCGCAGGCACCGACAACCTCATGGCCGCGGGCACGCATGGCCCGCATCAACGGCAACAGGAAGTGCCGCAGGGAGAAATCGACGTTGGTGATTTCGATGATTTTCATTGGAAATCGATGATGCCCTGGCCGGCCGATCGTTCTCCAACCGGTATGGCCAGGCTTGTCCGGGCTACCTGTCGCGGCACCGGCAACGCACAGGTGGCCCGGACAAGCCGGGCCATGACGGGAAAGCGAGAATGTGCCCCCACCCATCGCCCATCAATGTGCCCATGCGGCCGATTGCGGCCGTGACGGTGGACAAAGTCGGCCAACGCGTTGATCACCCGGCGCGTTCAACCTTGCTGAGCGCCCACTTGACATGCTGCGAGCCGTCAGCGAACCCGGTCAGCACCACCTGCTCACTGCGCCTCGGCTCTGCCCCGCCGAGATAGATCGTCTCTTCCAGGCTCATACGCGCCCCGTCGGCACGGAAGCGCCAGAAGGTGCCACCCTTCAGTTTCAACAGCACGGCGGTTCCATCCTGCTGCACACTGACCTGCACATCCGGATGCAAATGGAAGCGCAGCGTGAACGGTTGCGGATCAGGCGCCTCGATCAGGTCCTCGCCACGAATGTCCTCACTACTTTCCGCCATATACAGCCGGCGGCGATGCACCGCGTTGAACGGCTTGCGCCACCCGTCATGCGACACATCCAGCCAATGCGCCCCGGCGGCTTCCTCACGATTGACCTCGACCAATGTCGGACGGCGCCCAAGACCCTCGGGCTTCAGTTCGCTGCTGTTGATATCGCCGATCACCAACGTCGAGTGCGCGGCGGTCGCTCGGGCCGCATCGCGCCATTCCGGCGGGCCGGTCAGGAACGCTCCGCAATTGACGATCAACCGGTCGCGGCCGACCGATAATTCCATCGACAGCGTGCCGGCATGCGCCAACCGGTCGAGCCCTGGTGGGGCCGGAACCCCGCAATCCACGATCACCACGGTTCGGCCGGCCTGCATGCGGTGGAAGCCGCCATCAGCCAGCGCGGAGGGACTGCGGCCGCCACGTCCGGCCTGGGTTAATACCAAATCGACCAACGTACTGGTTTCTTCGCGACTGCCGTTAAACAGCGCCAGCCCACCGTCGCCATGCCGCATCATCCGCAACGCCGGGGCCATCCGCTCTATCGCGTGCGCCAGGATCGGCGGCGCCGTGGTCTGAGACGTCTGGAATAGCGCCCGGATTTCCGTCAGATCCTGCAGCGCGGACAACTGCGCCGCCGGACTGCGTTCCGCATGGCAACCATCGGGCAATATCTGTCGGGCAATTTCCTGCGGCAGAAACCGCAACGCCCGGGCAAGGAAGCCCGCGTGCTCTCGCAACGCGACGGCCGCCGCGATCAGGCCCTTCATCGCGGTCAGGGCGCGGGCGTCCAACTCCTCGGCGGGCAAGGCGGCGGATAGCGCCCGCGCCTCCGACACCAGCCGGTTCATCAGCCGCTGGCGAAACACATCGTCGGCGGTGGCGGCGAAGAAGTCGTAATGCCCGAGCCAAGCGGTGATGCGCGCCCCGGCGACGTCGGGACGATGGGCGATGGGATCGGCGGGCGGGCCGGCGATCCATTCCGCCACTAAAGCGCGCGCCCGCAAACGGGCCGCATCGGTACCCAGGGCCCGCAGGTCGCGCAGCCAGGTGAAACCGAACGCACCGGCGCGCAGCGCGGCATTGCCGTCAATCTGGTTCCAGCCGCCTTGCCGCAGGATCTGGATGGCGCCGCCAATGGCCAACTCGCCCTTGATCAGTTGCGCGCCTCGGGCGGCATCCCCCGGCCACGGATCGCGCACCGACAGTGCCGGAGCATCCGGCACCCGCCCCATGCGGATACTCGGCAGGCGAGCCATGGCGCGCCGGGCGCCGCGCATCCAGCTACCAGGGCTGGCGGCGGTCATGTGCCTCCTCGCAAGGTTGCGATCGCCCGGGCGTAGTCGGGGGCGCGAAAGACGGAGGTGCCGGCGATCAGTGTGTCAGCGCCGGCCGCGATCGCCAGGGGTGCGGTGGCAGTCGTAATACCGCCATCGACCGCCAGCGTGATGGGGTGATCCGCCGCGTCGATCATCCGGCGCAAATGCGCGATCTTCGGCAGTTGCGAGGTCAGGAACGATTGCCCGCCGAAACCGGGGTTGACCGACATCACCAGGATGATATCGACCAGATCGAGCGACCACTCCAGCACGTCAGGCGAGGTCGCGGGGTTCAGCACGATTCCGGCCTTCTTGCCGGCATGACGAATATGTTGCAGCGACCGGTGCAGATTCGGCCCGGCCTCGGGATGCAGGCTGATATGATCGGCACCGGCGTCGATGAACGCGTCCAGATACGCATCGACCGGCGCGATCATCAGATGCACGTCAAACGGCAGCTTCGTGTGTTTGCGCAGCGCCGCCAGGACACCCGGGCCGTAGCTGATGTTCGGCACGAAGTGGCCGTCCATGATATCAAGGTGCAGCCAATCGGCACCGGCAGCCTCGATCGCGCTGACTTCCTCTCTCAACCGGCCGAAATCGGCGGCCAGTAAACTCGGGGCGATGGTAATAGGCCTGGACTGGGGAGCAACCATACGACGTTTCTAGCCACCGTCGCCGATGTCGCACAAGGTAACATCAGACCTTGATCAGGCGCGCGGCGAAGAAACCGTCCATGCCGCCGCGTTCCTTCCACAGCCCCGGGTGGGTCCGCAGGTAGCCCTCCTTCGTCAAAGCCTCCGGAAGCGCCGCCAACTCCTCCGGCCGGAACGGTTCAAGCCGCACGCCGCCCCTGGCGATGGCGGCTTCGATGCGCGGTGCGCCTTCCTCGGGTTGCAGCGAGCAAACGGCGTAAATCAGCCGTCCGCCCGGCCGCAGCATGGCAACGGCGGCTTCCAGCAGGGCGTCCTGAGCCTGGCTGACGGTTTGCACTTCCCGCAGGCGTTTGACGCGAGCGACATCGGGATGCCGGCGGATCGTGCCGGTGGCGCTGCACGGGGCGTCCAACAGCACGGCGTCGAAGCCGGTCCATGGCCGCCAGGTGGTCGCGTCGGCATTTATCACTTCCGCGTGAAGCCCCCAGCGTTGCAGGTTCGCGCTCAGGCGCTCGATGCGGGCCGGGTCACGTTCGATCGCCGTGACGATGGCGCCCGCCGCGACCAGTTGGGCGGTCTTACCGCCGGGTGCCGCGCACAGATCGGCAATCTTTTCACCAGGTTGGGCGGCAAGAAGCCGAGCCGGCAGGGCAGCGGCGGCGTCCTGCACCCACATATCGCCGGCCTCGAAGCCTGGAATGTCAGCGACCCGCGTTCCGGCAGGGAAGCGCACCGACCCGGTCGGCAGCAATTCGCCGCCCTCGGGCACCGCGACCCCGGGCTTCAGCGTCACATCCAGCGGTGCTTCGGTCTGATGCGCCGTGGCGATGGCGCGGGCGGACGGCCCCCAGGCCGACCACAACCAAACCGGCGTATCCAAACGGGCGGAGTCCAAATCGTCCATCGCGCCAGTTCCAGCGGTGGCGACCTTACGCAGCACGGCGTTGATCAACCCGGCAAAGGGCGTCAGTCCTTTGCGTTTGGCCAGCGTTACGGCCGTCGCAACCGCCGCATGCCCGGGCGTATCCAACAACAACAGACCCGCGGCGCCGATGCGCAAAATGTTGCGGACGGGTTCCGGCGGTTCTTTGCGCAGGAATGGTTCCAACACCGCGTCCAGCGTGCCCATGCGACGCAGCACGGCGGCAGCCAGACGATGCGCGGCGGCCCGGTCGCGCGGCTCCTGCGCCGGCAGCGCGTCCAGCGCCTGCTCCAGCGTGCGATGCTTTTCCAGGACGGCAGTGAGCAGGTCGAAGGCGGACTCGCGGGTCGGATCGGACATCAGACGGCCGATTCAACGGCAGGGCGGCCAATGCCATGATAGGCGAAGCCGGCCTGACGCATGGCGATCGGGTCATACACATTACGCAGATCCACCAGCACCCTCCCCCGCATCGCATCGCGCAACCGCACCGGCGATAAGGCCCGGAATTCATTCCATTCGGTGATCAACACCAGCGCATCCGCTCCCGCCGCCGCATGCAGGGCGTCGGTGCAATATTCCACCGAATCCGGCAGCAGCGGCCGAGCCTGTTGCATCCCCTCGGGATCGAAGGCCCGAATGATCGCCCCGTCACCGGCCAGGCGAGAGACGATGGACAGCGCCGGGGAATCGCGCATGTCGTCGGTTTCCGGTTTGAAGGTCAGGCCCAGCACCGCGATGGTCTTGCCGCGTACGGAGCCGCCACAGGCGGCGATGACGCGCATCGCCATACTGGACTTGCGCGCATCGTTGACCGCGACGGTCGCCTCGACCAACCGTGACGGGGCGCCGTAATCCTGGGCGGTGCGGACCAGCGCCAGGGTATCCTTCGGGAAGCAGGAGCCACCGTATCCTGGGCCAGGATGCAGGAATTTGCGCCCAATCCGGCCGTCCAGGCCGATGCCGCGCGCCACGTCATGCACGTCGGCGCCGACTTTTTCGCACAGATCGGCCATCTCGTTGATGAAGGTCACCTTCATCGCCAGGAAGGCGTTGGCGGCATATTTCGTCAGTTCCGCGGTTTCGATCGCGGTGAAGACGATCGGCGCCTCGATCAGATACAGCGGCCGATACAACCGGCGCATAATCTCGCGTGTGCGTTCGGTTTCGGCACCGATCACCACGCGGTCGGGGCGCATGAAGTCGCCGATCGCGTTGCCCTCGCGCAGAAACTCCGGATTGGAGGCAACGTCGAAGTCCAGATCGGGGCGCGTGGCGCTGACAATTTCCTTGATGCGGCGCCCGGTGCCGACAGGGACGGTGGATTTTGTGACAATCACCGCATAGCCGGTCAGGGCCCGGGCGACCTGTTCGGCGGCTGCATAGACATACGTCAGGTCCGCATGGCCATCACCGCGGCGCGTGGGTGTGCCCACCGCGATGAACACTGCCTCGGTTCCATCCACCGCCGAGGCCAGATCGCCGGTGAAGGTCAAACGGCCGGCGGCAACGTTTTCCCGCACCAGTTGTTCAAGGCCCGGTTCATAGATCGGCATGCGGCCTTCGCGCAGAGCGGCGAGCTTGTGTCCGTCGGTTTCAACAACCGTCACCTCGGTGCCAAATTCGGCAAAGCAGGCGCCTGAAACCAGGCCGACATAGCCGCCGCCAATCATCGTTATGCGCATGTTCCAGAGTCCTTCAGCCGCTGCCCGGTCGGATAAGCACATGGCGGCGACGGTTTCCAGCGATTTACCTGAGACAGCGGTGGCATTGTTACACATATGCCCCCTTGACACGAACGCGATCCGTCGGATGTCTGGCACCAGATCGTTGACATCCGGATTCGCGCAACGTTCAGTTACAAAGCCGAGGATTGTCATGCCAGAATCAATGCTTCGGATCGGAATCGCGGGCGCCGGACACTTCGGGCGCTACCACGCGCTGAAGGTCGCCGCGTCCTCCCGCGCCAAATTGTCGGGTATTTTCGACCCCGACCAGGAACGCGCCAAGACTGTCGGTTGGGAGGCGGGGGCCGAGGCGCTCGACTTTGCCGCGCTGTTGGACGCCTCCGACGCCGTGATCATCGCCGCTCCGGCCAAGGCGCATTACGAGCTCGCGACCCGGGCCTTGCACGCCGGCAAACATGTGCTGGTGGAAAAACCGATCGCCGCCACGTTGGCGCAGGCCGACGAAATGGCCGCTGTCGCGACAGAACGCGGGCTTGTCCTGCAGGTCGGACACCTGGAGCGCTTCTCCGGCGCGTATCGCGCGATGGCGGGCCGCATCGGCGCGCCGCTGTATATCGAGGCGACCCGTATGGCTCCGTTCAAGCCACGCGGCACGGATGTGTCGGTGATCCTGGACCTGATGATTCATGATCTGGATCTGGTGCTGGCCCTGATCGACAGCGAGATCGAAAGCGTCGATGCGGTCGGCGCCCCGGTCGCCAGCCCGCATGAGGACATCTCCAACGCCCGCCTGCGGTTTCGTAACGGTGCGGTGGCGACGATTACCGCCAGCCGGATTTCTCCGCGCACGGAACGCCGGATGCGCATCTTCGCCCAGGACTCCTACATCGCTGCCGACTTTGCCGCTCGGACGCTGACAGTAATCGCACGCGCTCCGGGCGGCGGGGCGTTGCCGCCCGGTCAGCAGCCGGTGGCGGGCGTGGCCGGGTTCGGAATTCAGGATGTCGCCTGGGCAGAACACGACTCGCTGGCGGCCGAACATGCGGCGTTCGTGGCGTCGGTGCTGGACGGAGCGCCGGTGCTGGTTGATGCGGCGGTTGGTAGGCGCGCGCTGGCGGCGGCGCTGGCGGTCGGTGAGAGCATGCGGGCGTCACGGACCCAGATGACGGCGTCTGGATTGATCCGGGCGGGGTAAACCGGCGCTGGTCGGGTGCCCTGAGCGGTCAGCACGGGCGAACGGGGCGGTGGCGCTTTCGTTCAGCGACTGGCACGTTTGGTTTGCCCCCTGGTTTGGGCGAACGCCTGCCGCACGGCGGCATCGACCATGGCGGCCGGATCGGGATTAGTCGGCAGCACCGCCGTCGCCGGCCCCGATGCGGCGCCGTTCCTCGCAAAGGCCGCGATGAGAATACGGGCGTCGCGCTTCATGGATTCAATATCCTTGGGCGCTCCCGACAGGAAATCGGCTGGCAATCCGCCGGCCGGTAAAGCAGTCGCCAGTAACCTGGCAATCGGCGCCTTGCTGTTGGACGCAACCGGATCCCCCGCGGGCGCTTTCGGCGCGGGGACCGGAGGAGCCGGTTCGACCGCGGGCGCGGGAACACGCGGCAATTCGCTTGGCGGCGTCTTGTGCGCCGACGTCCGATGGCTCTGCACGATGTCGAGAATCTCCCGGCAACGATCCCCTGCCCGGCTGAGCGCCACCGCGTTCGAGCGGTACCGCAGTTTCTTATTGTCCGACATCCCTTGGGCCATCGACAACCGTAAGTTGTCCATCGCCACGACGCTAAAGCCCAAAATCCGGCCGACCAGTTCGAGTTCGGTCACCGTCGCGGCATCGTAGGCTTCCGCCAGTTCCCGAATCGCCGATCGCGCGAGGGCCGCCTCACTGCCCGCCGCGAACAGAAAGAACGGCAGAAGGAAGGCGAGAATGTTTTCGAAGATCACATCCACGGCATCGATCGGCGGTTCGGCGAGAGACATGCGGGCCTCCTGGCATGAGTTCATAATATGTTCTATTTATCTACCTCAGGTTGAAAAAGAACGCAACATGAATCTTGCGCGAGCTATGATGGATCGCCTACTTGCGGAAACGGTGTCAGTCGGAGGCGTTGACGGCTGAAGCCCCCGTAAGCGCGATGCACGGGACAGACAAACGATCAGAAGGAAAGCGAAGCGTGCTCGACCACGAGCCGCCTATGGTACTGCCCTCAGCTCCGCGAGCGCGTCCTCAACATCGTCTGACACAGCCGATGCGCGGGTCTTCTCCATCAGCAGAGCATTCAGCGATGAAAGATAGGTCTGGCGTTTTTCAAGCGAGAGACTTCCGATCTCCGTCTGCTCCGCCGTCTCGATATCGTTGATGACCGCGCGTACGATCGCGACCGCGCGCTGCCGGTTCGGGATTTGTACGTCCGCTTCGAGTTGGCGCTGAAACGCGTCCCATGTCAGGCCATGCCTGAGGTAGCGGCCCGCGAGATAGACCACTTCTACCAGAAGCGGCCAACTGAGACCCTGAAGGCGATTGCCTGACACCATCATCGCGTCACCCATGCAGTTCGAGAACGTCGAAACAGGCCCTTTGCGCTTCAGCCCATCGATCGGGTCAGCCCCGGAAAATCGCCTGCCGCACGTTCACCACAGCATCCCGGTCGTGCCGCAAGTCCGCAGGCCATGCCTCGGGTCCGCAGGCCTGTTTAATGGTAAACGGCGTGTCCCGCACCTCCCAGAACATGCCCTGGCCCCAGATCGCCATGCCCCCGCCCTGGTCATCAGCGTACCAGCCATCATGCACCGGCACCACCGGCCACCCCTCGGCCTTCGCCGCCTCCGGGTCTCCGAGACAAAAGGTGTCGGTCTTCCCCGCACTGTCCGGCACGATGGCGGGCGTCTTGCGAACCATCCTGGCGTCCAGCGTCGGCGCTTGCCCGGCGGACGTGCGAACGATGAAGATCATGACACGAACCGATCGATGGCCGCCACGAACGCGGCGGGCTGTTCCAGTTCCGGGTGATGCCCGGCGCGCGGGATCGTTTCGAACGCGGCTCCCGGGATCAAACTGGCGTAGTGACGGCCGTAGTCCGGGGTGACGATACGGTCGCTCTCGCCCCACAACACCAAAGTCGGAACGCTGATGCGATGCAGCCAGTTCTTCAGTTGCGGATTGAACATATGCGGCCGCCAGGCGAACAGGCACAGCGAATCCCAGTTCCGCGCCAGGGACATCATCTCGGCATCGGTCATGTCGTCGCTGATCGTCGCCTGCCAGCCAAGCCCGTAAATGCCGGCTGGACGGGCTGCGGGATCGTGCCAGCTTCGTTGATTCAGTTCGGCCGGATTGGTGTTGAACATGTGGACGATATCGCGGTCCTCGCGGCCACCGATCTTGATACCGACCGGATCGACCAGCACCAGACGCTGCAGTTTCGGATGCCCGGCGACCGCCAGTTCCGCCGCGATCCAACCGCCGAACCCGAACCCGACAACGGTCGTTGCGTCCGGAAGATGGTCCAGCACGTCCAGATACAGATTCACCATATCGTACATCGTATCGAAATCGGGCGGCAGCGGTGATGCCCCGAATCCCGGATGTGACGGTGCGACGACGTAATGGGAGCGCGCGAGGTCCGCCACGAACGCAGCCTTGGGAGAGATCGGATTGATGCCGTGGATCAACAACAGCGTGTCAGCGCTTTCATCCCCGGCGCGCAGAATCTCCAGTTCATGCTTCATCATTCGGCGGCCGCCCGCTGTTCGATCGGCGACAGGTCCTGTAGTTGCGGCAGCACTTCTTTCGCGGCGAGGTCGAAACTCTTCATCGCCTCGGCATGCGTCACCAGCCCCTGCCGAGTCATCATGATGATGCGTCCAACACCGCCGACCCGTTCGCGAAACGCCTTGATCTGTTTCACCACCGTATCCGGATTACCCGCGAACATCTGACCCTGGCCGATCAAAGCCTCCACCGTCAGATTAGTGGGACGCTTCGACGCCCCCGCCCGCCACGCAGCGGGAGTCAGTTCCGGCGGCAACTGGCCCGGCATGAACTTCGACATCTGCGGCGCGCTTTTGATGCTGACCGTCAGAAACCAAGCGATCTTCTGGCCGATCCGAAACGCTTCCTCATCCGTATCACCGACGTAGCAAAATGCCATGTAGGAGAAACGATCCTCTCCCGGCGCCGGCAAGGCGGCGGCAGCGCGAGCCTGCTTGTAAGTCTCGAACGCCTGCCGCGTCCGATCGTAACCACCGAACAGCAGCGTGTTTACGTACCCGCGCCGCCCCAGTTCGGCGCAGGTCGGCATGTCGCTGGTCGCCGCCCAGAATTCCGGCCGAGGCTGCTGATACGGCCGCGGCCACACATTCACATGTGGATGCGTAAAGAACTTCCCCTCCCAACTGAACGGCCCGTCATGGCTGGTCAGGGTTTTTTCGATCAGATCGATCGCTTCCCATTCGCGCTCGCGTATCCGCATCGGGTTGGCGTCGCCGGAGACCATCTCGGTCGCGCCGGACTTGACGAAGCCGATGTCCAACCGCCCGCGCGAGATCACGTCGATCGTTGCATACTCGGTGGCCACGCGCACCGGATCGGGCCGCACCGTGATCAGCGTGCCCAACGACAGGATGCGGACCTTTTTCGTCATCCGCGCGACGATCCCGGTAATCACCGGGCTGGCCGCCCAGAGATTGTTGATACCGGAATGATGTTCGTTGGTGACGATATTCAGGCCGACCTCGTCGCAGCGCTGATACTCTTCGAACACCTCGTCGTACAAACGCGCGGCGATTTCGGGGTCGCAGTATTTGCTGGGCAGGCTGGCGCGCACCGATTCCGCCGCGTCCAGCACCTCGGCCGGGACGAACGGATACGGATTCTCGCAATGATTCCACAGTTCCATATTGGTCATCGCGGCTCAGCCCAAACGGCGCCGATACAGCGCGATCAACCGCTCCCAATGCCGCTCGGCACCCTGCTTGTCGTAACACCAGCGAGTCGGGAACGCGAAGCCGTGATGCACTTCAGGGTAAATCTCCAGTTCGCCGCCGTTACCGGACGCATCGAACAGCGCCTTCAGTTCCGCCACCATCGGCAGCGGCGCGAGTTCATCATGTTCGGCGCAGGCGATGTACAATTCACCTTTCGCCTTGGCCAATGTCAGATGCGGGCTTTCCTCGTTCCCGCTGACCAGCCAGGTGCCATAGAACGACGCGGCGGCGGCGACCCGGTCGGGAAACCGAGCGGCGGCGGCCAGGGAATACGGTCCGCTCATGCAATATCCGTGCGTGCCGACGACGCCTGGCTTCGCCGCCGGCTGCGTATCCACAAACGCCAGCATGTCGGCGAAATCGTCCATCACCGGAGGAATGGTCATCCTGGTGCGAACCGCGCGCATGCGCGCCTGTTCGGCACTGCCCTTGTCGGTGACGTCCGGACCGTATTTCGTGTCTTTACCAGCGCGGTAATACAGGTTCGGCAGCACGACGTAGTAGCCGACGCTGCACAGCCGGCGCGCCATGTCATACAGTTCCTCGCGAATGCCGGGCGCGTCCATCAGCATGAACACGACCGGGTGCGGCCCGTTGCGCTCGGGATGGACGATAAATGTCTCCATCGCGCCGGAGCGGGTTTGGATGTCGCGGATTTCTTCGATCATGGACGTGTTTCCTCGTGCGTTGCGACGATGGTTCCACGGCGCGCCGTTCGGGGCAAGGTTCCGAGCCGGCAACCGGTTATCGTTACGTCCTCAACAAATTACCGCACCAACGCCGCCGCGATCCTCTCCCGCGTCAACGGCATATCCCTAACCCGCACCCCCAGCGCATGCGCCACGGCATTGCCGATCGCCGCCGCGGTCGGGCCGAACGTGCATTCGCCCATGCCGAGCGTCGGCAGCTCCGGCCGGGCAACGATTTCCACGTCGATCTCCGGCACTTCGGAGAACTTCATGATCGGATAGCGCGCCCAATCCAGCGAGGTAATCCCGTCGCCGTCCAGCATCACCTGCTCCTTCAGCGTCATGCTGGCGGCATGCACGATCCCGCCCTCCAACTGATTGCGCGCCCCGTCCGGGTTGATCACCAACCCGGCATCCGCCGCGCACCAAACCCGGCGCAAGGTGATGTCCTGATCGACATCCAACTCCACCGCCACGCACGCATATGCCGCCTTGTTCTTGTAGCGGCTCCACGCCAGCCCGAGGCCGCGCCCGGTCCCAACCGGTCCACGTGACGCCCAGTCGCACCGTGCCGCCACGTTCTCAATCAAATGCCGCGCCCGAGGATCGGACAGCAGCGACAACCGATATTCCACCGGATCAATACCCGCCCGCTCGGCCAGTTCGTCCATGAAACATTCCAGCGCATAGACGTTCGGCAGCGCGCCCAACCCGCGCAGCGACGACGTCCGCACCGGCGTTTGCAACGCCAGATGATGGATCACCCGCTTCGCCGCAAAATCGTACATCGGAAAACCATTCCGCGTGCCGCCGCCGCCATTCGCCTCCGTCGGGTCGTTCGCCTTGGCCGGAGGGGGCGGGTTCGGCAGCGCCTCATGCGCCAGCATCACGCCGCCGAACACCGGCCGCTGCACATGAGAGCCGGCCCAGACCTCGGCGGTCCAATCAACCGGCCGGCCGTTCGAGTCCAACGCCGCCCGCAATCGGGTCATATGCGCTGTGCTCACAGGCTCGAACCCGAACTCTTCCTCGCGCCGCCACTGCACCCGGATGCAATGATCCGGGACCTGAAGCGCGATGATCGCGGCATCCAATGCGGCGTCGTCAGCGCCATTATGCCCATAGCATCCGGCCCCATGCGCATGCCGCACCGTCACCTGATCCCGCTGCAACCCCAGAATGTCCGCCAAAGCATTCCGCAGCGGATAGACTCCCTGCGTGTGCGACCACACCGACAAATGCCCGTCCCGGTACTCCGCCAGCCCACACGACGGAGCCAGCGCCGCATGCGCGACAAACGGCCGGGAATAGGTCTCGCTGACGACCCCCCCCACATCGGACGGTAACGCCGGGTCGCCAATCAAACGGTCATCCGCCGGCTGGCCGAGGAACCACGCGGCCTCTTGCTGCAACGGCGTCAGCACCCGCACCCCGGTCCACGTCGCATGCGCCGGAGCCGCCACCGCCGCCCGTTGGACCACGGTCTCATCCGCCCCCACGAACGCCACGAAATCGCCAACCCGAACGACGTCAAACGCGCCACCGGCGGCCCGGCGGATCGCCGCCTCATCCAGCGCCTGCAACCGCGCCCCGCGCGACGGCTGCCGCAGCGCCCGGGCATGCAGCATGTCCGGTCTCACGATATCGTGAATGAACGCCGCCCCCGAAACCTTGGCGATCAGGTCGCGCCGAGGCACCGGCTGTCCCACTACCCGATAAGCCGCATGCGGTTTCGGCACCGCCGAACCCTCGATCGCCGCCGCGAAATCCTGCGGTTCGGCGAAACTCCAGTAATCATGCCCGGTCGGGTTGCCGTCCTGCAGGAACACGCCGTCCTCGACGGACAGGTCCTCCGGCGCGCAGTTCAGCCGCTGTGCCAACCGGCCGATCACCCTGGCCCGCAGTTCCGCGCTGACCAGGCGCACGGACCGGCCGGACACCTCGATCGACTGGCTGGAACTGGTCGATCCCTCATCGGGAGCATCCGCCGTGTCGCCCGACAGGATGTCGATCCGGCCGATCGCCACGTCCAACTCCTCAGCGGCGATCTGCGACAGGGCGATCAGCACCCCCTGCCCGATCTCCACTTTCCCGACGGCGAGCCTGACCGTGCGATCCGGCTGGAAACCGAGCCATTTGTCCATGCGGCGGTTGTTGACGATGCTCAGCGGCAGGGTATCGCTCATGCTGGCGCTCCCATCAGGGCGGCTTTTTGGACCGCTGCGATGATCCGTGTATGCGTGCCGCAGCGGCACAAATGCTTGTCCAGTGCGGCGACAATGTCCGCGCGGGATGGCGCCGGATTGCGGTCCAGCAACGCCTTCGCGCTGATAATGATGCCGGACAGGCAGTAGCCGCACTGGCCCGCCTGCTCCTCCAGGAACGCGGTTTGCAGCCTGTGCGGATGCTGGGGAGTCCCCAGCCCTTCAATGGTAACCACCGAGCAGCCTGCAACCGAACCGACCTCGCGGGCGCAGGAGTAGGAAGCCTCACCGTCGATCAACACCATGCAGGAGCCGCATTGCTCCAGCCCGCAGCCGTAGCGCGTGCCCTTCAGATCGAGGTGGTTGCGCAGCACGTCCAGCAGCGGAGTCGCCGGATCGGCGTTCAGCGCCACGTCCCGTCCATTGACGGTCAATCCGATGCTCATTCCCATTGTCTCCCCGGCCGGACATAAGACCGCGCTGTCCGATTGGCGCGCCACACTGCGCCAAGCCTGCACCGGCTGCGGCGTGCAATGCAATTCCCCGGTCCGTGGACGCGCCATCGGTAAGTCACCCGCGATGAAAAAACCGGGCAATTTATTGGACTTGCGATTAGGCAGCCGATATTACAAATCAAATACGGAACGTCGGAACAATGACAGGCATGCGGGCGATCGATTGGGATATGCGCGATTTTTCACTTCACTATGACCAGCCCGCGGACACACGGATGTCATGACGGACGCCCTGATCTCGTTGTCCGCCTCGATTTCCCGCTTGGTGCAATTGGCCGCGCCGTCGTTGTGCGCCATCCGGCTTGCGCCAAACCGCCACATCGCCGGCCTGATCTGCCCGGACGGCACCCTGGTGACGACGGATCAGGTGCTGCCGGCGCTGGATAGTTACACGATCGTCCTGCCAAACCGGTCGGTGACCGCCGCCCGCCCCGGCGCACGCGATCCGGATACCAATCTCGCCACGCTGCGACTCGAAGCGCCATGGCCGGTCGCCAATCCCGTGTTCGCCACCACGACGGTCGGCAGCCTGGCCGTTGTGCTGGGCGCTGATGCCGATGCGGCCCCGACCGTCCGATTGACCGCGGTCCATCGATTCGTCCGCACCGCCAATGGCCAGGCCCCCGTATTGGATCTCCCCGGGGAGACGATCGGGCAAGGTAGCCTCGTCCTCGACGCTCGTGGCCACCTGCTCGGTCTCGCCACGATCGGTGCGCAAGGGGAGGCCATGGCGGTCCCGGGTGCCTTGATCGGCCGAATGGTGATGCCGTCCCAAAGCGGCGAGTTGACCCGGGCGGCACCGCAACCGCCAATCGCTGCGCCTGCCATGCCATTTGCCACGGCCCCCGGCCGGCCGGGCTGGCTGGGCGTCGCCTTACAACCGATCATGGTGCCCGAACGGCTGACAACCCTGGCCGGACAGAGTTCAGGCCGTCTGGTCGTCAGCATCACGAAAGGCGGTCCCGCTGCCGTGGCCGGGGTGCGGGTTGGCGACGTGTTGTTGGCGCTGAATGGCACCAGCGCATCCGGGCCGCAGGCATTGCGGGCATTCCTCGGTCCCGATCGCGTCGGCACCGCGGTGGAGGTCAAGTTGCTGCGCGACGGTAAGATGGAGTTGGCACAATTGGTTGTCGCCGAACAACCTGCTTAGGCGGCTCCGGCGAACCCGCACAATGTTCCGATTTAGCATTTAGCACCCGTCCCTGGTTTGCATCACGCCGCCAAAACGGTGTTCGATGCGGATAACAACCACCAGGGGTTCGCCATGAACATCGACTTCACCGGCCGCAAAGCGGTCATCTGCGGCGGCAGCCGCGGCATCGGCCGCGCCATCGCTCTGGGGTTGGCCGCGAGCGGGGCCGACGTCTCCATCTGCGCGCGCGGTGCCGAAGCGCTCGAATCCACACGCAGTGAGATCGCCGCTCTGGGCCGCACCGCGCACGCGGCATCCGTGGATCTGGGGAATGAGCCGTCCATAAAGACTTATATTGCCGAAGCCGCGGCCGCACTCGGCGGCATCGACATACTGGTGAACAATGCGTCCGCCTTTGGCTCGACCGACGATGAGGCCGGCTGGGTCACCAGCCTGGCGATCGACATGCTGGCGATCGTGCATGCGACACAGGCGGCGCTGCCATTCCTGAAGGCGTCGAAAGGCTGCGTCGTGAATACGTCCTCGATCTCCGCGTTGCGCGCCGCCGCGCGGCAACCGCCATACGGAGCGATCAAGGCGGCGGTCATCCATTACACCAACACGCAGGCGGCGATGTACGCCCGGGCCGGCGTGCGGGTGAACGGCGTGGCCCCCGGGTCGATCGAGTTCCCCGGCGGCGTGTGGGACCTGCGGAAAACGGAAAATCCGAAATTGTATGGCGCGGTGCTGAATTCGATCCCGTTCGGGCGGCTGGGGATGCCGGAAGAAGTCGCCAACGTCGTGATGTTCCTGGCCTCGCCGTTGGCATCCTGGGTCACCGGCCAGACGATCGTGGTGGACGGCGGCCAACTGCTGTAGCGGCCGCCCGTTCATTTGGTGTCGGTCGCTATCCAGCTTCGGATGATGGCCAACGTGGCGTCCGGGTGCATGTCCACCAATTGCGTGACCTTGCGAAGGGACGATGCCTTTAGCTTGCCCTGAACCCGAGTCATCTGTACGCCGAGATCGTCGGCTTCCTCCGCCGCGCCGCCAAAAGTCCCGTCACCCGGCTCCGATCCGTCCGGCAGCGGCGGCGAAAGGCCGGGATTAGCGCCTGCTGTCGCGATCTCCACATTCGGGCCGGCCGCGATCGACAGGTTGACCGGGCCTTTGTTGATCGCGGTGAGGATGGAGCGTGCCGTCAGGATGATGATTCCGAAGCCAACCACGCCAAAGGCGATCATCTGCACGAATGTCAGCAGGTCGCCGGTCGCCTTGCCGGACGACACCACAGGCGCGGTTTCCGGGACATCCGGCATGGCGACAAAGGGCATGCTGACCACGTCCAGCCGGTCGCCCCGTTGCTCATCGAAACCGATCGCGCTTTTCACCAGTTTCTCGATCTGATCGAGTGACGCCTGGTCACGCGCCTTCCAGGTGTGCCTGCCGTCCGCGGCGACCTCATCGACTCCGTCGACCATCACCGCCAGGGTCACCCGTTCCACCTGTGGCTGGTCATGTACGGTCGCTCGCACGGTCTTGCCGATTTCGTAGTTGGTGGTTTCTTCCTGGCGTCCTTCCTGACTGCCGCTGGCGGTTGTCCCGGCATCGGCGTTCGGCAGGTTGTTCTGCAATGATACCGGACCCGTCTTGTCGGTCGTCTTGTTGTTCGACGTCACGTTCTGCGTGCTGCGCACCACCGATCCGTCCGGATCGAATTTTTCGCGGGTTTCGTTGACCTTGTCGAAGTTCATGCGGATCGAGGCTTCCGCATGCACATGCCCCGCTCCCAAACTACGTTCCAGCATCAGCTCCACCGACTGGGCCATACGCATTTCGGTCTTCTGGCGAACATCCTCTTCCATCGTCGACTTCGTCCGGGGGTCGTTGGTATCGCCGGCCTGCACCAGCAGATGCAGATTGGAATCCACCACGGTCACGTCCTGCGGACGCAATCCCGGCACTCCGGCCGCGACCAGGTTGACGATCGACTGGATCGCCTCTGGCGACAGCATCTGCCGCCCCGGGATCGTCAGCATCACGCTGGCCTGCGCATTCTGGCGTGTATGGGCGAAAGGCTCCCGGTGCGGCAGCACCAAATGAACCCGCGCATGCGTGATACCGCGCACCGACACGATCGTCCGAGCCAGTTCGCCTTCCAGTGCTCGGGTCAGTTTGACCTGTTGGTCGAAGTCGGTCACCGCCAGGTCGTTGCCGCGGTCGAAAATCTCGTAACCGATTCCCCCCGCGGCGGACGCGCCGTTGGCCGACAGCAGTGTCCGGGCGGCCGCCATGTCGCCGTCGGGAACCAGTATTTGGCCACCGTCCAACCGATATGGGATTTTCCGGGCGGTCAGTTCCGTAGCCAGTTGCTGTGCGGTTGCCGGGTCCAGATCGGATGCCAGCACCGCCATGCGCGCCCGTCCCGGGCCCTGCACCTCCAGCCATACAAAGGCGGCAATAATGCCAAGAGTGACGCCAACCAGCATGGCCACGCGTGCCACGCCAAATTTCCGAATACTGTCGAGGTAGTCCTTCATATCGGGTGCCCGGATTCCTGCTCCGGCCAACCATTTAACAGCAAATACTTACCGATCGGTTAACGCCCGGGCTTGCATTCCCCCCGCCGCTCGGGCTTGCTTCCGGGCAACGGAGGAAAAAACGGGCGTGGATGGATCACACATTCGGAGCGCGGCCCGCGAGATGATCGCGGTACGGCACCTATCCAAGCGATTCGGCACCGAAGCCGCACCCGTTCTGGCATTGAGTGAAATCGACTTTACCGTTGACGAAGGCGAGTTGGTCGTCGTCGTCGGCCCCTCCGGCTGCGGTAAATCGACGCTGCTGCGCATTCTGGCCGGGCTGTTACCGCAAAGCACCGGGCAGGCGTTTCTGCACGGCACCCCGATTACCGGGCCTCGGCGCGACATTGGCGTCGTTTTCCAGTCGCCGGTCTTGTTCCCCTGGCGGAGCGTACTGAACAACGCTTTGCTGCCGGTGGATGTGCAGCGCCTGGGACGCGACACAATGCGCGCCAAAGCGATGGACCTGTTGAAACTGGTCGGCCTTGAAGGGTTCGAGCACCGTTTTCCTTGGGAACTCTCCGGTGGCATGCAGCAACGCGTCGCGTTGGTCCGCGGCCTGATCCACGACCCGGCGCTGTTACTGATGGACGAACCGTTCGGCGCGCTGGATGCGATGACGCGGGAGTCGATGAACCAGGAACTACAGCGCATCTGGATGGAACGAAAGAAGACGGTGCTGTTCATCACCCATTCCATCGGCGAGGCGGTCTATCTGGCCGACCGGGTGCTGGTGATGACACCACGGCCCGGCCGGATCGCCGATGTGCTGAAGATCGACCTGCCCCGTCCGCGCGGCCTGGATGTGATGAACACCCCGGAGTTCGGTGCCTACGTCAAACGCATCCGCACCGGCCTGAACGCGTCGGGAGGCATCGAATGAACACAGTCCGGAATTTCCTGTTGCGTCTGGTATTCATCGTGCTGCTGCTGGCGCTGTGGGAAGCCGCCGTGCGCTTGCTGGAGATCCCGGCGTTCCTGCTGCCCACCCCGTCCGCCGTCGGCATGGCCCTGTATCGCGGCACCGTCACCGGCCTGTATCAGGAGCATATCGGCGTCACCCTGATGGAAACCGCCCTCGGCTTCATCTTCGGCTCCCTCGGAGGCTTGTTGCTCGGCACCTGCGTCGCACTGTCGCGGCGTTTCGACTACTTCATCTATCCCATTGTCGTGATGTTCCAGGCGATGCCGAAAGTCGCGCTGGCGCCGCTGATCATCGTCTGGTTCGGACTGGGCATGACCTCCAAGGTCGTCAACTCGGCGCTGGTTTGCTTTTTCCCGCTGATGATCAACACCATCGTCGGGCTGCGGTCGGCCGACGAGGACCGGATCAGCCTGATGCGCTCGCTCGCCGCCACACCGATCCAGATTTTCACCATGTTGCGGGTGCCGAACGCGCTGCCTTACATCTTTGCCGGTCTGGAAATCGCGATGATCTTCGCGCTGATCGGCGCCATCGTGGGCGAGTTCGTCGGCGCCCAGGCCGGCCTGGGGATGCTGATTCAGAGCATGAATTTCACCATGGACGTGGCCGGGCAGTTCTCGATCTTGCTCATCCTGTCGGTGGTGGGACTGGTGCTGAACATGTCGGTGACACTTGTGCGCAAGCGCCTGCTGTTCTGGGACCCGGCGAGCCGGCAGGCCGGGATCAGGCCGGACAAAAGCTAAAAAACCAGGACTTGTTCTGTCCACCGCCCGCTACACCGGTTCCGTTTCCCTGGAGTAATTTGTATGCGCCTTCTTCTCGCCGCCGCGCTGTCGTTTGTCTCTGTTACCGCGGCACAGGCTGAAACCACCATCCGTGTCGGCTGGTGCGCCAACACGGTCAGCGGCGCCGCCTCTCCGTTCGCCATCGCCCAGAAGTTTGGCTGGTTCGCGGACAAGGGCCTGAAGGTGATCCTGACGCCGCTGCCCGGCGCCACCGACTGCGTGAAACAGGTCGCGACCGGGGAGTTGCTGTTCTCCCAGCCCTCGATCGAACCCGTTCTGATCATTCATCCACAAGGGGTGAACGGGAAGCTGTTCTATACGACGTATCAGAGCTTCACTTACGGGATCGCGGTCCCAGCCGACAGCCCGATCCAGACTCTGGCTGATTTGAAGGGCAAGACGATCGGAGTGATTTCGATGGCGTCCGGCGGCGTGGTGGTGGCGCGGGCGCAGCTTGCCAGTGCCGGTCTGGACCCGAACACGCAGGCGCATCTCGTCGTGGCGGGTGAAGGCGCGCAAACGGCGGCGCTGCTGCGGTCGAAGCAAATCGATGCGCTGTCGCAATTCGATACGCAATACGCGATGGTCGAAAACGCCGGTATCAAGCTGCGTATGTTGCCGTTGGGAGAGATGGCGCCGTTCCCCGGCAACGGCTTGTTTGCCCTGGACAAGACCCTCAAGGATCATCGGGCAGAGGCGGTCGCGCTGGGGCGTGGATTGGCGATGGGAGAGGCGTTCGCCATGGCCAATCCGGAAGCCGCGATCCGCATCCTGTACGAAGTCTTTCCGCAGACCAAACCCACCGGCAAAGACGAGGACACCGCCATCCGCGACGACGTGAAAGTCCTGAGCGCTCGGATCGCGCACTGGGATCTGGCGTCCGGCGGCGTGACGAAATGGGGCGAAAGCAATCTGACCAATTTCGCCAATTACATCGATTTTCTGACGAAATGGAAAGTGTCGCCGGTTGCGACGCCGGTTGGAGAGGTCGTCACCAACGATCTGGTGGATGACATGAATGCATTCGATCAGGCGGCTATCGAGGCGCAGGCGAAGGCGTGGAAGCCGTGATTCCAGCGATTTTCGCTCTTTGGCGATAGCGAGATGCGACTTGGTGAACATCGACATGTTATCGCGGGCTTCTATGGTAACATGTGTCGGCTTTAGACAGCGCGAGGAAATCCATGAGCCAGATCGAAGAAGCGCGGCAGTTGGTGGCCGCCGACGACCGCAAGGATTTCGATTTTGCCAATCGCGGCTTCATCGCCACGCGCGCCGATCCGGTGATCAAGCGAGCCGATGGCCGCGTCGCCTACGATCTGTCGTCCTATCGGTTCCTGGAAACCGAGGCACCGGAAACGGCCAACCCCAGCCTGTGGCGGCAGGCGCGCATCCTGACGCAGCACGGTCTGTTTAAAGTCTCGGAGCGCATTTATCAGGTGCGCGGGTTCGATATTTCGACGGTGTCTTTCGTCGATGCCGGCGCGGGCTGGATCGTTGTTGATCCGCTGACGACGACCGAGGTCGCACGCGCGGCACTCGATCTGCTGTTCGAACATGTGGCGCGGAAGCCGGTCCTGGCCGTCATCTATTCGCACAGCCATGTCGATCATTACGGCGGTGTCGGTGGCGTCACGACCGCCGCCGCGGTAGCCGCCGGGACGGTCAAGGTGATTGCCCCGGATGGATTCCTGGAAAACGCGATTTCGGAAAACATCATTGCCGGTCCGGCGATGCTGCGGCGCGCGCGTTTTCAGTTCGGCCACACCCTGGCCTGCTGTGCCGAGGGTGAAATAACCTCCGGGCTGGGGCCTCGGCCATCGCGCGGCACGCTGTCACTGGTTGCCCCGACCGACGTCATTACGCATACCGGCCAGGAGATGACGATCGGCGATGTAATGATGGTGTTCCAGCTTACTCCCGGCACCGAAGCCCCGGCCGAAATGAATTTCTATTTGCCGGATTTCCGAGCGGTGTTCATGGCCGAGAATGCGAACCTCACCATGCACAATTTGTTGCCCGCCCGGGGTGCCCTGGTGCGCGATGCGAAGGCCTGGGCCGACTATCTGACCGAATCGATCCGGCTGTTCGCGCATAAAAGCGACGTCATGTTCGCCGCCCATGGTATCCCGCGCTTCGGCGGGGACGAGATTACGGCTTTCCTGCGCAGTCATCGCGACGCCTACAAATTCCTGCACGATCAGACGGTGCGGCTGATGAACACCGGCCTGATCGCGACCGAGATCGCCGAGGTGCTGCGATTGCCCGATGTTCTGTCCAAGCAATGGTTCAATCGTGGCTACTACGGGACCATGAGCCACAATTCGAAGGCAATCTATCAGCGTTACCTCGGGTGGTATGACGCCAATCCGGCCAATCTGAACCCGTTGCCGCCGGAGCCGGCGGCGAAGAAGTATGTCACCGCGATGGGCGGTGCCGAAGCGGTGATGGCGCTGGCATCAGTGTCCGAGGCGGACGGCGACTTGCGGTGGGCGGCCACGTTACTCAACCACGTTGTGTTCGCGGATGAAACCAATGCGGCGGCCCGCGAACAATTGGCGGCGATCTACACGCGCTTGGGCTTTGAAGCGGAGGCGGGGACCTGGCGCAACATCTATCTGACCGGAGCGCAGGAATTGCGCACCGGCCCGGCGCGACTGCCATCCGCCGGCTTCAGTCCCGATGTCCTGGCAGCGGCAACGACGCCCATGATGCTCGATTTCGCGGCGGTGCGGGTCAATCCGGATAAAGCCGCGGCGCGCGCGTTTGCGATCAACATCGAACTGACCGATCGACGGGAACGCCATCTCATTACGATTGAGAACGGCGTATTGGTTCATGAGGCCGGCGTCGCCGATCAGAACGCAGGCACGACAGTCAGGCTGTCATGGCCGGATCTTTTGGCGACCTTGCTTGAGGGCGTCGCGGTGGAACCTTACGTCGCATCGGGCAGCATCATGATTGAGGGCGATGCAGCGCTGTATTCCGCGTTGACCGATCTGATCGAGCCGCTCACCGCGAATTTTCCGATCGTAACGCCATAAACGCGGGTCCAGCCTGACCCCGCCACCTCCGATAGGTGGCGGGGACAGAAACCCCGCCCCCCTCGCCCGCGATCCGTTCCATCACATCGCCAGATAGCCACCATCCACCAGCAGTTCCGTGCCTGTCACGTATGATGCCTCGTCCGAGGCCAGGAACAGAATCGCGTTGGCGACCTCATCCACCTCGCCATTGCGGCCCAACGGCACCGCCTTCAGCATCTTCGCCCGCACCACCGGATCGGCCGTGGCGCCGGATGTCCGCATCGGCGGCATCAGGCCGGGATGGACCGAATTGCAACGGATGTTGTCCTTGCCAAACTGCACGGCGGTCGCCTTGGTCATCGTCCGCACCGCGCCTTTCGAGGCGTTGTAGCTCATGTGCACCATCGTCTGGCCAACCACGCCGGAGATCGACGACAGGTTGATGATTGATCCGCCGCCGTTCTTTTGCATCGCCGGCACCGCCGCCGCCGTGCCCAGGAACGTGCCGGTGCTGTTGACTTCCATGACGCGGTACCACAGCGCGGAGTCCAACAGGTCATTGGTCGCGCTGCCGCTGATGCCGGCGTTGTTGACCAGGATGTCCAGCTTGCCGAACGAAGCGACGGTCGCATCCACGACGGTCTTCCAGCCGGCCTCGTCGGCGACGTTCAGCACCATGAAGACCGCGTTGCCGCCGGCCTTGTTGATGTCGTCAGCGACCGCCCTGCCCTCTGCCTCCAGCATGTCGGCGATGACGACCTTCGCGCCTTCCTTACCGAAACGGCGCGCGGTTGCCGCACCCATGCCTGATGCGGCACCAGTGATAATGGCGACTTTGTCTTGCAGGCGCATGGTTTGGTTCCCTCCTGGTATGGTTCCCCGGAGTGTGAGGCGGCGTGGCGCCGATGCCAAGAGCGCGGGTTGCCGCAGAACGCGATGGCCACTTTCCTTGCGTTCCGCCGCCGGTGCCGCTAAGTAGGAAACCATGCCGGACAGTCTTTACGAACACGACATCCTGGCCTGGTCGGCGCACCAAGCCGCCCTGCTGCGGCGCATTTCGCTCGGCGAACGCGTTAACGATGTTGACTGGGCGCACGTCGCCGAGGAGATCGAGGACGTGGGTGTCTCCCAACTCAACGCGGTACGCAGTTTCCTGCGCCAGATGCTGGTACATCTGCTGAAGCTACAGGGGTGGCCGGACAGTGCATCCGCGAATCACTGGCGGCAGGAAGTGATGGCGTTCCAGGCAGATGCCGAGCAGCGGTTCGCGCCGTCGATGCGGCAGTTGATTAACCTTGATGCGTTGTATGGCAAAGCACTCCGTCAAATCCGGGTGGCTGAGATCGATGGCGTTCCGCCCCGGGCATGGCCTGAGACCTGCCCGGTCGGACTCGACGCTCTGTTGAACGATGATGTTGTTGCTTTGCAGGAGCGGTTCGGCGCGCTGCCAGATATGCCCTGACGAGGGCGGCGGCCACGACTCAATTCCCTGCCAGAATCATCCTGTCAGCTGACCAAGAGCGCATCAGCCCAATCCCACCCTTGGCTACCGGTGGGTATCCGGGGCAGAATGGGGCATCTGATTTGGAGCAACACCCATGGCCCGTCGCGGCTTGACCTTCGGCATTTTCCTCGCCCCGTTCCACCGGTTGGGCGAAAACCCGACCCTGGCGATGGATCGCGACGTGGAACTGATCCAGTGGCTGGACTACCTCGGCTACGATGAGGCCTGGATCGGCGAGCATCACTCGGCCGGATGGGAAATCATCGCCTCCCCGGAGCTGATCATCGCGGCAGCGGCGGAAAAGACCAAGCACATCAAGCTGGGGTCGGGCGTGACCAGCCTGCCGTATCACCATCCGTTCATGGTGGCGCAGCGCTGGGTGCAGTTGGATCACATGACGAAAGGCCGAGCGATGCTGGGCTGCGGTCCGGGCGCGCTGACGTCGGATGCGTATATGCTGGGGATCGCGCCGGCCACGCAGCGGCCGCGCATGCTGGAATCACTGGATGCCATCATGCAGCTTCTGAAGATGGAGGAGCGCGTCACCATCAAGACCGACTGGTTCGAGATGAACGACGCGAAGCTGCACCTCGCCCCCTACAGCGATCCGCATTTCGAAATCGCCGTTGCCAGCACGATCACGCCGTTCGGCATGATCGCGGCGGGCACCCACGGCACCGGCGTGCTGTCGATCGGCGCCGGCCTGCCGGGCGGGCCGGAGGCTTTGGCCACGCAATGGAAGATCGCCGAAGCAGCCGCGGCAAAGTCGGGCAAGACCATCAGCCGGAAGAAATGGCGCGTGGTCGTCAACGCCCATATCGCCGAGGACGACGAAGAGGCATTGCGCGAAGTCCGCAAGGGCGAGCGCAACGAAACCATCACCTATTTTGAGGATACGCTGGGCCGCCCGCCCGGCCGCTCCGACGACCCGTTGACCGATGGCGTGAAGATGGGAACCACACTGGTTGGCTCGCCGGAGACAGTCGCCAAGGGGATCAAGCGATTGCTGGAATACAGCCAGGGCGGGTTTGGCGGCATTCTGTTCCGCGCCCACGAATGGGCCACGCGCGAGCAGACGATGCGCAGCTACGAGTTGTTCGCCCGCTATGTGATGCCGGTGTTCCAGCAGTCGCTCGACGCTCCGGTCGGATCGGCGGCGTGGGCGGGGGAAAATCGCAAGCAGATTTTCGGGCAGACTCCCGATGCGGTGCGGCGCGCGTTCACCGATGTCGGCGCGGCGGTGCCGGAGGATTTCAAGTCGCGGACGTTGGGTGGGCGGGACGCGACCTAAACGGCACAGCTTCGCCGCTGTCGAGCGGAGGACGGCGGCGAGGCGCGGGCGTTGACTAAGCGTCAGCCAGATCGAGCCGCTGCTCGATCCGTTCGACCCGTGTGTCGAGCCGGTCAAGCCGCCGGTTCACGCCCGCCAAGGCTTCCTCCACATTGGTCGTTCGCAGTTTCAGATCGGCCAGATCATCGACGATCCGATCCAACTTCACCTCGGTACGGCGCTGACCATCCAGCACCCGCTGGACCATCGCCTGTAGCGGTTCAAGGTTCGGCGCGTCAGGCATCGCCGCGGCTCCGATGGGGATATCGATCCACCAAACATCGGGCGCTCGGCCGATCACGTCAACGGTTCGGACGACGTTGACGTTCCCGATCAATCAGTTCCGTGCCAGAACGCCGCCGACCTACAGATAGTACTCCGCCAACGGCGCGAACCCATTGAACTTCGTGCTACAATACGTCGTTACATACGCACCCGTGGCTTGCAGCTCCACCCGGTCGCCAGAGGTCAGTGCCAGCGGCAGCCGGTAGTTCGACTTCTCATACATAATATCCGCCCCATCGCAGGTCGGACCCGCGATCGCCACCGGCCCGGTCGCAGCCCCGTCATGCGGCGTCGTGATGCGGTATTTAATCGACTCGCCTTCCGTTTCCGCCAAACCGCCAAACCGGCCGATGTCCAGGTACACCCAGCGCACCGGGCTGTTCTTATCACGCTGGCTCACCAGCACCACCTCGGCCTGAACCACGCCAGCGTCGCCAACGACGTAACGGCCCGGCTCGATCACCATGTCCGGAAAATTATTCCCGAAGTGCTCGGTCATCGCCGTCATGATCGCGTCGCCGAACCGGTCGATCTCCGGCACGTCGTCGCGATACCGGGTCGGGAAACCGCCGCCCAGGTTCAGCATGCGCAGGTTGACCCCGGCCTCGGTCAGGTCGGTGAACAGCATCGCCACCTTGCCGATCGCAATTTCGTACGCGTTCGTCGTGGTCTGCTGGCTGCCGACGTGGAACGACAGCCCATACGGGTCCAGCCCGAGTTCACCGGCCTCCAACATCAGTTCCCGAGCGCTCTCGATCGTCGTGCCGAATTTGCGCGACAGCGGCCATTCGGCGCCCTCATTCTCCACCAGAATGCGGCAATAGACGCGGGCGCCAGGTGCGTGGCTGGCCAGCTTCGTCAGCTCTTCGCGCGAATCGAACGCGAACATCGTCACGCCGGCGTCATGCGCGCGCTGAATCGCCGACACCTTCTTGATGGTATTGCCGAAGCTGATCACGGCCGGACGCGCACCGGCGTCAAGGCATGCCTCGACCTCTTCGATGCTCGCGGCATCGAAATGGCTGGTCAGGCCAACCAGCCGTTCCAGCACCTGATGCGCTGGATTCGCCTTCACAGCGTAATAGATACGCGCCAGCGGCAGCGCTTTGCGCAGCGCTCGGAAGTTGTCTTCCACACGGTCGATGTCCATCACCATGCACGGCGTAGCCGGCTGGTGTTGCGACAGGAATCGGGCGATTTTCGGAGTCATCGCACCCGGCCTCCCAAGTTAGACGCTCACCTTTCCAGGCGATGAGCGTAGTTGACGAAACGGTCGAACGAACCAGCGACCAAACGATTGCCAGAACGCTTGACGTCGTTGCGTAACCACAGAGGGCCAGAGGCACGTGCGTTGCTGCGTGAGGGCCACTTAAGACCCCCACCCCCCCCATGCAACAGGAAATGTGTGTGAGGGTAAAAAAACCGAAGCGGCGGCGCCACATGATGACAAGAGCATGAAAATCGAGGACGACGTGGCATCTGAAACAACCCCGGGACCCGCCGTCCAGGCCGAATTCAGCCGATCCGGAACACCTTGGCACGGTTTACTGGGACGGACCCTGCGGGCCAGCACGACCGACCGAGTCTCTCTCGCCGCCGCCGGCTGCGCGTTCTACGCGACGCTGGCCCTGTTTCCGGCGATCAGCATGCTGATCTCCGTCGGTGGCATGATCCTGGACCCGGCGACGGCCGAACAGCAGTTGATCACTTTGTCAGGGCTGCTGCCGGCCCCCGCGTTCAGCCTGATCGAGGATCGCGTGCATCAGTTGGTTGACCAGAGCAACGGCGATTTGAGCATCCATCTGCTGGTTAGCTTCCTGCTGACGTTCTGGAGCAGTGCCACCGGCAGCAAATCGGTGCTGTCCGCCGTCAACGTCGCCTACGATGTAACGGAGCAACGCCCGTTTTTGCAATTTCAGGCGATCGGCCTGGCGATGACGTTGGTCGCGGTGTTGTGCGCGATCCTGGCGATCAGCGTGTTGCTGCTGCTGCCGCCAGCGATCGATTTCCTCGGACTTTCAAGCCACGGCGGCAGCCTGATCCATGCGGCCGGGATGGCGATGCTGATCGGGTTCTTCTTCGCCGCGATCTGTCTGCTGTATCGGTTCGGACCATCCCGGCCGACCCCGCCGCACCCCAGGATCAAGCCCGGCGCGACGCTTGCCACGGTGTTGTGGCTGGTCGCGTCCGAACTGCTGTCGCTCTACATCTCCCGACTGGGGACCTTCGGAGCGACCTACGGATCGCTCGGTGCCGCGGTCGGGGTGATGCTGTGGTTTTACATCTCGGCCTACGCCGTCCTGCTGGGTGCGGAACTGAACGCCCGGCTCGAAGACGATACGGTCAGAGCGCACCAGAAGGGGGAGGACTACTCCGTGGACGCCTGTTTTTCCGACAGCCAGAACTAAACATCTTCGTGATATTATTCCGGTAAGCCCGCCTGTTCGTAGAATTGCTTTGTCTCGTCCCGTCGAATCCTATGTTACGTCCTGTCAGGCAGGATCTTGCATGCGGTTCGATTCTTGTATCGCACGCGGTCCGGACGATCTGCTATCGACTGGAGGCTCACCAGATGGATACCGGCCCAGCCATACTGGCATCTATGCACGAGACGCGACCGGTCAACGGACAAAGTTCGTCAGCGCTGGTTGTGCCAGCATGAGCATGGTGCGACCAGATCGGGACGAACTTTTGGGTGTCCAGTGCCTGCGAGCCGTCGCGGCCTTGCTGGTGGTCGCCTACCACGCCGTGGAGCAGTGGACGACCCACATGCCGGGGTACGCCCCGATAGAATATTGGCCCAACGGTTCGGCAGGCGTTGACATCTTCTTCGTCATCAGCGGCCTCGTGATGACGATTTCGGTGCAGCGAAGTGCCGGACGGCGCAACGCGGCCTGGGCGTTTTCGAAAGGTCGCATGATTCGGATCATGCCATTATATTGGGTCGTCACCACACTGAAAATCGTTTCGGTTCTTGCCTTGCCGGCTTTGGCAACGCGAACGACGCTCGATCCATTCTATGTAGCCGGCTCCTACGCACTGCTGCCGGTTCGCGATGCGCTTGGCATCATCAGGCCCGTGCTGCCGGTTGGCTGGACCTTGAGCTACGAGATGTTCTTCTACATCCTGATTGCCGCGGCCCTCGTCTTCAGGGTCCCGATCATGCGGGTTTGTGCGCCTTTGCTGCTGGCGTTCGCCGCGCTGTCGTTTGTGCTTCCGGCGGGCAGCTTCGCCAATACCATCGTTGTTGAATTTATCTTCGGCATTCTCATCGGCAATGCTGTTCCACACTTACGGAACGTGCGGCTCGTCGCTGCCGCTGCCATCGGCATAATCGCGTTTGCACTTCTGATAGTCGTGCCGGTTGGCGACGGGTTCGCGCGTCCGTTGACCTGGGGTGTTCCGGCTGCCTTTATCGTGGCGGCCACCGTATCGACCGAACTGTCGCTTCGCCGCTGGCTGCCTCAATGGTTGCTCGCAGCCGGTAACGCATCCTATGCCACCTATCTGACCCATGGTTTCGTGATACCGGCGGTGTACCTGTTGATCCGCCCGATATCGGCCAATTTGGCCGCGATGATCGTCATCGGACTGATCGTCAGTGCGATTGCAGGCCATGCCACACATCGTTTCATCGAACAGCCGCTCCAGCTTAGACTGAAGACGCGGCGGGCGGCCTCCACGTTGCCCGCGGCAGGATAGACCAAATTTGCCACGTCCGCTGATACGGGACAGCCACTGTCCCGGGCGGACGGATTGTCGCCAAGCTGACGTGTCGATTTTGCAGATCCAACGCGGAACCCAGCTACAGAGCCTACTGCGCCGAGGCCCTGTCCGCACCGATCCCGCAGTCAGACCGTGGCTGCAATTGATGATACACCTCGTATTGCGCCCGGCGCGGCGTTCCATCCTCGGCGAGTGTGCCGTTCAGCGACTGCCCGGGCAGGTGCCCCCAGGCCCACCAGTTCGTGGAGATACCCTGCTGCGAGCCGGTGAAGTGGGGCCCGCCCAGGTCGCCAAGCTGACCGTTCAAATAATTGACCAGAGTGGATGCCCACGCCCGGCTTTCCGCAACATTCTCGTGCCCCCAGCTACCGTCGAAGTTGGCCCCCATCTCGCCGATCCAGACCGGTGCGATATTCTCGGAAACCAGATAGCCCCAGGCCCGATTCATGCGAGCCACCTTGCCCGGGCCGCTGTCCTCCCGAACCCCGGAGACGTAACGCGGGTAATCGTGCACCGAGTAAACAACCTTGTTCGGGAGGGCCAATTCGACCGGGGCGAAGCGCACCTTCGACAGATCGCCCCACGGCTTGTCGGTGCTGTAATCCTGCGGCCCCTCCGCAATGATCAAGGCTCCGGGATTGACCGCCAATATGGCGTTGCCGACGGTCTGATACATCATTCGAATGTCAGTGACGCCGCCACGGCCCCAGGTCGCTCCGCCACGGATCACCAGTGGCTCGTTATCCAGGTCGAAGCCGATCACCGTGCTGTTGCCGGCGTAGCGTTTGGCAACCTCCACCCAATGCGCCTGAAAGATCGCCTGCGTGACGGTCCCATTGACGCCGGCGCCGTTCGTTCCATCCGTTCCCGGCCCGCTGTCAAACCAAAGCCCGTTCTTTTGCTGAGCGCCCCAGCCGTCAGCCTCGGTTCCAGCCTCATTCGTGTGATGATCCAGGATCACCTTCACACCGCTGTTGGCCGCGGCAGCCACAACACCGTCGATCGTCCGCAGATCACGCTCCATGGTTGCGTCCACCCAGGAAAACCGCACGGCATTGAATCCGATTTGCACGATCTTGCGCATGGCTTCGTCCGGGTTCTCAAATCCCTGATTCCAGCCCACCGAGGCGATACGAACCGGCTTGCCAGCCTCATCCACGATCTGGGATCCCGCTGTATGAAAATACCCGGGGGGAAGCAGCCCGTTCGCGGATCGGCCCGCACAGGCACCCGCCTCCGCTCCGATCGCTCGGTTCGCCCCAACCGTGATCATCGCGCAGAACGCGACGGTGCGTATCGCCTGTATCGGATAACCCATGGTATTGCGCTTCCGCTCTGGTTGCCGACCTGTTCTGCCCGGATCGGTACGCCCGCGTGAATGGCAATCGTTGTCGCTAGCGAAGATGTCAATTCACCCACTCGGACGGGACGACGGAGGGTGGCCGGCTCATCGCCTGCCAGTGCATCATCCGCAGCCGCCCGTCCCGGACCAACCGGCGTCGCAGCAGCCACAACTCCGCCTCGCGGGCCAATTGCGCGGCTTGCACCGAAGTAGGCCGGGTCGCCGGCAAGTCACGCAACAACATCCGCCAACCCAACAATGCATCTTCCATATGCCGAACGGAGATGTCCTCGGCGATGCGGACATCCAACCCGATACGACCGAGCATCCGGGTCACCGCTACGGAAGTCAGCACGGAGGACGGATCGCGCTGCTCCAGGTCGGCCCAACGGCGCACAGTCCGGTCGGCCGGGTTCAGCGGCGCGGCGGCCGCCAGCGCAGCGATCACCATTTGGCCGCCAGGCTTTAACGCCTGCGCGAGCGCAACGGCGATGGGCTCCGGTTGCCCGTATTGAAACGGCTCCAGGGCCAGGCAATGATGATGGCCGGCGACGCCAAATGCCGGAGCGTTCGGCTCCCAGGCTTTTAGCGTCACTTTCCGGCCAAGCTGTGACCGTCCGATGAGCCCCCGGGCGGCGGCGAGCAGCCCGGGATCGCTTTCCATCCCCACAACGGAGGCCCCGAGGTTGCGTGTGACGGCGACGGCCGGGCCGCCGCCGCCAACGCCGACGATCAGCAGGCTGGCGTTGGATGATGCCCTCAACGGCCGGACCAGACGCAGGATCTCGGATTCCCCGCCGGGGACGATAAAGCCAGGCCCCCAAAGTGTGTTGGCCAAAGCCACCCGCCCGGCCGGCCATGCCGCGGGATTTTTGGCGCCGCAATCGGTCGTATTGTCTGCCGGAGGTCCAACCGCCGCCGGAATGAAGGCAGGCCTTCGAATGACCTCAGGTCTAGGCGACGGTAGTCGTCCGAAGAATGAACGCATGGCAGTGGTCATCATGTCACGGTCTCCCGCGACCGACCTTACACAGCAAACCTTACCAAAACGTTTACAGACCGAACCCCGTCAGGACGGGGAGAGCGATCCTGGCGAATCGGGCGCGTGCTCCGGATAGACAATGCGATACCGAAGCCGGAGGCAGCCTCGCGAACCGGCCGCGTCGCCCAAACGATGTTCGGTGACCCGAAATAAATAGTGGCTGTCTGTCAGTTTCCCATCTTGCCACCCCCGTACCAGTCAGTATTTTGCACCGTACAAAACGCCCAAGGATTTTGCATGTCGCTTTTGAACCGCCGCACCCTGATCGCAGGGGCAGCGCTGCCTTTGTTTGCCATCAACACTCGCTCTGCCCGGGCAGCCGAGTTCAGCCTGAAGCTGGCGAATAATTCGCCGGCCACGCACCCGCAATCGATCCGCCAGCAGGAAGCCGCCGATCGCATCAAGGCCGCGACCAACGGCGCGGTCGAGATTAACGTGTTCCCGAACAACCAGCTTGGCTCTGACACCGACATGCTGTCGCAGCTTCGGTCAGGCGCGATCGATTTCTTCACGCTGTCCGGCCTGATTCTGTCGACCTTGGTCCCGGCCGCATCCATCAACGGCATCGGGTTTGCGTTCAAGGACTACGACACGGTTTGGAAAGCAATGGACGGCAGCCTCGGTGCGCATGTCCGATCCGAAGTGGACAAGCGCGGCCTGATCGCCTTCGACAAAATCTGGGATAACGGCTTCCGCCAGATCACCAGTTCGACGCACCCGATCAAGGGGCCGGCCGACCTGAAGGGCTTCAAGATCCGCGTGCCGGTGTCGCCGTTGTGGACGTCGATGTTCGCCGCTTTGGGCGCCTCCCCGATCAGCATCAACTTCGCCGAGGTCTATTCGGCGCTGCAAACCAAGATCGCCGAGGGCCAGGAAAACCCGCTGACCCTGATCCAGATCGCCAAGCTGTACGAGGTGCAGAAATACTGCTCCATGACCAGCCACATGTGGGACGGGTTCTGGATGCTGGGCAACAAGCGCGGGTTCGCGGCACTCCCCGCCGACGTCCAAACCATCATTGCCCGCGAACTGAACGCCTCGGCGCTACAGGAGCGGGACGACATTGCCAGGCTGAACGGCTCCGTCGCCGACGACCTGAAGTCCAAAGGCCTGGAATTCGTCGAAGTGGACAAGCCGGCATTCCGCGAAGCCTTGAAGACCGCCGGCTTCTATGCCGAGTGGAAGAAGAAATTCGGCGACGAGGCCTGGGCGATCCTGGAATCCGAAGTCGGCTCTCTATCCTGACATGGCACACGACATTTCCGCCGGCATTGCTCCGGCCCCAAGCCTGCTCGCCGCCCGCATCGACGGATTGCTGCGCCTGATCGCCGAGGGACCAGCCGCCTTGCTGGTGCTGGCGGAAATTGTCGTGTTGTTCACCGGCGTGACAGCCCGCTACGCATTCCATTCGCCACTCGTCTGGACCGACGAACTGGCCTCCATCCTGTTCCTGTGGCTGGCGATGCTGGGCAGCGTGATCGCTTTGCAACGATCCGAACACATGCGCCTGACCGCGATCATCGGCGGCATGTCGGCGGCCGGACGGGCGCGAACCGATGCTCTGGCCTCGGCGGCCGTAGCCATATTTCTGCTGATGGTACTGCCCTCCGCCTGGGAATACGCATCCGACGAATGGTTCATCGAGACCCCGGCGCTGGGCATCCACAACACCTTCCGAGCTATGGCGATCCCGGTGGGCGCGGCGCTGATGGTGGTGACAGCGCTGTCCCGGTTGCTCCGATTGTCGTGGAAGGACGCCGTGTTCGGCGTGGCCGTCGTCGCGGTCCTGGCGACAACCCTGCATTTCGCAGGTCCGTGGCTGAAGGGATTCGGCAACTGGAACCTGGTGCTGTTCTTCGTCGTTTTGCTGGGGGCCGCCGTCCTGTTGTCAGTGCCCATCGGCTTCGCCTTCGGACTGGCCACCCTGGCCTATCTGGCGACGCTGACCCGCACGCCGCTGACCGTCGTCGTCTCCCGCATGGACGAGGGCATGAGTTCGCTGATCCTGCTGGCCGTGCCGTTGTTCGTGTTCCTTGGCCTGCTGATCGAGATGACCGGCATGGCCCGCGCCATGGTCAACTTCCTGTCCTCGCTTTTGGGTCATGTGCGAGGCGGCCTGTCCTACGTACTGCTCGGCGCCATGTACCTGGTATCCGGCATCTCCGGGTCCAAAGCGGCTGATATGGCAGCGGTCGCCCCGGTCCTGTTCCCCGACATGAAGCGGCGTGGCTTCAACGAGGGTGAATTGGTCTCCCTGCTTGCCGCCTCCGGCGCCATGAGCGAGACGATCCCACCGTCCCTGGTGCTGATCACCATCGGGTCGGTGACCGGGGTTTCGATCGCCGCCTTGTTCACCGGCGGTTTGATGCCGGCCGTGGTGCTGGCCATCGCGCTGGCGCTGGTCGCCCGCTACCGCGGCCGCAACGAAAACATGGCCGGCGTCAAGCGCCCGCCCTGGAGCGTCATCGGCAAGGCGTTCATCATCTCCCTGCCCGCTTTGGTCCTGCCGTTCGTGATCCGCACAGCGGTGATCGAAGGCGTCGCCACCGCGACCGAGGTTTCGACCATCGGCATCGTCTATGCGGTCGCGATGGGCGTCCTGGTGTATCGGCAATTTCCACTGCGGCGGCTGTTCCCGATGCTGGTGGAAACGGCAGCCCTGTCGGGCGCCATCCTGCTGATCATCGGCACCGCAACCGGCATGGCCTGGGCCCTGACGCAATCTGGATTCTCCCGCCAGTTGGCCGCAGCGATGACCCAGATGCCGGGAGGCGCCGCCGGATTCATGGCGGTTTCCATCCTCGCGTTCATCGTGCTCGGCAGCGTGCTGGAGGGTATTCCGGCTATCGTGCTGTTCGGGCCGCTGCTGTTCCCGTCGGCCAAACTGGTGGGGATCAATGAGGTCCACTACGCGATGGTGGTCATCCTCGCGATGGGCATCGGCCTGTTCGCGCCCCCGTTCGGGGTGGGATACTACAGCGCCTGTGCCATCGGGCGGGTATCGCCTGATGCCGCGATGCGACGCATCTGGCCGTACCTCTTGGCGGTGCTCGCCGGATTGATCGTCGTCGCGGCCGTGCCGTGGTTCAGTATCGGGTTCTTGTAACGTCTGTTTCCGTGGTCCCGGTCGGCATTGATGCGTGCGCCGACCGGATCGCCTGACCCAGCAGCACACCGGCGACCTGACCGACCGATGGACGAAAGCCTGGTTCGGCCATGGTTTCGGTGAGCTGTTTGGCCATATCCCATTCCGCATCCGTCAGCGTGACCTTGCGCGGTTCGGCATCGGGCAATCCCGGCCGCCCACCGGTTGAGCGCAAACGTTTGGCGACTTCTTCCCGGGCGGCGAACCACGAGACCGGCGAACCACCGGATGAAGGTGCCGGCGAAACCTCGCTGGCACCCAGCGCAGCGGCCAGATCGGCGACGTTGACGCGACGCTTGGTGGTGTCGGTCAACACCACGCGCGGCTTAGGTTCATCAGTCAAAACGAGCCGTCGTGCCACGGTTGGTTCCTTTGCCTGCGGATTTTTGATGGGCGGGTAGCGGAACATGGGTGTCTCCTTCATCCGTGATCAAATTGCCGTATCTTATAAAGGCGAGTGGCAAACTCCAGAATAACTTCGCCCTGGCGTGTTTCACGCCCAAGACGATGGGCGAAACGGCGTAGATTACCCAGCGAGGCCGCGAAACAGTCCGGATCGACGTAAGTGTAGATCAACACAACACTTTCCTTGATCAAAACCCCCGTTTCGGGATTGAGCCAAGCCCCTTCAGCCGGCGGTAGAACCGTCGCCCCGCCGCCAATTTCAGTGAGCAATGTTAAAGCCTGATCAATCCAGGGCCGTTGATCGAAGTCATTACCGGCCGCATCCTTGCTTGGGATATACAGCGTCAGACATTCGATCGACGCACTTTCGGCACCCAAAACCTTCGCGAGATTGAAGCCTATCGTATCCGGCATACTGTCCTGCCTTGCGTCCAAGTTGCAACTTTCAGACCCGAAAGTCAATAGGGATGTTGCCGCTCCCGCGGGATTTACCGAACGGATTTCCCGGGAGCATCAACACGTCCGCCACCGTACTGCCAATTCCTTGACAAATCGTTAAGATGCGGTGGGAAAATCAGACGATGACACATACCTGATACCTGGCGATGATCCTCGCTTTTGTGCACCGCAGCAGATACAGTGCGCTGCAACACTCCCGCGGATTGATCCACACCCATGCTGCAAATTGATGACCTCGTGTTCAACGCATGGGGACGGCGCTTCTTCGACCATGCCAGCGTGCTGATCCCATCCACCGCCAAAGTCGGCCTGGTGGGCCGCAATGGCGTCGGCAAATCGACGCTGTTCAAGCTGATCCTCGGCCAACTGTCAGCCGACGGCGGTGAGATCAGCATGCCGAAGCTCGCCCGCATCGCCAGTGTGGACCAGGAGCATCCGGCCACACCGGTCAGCCTGCTGGAGACCATATTGGAGGCGGACACTCAGCGCGACGCGCTGTACTCCGAACTGGAAACCGCCGAACCGGAACGCATCGCCGACATCTATGCTCGGCTAGAGGAGATCGGCGCCGACCGAGCGCCTGCCAGGGCCGGCGAAATCCTGGCTGGTCTTGGCTTCTCGGTCGCCGATCTGTCTCGCCCGATGGCGGAGTTCTCCGGCGGTTGGCGCATGCGTGTGGCGTTGGCGGCGGCGTTGTTCGCCGAACCCGACATGCTGCTGTTGGACGAACCGACCAACTACCTCGACCTTGAAGGCGCGATGTGGCTTGAGGCTCGACTTCGTAAATATCCGAACGCGGCGATCATCATCAGCCACGACCGTGAACTGCTGAACAATTCCGTCGATGCAATCCTGCATCTGCAGTCCGGCAAATTGGATCTCTACAGCGGCGGCTACGACGAATTCGAAAAACGCCGTGGTGAGAAGGCGCGCCTGCTGGCAGCGTTCGCCGTCAAACAGGACGCCGAACGCGCGCATCTGCAAAGCTTCGTCGATCGTTTCAGGGCCACCGCCAGCAAGGCCGCCCAGGCCCAATCGCGCATGAAGCGACTGGCGAAGATGGAGCCGGTCGCGACCACGATCGAGGAGCGCGTCGCGCCGTTCATTCTCCCCTCCCCCGGACGGCCGTTGTCGCCTCCGTTGATGGGGTTGGAGAACGCGTCGGTCGGCTATGACGGCGTACCGATCCTGCGAAACCTCAACCTGCGGCTGGATGTGGACGACCGCATCGGCCTGCTGGGCGTTAACGGTGCCGGCAAGTCCACGTTCGCGAAGATGGCGGCGGGCGCCCTGGGCCTTCAATCCGGCCACATGCAGCGCGAACGCCGCATCAAGGTTGGCTGGTTCCATCAGCATCAGATCGAGGCGCTCGACCCGGCCGACACCCCCTTGGACATCATCCGGCGGGAACGCCTGGACGACACCGAGACGCAGCACCGCTCCCGTCTGGCCGGGTTCGGTATCGGCTTCGACAAGCAATCGACCACGGTGGAGAATCTGTCAGGCGGCGAACGCGCCCGTTTGCTGCTGAACATGGTCGCCATGGCGGCGCCGCATCTGCTGATTCTGGATGAGCCCACCAACCATCTGGATATCGACAGCCGGCGCGCTCTGCTGGACGCACTGAACGACTACAAGGGCGCGGTCATCCTGATCACCCATGACCGGTCGTTGATGGAACTGGTGGCCGACCGGCTTTGGTTGGCGGCGGATGGCACCGTGAAGCCGTTTAATGGCGACATGGACGACTACGCTAAATTTGTGCTCGACCGCGCCAAGGGTGGCAGCGCGCCGAGCCAAATACGTCCGAACAAAAGCAAGAAGCTGAAAAAAGCGGCCTGACGCCAAACGCCCGGCGGCGGCGGGCGATGGCGCATCCTGCGGTCATTGACCCATCGCCATGGTCCTGCTGTCATTCCGGAACGAGGAGACATGCCGACCCGGACAGCCGGTTCGGCCGCGTCGCCTCCTTGCACAAAGAACCGGGGCGGACATGGACGTAAGAACGACAGGTATATGGCTGCGCGCGGCACTGTTCGCCGGCTTTGTCATCGGGGTGCTGCCCGCTTTCGCGGCCAGCTACCCCGTCGCGCAGGAAGCCGATTGGGTCGCCACCGACTTCAAATTCCACACCGGAGAGACCATACCGGCGTTGCGGTTGCACTACACGACGATCGGCAATCCGAATGGGGAACCCGTGCTGGTGCTGCATGGCACCGCGCAGTCCGGCCGAGCGATGCTGAACCAGGGATTTGCCGGGGCGTTGTTTGGCGAGGGGCAACCTTTGGACGCAATGAAATACTTCATCATCTTGCCGGACGCTTTGGGCGCCGGCCAGTCGGCTCGGCCGTCGGAAGGCCTGCGGACGAAATTTCCGCATTACAACTACGACGATATGGTTTTAGCCCAATACCGGCTGCTGACCGAGGGGCTGCACATTCAGCATCTGCGGCTGGTGATCGGCAACTCGATGGGCGGGATGCATGCCTGGGATTGGGGCGTGACCTATCCCGAGTTCATGGATGCGTTGGTGCCTATGGCGTCGCAGCCGACCGAGATGTCCAGCCGCAACTGGATGATGCGGCGCATGTTGATCGAAACGATCCGGCAAGACTCGGCCTATGACGATGGTAACTACAAGACCCAGCCCCCCTCGCTGCGGTTGGCCAACGTGTTCATGGGGATCGGCACCAGCGGTGGAACCCTGGCCTATGCGGCGCTGGCTCCTACACGGGACAAAGCCGACACATTGGTGGACGAACGTTTGGCGGCGGCGCCCCCGGCGGACGCCAACGACTTCATCTATCAGTGGGAATCATCCCGCGATTACAATCCCGCACCGATGCTCGACCGGATCTCCGCACCCGTCCTGGCGATCAACTCCGCCGACGACGAGCGCAATCCACCGGAGACCGGGCTGATGGCGGCGGCGATGACGCATGTGAAGAACGGCCGCCTGCTGCTGATTCCGGCAAGTGCCAAAACGCGTGGTCACGGCACCACGGCGATCGCGCCATTCTGGGCGGAAAACCTGCGGGAGTTCCTGCAAACCGCGCCCAATCAGCCGCACTGACGGACGCGGCACGACCGGTGCGCCAGAGTCCGGTGCGCCAGAGACCGGGGTGGACATTTTAGCCGCGCCAGGACAGTCTGATACCAACGAGTAAGTGGAGTGAGAGTATGCGTTTCGGACTGTTCGGCGCCGCGCAGGCACAGCGTAACCAGGGACCCGACGTTGATAGCGCGGCCGGGTTCAAGGATTACATTGAGTATCTGATCGAAGCCGAAGCGCTCGGTTTCCACAGTTCGTTTATGGTCGAGCATCATTTTACGGGTTTTGGCCAGGTCTCCGCCACACTGAATCTGCTGGGCTGGATCGGCGCCAAGACCACCACACTGAGGCTCGGAACCGCCGTGCTGGTGCTGCCGTGGCACAACCCGGTGCTGTTGGCCGAACAGGCCGCGACCGTCGATCTGCTGTCCGGCGGCCGGTTGGATTTCGGTGTCGGCAAGGGCTACCGCCACAATGAATTCGTCGGCTTCCGCATCCCGATGGAAGAAGCCGAGGACCGCTTCAACGAGTCCATCGACATCATCACCAAGTCCTGGACGTCGAACGAACGCTTCACCTTCCACGGCAAATACTGGCAGTTCGACGATATTGTCGTCGAGCCGCCGACCAACCAGCGTCCTCACCCGCCATTCTGGCAGGGTGCCGGCAGCGAGGGCAGCATCCGCAAAGTCGCCGCACGCGGGCACAACCTGCTGCTGGACCAATTTGCGTCGATGGACGAGACGATGCACCGGTTCAACACCTACAAGGCGGCGATGCTGGCCAATGGGCACGCATTCGACCCGTCCAAGGTTGGCGTCGCGCGGGCGTTCTTCGTCGCCGACACCGTCGAGGAAAAGAATGCGGCGATCGAACGCCGGATGACGGCTCAGCACCGCCTGCATGCCGTCAGCCAGACGCCCGACAACAACAACAAAGCCAGCATCATGGCGTTCTCCGACACGCGCGAGGCGAATGAGGAAGCGACGCTGTTTGGCACGCCGGATGAAATCTGCCGCAAGATCGAACGACTCCGGTCGCAGGGCGTCGAATACATCCTGCTGAACGGCGGCGGCACGTCGCGGGTTAATCTGCGCCGGTTCGCAACAGAAGTGATGCCGCATTTCCGGACGGAAGCGCCTGCGCGGACGGAAGCCGCGGAATGACCGGCCGCGTCGCGATCGTAACCGGCGGCCTGCGCGGCCTGGGACGCAGCATGACCCTTGGTCTGGCCGCCACAGGTGTAAAGGTCCTGGCGGTCGGGCATCTGCCGGAGGATGTAGCGGCCATGGAAGGCACTGAAAACGTGCGTCCGATGGTGGCGGACATCCGCTCCCCTGCCGTGTGCGATCAGGTTGTGGCAGAGGCTCTTTCGGCGTTCGGCCGGATCGATATCCTGGTGAACAATGCCGGGCTGACGTTCACGTATATCGACCCCGATCGTTTCACAGCGGGTCCGAAGAAGTTTTGGGAAATCTCTGACGAGATCATCCAGAACGTCATGGACACCAACTACGTCGCCGCCGATCAGATGGGCCGGCGGGTGGCGCCGTTGATGCTGAAACAAGGTTGGGGCCGGATTATCAACGTCACCACGAAGCTGGATACGATGAACCGGCCGGGCAGCGTGCCGTATGGCTCGTCCAAGGCGGCGCTGGAGATGACAACCGAAATTTGGGCCAAGACATTGGTCGATACGGGTGTGACGGTGAACATCGTCAACCCCGGCGCCGGCGCGAATACTCCCGGCATGTCGCAGGTGATGCGCGACTGGAGCCGTGAGGGCAAGGTATCCAAACTGGTCGAACCCGATCAAATGGTGCCGCCACTGCTGTATGTCGTTTCCGAAGAGGCCAACAAGGTGAACGGTTATCGTTTCGATGCGATGACCTGGGATACCTCCCTGCCACCAGCCGAGGCTGCCAGGTTGAACGCCATCCCGGCGGGCTTTGTTCTCCATCCACAGGATGTTGGCGCCTTTCCGGCGGAGTAACTATCCAGCAGCCAGCCACCACTTTGAGGTGCCCTGGCCGGCCTTGGTCCGGCATCCGTTAGCACTCGATAACAGCATGTTCCCATCGGTCATGGCTGGGCTTGGCCCCATCGGCACCAGGATAAGCCGCCGGGAGGGGAGGATTTACCCAGTCGTCATGACCGGGCTTGGCCCGGTCATAACGGAGAAAATAAAGCCTCCTGCGGAGAACGAATTTTCTCCACCGAACGCTTGTCTGATGCCAATGGGGCTTGGCCCGGCCTTGTCTCGTTGCGACACCCAACCCCAACAAAGGAAACCGCCCCCATGGAAAACTGGAACCCGCAACCGCTCGACCCCGGCCTGATCCAACTGCACCGGCGCGGGACCGGCAAGCCGCTGGTCATGATTCACTGCCTCGGCCAATCGCACCGCATGTGGGACGTGCTGGACCCGCTGATGGATCAGAACGAACTGATCGGCTACAGCCTGCCCGGACATCCCGGTACCCCGCTGCCCGGCCACCAGTACGGCGTGCCCGAACTGACTGAACAATTGCATCAGATCGCTCTGCGCGAGGGCCTGACGAAGTTCCACCTGATCGGCATTTCGCTCGGCGGCAGCATCGCACAGCATTTCGCGGGCACGTATCCCGAGATGGTGGACAAACTGGTGCTGATGGATTGCTCTCCCCGCTATGACGAGGAGTCTCGGGCGATGTGGCCGAAACGCGCCGCCGTCGCTCGGACCGAAGGTGTCACTGCCCTGATCCCGACGCTGCTGCAGATCTTCTTCACGGAAGGCTCCCGCAACGAAAATGGCCCGAACGTGCGGCATGTACGCGAAACGTTCGAAGCCTGTGAGAACGAGGGTTACGCCCTGGCGTGCGAAGCCCTGGCGACGCTGGACGCCCGCGAGCAGACCAGGAAAATTACCGCCGAGACGCTGATCATGCTGGGCTCCGCCGAACGCCAATCGTTCAAGGACGCGGCAGCGTGGATGAACGAAACGATCCCCGGCAGCAAGGTTGTCGAAGTCCCGGTCGCCGGCCACGCGTCAGTGCGGGAACGGCCGGAATTCGTGGTCGAGCAACTACGCGCGTTCCTGGATTAACCGCTGGCACTTGTCGGCTAAACTCTCCCGGTCATGGCAGGCGAAGGCCTGCCATCCACGCCTTTCCTTCACCGCAACCGCAAAACGTGAATGACGGGCCCTCACCCGTCACCCACGGATTAGCAAACGCTCGCGGCTAAGCCGGCTTCGCCACCGCCTCCAAATTCCGCCCGCTGGTTTCGTGCGCCATCACCAGCGTCAGCCCGGCCGAGGTGAACTGAAAGGCCGCCATCAACCCCCACACCCAGATCAAATTGTCAGCGCTGATCAGGAACCCTGCGACAACCGGCGACAGCATACCGCCGAAACGACCCCAGCCCATCGCGATGGCGGCGCCCTTGCCGCGAATGCGCACGGGATAGACCTCCGGCGTATAGACGGTCATCGCCAACGAGCCGATATCGGCGAAAAATCCATATAGCATAGCTGTGCTGAGCAACGCCGCTTCCGTGCTCACCTGAGTAAAGATCAACGCCGCGCAACCCGCCACGCCATAGCCAATCACGATCAAAGCCTTCCGGCCAAACACATCGATCAGGCTAAAGGCACAGGCGCGGCCGACAACCGACGTGCCGGCAACCATGAACGTGTAGGTCAGCGACCGGGTCAGACCAATATGGTAATAGGTCGCGAAAATCGAGGGCAGCCAAACGCTGAATGCTGTCGATGCGAACACAGAACAGAACCACATCAGCCATGTGTGTGCCACGCGGCGTAAATACGGCGGCGTGAACAAATCCGCGAAGGTCGCATCCTGCTCCCGCGCACGGGCGGGCATGGCGGCGAGTTCAGCGCGCGCCAACTCGATCGTTGCGTCATCCACGCCGACATAGGCCAGTGCCTCGCGGGCTTCGTCGTGCCGGCCCTGGTCGGCCAGCCAACGCGGCGATTCCGGGATACCGCGCCGGATGAAGTAGGCCAGGATCGCCGGCAACGCCCCCAATGCGAACAGCCAGCGCCAGCCAAAATTCGGCACGATCGCCAAACCGGCGCCAGCGGCCGCAAAGATTCCGATCGGCCAGCAGAACGGCAGCACCGCGCTGACCCGGCCGCGAATCCTCGCGGGGGCGAACTCCGCCACCAGCGCCTGATCGATCGGCACCATGCCACCGAGCCCGAGACCGGTCAGGAAGCGGGCGCCGACCAGAAAGCTTAATGACATCGATAGGCCCGCGATGCCGGTGCATAGCGAGAACATCAGCACGGTGGCCGTGAACACCACCCGCCGTCCCCATTTGTCGGCGACCCAACCCCAAAACCACGACCCGCATCCCATGCCGGCCAACGCGGCCGACCCGATCAAACCCAGTTGTTTGGGATCGAGTACGAACTCCTGTTTGATCAACGGCAACGCATAGGAAACTATCAGCAAATCGAAGGAGTCGAAGAAAAACCCGGCCGCTGCCACGGCGATGATGAACATCAGCGCCTTGTTCAATGGGATCTTGTCTATCGCCCGCCCGATCAACTCCGGGGTCAGCGTTTGGTTTCGGCTCATAGTGTGGTTTCCCCCGGGAATTCCTGACGCTTTCAGCGTCCTTTAGAGGCAACGTTGGCGCAGGCGGGCGGCGAAGGCAAGCCGCGCGGTTTTACGTCAAGCGCATGCCGCGCTATCCATGGATCAACGCATGGGAGAACGCCGATGATCGACGACACGCATAAAGCCGACCGGACCAGTTGGGTGGATTCCGCCAACGGCCACGCGACATTCCCGATCCAAAACCTTCCGCTGGGTGTGTTCAGCCCCGATTGTGGGTCCGCCCGAGGTGGCATCGCGATCGGTGACAGTATTTTCGACATCGGCGCCGCGCTGGAAGCCGGCCTGTTCACGGGGGTCGCGCGCGATGCGGCCGAGGCGGCGGCCGGGCGTACACTGAACCCATTGCTGGAGGCCGGGCCGGTCGCGCGGCAGGCGTTGCGCCGGCGCGTTGGCGACATCCTGGATGCCAACAACGCGGATGCGGTCAAGGCCATCGCGGGCCGGCTGGTGCACGACTCCGGCCGCTGCGCGATGCATCTGCCCGCCCGCGTCGGCGACTTCACCGATTTCTTCGCGGGCATTCATCACGCGGAAACCGCGGGCCGAATCAACCGGCCGGACAATCCCTTGATGCCGAACTACAAATACGTTCCCGTCGCGTATCACAGCCGAGCGTCATCGGTGCGGCCGTCGGGCGGTTTGGTTCGCAGACCCAATGGACAGCGCAAGCCGCCGGAGCAGGCCGCACCTGATTTCGGGCCGTGCCGTAATTTGGATTATGAGCTCGAACTGGGGGTGTGGATCGGACCCGGCAACGACATCGGCTCCCCCATCCCGATTGCCGAGGCATCCCGGCACGTCGCCGGTTTCTGCCTGCTGAACGATTGGTCCGCGCGCGACATTCAGTCATGGGAATCACAGCCGCTCGGCCCGTTTCTGTCCAAGAGTCTCTCGACATTCGTTTCCCCGTGGATCGTTACGGCCGAGGCGCTGGCGCCGTTCCGGATTGCCCAGCCGCCGCGTCCGGCCGGTGATCCTGCGCCGTTGCCGCATTTGAACGATCCGGCGGATCAGGCGCATGGCGGGTTCGATCTCGACTTTCAGGTGCTGCTGCTGACACCGAAGATGCGCCAAGCCGGCGCGGCACCGTATGTGCTGTCGCGGTCGAATGCGTCGATGCTGTATTGGACTGTTGCGCAAATGGTAGCGCACCACACGTCGAACGGTTGCAACCTCCAACCCGGCGATCTGTTCGGCAGCGGCACGGTGTCGGGAACCGCGCCGGGATCGGAGGGATGCCTGCTGGAGATGACGCGCGGCGGGCGTAACCCGGTTGCGTTGCCGAATGGCGAGACGCGGACCTATCTGGTCGATGGCGACGAGGTCATCTTTCGGGCCACCGCTCGGAAAGACGGGTTCGTTTCGATCGGGTTTGGAGAATGCCGCGGAACGGTGACCGAGGCGTTGGCCTTGGGGTAACGCGTGCGCGCATTTTGAATGGGGCTGTCGTTTCTCTGGCGAGTCACCATCGTCATGGCGGGCGAATGCCCGCCATCTACGCCTTGCAGGTCTGGACCAACATAAGGCGTGGATGGCGGGCCTTCGCCCGCCATGACGGGGTTGGGTCGGACTATTCGGCCGTTTCCTTACTCCGCGGCTGCCGCAACCGCCTTCAGGTCGCGGTCAATCTCCTCGATAGAGCGGCCCTTCGTCTCGATACCAAGGAAGAAATAAACCGCCCCGGCCACCACGAACCAACTGGCGAGATACAGAAACGCCGGTTGGATCGCGTCCAGCGTGGCATCGGGCTTCACCACGTTGGAACTGCCCACCACCAGTGCCAAACCGAGCGGACCGATGATCTTGCCGAGACCGCCGAAACCGTAGGCGCTGCCCATGCCGGAGGTCCGCAAATGGGACGGCCAGACCTCCGCCGCGTAGGGCCCGACGACCGCGAAACCGCCATCGGCAAAGAAGAACGCGACAATCAGCAGCAGCCAGAAGGCCGAGACGCCAAAGATCATATCGCCATGGTAAATCCCCGCCAGCGCGATGAACAGCGCGGCACCAAAGCCCAGCAGACCGCCCGACTTACGCCGCCCGATTCTCTCCGACAGCATGGAGAACGATACGCGTCCGACGACGCCGCCGATCGTGACGGCGATCATCGCCTTGGAGGCCTCGGCCGGGGACACATGCAGCACCAGCACGAACAATGTCGGCGCCCATAGCAGAACCCCATAAACGCCGGTCTGCGCCCCAAGATTACCGAACCACGAAACGATCAGGCTGCGCGGATATTTAAACAAATCGAGGAACCGCGTCGGCGTGGACTTGCATTCCAACGGCGTCGGGTCGGGCAAATCGTTCGGGTCCATTTCCAGCGCCCACGCGAGCGATTTCTTGGCGTCCGCCACACGTCCCTGACGCAGCAGCCAGCGTGGTGATTCCGGCACCCATGCCCGGACCACCAAAACCGCGAGCGCCGGCAGCACTCCGGCGGCAAACAGGCCGCGCCAGCCGACCTCTGGTGCCAGATAGGCACCGAACAGGCTGCCGATCATCACGCCGATGGGAATGAATGCGGTGACCAGACCGCCGATGAAACCGCGTTTGCGGGCGGGCATGAACTCCTGGACCAAGGGCAGATCGACGCAATACAGTCCGCCGACACCGAAGCCGACGAACGTTCGCATGACCGTCAGGAATATCCAGCCGTTATCCGGCGTGAAGTATAGAATGCCCGTCGCGATCGAAAAGTTCAGGATGGTCATGTTGAACACCGGCCGGCGGCCGATCTTGTCCGCCATCCAGCCCCAGAACGCCGCCCCCAGCATGGCGCCGATGCCCGACGACAGCAGAACGATCGCCGATTGCATGAAGGTCAGCTTCCATGGTCCGACGACGAACGCCAACACGAAGCCAATCAAAAAATAATCGAAAAACTCCAGCATATCGCCAAGTATTGCCGCAGCGACAATACGCTTCTGATTGCCAGTCAGCGATTGCCGCTGGTCCAGGATCTCGAACATGCGTTTCCCTTTCTCCGGGCTCTGACGGCCCTATCTAACGGCAGCGTTTCACATATTCGCCGGTGCCGCCAGTCCTGCCGGCCTTTCATTATGTCCCGGTAGGTTGATCGTCAGCATCAGCGCGCTTAGACTCTTGCCGTGCGGATCGATCGCCAGTGACCGCGTGACACCACCGCCCAGCGCGTTTTCGATGACGAAGTTCAATGCGCGAAGCTGAGGCAGTTCATAACGCCGCACCGGGCCGGGAGTCAGATGACGGAAATGCGCCAGAACACGTTCCGGTGTCAGTTCGCGCCGCAAGACCTGCCAGCCCTCGTCGTTATAAGCCGTTACCGAAATATTGGAGGTATTCCCCTTGTCCCCGGCGCGCGCATGCCCGAGGTCGTACACTCGGACGGTCATGCCGCGTGCTCCATCACAATTTCAGGCTTCACCCATTCGCGCGGGATCAGCACCGACTTCACCGCCAGGATCTGTCTGGCTCCGAAATTGATGCCGCCGCCGGCTCCGGTCGGACCTTGCATGTGCAGGCTGCGGACTTCGGCCCCCACCGCCTCGGCTGCCTTCTTGTCGGGGGTGCGGGCGGCGATGCGCAGGCGAACCTCGTAGGGTTCCGGACACAGGCTGGGATCGTTGCCGTGCAGCGCGTTCATGCCGATCAGGTCGATCCGCATCTCGTCGTAGCTCAGGCCGCGGCGGCGCAATCGTTCCTTCACCACCTCGATCCCCAGCTTCGCCCGAGCCAGCGCGTTGATGCCGGCAAAACCCATCTCACCGGAGCCCATGTAGCCATCGAAATAACCGACCACGACTTTCAGGGTCGGTGTGCGGGGCTTGCCGCGGGCGCCGTCCAGCGCCACGCGATCATGCGCCAATTGGCGGAACGATACGCCGGACGCATCCAGCACGCAGTCCGGTGTGATGTAGGCCGACGGGTCGTGCATTTCGTACAAAAGCTGTTCCGTGCAGGTCGCGATGTCCAGCCGGCCGCCTGATCCGGGGGTTTTCGAGACCTCGACACGTCCATCCGCCCACACATCGGCCAGCGGGTAGCCGAGGCCCGCCAAATCCTCGACCTCTTTCATGCCGGGATCGGCAAAACAACCGCCGGTTAACTGGCCGGAACACTCCAACAAATGTCCGGCCAGAGTGCCGTTGGCCAGTTTCTGGTAGTCGTCATAAGACCAGCCGAACGCGTGCAACATCGGACCGAGAAACAGCGCCGGATCAGCAACCCGGCCGGTGATGACCAGATCGGCCCCGGTCGCAAACCCCTGCGCGACAACGTCGGCGCCAAGATAGGCGTTGGCGGAGGCCATCCGGTTCAGTAACGACTCCAACGGCGCGCCGTCTTCCATCAGCGGCAGTTCCGGATGCGCGCGCATGATGTCGGTGACCTCGTCGCCTTGCACCACCGCGCAGGTGTAATCCGGGCAACCCCACTCCGGCGCGTGCTTGCGCAGGATCCGCGCCGCCCCCATTGGATTGGCCGCCCCCATGTTGGTCACGATCTTAACGCCGCGCCGCAACGCCGGCGGCATGATCGCCTCCATGCGCTCCAACAACACCGGGGTGTAGCCTTTGGACGGGTCCTTGGCCCGATCCAGCGTTTCGCGGGCGATGGTGCGTTCGGCCAGGCACTCCATGGCCAGATAATCGAGTTCGCCGCGCTCGACGATGTCTACGCCGGGTGGAATGCGGTCGTCGGAAAACCCCGCGCCGCAGCCGATCCTGATTTTATCGCGAGCCATGTCGCCTCCCCTGTGGTCCCGGATGCCAGGCTGGTTTTGCGGCCCCGTCGGAGGCGCGGTTTTTTTTACAGGTCCAGCCCCGGCGTTTACCGGATGTTAACCTGAATGCGATCACACTGCCGGTTCCTTGGCAACGGGCGGGCAATGTGGCGAACCAGACAGACCAAATTCAGCAGGCCGTCAGCGCGACCATCCGGGCGGAGATGGGCGATCTGCGCAGCTTCGTGGACCGGCGGATCGCCGAGCTCAGTATGGAAATCCATGCGACCGTCGATCTGATGGATTTTTCCGAAACCAACCTGTCGGGTCAGTTGCAAGCCATCCGCGAACAGATCGCGAGCGTGGTCGCCGCGCCCGCCGCCGCGACCCGCAACAGCGGGTTGGAACTGGAAGCCGTGGTTCAGGCCACCGAAGCCGCCGCGAACCGGATCATGGAAGCGGCCGAGGCCATCGGCGACTGGGTGCGCGACGGCAAGAGCGATCCGGCGTCTGTGTTGGCGGTGAATGAGAAAGTGAACGCGATCTTCGAGGCGTGCTCGTTCCAGGACGTCACCGGCCAGCGCATTCGGCGCGCCATCCAGCATTTGCAGCATGTGGAGACGATGCTGACAGATATGGTTCCGCGAGACACCACACAGTCCCCGGCCAATGGCGTCGTCGTGGACGCGCCGTTCCCCGTGATGGCGGGCCTGACCGGGCCGGCGGCCGAGGCAAATCCAGATTTATTGCAGGATGCGGTGGACTGTCTGTTCGATTGATGACTACTGCCGGAGGTAATGTGACGAAGCTATCCGGTGAATATTCGGTAACCTGAACACGGCCCGGTTGCATTACTGTGTGGTTGCGGTATGTCCGCCAGCCAAAGGGAATACAGGGGAACGCATGGTGACGACCAGCCTCGCGGCCGCATCGGACCTACCGGCTTCGATCGAAATTGAGGGACTGACCAAGCGCTTTGGCGCGTTCACCGCGGTGGATAATGTCTCGTTCAAGGTACGGAAAGGCGAGGTGCTGGGCTTCCTCGGCCCCAACGGCGCCGGCAAATCCACCACGATGCGCATGCTGGCCGGGTTCATGATCCCGACCGCCGGGACCGCCCGCATCGAAGGCCACGACGTCCAAACCGACAGCGTCGCCGCGCGCCAGGTGCTGGGATACCTGCCGGAAGGCGCACCGACCTATCCCGAAATGTCGGTCGAGGGCTTTCTGCGATTCTGCGCCCGCGTCCGAGGCTTCTCCGGCTCCGAACTCACCGGCCGGGTCGATCACGCGCTCGGTTTGACCACCTTACAGTCCGTCCGGCTACAGGCGGTGGAGACGTTATCAAAAGGCTTCAAGCGCCGCGTCGGTCTGGCGCAGGCGCTGTTGCACGATCCGGCGGTGCTGGTGCTGGACGAACCGACCGACGGGCTGGACCCGAACCAGAAGCATCAGGTGCGCAAGCTGATCCGAAGCATGGCGCCGGATAAGGCGATCATCATCTCCACCCATATCCTGGAGGAGGTCGATGCGGTGTGTACCCGCGCCATCGTGCTGTCCGCCGGGCGGATCGTGGCGGATGCGACGCCGCAGGAACTGGCAGGCTGGCATCCCTCAGGCGAACTGGACGATGTCTTCCGAGCGCTGACGATGGAGGGGGAGCCGGAATGAGCAAAACGCTCACGATCGCTGACCGGGAATTGCGCGCTTATTTCGCCACGCCGGTCGCCACCGTGTTCATCGTCATCTTCCTGGTTCTGCAAGGGGCGATGACGTTCAACCTCGGGCAGTTCTTCGACCGGGGGCAGGCCGATCTGAACCCGTTCTTCACCTTCATCCCGTGGGTGTTCCTGCTGCTGATCCCGGCCATCACCATGCGCTTGTGGGCAGAGGAACGGCGGCTGGGCACCATCGAGCTGCTGTTGACCCTGCCGATTACTCAAACCCAGGCGGTGTTGGGGAAATTCCTCGCGGCCTGGGCGTTCTGTGCGATTGCGTTGCTGTTGACGTTTCCGTTTGTCATCGCGGTCAACATCCTCGGCTCCCCCGACAACGGCGTGATCGCATCCGGATATCTTGGGTGCCTGCTGGTTGCGGGCGCATTCCTGTCGGTCGGCGCGGCGATGTCGGCCGTGACCCGCAATCAGGTGATCGCGTTCGTGCTGGCGGTGGCGATCTGCTTCCTGTTCGCGGTCGCCTCCAACCCGATCGTCAATGACTTCCTGTCGGCGAACATCCCGGCACTGGGCGAGTTCACCCGCCGCATCGCGGTCACCGACCGCTTCACCAACTTTACCCGAGGCGTCATCGCGCTGCGCGACCTGATCTACTTTGCGACGTTCATCGGCTTCTTCCTGTTCCTGAACACCGTGCTGGTCGATCAGCGGAAGGCGGACTGATCCCATGCGCAGATTGTGGTTTTCCATTGTTGGGGTCATCGCCGCCGCGGCCATCGCCATTGGCATCAACATGTTCGCCGACGCGCGGCTGGCGAATGTGCAACTCGATCTGACAGAGGGAAAAATTTACTCGTTGTCCACAGGAACGAAGCAGGTGCTGGCGAGTCTGAAGGAGCCGGTGACGCTGCGGCTGTTCTACTCGCGGCAATTGGGCAGCACGGTGCCGACCTATGGCACCTATGCCGACCATGTGCGGGAGATGCTGCGGGATTACGCCTCGATCTCCGGCGGTAAGGTGAAGCTGGAACTGTACGATCCGGAACCGTTCAGCGACACCGAAGACCGAGCGATGGCGTATGGGCTGCAGGGGGTGCCGCTGGATCAGGGTGGGTCGCAGATCTATTTTGGTCTCGCGGGCACCAACCAGGAAGACGATGAGCGGACCATCCCGTTCTTCCAGGCGGATCGGGAGCGGTTCCTGGAATACGACCTGACCAAGCTGGTCTATGAACTCTCCAATCCGAAGCGGCCGGTGGTCGGCGTCATGTCGTCGCTGCCGCTGGATGGCGATCCGCGCGCGATGATGATGTCGCAGGGACGCGGTCCGGGTGGGCAGCCGTATGCGTCCTCGGTCCTGCTGCGGCAGACCAACACGGTGAAGTCTGTGCCGCTGGACGCACAGGTGATCGATCCGGATATCCAGGTGCTGCTGGTCGCCGAGGCGCAGAATCTGTCCCCCGCGACGTTGTATGCGATCGACCAGTTCGTCATGCGCGGCGGCAAGCTAATGGCGATGGTCGATCCGTGGAGTGAAGGCATGGCGGCAGTGCCGTCGCAAACCGGCATGCCGCCGACCGACACGCATGCGGACCTGAAGACGCTGTTCGACGCCTGGGGCATTGAGTTCGATCCGGCCAAGGTCGTTGGCGACCTGACGGGCGCCTGGCGCGTGCGCACCGGGGGCAACGACCGGGTGCAGGCGGTGAGCTATGTCGCCTGGTTCACCATCCATGACGGAATCAACCACGACGACCCCGCGACGGCGGATTTGCAGCAGGTGACGGTGGCCTCGTCCGGCTATCTGGCGAAGGCGCCGGGATCGTCGATCGATTTCACGCCGTTGCTGACCAGCAGCGACCACAGCGGGCTGTTCCCCGTGGATCAGGTCAAGACGCCCGATCCGGCGAAGGTTTTGGCGAATTTCAAGTCCGACGGCACGCCCAGGGTCATCGCGGCGCGCGTGCGCGGCGTGCTGAAGTCGGCGTTCTCCGGTCCGCCGCCGCTGACCGGCGAGCAGAAGCGGCCGGACGGATTTCCAGACTATAAAGCCCAGACGGATGGGCCGGCGAACATGGTGGTGGTCGCCGATTCCGATATCCTGGTGGACCGCTTCTGGGTACGCATCGCTGACTTCTTCGGGCAGCAGACCGCCACGCCGTTCGCCGATAATGGAGCCTTCGTCGCCAACCTGATCGGCACTCTTGCGGGCAGCGATGCGCTGATCGGGCTGCGGTCGCGCGGCGATACCAATCACCCGTTTACCCTGGTCGCCGCGATGCAGGCGGATGCCGAGGCGCAGTATCGTCAGACCCAACAGACCTTGCAGGCGCATCTGGAGGAGACCGAGAAACAACTGCGGACGCTGCGTTCCGGCGGCGGCGAGAAGGACAAAGCTGACGCGGTCATCACTCCGGAACAGCGTGCCGCGATCGATACCGCGACGCGGGATGTGCTGGAAACCCGGCAGAAGCTGCGGGCGGTGCAGTTGGAACTGAACCGCGATATCTCGACGTTGGCGAACGAGATGCGTTTCTTCACGATCGTGATGGTCCCAACGCTGCTGACCATGCTGGCGATCGGCATGGGCATTGTGCAACGGCGGCGACGGTCGAGGACGCGCACATGAGGGCGGGAACGGTTGCCGTGCTGGCCGCAACGGCGGTCGTCGCCGTGGCCGGCGGTTGGTATTTCGGCACACGGACGACGCCATCGGAGCGGACGAACGTCGCTTCCGGCAAGCTGATGTTCCCCGATCTGGCACCTCGGTTGAAGGACGCCGCGCGGATCGAAATCATTCACCAGGGAACGCAGACCGTCATCGAAAAACGCCCCGACGGTGGTTGGGGGATCGCGTCAATGCGCGACTATCCGGTGCAGGAGATCAAGCTGCGCGGGCTGTTGACGGGACTGACGGAACTGCGGCTGATCGAGCCCCGGACCAGCGATCCGGCTCAGTTCAGCCGGTTGGGCGTGGACGATCCGAATGCAGCGGGTTCCTCGGCCGATTTATTGCGGGTCGTCGATGCGGCCGGAACCCCGATCCTGGCGACGATCGTCGGGCACCGGCGGGTACGCAGCCAGGCGAACGTTCCGGACGAGGTGTATGTGCGCCGGCCTGACGAAAACCAGTCCTGGCTGGCCGAGGGATCGTTGCAGGTCGATGCTGATCCGGCGCTGTGGCTGGACCAGAATGTGATGAACATCGGTCATGACCGGATTGCCTCCGTCCGCGTCGGGGATGGCGCGCTGGTGTTCGGACAGGCGGATGGGCATTTCGAAGTCGAACAGCCGGCGGAGCATCCGAAGCTGGAAACCTACAAAGTCGAAGCCGTCGCCCGGGCGCTGGAGTTGCTGACCTTCCAGGCGGTGAAAGCCGACGCCGACGTCCCGATGACTAAGGCCGAGCATGCCGTGTTCACCACCACCGACGGGCTTGCGGTGACGGCCACGGTGTTCCACGCTGACAAAGATGTGTGGGCGCGGTTCGCCGTCGCCGGTTCGGACAAGACGAAGGACGAGGCGGAGCGGATGAACGCGCGGCTGGCGGGATGGACGTATCAGATAGGCTCCTGGAAGGAGAAATCGTTGGTGCCGGGAATGGACGATCTGAAGGCCGAGGCACCCGCGCCCGATGCGGTGAAGAAATGACCAATCGCGAGTATCCGACGCGCCCGTTCGTCGGGATCGGCATTGTGGTGATCAAGGGCGACCATGTTCTGCTGTGCCAGCGCGGCAAACCGCCCAACGTCGGCAGCTGGACGCTGCCCGGGGGCGCCCAGGATGTCGGCGAAACCTGCGAGGCAGCCGCTCGGCGTGAACTGATGGAGGAATGCGGGCTGATCGTCGGCGATCTGCACTTCTGCGCCCATGTCGATACGATCCGCCGGGACGACGACGGGCGCGTGCGGTTCCACTACACGATTCTGGATTTTGCCGCCCGCTGGGTGGCCGGGGAGCCGGTCGCCGCCACCGATGTGACCAACGCGGTGTGGGCGCCGATGGATGCGCTGGAGCCCTACGGGCTGTGGTCGGAGGCGCACCGGATCATCGGGATTGCGCGGCGATTGGTGGGGTAGCGGCGGAAACGCTGGAGCGTGGTAATACCAGTCCGCGTAAACATCGACTCTCCGGCCGCCCAAGACCGTCATGCCGACGAAGGTCGGTAGCCACGTCTTTTGTTCGTCTCAACAAAGACATGGATGGTGCGCCTTCGTGCACCATGACGATGCGGGAAAGACCGGCGCATGTCAGTCTCAACGCCGACTGGTATAAGATCACGTCATGGAACGCGATGCCGTCATCACGAGGCTACAGGAACATGAGGCCGAGCTAAGGCAGCTTGGTGTCGAACATCTGTACCTCTTTGGTTCGTCCGCTCGGGGGGAAGCCCGAGAGGACTCCGACGTGGACCTGTTCTTCGACTAAGAAAAGGGAAAATTCGGACTTTTCCAACTGATGGACGTCAAGAAACGAACCTCCGATATCCTCGGCCGCACCGCCGACATTATGACCCGAGATAGTATCCACAGAACCCTGAAATCGACGATTGAGGCTTCGGCTGCGCGGGTCTTTTAGTGACGGGCCGGCCGCCGATTCCGCGCCTCGACGATATACTCATGCATAATGAATGACCGACGCTTGAGCGGGATTACCGGGACGAGTTGGCGGCCGCTCGGGCAAAGGGCGGATAGCCACGGTCAACGCAGTTCAGTCCACGCCGTGATCACTGTGCCAATCTCGGCATTACCCTCTCGCCGAACAACCGCATCGACGCTTCGGCCGCGGCGAGTGGCAGATCATTGAAGTTGACCTGCACAGACGCGATCTCGAACGGACCAATTTGCGCCTAGTAGGTGGCGATCGTATCGAGAATGCGTTCGGGGGTGCCGACCCAGGCCGCGCATTTCTCGACCTGCGTCTCAAAGGTTTCCCGCGCCAGCGCCGCAATGACCTGATCATAGCCCGGGTAGTCCACCGACCGTGCGCCTGAGGTCCAGTCCGACGCGGACTCAACCAGAGACCGCAAGTAACGGTTAATCGGCCCGCGGGCGAGTGCCTCGGCCATTTGCTGATTTTCATGGCACAGCATGTGAAACGCCAGCATCACCGTCCCCTGCCCCTTGTGTCCCGCCGCCGCATAAGCGGTCCGGTAAAGATCGATCAGCTCTTTCATGGCACCGCCCGCCATCGGGACCGCCATGATCCCATAGCCGTTGGCGCCCGCCTGCCTGAACGACTCCGGTGTGCCCAGGGCCGCGACATAGAAGGGCGGTCTTGGCGATTGCGTTGGACGCGGCAGGGAGGTGATGTTCCGGAACGAATGAAACCGGCCTTCGCTGGTCACGTTCTCTTGCTCCAGCAACAGGCGCACTTGTGCGACACCTTCGTCGAAACGAGCCCTGCTCTCGTCCAGTTTGACACCAAAATGGTGAAATTCGTGCGGCAGAAACGCTCGGGCAAAGCCGCAATCCAGACGTCCGTCGCATAAAGCGTCGAGCATCGCCAGTTCGCCGGCGACCTTCAGCGGATGGTTGAATGCCGGCAGGACCGCGCCGGTGATCAGCCGAGCGTGCCGCGTCACCTGCGCGGCGGCGGCCAGAAACACCACGGGATTGGGACTGTAACCGCCATAAGGCAGGAAATAATGTTCGACCGTGCGGACGTGGTGATAGAAGTAGCGATCGACCAGTGCCACGAGGCGGAGTGCCTCTTGCCAATAGTCACGCGCCGATTTCACCTCCGGCCCGATATCGGGAAAGAACTGAATGCCCACCCGCATGATGCAACCTCCGTGATCCGGCTTCACGCCCAAAACCGGCTGCGCGATGCTGACATCCCCGCGGGCGCGGCTCAACCCGCCCCATGGCTCGATCCCGGCGTTGGTTAACCCACATGACGCACGACAGCATGCCTATTGACTTATTTCCTAAATTAATCTAGTTTTCCGGGAATGAAAACCTTACCCCCACCGCCGCGTCCGGCCGTCGATCTGTCCCAGCCGATGTATTACCAACTGGTGTACACCCTCACCGGCCTGTTGCCGCCGCCGCTCGATGACTCGCCCGAGGCGCTCCGCGCCAGAAATTACGCCGCCATCGCCAAGGTGGCGGCGCTGATGCCGGTCGGCGCGAATGAGATCGATCTCGCCGCCCATTGCATCGCCGCCCGGGCGCAGGCCGAGGAGATGCTGCGGCAGGTCCGTGAGAACGCGGATGATATTGAACTGGTGTTGCGGCTGAACGCGCAATACGGATCGATGGTGCGCACCTCGCTGTCGGTGCAAGGCCGCCTGATGCGGGTGCAGGCACTGCGCCAGAAACGCAAAGCGATCGAAGGTGCGGCAAACCAGGACGCCTGGACTCAGCATATCGCCGAGCGGTGTATGCTATGGGTGGCTGATCCGGAGGTCGGACGGCAGGAAGCGGCGGCGCCGGTCTCGGCTCGGGTTGAGGCGGCGGTCTCGGTGACGGCGGCTTGTTTCGGGAAGCGGGTTGCGGAGGATGTCTCGAATGATGAGATGAATTCTCATGCGGCGGCTTTTGAGACGCCCGTGAGCGCGAACCCTCGGAAGCAGCCGTCCCGAGGGTCGGATAAGACGACTCCGCGTAAGGGTCAGCGCGCAGCGAAGGCGAAAGCGCGTTTCGCCGGCCGGGACGTGCCTGCGAACGATCGCGAACGTCCCGAGAGGCCGGACCAAGCCCGGCCGTGACGAATGGGATCATTCCCCCAGCCACGAGAGAGCCCGTCTCAGCCATGATGCCATCGACACTGTGATAGAACGATATCAGCACAATCTGCTAATCTGCCACCATGCAACTGCCCCCTATTCACCCGGCCCGCCTGCTGCCCTTCGACATGCTCGCCGATGGTCTGGAACGCGCCCGCGCGCTGGGTTTGGTCTATGAGCGGCGCCGGGGCGACCTGAGCCTGTGGTGCTACACGTCGCGCGCGGTCTATGATCGCGTCTGGGACGATATCACCATCCTGGCCCGCGGCCTGGTGCTTGACCGAGTGGCTCGCGCCGTCGTGGCGACGCCATTCCCGAAATTCTTCAACATCTCGGAACGCGCCGACGGCATCCCGGCCTTGCCGTTCGACGTCCACGAAAAACTGGATGGCAGTCTGATCATCGCGTTCCATCATGGCGGCGCGTGGCTGACGGCGACCAAGGGGGACCTCGCCAGCGCCCAGGCGATCTGGGCCGGCGAAATCCTGGCGGCCCATCCCGGCATCGGCAGCCTGGTGCCCGGCCGCACCTACCTGTTCGAGGCCATCGGGCCGCAAAACCGCATCGTCGTGAACTACGAGCGAGCGGAAATGGTTTTGCTGGCCGCCTATGACGGGGACGGATTGGAGCTGCACCATAACGACCTTGTCGAAACGGCCGCCGCCCTGGATTGGCGGCTGGCGGCGCGGCATCGTTTCTTCAGCCTCGACGATCTCATTCGCCATGCCGACGGGTTGCCTCGGTCGGAAGAAGGATTTGTCGTCCGCTTCACCAATGGCCTGCGGCTGAAGATCAAGGGTGCCGAATACCGCCGTATCCACGCCGTCATCAGCCGGATTACACCACTTGCGATCTGGGAAGCGCTGGCGGCCGGCGACGATCTGGACCGAATCCGCATGGACGTGCCCGAGGAATACTGGGGCGATTTCGATGACATTCGCGGCCTGTTGACGCGGTCATTCGATCGCCTGCTGGACGAGGCGCGGGCGGCGGCGGCGGTTTTCGATGGTGTGGAGGATCGTGACGTGGCTGCGCGGCTTGGCGAGGTGGCGGCGCATGTGCGGCCCTACGTGTTCTCGATCCGAAAAGGCCAGATCGGGGAAAAGCTGCGGGCGGCGCTGTTCAGAGCCATTCGGCCGGCAGGCAACGCGCTGGCCGGCTATGTGCCGAGCTTTGCGATGAACCGGGCAACGGCTGATGAGTGATACCGCCCCGCTTAGGGTCTCCATGTCGAACGTGGGGGCACAATACGTCGATGCGAGCGTGACCGTATTCGCGGCTGGGCGCCGGTCCGCTTTCCGTGCGCCTCGATTTGCGTAAGTGGCGTCCCGTGCTACGCCCCGCCAGACATGTTACTTCAGACCGCGACCACCTCTCCCGACCCTCAAGTCAACATCTCGGTTCCGGCGGATGCCGCTGCCGCCTCTCGGAATCCGGGCCTTGACGGCTTACGCGGGGTCGCCGCCCTGTCAGTCGCCCTCGGCCATTCCGTTCTCCAGGTCGGAGGCATTGGGCTCTGGGGCAGCCGTCTGCGCGATTTCCCGGCCATGCCCTGGACCGACATCCTCGTGCGGCTGATTTCGGCGCTCGCGCCCAGTGACGCGGCAGTGATCGTATTTTTCGTGCTCAGCGGCCATGTCCTGTGGTCGTCGTTCCAGCGCAAGAACCTCCGCTTCCTGGCTGATCTGCCGGATTACGCCTGCGCACGGCTCTATCGTCTGTTCCCGCTGGCAATCGCGAGTGGGTTGTTGCTGGGTTTATCGCTTGAAGCCTCGGCCAGGGACCTGGCCCTGAACATGCTGCTGCTGAGCCACTCCCTGAACGGCGTGTTATGGTCCTTGCAGGTCGAGGTCGTGGCCAGCCTGTCGCTGTTCGCGGTGTGGGGCGTGACCCGCGCGACCACGTGGAAACTGCTGTTGGCTTTCGCAATCTCGATGGGCGCAACAGCGGCGTTTCGCGGTAACCCCTATATCGTGTTCTTTCCGGCTTTTATCCTTGGTGCCTCCATATCGTTGGTACCCGTTCGAATTTTGCAACGAAGGTGGATCGTGGCCGCCGCGATCACTGTGCTGATATTGACGAACGTGATCCTGGGGCACGGCGGCATCACGCGCTGCTTCGAGATGGCCGCCGCCACAATCCTGGTGGGTGCCGTTTCACGCGGGCAGCTACAATTTCTTCGCTCACGGACAATCATGTTCCTCGGTGCGATCAGTTATCCGTTCTATTTGACACACTGGGTCGGACTGGCGGCCGCCGGCTGGATTATGGACCAGTTGTCGCTCGGGTCGCCATACGTTGGCGTCGCGATCACCGCGGCGGTGTCGGTCACTCTGACAATCCCGGTTGCGTGGCTACTGCATGTTGGGGTCGAGACCCCCGCGCTGAAGGCGAGGCCGCGCCTGCCTCGGGGACCCGGCGGGCGGCCTGCCAGGTTGCGAACATAATCCCGACCGCCACTGTCATGATCAATATGACAATGATCGAGGGCACCGCGACCACACAGATGACCGCGGCCGCATGCAAAGGCGCCTCTGCGTTGGTCGGGACCGGCGTGGTTGGGTGATTTATGAAGCGGCTTGTGCTATTTGGCCTGTATGGACCGTGATACCGTCATCGCAAGGTTGCAGGCGCATGAAGCCACCTTGAAGCGGCTTGGTGTGGAGCATCTGTACCTCTTTGGCTCCACGGCTCGTGGGGAGGCGCGAGAGGATTCCGACGTCGATCTTTTCTTCGATCACCCGGAAGGGTCGCTCGGGCTCGTCGGATTGACGGATGTTAAGGAGGCCGCTGCCCATATTCTGGGATGCAAGACGGACGTCATGACACGTCGCAGCCTGCATCCGGTGCCGCGAGACAGCATTGAATCGTCGGCACGGAAAGTCTTTTGATGCCGTCGGCATCGCCACAAGCCCGATTGACAGACATCGTCGAGGCAATTGAGCTTATCGGCACCGAGATGGCCAACGTAACGCTGGAAGCGCCGCGGACGGATAAACGTAAACGGTGGCTGGTCGAACGCGGCATCGAAATCCTGTCGGAGGCGAGCCGGCGGCTGCCGGACGACATCAAGGCGCGGCACCCTGGTATCCCCTGCCGCCAGGAATTGGCCCTAATCCAGCCTTGAAACGCCCCCTACCAGGTCGCGAACATAATCCCAACCGCCACCATCATCACCGCCGTGCACAGCCACCCCATCCCGCACAGCGTGCGGGACAGCGTGAACTGGCCCATCACTTTCGGCGCCATCGCCATGATCATGATGACAATCATCAGCGGCACCGCGACCACACCGTTGATTACGGCCGCCCAGAACAGCGCCTTCACCGGGTCCAGCCCGACGAAATTAATCGCGATGCCGATCAGCGTCGCGAGGATGATCGTGCCGTAGAACGCCCTTGCATCCAGCGGCAGCCGATCGAGGCCGGTCGGCCAGTCCAGCGCCTCCCCCAACGCATAGGCGCAGGACCCGGCCAGCACCGGAATCGCCAGCAGTCCGATGCCAATGATCCCGACCGCGAACAGGGCGAACGTGAACACACCCGCGATCGGGCGCAGCGCCTCGGCTGCCTGGGATGAGGTCTGGATATCCGTGATCCCGTGCGCGTTCAGCGTCGCCGCTGTCGTAATGATGATGAACAGGCTGATGATGTTGGAGTATCCCATTCCCACATACGTATCCAACCGGATGCGCCCGATTTGCACCTTCGCCTGCTCCGGCGCGTCCAGCAGAGCCTTGGCATGCGGATCGATGCGTTCGTCCTCGGCTTCCTGCGAGGACTGCCAGAAGAAGCAATACGGCGTGATGGTAGTACCGAGCACCGCGACGATGGCGACGACGTAGTCCTTGTCGAGCTTGAAGGTCGGGATGAAGGTATCGCGCGCCACGAGGCCCCACGGGGTGTCCACCACAAGCGCCGTCGCGACATAGGCCAGCAGGAACACCGAACTCCATTTCAGCAGCACGACGTAGCGCTCGTAGCGGGAGAATGTCTCCAGCGCGGCGCATCCGATGGCAAAACCGACGACGTAGAGATGGGGCGAGCCACCGATCAGCAGCGTCAGGGCATCGCCCATGGCGCCCAGATCGGCGCCGAGGTTGATGATATTGGCGACCAGCAGCAGGGCGACGATCGCCCGCAGCAGCGATTTCGAGTAGTGCTGCCGGATGTTACCGGCGATCCCCTGCCCGGTTACCCGGCCGATCCGCCCGCTGATCTCCTGGATCGCCGCCATTAGTGGAAAGGTGAACAGCATGACCCAGCACATCGAGAAGCCGAACTGCGCCCCGGCCTGGGAATAGGTGGCGATGCCGGACGGATCGTCGTCGGACGCACCGGTGATCAGCCCCGGACCAAGCGCCGCCCACAGCCCCTTGCCGGGAGGTTTACGCGGCGCCTTGCGGACGGCGATCCGCGCGGCCAGCATGGGACGGATGGGATGGTGAGGGTGGCGTTGTCGCATACGGCTGGGTCTTTCGCCTTTGGATCGTTCTGGCCTGTGCAGCCGTATGCTCGGTTGATGGCCAATCCGGGACCGGCCATGATCCGCATGTTAACATGGCCTTGCACCCCGGACGCTTCAACCAGACGCGGTATCGAGGTCCGAACGTTATCTTCTCACCCGCGCCGCCAGATAGTCGAAGGACCACCATGAGACCTGCCAGCAGCGACGGTGCGATGCGCATCCAGGCCGTCCTGGGCGATGCATTCCAGGTCCTTGAATTCGAGGAAAGCACGCATTCGTCCGCCGAGGCCGCCGCCGCGGTTGGCTGCGACGTGGCGCAGATCGCCAAGTCAATGGTGTTTCGGGCGGCCGACGGACGGCCGGTTCTGGTGGTGGCATCGGGCGCCAATCGCGTGGATGAGAAGAAAGTCGCCTCCCTGCTGGGCCAGACGATCAAACGCGCGGACGCTGCGTTTGTGTTGCTCCATACCGGCACCGCGCCGGGCGGCGTGGCGCCGGTTGGGCATAAAACGGCACCGGTGACGCTGCTTGACCGAGATCTGGAGGGATTCGCCACGATTTGGGCGGCCGGGGGATCACCGAACGCCGTATTTGCGCTAACTCCGGCCGATTTGGCGCGGCTGACCGAGGCGGTGTTCAGCGACGTGGCGAAGCGGTTGTGATCACAACAAAATGAGGTCACGTTGACGAACAGCATCGTGAAGGCCGCCATTCGTAGCGGCTCAGGCCGTCATTGCCTGTGACAACAGCGACAACAGGATGTTCTTTACTTTCTCCGACGAAAGAGCGTGCTTGACGCGACCGACAAAGGCCCGCTCGTCGGCGATATCTTGACCGTCGTCCCCGATATAAAGACAGCCGGGATACATCTCGATCGGCTGGCGGTATGACAGAACGCGGTAATGGTAATTATTCAAGGCTGGAACCGAGACATCCAGGACGACCAGGAACTCTGCCCCCTTCAGACTCTGAACATCGACCATGCCGACCAATGTGCCTTTGGTCTGCTCGGTCAGGGCGACCGCTTGTTCCCTCAGAATACTCAATGGAGTGCGGATACTGGTAACTTCGGGAATGGTCCAAAAGCTTTCAATCACTGCACAATTCCCTTTCTATTGTTAATCCTGCCACGGTCGGCGGAAGATGGGACAACCCGGTTTCACATCGGCCGAATTAAAGTGCCTCGCGGGATCAACGTTCAAATCGCCTGTGACCACGGTGTTTCGGTTGCCGTCGCCTCGGCCGCCCCGATATTCTGTGGCAGGCAAGGAATACGATATGGCTGGTGAGCCACCGGTTACCACTGCAAAATCAAATCGATGAAACAGTCCCGTTCCGCCGACCGCGGTTTGGTCCGTATCACCATTGTCGGCGGACGTTGATCGGGCCGGTCACCGTGCTAGGCTCCGCCCTGACCATAATAAACAGGGAGCAAAGGCAAAAAATGCCAATCATCGGAGACCTACTCACCAGCACCATGGCCGGCATCGCTTTCGTCGGCTGCGCCATCTCCAGCGTGGCGCCCACGCCGCCCGGCTCCCAACCGCAACCACGCCGGCGAGAGGTCGCGGTCAACGGCAAACGCGTTAAAACCGTCGATGTCCATGCCCATTGCATCGTCCCGGCCGCGGCGGCGCTGATCAACCATCCGCTCGAAGCGCCCGGCCTGCTGATGGCCGACACCAGCGTGCGACTCGCGGCAATGGACGCGCAGGGCATCGACGTGGAGGCTCTTTCCATCAATCCCTATTGGTACCGCGCGGGCCGCGATGCAGCGGCCGAACTGATCAGGGTGCAGAACGAGACCCTGGTGGAATTCTGCGCCGCCAGCCCCGACCGGTTTGTCGCCTTCGCCACAGCGGCGCTGCAATATCCCGAGCTCGCCGCCGAACAGGTGGAATACGCGGTCAAGAAACTTGGTTTTCGCGGTGTCGGAGTCGCAGGCAGTGTCGCCGGAGAGGAACTGGCCAATCCGCGCTTCCACCCGTTCTGGGCCAAGTGCGAGGAACTCGGTGTGCTGGTCTTCATGCATCCGCTCGGCACCCGCGAACTGGAACCCAGCGGGCGGTTGGGCGGCAGCGGCTTGCTGACAAACACGATCGGTAATCCGCTGGAGACCACAATCGCCCTCTCGCACCTGATCTTCGAGGGCACGCTCGACCGGTTCCCGGGACTGAAGATTTGCGCGGCGCACGGCGGCGGCTTCTTGCCGTCCTACGCCAACCGCTCGGATGCGGTCACGCGGTGCTTCCCCGACCGGGTCGGCCCGTTGCCGAAGAAAAATCCGACCGCCTATCTGAAGGACGGACAGCTCTTTTTCGACACGATCGTGTTCACGCCCGAAGCGCTGCGCCATCTGATCGCGGAAACCGGGCCCGGCCAGATTATGATCGGGACCGACTATCCGTTCCCATGGACCAGCACTGAGGTCGATCTCGTGCTGAACACGCCGGGCTTAACCGACGACCAGCGAGTCGCGATCCTGGGCGGGACCGCCGCCAGACTGCTCGGCATTGCGCAATAAGCGACGTCCGTCGCTGGTGAGGGCGGTCGGAAATGAACCGCCGCTCCTCACGAAACCCACAATTAAGCGATCACGGATGCCTGTCCGATCGGCTGTCACGCACGTCACGGCAGACCTAATGCGCGAGCGAAATCCGCCCGGCCACCGCGCCTGTGGCGGGATCGACCAACACGATGCGGTCCACACCGCCCCCCTGAAGCTGCACCGCCAAACGCTCGCGGATCGCCACGATCGCGGCGATACGCGTTCCGGATGGCTCATCCAGCACCCCTGAGACGAACGCCGGCAATGCGGCTGCCGGCAACACCGCCCCCGGCGTGGTCGGGGCCGCCCGCCTCGCAACACCGATAATCAATCCGGTCGTCCCAACGACGATCAACACACCCATGACGATGGTCGCGATCTTCAAAGCCCGCATGAACTCTCCCATTCCGATCCGGAACCGGTTATCCCACTTCCGTATGTCCACCAACAGCGAACCAACGTCATCTGGTCTCCCCGTCATCGATTCCTCGGCTGAAGCGCAAGCCTCGGGACCGATCCACCTCACCGCGACGACCGAAGACGCCGGCCTGCGGATGGATCGTTTTCTTGCCGACACGCTTGGGACCGTGTCCCGGTCTCGCGTCAAAACCCTGATCGATGAGGGGCGGCTGCGCAGCGACAAAGGTCCGGTCACCCAACCGGCCGAAGCGGTGAGAGCCGGCGCCACCTATGTTCTGGATATGCCCGCCCCAATCCCGGCCACACCGCAGCCGCAAGTCATCCCGTTCCCGATTCTCTATGAGGACGCGGACCTGATCGTGCTCGACAAGCCAGCCGGCCTCGTCGTGCATCCGGCACCGGGCAACCTCGACGGCACCTTGGTGAACGCCCTGCTGGCCCATTGCGGTCCGAGCTTCACCGGCATCGGGGCGGAACGCCGTCCCGGCATCGTGCATCGATTGGATAAGGACACGTCGGGGGTCATGGTTGTCGCCAAGACACAACTGGCCAGCGATGCCCTGACCACCGCGTTCGCCAACCGGGATCTGGATCGCGCGTACAAAGCGCTCGTCTGGGGATTACCGCAACCGCTCACCGGAGAAATCGAAGGCGCGATTGGCCGCGACACCCGGGACCGCAAGCGGATGGCCGTGGTGGAGAAAGGCGGCAAATACGCCCTGACCCGCTACAAGACGATGCGCGCCTGGAAGACCAGCCTCGCGTTACTGGAATGCCGCTTAGCAACCGGGCGCACTCATCAAATTCGCGTGCATCTCTCCAATGCCGGACACGCGGTCGTTGGCGATCCGTTATACCTTCGCCGCGTTCCGCCCGCCGCCAAGGGTATCGGACACGTGCTCCGAGGCCAGCTTTTGGACTTTCCACGGCAGGCTCTGCATGCCGCCAGCCTGGGGTTCAAACACCCTAGAACGGGTCGCCCGATCAGCTTCGAAGCCGCCATTCCTACCGATATGCAGGCGCTTTTGGACTTGATCGATGCAAACATGGCGGGCAATTAAACATTCGTTAATCTTGACAGGACTATTTCAGTCCTGTATAACTCAAACATCGACGGCGGAGGGATGCTCTGCTGCGATGGGAACGTCCGGTTACGCCATTGCCATATTGGGATGGGTCGCCGGGATGTGAAGACCCAACCTGCATCCGAACTGACGTCCGTCATGTTCAGTCCGCGACCTTGCGCCAGAATCGGGCAAGTAAAGCGTGGTCTGACGAAAGGAGAGTCCTCGTGGCCTTTGCTGCCCTCAACGTCGCCCCAGAAGGCAACCTATCGCGGTATCTCCAGGATATCCGCAAATTTCCCATGCTCACGCCGGACGAAGAACTGTCGCTCGCCCATCGTTGGCGCGATACCCAGGATATGGAGGCGGCCCACAAGTTGGTCACGTCCCATCTGCGCCTCGTCGCGAAGATCGCCATGGGTTATCGCGGTTATGGCTTGCCGGTCGGTGAGCTGATCAGCGAAGGCAATGTCGGTATGATGCAAGCGGTCAAACGCTTCGATCCCGACCGTGGCTTCCGTTTGGCGACCTACGCGATGTGGTGGATCAGAGCGGCCATTCAAGAGTATATCTTGCACTCCTGGTCGCTGGTGAAAATGGGTACCACGGCCGCACAGAAAAAACTGTTCTTCAATCTGCGCCGCCTGAAGGGCCAAATGCAGGCCATCGACGATGGAGATCTGCAGCCTGAGCAGGTTGCGAAGATTGCTCGCGTGCTGGATGTGCCGGAACAGGACGTTGTCAGCATGAACCGCCGGCTGGCTGCTCCCGACCACAGCCTGAACGCGCCCCTGCGTCAGGATGGCGAAGGTGAGTGGCAAGATTGGTTAGTGGACGAGTCGGAAACGCAGGAAACAACATTTTCCGATCACGAAGAATTGAGCGGACGCAAAGCATTACTGTCCGGTGCTTTGACCACGCTGAACGAACGTGAGAGGCACATTTTGGTTGAACGTCGCCTGAAGGATAATCCGACGACTTTGGAGGATTTGTCTCGGCACTACAATATATCCCGCGAGCGGGTTCGCCAGATTGAGGTTCGCGCGTTCGAGAAGTTACAGAAAGCAATGAAAGCGCAAATCGCCGAACGCCGCTTAGGTAGCGGAAGCCGGCAGGGCGTATTAGCAACTGAACACGTTTAACCTCGGCAGGGATCGATCTTGATCCTGACCAGAACACCTCCGTTACGGCTTCCCGGTCAGTGGACCGGAGAGCCGTTCGGGTGGTTGCCTTTCTACTGAGCGCGCAACGAAGACAAGCAGTTGTGATCATCCAGCTCGTCAGTGCAATCGATGATCATTCAGCCCCCATTCGGCCATGATCGCTTCCCGCCGCGCGGTTAACACCGTGCGCCGCTCCCGCAGGCGATAATCGTCCCAGACTTTCAATCCGAGCGGCAGCAGTTGCCCTAAAATCCATGCCACCGCGCCTGCGAGCCAGACCCGCGCAACGGATGGCCAGGCAGCAAGGTAGGTCATGCACCCATCCACACCACTACAGTGATACCACGCGTCCATCACCGGCCGCACGCAGGCCGCCGCTTGAAACAGCAGAACAGCTCGGGCCATGCCATACCCGGGTGACCGGTCAAGAATAAGAGCGAGCAAGCCGGGCAATTGTAGCACCACCAATGGCGACGCGATGTCCGGTGACAATGCGATAAGACCTCCCGCCGCCAGGCCCAACACCAGGACCAGCAGCGCTTTGCCCCCTCGCTCCAATATCGGTTTCAAACTCATCGCAGCAGGGCCGACATCACCATCAGGATGAATATTGAAAGTCCGATACCGCCGGTAATGGCCTGACCGAATCGAGCGGCATCGGTCAGGCGCGCCTCGTCGCCGTGGTCGATTGCCGCCACCTCGGCGTCGATCGTAGCAATCTCCCGGACCGCGGCCCGTAGTCCCCTTTCGTCCGCGGTTCGCGCCGCCGCATCGTTCATGACCGTAAGCAAGCGTGATAACATCCCGGCTTGCGCCAACTCCTCCAGATGGCGCTTCAATGCCTCTCGGCGAGGCTGGTTTCGCCAGCGCTCCAGGTCCAACAGCAGACGTTTCACGACCCAGGACGCCAAGGCCGGCATCGGCGCGGGATGATATTTGGCCTGTAAATTCCGCAGCAGCACCAGTTCGGGCAAGCGAGCGGTGTTGGCATCGCTGATGTTGCTCAGGCCAGTGACCTGGATCTCAATCTCCCGATCCGCCCGAGCTGCGATGAACGCCGCGATCGGCGGCACGATCATGGTGTCACCGGTTTTGACCGCTGTGCGTTCGAGGAACCGCAGAAGGTCAAACAGGCTGGCGATCCATTCGGTCGCCATGCCGGGGCCTCTACACGGCAACATCGGATTCAAAGCGTAGAACAATCGCAACATGCCGTTTGGCCCGCCATCTTTAAGCAGGTGCCGGTATTGGGACATATCGGAGGATTCGGGCTGACCCGCGCGGGACGCCAACGGCGACCAGGTTCCGGTCATATGGTTGACCAGGAGTTCCTCCACCGGCGCCGAAAGAGTGGTATCCGCAGAGGTCGCCGCGGCCAGCAGCGATGGGAGAGCATCCGGCCAAAACGCCACGCCGCGCCAGCACAGCGGCATTCGTGGATTGACTGCCTGGATGGTTCGCATCACCAGCGTGGCATATGCGAGCGGGCCGGGGCGTGAATCCATCGCGCCGCCTCGCACGAGATCCTCGATGTGTGCCGCCATCGTGGCGTCGCCCACACTTCGGCGAAGCCATTGCGTGACCAATCCGTTGCGCAGGAATTGGATCGCCTTTTTCTCATCCGACAGCAGCGCAAAACCCAGCATACGGCCATCGAAGACCGCAATGTCGTTCAACATCAACGGTCTTTGGCTGCGACGCATAGGCCTTGCGGCGATCCGGCGGCCGCGCAGATGGGCAAGATCGAGAAGTGCGGCGGGCAGCGGCCGGTGGTCGGGTTCCTCGGCCAGCATGCCGCGCAGCAATTCCGCCAACGACGGCGACAGGGTGACGTCGCGTGTCAGCGCCTGGAAACTGCCCAGATCGAGCTTCCAGCGAATCACGATCGCGTCATCCATATTATCCATCGGGATTTTGCCGCCCGCCAGTGTGACCAGCAGAACGCCCAGGGCGTAAACGTCGTCAGCGATCGAACCGTCGCCTCGGCCGGCCGAGTGACACATGGCACTATAGGGCGGCTCGCAAACCGCGGGCTGATGCATCGCGGGTGGCGCGGCCCAGGCGGCTCCGAGCGTCACAAGCTGACCGCGTGCCGCCTGGAAGACATTGTTGGGACGGATCGCCCGGTGGGTCAGCTTTCTGCCATGCAGCGCATCCAAAACCCGCGCGATCGGCGCCAGTACAAGGTCCAGCAGCGCCTTATCCGGCCAGACATTCAAGTTGGCCGACACCGGCGGTCCGGGTGGCGTCGGACAAACAACAAAGTACCCGTCGCCTTTGCCACCCGACAAAGGCGCTATGCCATGACCCAGCGGCACCATCAGGTTGTCGATGGGATCGCTCAGAGCCTTCAAATGACGAACGCGCGGCGAAAAATCACGCGCAACCGCCAGCGCAACGCGCCGGCCGTCCCCTGCCGAACGATCGTGGGCCAGAAAGCACGGAAGTCCAGCCCCCGCATCCGTCAGGCTTTGGGAGGTATCGACCGCGTAGCGTCCCGCGATCAGTGGACTGGATAAGGCAACAGACGAATGATCGGACATGCGGGCGAACCGTTGGTCGGGCCGCCGCACATTACCGGGGAAAGGTTGACGAAAGGTTAACGCGGCGCGCGCATCAGCCTTCGAACGGGTCTTTCACCATGATCGTGTCGTCACGCTCCGGGCTGGTGGATACGAGCGTGACCGGAGCTTCCACCAATTCCTCGATCCGGCGGACATATTTGACCGCCTGGGCCGGCAGATCGGCCCAAGACCGCGCGCCGCGCGACGATCCGGACCAGCCTTCCATGACCTCGTATTCCGGTACTGCCGCCGCCTGGGCGGCCTGGCCAGCGGGCAGATGCCGGAAGAAGGCGCCATTGATCCGGTAGCCAGTGCAGATTTTGAGTTCCGTCAGTCCGTCCAGCACATCCAGCTTGGTCAGTGCCAGGCCATGCACACCCCCGATCTTCACCGCTTGGCGAACCATCGCCGCGTCGAACCAGCCGCAACGGCGCGGGCGTCCGGTAACCGTGCCGAACTCGTGGCCGCGCTCACCGAGCAAACGGCCGATGTCGTCATGCAGTTCGGTGGGGAACGGGCCGGAGCCAACGCGTGTGGTGTAGGCCTTGGCGATTCCCAGGACGAAGCCCACCGCGCTCGGCCCGACGCCGCTGCCGGATGCCGCCGTCGCCGCCACTGTGTTGGAGGACGTCACGAACGGATAAGTGCCGTGATCGACGTCCAACATGACGGCCTGTGCACCCTCGAACAGGATCCGCTTGCCGGCGCGTCGCAGTTCGTCCAGCCGCTCCCACACCGGTTCAGCGAACGGAAGGATTTGCGGTGCCAGTTTCAGCAAACCTTCGAGCAGGACGTCCTTGCTGAACGGCGCCTTGCCCAACCCCTTGAGCAGCGTGTTGTAGTGCAGCAGCAGCTCATCGAGCTTGGCCGACAGCGTCTCCGGTTCCGCCAGGTCGGCGACCCGGATGGCGCGGCGGGCAACCTTGTCCTCGTAGGCCGGGCCGATACCGCGACCGGTGGTGCCGATCTTGTGTTCGCCACGCGCTTCCTCACGCGCTTTGTCCAGCGCCGGGTGTAGCGGCAGGATCAGCACGGCATTGTCGGCGATGCGCAGCGTTTCGGGCGTGACTACCAGCCCCTGGGCGCGGACGCGGGCAATCTCGGACAGTAACGCATCGGGATCGACCACGACGCCGTTGCCGATCACACCCAGCTTGCCGCGCACCAGCCCGGATGGCAGCAGCGACAGTTTATACGTCTGGTCGCCAACCACCAGCGTATGCCCGGCGTTATGGCCGCCTTGGAATCGCACGACCACGTCGGCGCGGCTGGCCAGCCAGTCCACAACCTTCCCTTTGCCCTCGTCGCCCCATTGGGCGCCGATCACGGCGACATTGGCCATTGTGTTTAGCCCTCGGTATGTAAGAGCGCGGCATTACCGGCGCGCAGGATATGGGAGCAGCCGAGGCGGTTTGCCTCAGCTGTTTCGTCGGAAACGGTCGCCAGGGCCGCCACGGTGGCAAACCCGTCGGATTGGAGCGTGACGAGCATGCCACGATCGGTGCCAAACGGCACGAAAATGCGTGGCCGCGCCTGCCTGGCGGGCGCCACCCGCAGGATGGCATCCGGATACAGGGTCAGGCCGGTCGCGGGTTCGCTGCTACCGGACGCCTGATCGCCACAGATATACCGTCCGCCACGCCCCAGTTCCTCGTGCCGGCCGGGGGCATAGACGGTCACCGAAACGCCGGTTTCATAGCGGAAACCGCGGAATTCGACCGGGTCCACCGTCAGCCTCAAATCAGGCGAGGCAGCCCGGATCGCGGCTACCGTCGCGGCGACCCGTTCGGCCAAAACCCCGGCGAGAGCTGGCAATTTCGCTGCCGCCAATGCCGCCAGGGCGCGATCGGCCGGCCCAGCGGCCAGCAGCAGTTCCGTCAAAACCGGGGCCAGCGCGCCGCCATGGCGTGTCACCGCTGCCGCATCCTTGCGGTCAAGCGCCCGCGCCAGCGAAACCCGGTTCGGCCCGGTGATCCCGGCGTCATCTAATAAGGAGGGTACCAGCATCGGCAGGGTCAGGTCGAAACTAACCCGGGTCAGCCCCACCGCCGCCAGGGCCTCGGCCGCCACCAGCACGGTTTCGGCATCCGCTTCCGGACTGTCGTGGCCAATCAGCTCGATCCCTGCCTGCGCCACCTGCCGTTCCGGCGCGAGTTGAGTGCCCCGCACCCGCAGGCACTGCCCGGCGTAGGACAGACGAAGCGGCCGCGGCACGCGGCCCAACCGAGTCGCCGCAATTCGGGCGACCTGAGGGGTGGTGTCCGCCCGCAGACCCATCATGCGCTGACTGTCCGGATCCATCAGACGGAACGTCTGATCGGCCACGGCAATACCGGAGCCGGCCAACAGGGAGTCCTCGAACTCCAGCAATGGCGGTTTCACGCGCTGATAGCCGTGGGCGGCAAACACCGTCATCAGCGCTTCAACGGCGGAGGCTTCCGTTTCCGCCTCGGGCGGTAACAGATCAAGCAGGCCAGCGGGTAAGAGCGCCGGGTTCGGAGGGAGATCGTCGGTCATTTCAGGGATCAGCTATCAGCAAATGACCGGGCGGGAAACACCTGTTCAACGGGAACGCTTCCACTGCGCCCAACCCAGGACACAAAGGCAGACCGCGAGGACGGGCAACACGGCCGGTTCCGGTATGGAAACGCCGTCGTCCGGCGGTTCCGGAACGGCACTTGACGGGAGATTAACACTCGGAAGCGTTGCAACCGCTTGTTCGTTTGACGTCAGCAGGATGAGGTTGCCGCCAGCCAGCCCCAGATAGGCGCCGACGCCGGCAGGGCTGTCAATCGCCGCCCAAGGGCCAGAGCCGTCAAAGGTCAAGGACCGAGTCGCGGTGTCGAGCCTGTAACCGATTGGTTCCGGCGCCACGCCGTCCGGATCGGAGGCGGCCGCGAGCGCCATGTTATTGTAACCACCCTCCGCCGGATCGCCGATCGCCCCCAATTCGCCAGCCCGGACGATGAACGACCCCGGACGATTTTCGAACACCTCCGAATTGGTGATTCGGTCCCAGTTGACGTCGATCGAAATCGCACCGTTATCGCGGTCACAGGCGCAAACCTCGGTCAGAGACCCTGGGCCTATCGTCACAGAACCGAATTCGGCCTGCCCTGTGGGGTTGGGGGCGAACCCTTGTCCGAACCGGTTATCCCGATCGATGTCGTTGCCGGTGCTAATCGTGGGCGACAAATAGACCGGCAGCGGGGACGCATCCAAAATGGTCGCGATGATGTACGCCAGACCACACACGAGCGTCAGGCGAAAAATAAAATCGAACATTCAACACCTCTTCTCTGATCGCCGACTGGCGGCGGAGCGGGAATAAAAATTAAATAGCAATTAATGTGCCAAATTATACTTTCAGGCGATTTCAATTATTTAGCACTACATACAGGGAGGTTCTGTAAAAAATCCTGACAGTCCAGCGTTAACCATTCATTAACTATTATGCCTTATAGTTATTACTACACACCATGATGTTCCATACACCTGCCTTCACACTTGCATTTCTGCCGGCCTGCCTGGTGGGCTTCTACTTGTGTGGACGGTTGCGAAACCCGGACCGGGCGCTCGGCTGGCTGGTCGCCTGCAACCTGCTCTTCTACGGCTGGTGGCGTCCCTTGCATGTATTGCTGTTGACCGGATCTGTGGGGATCAATCATATAATTGCCCGGAAAATCCGAACTTCAAGACGATCACGAATCTGTGTCGCGATCGGCATCACATTTAACTTGTTCATGTTGAGTTGGTTCAAATACGCTGGTTTTCTGCTGGGCGCTGTCGTCCCTTTTTTACCGGCGCTGGATATCGCACTTCCTTTGGCGATCAGTTTCTTTACGTTTCAACAAATCATGTTTCTTGTGGACACCGGCCGCATCGCCGCCGCCGATGGTGTCAGGCCCGGGCATAAGGAAAAGAACATGGGGGAGAAGGTTTATGCCACGGACGTGGCTTTCCCCTCTCCGTCATGGCCGGGCTTAGCCCGGCCACCCACGACTTTTTTGGGCGATACCAGCAAACTCGTGGGTGGCCGGGCCAAACCCGGCCATGACGGAGAGGTAAATCCTCCCCACTTGACGCCTTATCCTGATCCCCAAGTGGCCAAGCCCACCCATGACGAACCGGCAAATCCTCCCGATCAGGCACGTTTGCTTCACTACGCCGCCTTCGTGACGTTCTTCCCGCATCTCATCGCGGGTCCCATCGTTCGGCCTTCCGACATCCTGCCGCAATTGAGCGCCGCCAACCTCGCCAAGCCGAACATCCACAATCTGGCCGATGGCCTTCTGATTTTCCTGCTCGGTCTCGGCAAGAAACTCGTGCTGGCGGACATGTTCGGAGGGTTCGCGGACACCGGCTTCAATGCGGCTGCCCATGGCGCCGAGCTAACATTCTTCGAGGCATGGTACGCCACGCTCTCGTATGCTCTGCAGATCTATTTCGATTTTTCCGGTTATTCTGACATGGCCATGGGCCTCGCCCGCATGTTCAATATCCGGTTCCCGCTCAATTTTGACAGTCCTTACCAGGCCACCGACATCGCGGCGTTCTGGCGGCGGTGGCACATCTCCCTCGGGGCGTTTCTGCGCGACTACCTCTATATCCCACTCGGCGGCAACCGCTCCGGCCCCATGCGCCAGACGGCGAATCTCATGGCAACAATGCTCCTCGCCGGGCTGTGGCATGGAGCGGCATGGAACTTCGTCGTTTGGGGCGGGCTGCACGGCGTCTTCCTGGTGATCCGCACGCAATACCGGCGCGTGCTCCCGCCGATGCCAGCCGCCCTCGCACAAACCATCACCCTGCTGGCGGTCGTCGTCGCCTGGGTCCCGTTTCGCGCTGCATCCTTGTCCGCGACCACGACGATCCTGTCCGGCTTGGTCGGCGGCAACGGTATCGCCCTGCCCCGCATGATCGTCGCCGCCATTCCAGCCCTAGCCGCGATTGCCGATCCAGTCGCGGTGCTGCCATACCTGGGAGACGCCCGCACCCTCAGCTTTCCCGAGGTCTCGACGTGCCTGCTGCTGGGCTGGCTGATCGTCTTAACATTGCCGAACGTCCATCGCATGACCGATCGCGCGCGCCATTGGACACTGACCGGCAGCTTTGCGTTCTCGGTGCAGGCGCTGTTCTTCGCGCCGCACGCCGCACCGTTCCTGTATTTCCAGTTCTGATGCGCCGTATCCTGCTCGCCTGCGGCTTGTCACTCCTTATCTATATTGTGCTGTTCGGCTGCCTCCTCGACCGCCCGCTGACGTTGGGCGCGCTGCGCAACCACATCGACGCGACACTTCGTCTCGGCCAAACCATCGATCAACCCAAACTGGTTATTCTGGCGGGATCGAACGGTCCCTATTCGCATCGCTGCGAGACCATCGGGCCGATCATCGGCCGCCCCTGCATCAACGCCGGTGTCGCCGTTGGAATCGGTCTGGACTACCTGTTCGCGCGCTGGAAACCCCTGCTGCGGCCCGGGGACATCGTCTATATGCCACTTGAGGAAGCGCAATACACACGCGGGCATGCCGCTTCCGACCTGGGTCCCGATGCCGCCATCATGCTGCGGCACGACCGGACCACCTTGCGAACCCTGCCAACACGGCGGCAAATTGCCGCACTGTTCGCCTCCGGCCCGCGCGACGCGATCATGAGTCTGATTGAAACCGGCCTGGAGGCAGAAGGATTTCGCGACCCCCGCGATGAGGCGACCGGTGGAACCAACCGGTGGGGCGACCATACCGGACATACCGTTGCCTTGGCGGCCCGCAATCTCACTTCGTTGGCGGCGATGACGCCGTTTCATCCCACGGCCACACAGATAGACAACGGGTACGGTTCGATTTTAGCCGCCGGCTTTATCCGCTGGGCCGGCGCGCACGCTATCGTCGTCATCGGCGGTCTGCCGACCGGGTTCGCCGATTCACCGATTGTTGGTCTGGACGCCATCCGAACACTCTACGTCGGTAACGACGCCGGCTTCCTGGAGCTGGCAAACCGCAGCCGTTATACGCGGGATGCCTTCTTCGATACGCAGGATCATTTGAACGAAACCGCGCAGATCGCCCATTCAATCCTGGTGGCCAACGCGCTCCTCCAGACGATCAGGGACCGGACACCGGCACCGTCGCCGTGACCGGACAGGATCGTTGCTGCTTCTCCTGGCAGCGATCCTGTGCGCGAGAGACCGCCTCTTCCGGCGAGTGTCCACACGCAACGTTGCAAACCGAGAATTTTCCCGACATCCAGCATGCGGCGGCGATATCGGAGAATGTGTCGGACGAGCACCGGGACGCCGCCTCCGACGTATTGCCAATCCCCGACCCCCGCTCGAAACCCCGGCCCATATCGGCGAACAGGCAAGATTTCGGATCGCCGCGACTTGCGCACACGTCGAGCGCCTGTGTGGCCACCCGGAACGGCAGCACGGCAGGGCACGGCAGGCGATTGTTCACCGGGGTGTCGCTCTCGACCGGGGCGATGCGCATACGGGCCGCAAAAAGATCGTTATTGGCCGTGTCGGCGATCAGATAGGTGACAGTGCAGACGATCGGCGCCTGACTGTCAGCGATCACCGGAGGCACGAACAGCTCCACCGCGAACGGCAACGGACCGGCAAGGATCGAACCACCCGGCAGCAGGCAGCCAAAGACCGCCATGACCGAAAGCGTTCGCCACAATCCATGTCGCATCAGTTGATCCCCTGACGCCAGCGCGGCGGAATCAAATAGCCGGCAGCGGAATCGGTCACATCGACGACCTCTGTCTTGCCCGAACGATACCGCACGCTCAAAGCGATGGTCTGGCCGATCGGCACATAGCGTTCGAAGATCTCCCGCGCGGCGGGATTGGTGTCCGGGCAAGTTTTGTCCGCGATCAGCCGATACGACAACCGGAACAGGCCGCGGTCACTGAACAGAAACACGATATAGCTGCCGCCCCCCGCGCAGGCGGTGAGTCCCATCCGCAACGTCCCGGCGGCGGTAATCGGTATGCCGAAATATCGTACCTCGCCAGGGTATTCATTCGCCAACGACAGCCCGTTCCATCCCAGGCCGGGATAAGGACTGGGGAGCAGCGCATTCACCGATGGTGCGGACATCCCAAAAGCGATGCCTCCCGTCAGATTGGTGAAATCGTATGCCGTCTGCTCCAATGCCGGCCGAGACGTCAGCATTGCATTGTCCCACTGAAGCGGCGGCGGCACGAGGATGCGCATAACGGCGGGGACGTCGCCGCCAGCGGACGCAACCGGCGGAACAACGGACGCCGTCTGCGCACACGCCTGACCTGTCGCTAACATCAGCAGTATCGCGGTTCGGCGCGGACCCATGCGTGTCGTTCTCCGTATCGGTGTGCGGGCGCAATCTATCCGGCGGCTGCACGCGATGAAAGGCTTCCCTTCCGTGCGACCGCGTCCGGAACCGGCCGCTGACTCCCGTTTGACGCTAAAGCCCACTAAGACGATCACGCGCGATGCAACCAAGATGCGTCCGCGCATTGAAAATGGCCACAACCGACCGCATATGGCCGGGGCGCAAGGAGATCGCATATGAACGACGCTGTTTTGGAACAACACACATTTGGCGCCGAGGTCGGCCGCCTGCTCGATCTGGTGGTTCACTCGCTCTATTCCGAGCGGGAGATTTTTCTGCGGGAACTGGTGGCAAATGCGGCGGACGCGGTGGATCGCCGCCGGTTTGAGGCTCTGACCGACCAGACCCTGGCGCCACCCGCCGACGCCAAGATCCGGATCGTCCCGGATAAAGAAGCCAGCACGTTACTGATCACCGACGACGGGATCGGCATGACGCGGCAGGAACTGATCGACAATCTGGGCACCATCGCCCGGTCGGGCACCCGCGCGTTCGCGCAAAACCTCGCCAGTGCCAAGCCGGAAGACCGGCCGAGCCTGATCGGGCAGTTCGGCGTCGGGTTTTACTCGGCGTTCATGGTGGCGGATCGGGTCGAGGTTACGTCCCGCAAGGCTGGCAGCGACGAGGCGTTCACCTGGGCGTCCGAGGGCGCCGGCCAGTTTACCCTGGCCCCGGCGACGCGGGAGCAGCCCGGCACCGACATCGTTCTGCACATGAAGTCCGATGCGTCCGAGTATCTGGAGCCGATCCGGCTGGAGACGGTGATCCGCAAATGGGCCGATCATATCACCCTGCCGATCACGGTGTTCCAGGACGGCAAGGATCAGCCGGCGAACGAAGGCACCGCGCTTTGGCGCAAGGCGAAGGCCGACACGGACGAGCCGTCCTACAAGGAATTCTACCGCCATCTCGGCCACTACTTCGACGAGCCCTGGTCCACGCTGCACTGGCGGGTCGAAGGCACGCTGGAATATTTTTGCCTGCTGTTCATCCCCGGCATGAAGCCGTTCGACGTGGTCGAGAACGACCGTGATGCGCATGTCCGGCTGCACGTCCGGCGCATGTTCATTACCGACAAAGCCGATCTGCTGCCGCATTGGCTGCGTTTTGTCAGCGGTGTGGTCGATACCGAGGACCTGCCGCTGAACGTTTCGCGGGAGATGCTGCAAACGACTCCGGTGCTCGCGCGCATCCGCAAGGCGCTGATCGGCCGTGTGTTGGCCGAATTGAAATCCCGCAGCAAGGACGAGGACGACTACAAGAAATTCTGGGAGAATTTTGGTGCGATCCTGAAGGAAGGCGTCTGGGAGGATAACGACCACCGCGCCGAGATCGCGCCATTGCTGCGCTTCCATTCGTCCACGCAGGATGGCTGGACGTCCCTGCCCGATTACGTTTTGCGCATGAAAGAGGGGCAGGACACGATCTACTACCTGACCGGCGACAACGTGGCGGGCATGAAGACATCCCCGCAGCTTGAGGGTTTCCGGGCCAAGGGCATCGAAGTTCTGTTAATGGCGGATTCAATCGACTCGTTCTGGCCGGAACGGTTGGATGGTTTCGAGGGCAAGTCGCTGCGGAGCGTGACACAATCGGCCAAGGACCTGACGTCGGATGAGGATCAGCCGGATATTTCGCCGCTGCTCGCCGCGATGAAGACCGCGCTGGGCAATCGGGTTGCCGATGTCCGTGCGTCCGCTCGGCTGACCGATAGCGCGGTGGTGCTGTCGTCCGACGACATGGGTCCGGATCTGGCGATGCAACGGCTGATGCGCCGCGCAGGACGGGCAATGATGCCGGCGAAACCGGTGCTGGAGATCAATCCGCGCCACAAGCTGATCGAAACCCTATCAGCCAGACTGGACGATACCGCACTGATCGCCGAGGCGGCGGAGACGCTGCTCGATCTCGCCCACGTCCAGGAAGGCGACCTTCCGGCCGACGCGACCGCCTTCGCCCGGCGCGTTACCACGTTGCTGGCCGGCAGCCTGGGCTAGCGGCATGCCTCCCCTGCCGCGGCATGCCGCGGCAGGGGCTGGCCACAGGCCCCGCGAAGGACGTTCGCGCTTGTCCGGATAATGACGGAGGCGGAATTTGCATCCCTTGCGTGCTCTCTGCAGCGGGCGCTGGTACGCATCCGCAAACCTTGCTTAACGGATCAATCGATGCATTGCTTGTGTATCGGTCGCCCGTGTTTTTTTTGGCGAGGACCCGCTGAACGGCAGGTCCATAAAAGGCACTGGGGTGCTCGCTGGCCGGGCGCTTCAAGCTATCGTGACATCGCTGCCATTCGCTCGGGATGGCCCGCTCCGCGCTGACCGGCCAGGGTCGATAAAACGTTCGCGCTGGCGCGTCTGGCCCGACGCCCCCTATCCCCTCCTCTAAAGCATCACAAGGATCGCCGACAATGTTGGACCAAAACATCGATTGCATCGTCGCTTCGGCCGAGGGCGCTCGCCCGGTCCATGCGGTGCGTCCGGACGGACTGGCCACCTTCCTGGAGACATTGCCGTCCGGTCAGGCGGCATTCCTGCGCGACACGGACTTTGCCGCGAAGGCTGGCGAGCTTCGTTTCCTGCCCGGCCCCCAAGGTGTGGACGGCGCGGTTCTGGGCCTGGGCTCCGATCGGTCCCCGTTCGTCTTTGGCGGGCTTTCGATGCAACTGCCGGAGACAGGCACCTGGAGGCTGGAACCGGGCGATTATGATCAGGAAGCCGCAACCCTCGGTTATTGTCTTGGGGCGTATCGTTACGCCCGATTTCGCACCGGCGGACGGACGCCCGCGTCACTCTATGTCCCGCCCGGGCATGAACTGAGCGTGTCGCAGGCCTCCGCGACCTGGATGGTGCGCGATCTGATCAACGCGCCCGCGAATGTTCTTGGGCCGGTCGAGTTGGCTGACTTCGCCGTTTCACTGGCGGACCGCTATGGCGCGATTTCTGAAATGGTCTCCGACGCGATCCTGGACGAGGCTTACCCGACAATCGCCGCTGTCGGGCGCGGCTCGATACGCCCACCCCGCGTCGTCACCTTCAACTGGCGCGGCAGTGCGGCCTTGGACGATTCGCCGCTGCTGTCGCTGTGCGGCAAAGGTGTCTGTTTTGACACCGGTGGCTACGATCTGAAGCCCTCGGCGGGCATGCTGCGGATGAAAAAGGACATGGGCGGCGCCGCGACGGTTCTGGGGCTGGCCCGTATCGTGATGGAGGCCGATCTGCCGTTAAGACTCGTCGTGCGGGTTGGGTGCGTCGAAAATTCCGTATCTGGAACAGCGATGCGTCCGTCGGATATCATTCGCACCCGGTCCGGATTGACCGTCGAAGTCGGCAATACAGACGCCGAGGGGAGACTTGTATTATGCGATCTGCTGCACGAGGCATCGTCGGAAAATCCGTCCCTGCTGGTGGACTGCGCGACCCTGACGGGGGCCGCCCGCGTCGCGCTCGGTCCTGATCTGCCTGCGCTGTTCAGTAACGATGACCGCCTGGCCAACATTTTTTTGCAGTGCAGCAACGAGGCTCATGACCCCGTCTGGCGGCTGCCGTTATGGGCAGGATACGATGATTGGCTGAAAAGCCCGATCGCCGATCTTAACAATGTTTCGTCCAGACCCCTCGCCGGCGCCGTCGTCGCGGGATTGTACTTACAGCGTTTCGTCACCCCTGGCATACCGTGGATGCACATCGATCTTTATGCCTGGAACGATATAAATCGCCCCGGAAGACCGGAAGGCGGCGAGGCGATGGCAATGCGAGCGTTGTTTTTGTTAGCAAAAACTGGACTTTAGCCACATCGAGAAGCGTCAAACCATTGGCTGTGGCCGGTGGTTTGACATCACTTGTTTGTGATAGTTACCAATCGGCAAATGAAATAAAGTTGACGTATTCAAAAAGTTGTTTATGAATCCAAAAGGTAGGGATCGCGAGTCGCAGAACCCGCTTAAGAAAGGATATCGAACGTGGCATCTCCCCCCAATCCGGTTTCGGACGCTCAGGTTGGCCTTCTCCGCGATACAATCGTAGCGCTGGTGCGGCGCGATGGCGCTGATCTCTCGGCTCGCCAACTTGGGGTTTTTCTGACCTGCTATCTGAATGACGGCGGACATACGGTTCGTGGCCTGGCCGCCGAACTGAACGTGTCTAAGCCGGCCATTACGCGTGCGCTGGATCGCCTCGGCGAACTCGACCTCGCCCGTCGCAAGGTTGATCCGTTGGACCGCCGCAGCGTGCTGGTGCAGGGCACCCCGAAGGGCTCCGCGTTCCTGCGTGATCTGCGCACGATCATGACGGAAGCCTCCGGCGGCGGTAAAAAGGCTGCCAAGAAGGCTGCGTAAGTCGTTATTATCTGAGGCTGCTTCAGCCTCAGATAATCCGAGGCGGTAATCTTGCTTTAGGCGCCGAACCTTCTACGCGAAGCCTTGGCGCCTAAAGGCACGTGGCGGGAGATCATCCGCCCTTTACGCCGCCCGCTGTCAGTCCGGCGACGATCTCTTTCTGCATCAGCAGGGTCAGCAGCAGAACCGGGGCTGTCACAACCAACGCGGCTGCCGCCAGCGGCCCCCAACTGATCTGTTCGAACGTCAGCACGTTATACACCGCGACCGGCAGCGTGCGCGTGGAGCGGCCTGCCAGCACGACGCCGAAGATGAAGTTGTTCCAGCTAAAGATGAACGCCAGGATCATCGCGACCGTGATCCCCGGACGAGCCAACGGCATCGCCACATAGCGAAACGCTTGCCAGATAGTGGCGCCATCGACCAGCGCAGCCTCCTCCAGCTCCGCCGGCAGACCTTCGAAGAAGCCGATCATGATCCACACCACGATCGGCACGGTGATCACCAGATGGGTGATGACCAGCGGCACCAATGTGCCAATCAGACCAAGCCATTGGAACAACAAGAACAATGGGATCAGATAGGACAGGCCCGGGGTAACCCGGGCGATCAGGATCAGCACCGCCGCCTTGCTGGCGTTCGCCTTGGCGATGCCATAGCCGGCCGGAACCCCGAACAGCAGCGCCAATCCGGTCGCGGTGAACGACACGATGACCGAATTGATCGTGTAGGTGAGGAAATCGTTTTTCGCGAACACATCGATGAAGTTGTCGAAGGTCGGCGGGTTGGGAATGAACACCGGCGGAAAGGCGGTGTTATCAGCCTCGTTCTTGAAGGCCAGCGACAGCATCCACAGAAAAAACAGGATCGCCGGCGAGATCAACATCAGCACCGAAAAATACAACCCGAAACGTCCCGCAAGACGTTTCAATCGATTGATGGTTGTGAAACGGCTCATTGCAACACCTGTTTCTGCCGGACATGTAACAATAGCATACTGATCAGCAGAATCAGCACGAAGAATACAACCACCATGGCAGAACCATAGCCCAGGTCGTAATAGGCAAAGGCCGTTTGGTATAAGAGAATGTTCAACGTTTCGCTGGATGTGCCGGGACCGCCCAGCGTAATGACGTAGATTGTATCGAACGCCTTCAGCGCATCGATCATGCGGATGACGGAGGCGACGACGATAAAGGGCCATGCCAGCGGCAGCGTGATATGGCGGAACATCTGCCAGGTATTGGCACCATCCAGCCTCGCGGCCTCATACGGATCCTGGGGCAGGCTGGCGATACCGCCAAGAACAATCAGCATGACCAGCGGAGTCCACTGCCACGTTTCTACCATAACGAGCGTCGGGATGACCGTTGCGCTATCGTACACCCAGGCGGAGGGTGGCAAACCCGCCAAACTCAACAAATAGTTGAGAACACCAAGTTGTGGATGAAACATCATTGTCCACACCAGCGAAATCGCAACCGGCGTCGCCATCATCGGCATAACAAAGATAGTTCGCGCCAATCCTCTCAACTTAAAGTTGGACGCGAAACAAACCGCCGCCCACACGCCCAGCAGAACCGGAAAAATCACGGACGCCGCAGTGAAAATTAACGTTCGTACCATCGCCAACTGAAAGCGCTCATCGACCAACATCTTGGCGTAGTTGGCCATGCCGACAAATGGAGTCGCTCCCGATACCTTCCAGTGGTGGACCGACATGAACAGGGTAAATATCCACGGGAAGACGATGACCGCCGCGACGATTATCGCAGCGGGTAGCGCGAACAGCCAGTATCGGCGGGCATAGTTGCGGCCCCGGCCCGGCGATCCCGCGGCGGAGGGGACAGGCGTCGTCCGGTCGGGCCGGAGGATGGATGCACTCATGGGTTGGACGTCTCTTGTTGCGAGGCCGGTCTGGCCAGCCTGTTGGACGTCTCAATAGCTTAATAAACCGCGGGGCACCACCGTGGACAGGCGCCCCGGATCGCTTTGTCCACCCAATTTCCGCGGGTCAGCGGCGCCAGCCGCCCCCATGCTCCCAACCGCCACCAACACCGATATAGCCACCACCGTAATACGGTGCGCTGTAGCCGTATGCCGGATACGCTGGATAGGCCGGGTAAACCACGCACCCACCGAGCATCCCGGCCAAACCAAGCGCGGCCAGTGTGAGGATCGTGCGCGAGCAAATTCGAGTTGCCATGGGCAAGTTCCTTCTTGCGGATCTCTATCACATGGGCAGTGCTCACTGCGTTTTGGCGGCGGACAAACGTCAAACCTGTGTCATTCAGCAGTCTGCGAAACCGCCACACAGCGGACGTGTTTTTGCCATCGTCGGGGATGATCATCGTTCAATAAAATGGTGCGATCGGATGCCCGGGATGCGCAGAAACCCTCAATTTTTCCGCTTAACGGCCAGCGTGGCGATCACCGCGCTGCTATGGGACATGACCCTGCCGATGGCGGCATTCGCCCAACCGGCGCCTCCGCCGATTCCACAACCCTACGCGCCACAATCTCAGGCCGACCCACCCGCTCGGGTTGGCCGCATCGCCCGCGTCAACGGCACGGTCTCGTTCCACAATCAAGGGGATGCAGACTGGAGTCCGGCCAGCGTTAACTATCCCGTTAGCACGGGCGAGGCATTCTGGACCGAATCGGGGTCAACCACGGAACTCGAAATCTCCGACAGCCGAATTGTTCTGGCACCGACTACGGAATTGGATATCGCGACGCTCGATGCAAATGGCGTGCAGGCCGTGGCCGCACAGGGCGAGACCTACCTGCATTTGCGCGAGCTGGTACCAAATGAAACGTGGTCGGTACAGACTCCGCGCGGCCTGATCCGGCCTGGCGGCCCCGGTCGATACGAGATCGTCGTCGGATCAACCGAACAGCCAACCCTTGTGACGGTGGTGGATGGATCGGCGGATATAGAAGGCCCGGGCATGGCGCTGCATGTTGGCAGCGGACAAACCGCGACGATCGCAGGTTCGGATACGCTTCAAGGTTCGGTTGGGCCGACTGTGCGCGATCCTTTCCTGACAGCGACGCTAAACGCCGAACGCCCGTCAACGGCGGTGCCAGTCCCTGCACCTGTACTGGCGATGCCTGGCGGTGGCGACCTCGCTGGATACGGCAACTGGGCGCCGGCGCCGGAGCTTGGACAGGTGTGGTACCCGCCGGTGTCGCCAGATTGGGTGCCTTATCGCGACGGCCACTGGGCGTACGTGGCCCCCTGGGGCTGGACCTGGATCGACGACGCGCCGTGGGGTTTCGCACCCTTCCACTATGGGCGGTGGATCGAAATCGATGGTCGCTGGGCCTGGACTCCCGGCAGCTATGCGGCCGATCCGCCCGTCTATGCGCCGGCGTTGGTTACGTTCATCGGCATTGGCGCGGGAGTCGCCATGGGTGCCGCCATCGCCGCCGGGACTATTGGCTGGATACCGCTTGGCCCGCACGAACCGTTCCATCCCTGGTATCGCACATCGGATCGTTACCGGCAGCAGATCAACGTCAACCACGCGACCAACATCAACAACACGGTTACCATCAATAACTACATCAATCATGGGGCCGCGACCGCCATTCCCGGTTCGGCCATGGCAACCTCGCGCCCGGTACAGTCAGTCGTCCAGCCGGTAACACCACAACAATTCGCTACCGCCCGGCCAATTGTCGGCCAGCAGCCGCTGCGCCCAACGGCACAGACGGCCGGCGTCACCCCGGCGGTCGCCCGGCAGTTCCAATTGGGCCAGACCATGCACTCTGCGCCCGGGCCGGCTATGCGCGTCGCCTCACCCGGGGCCGGAGGCGTTGGTGTTCGCCAGCCGGATTTTCATGCGGCCGGGGTCAATCCGCCGATCTATCATCCGCCTTCCCCGGGTCTGCCCCGGCCGAATGAACCGCGTCCCGGCACGCCGGAACCTGCTACCGGCGGGCCGCCCCCAATTGTTCGGCCAGAGCCAACACCGTTGAGGCCGGAAGGCGCCTACCGGCCCTTGCCGCAGGTGGTGACGCCGCACGCGGTTGAGCAACCCGACTACCGCCCCCAATCTGGCGCCACGTCGCGTCCCGAACCGCCCCGCTTCTTTCCTCCCACTGGCGTTCCACACGCCGAACCGCCGCATTTCGCGGCGCCCCCGCCGCGATCGGAGCCGCCGCATCCAGCCGCCTCCGCACCGGAAGCCCGTGAAAGAAGATCCGGTGAGCGGTAACTCGCCAGCTTGATGTATCAGGCGCGGGCTTAAGGACTCAGACGACCTTGTCGGTGATGGTCTGCGGATACGGGACGGACCCGCGAAACGATGGTCGCTGCTCCAGCCGGTCACTCAACGTCGACAGGTTGGGGTGGTGCGCCCGCCATGGATACTCCGGCCACCGAACCGACAGGTAGCCGGTGACCGTTCCGGCGGCTATATCCGCCAGACCGAAACGGTCACCCACGACATAGTCGCGGTCGCCGGCAATCCGGGCGAGTGCCGCGATGCCGCCATCGATCTTGCGCTGCTGACGCGCCATCCAGGCCTGACTGCGATGCTCCAGCACCCGGTGACGTTCGAAGAACAACAGCACGAACGCATCGCAGACGCCGTCGCACAGAACCTCCACCTGCCGGGCGGCGAGCTTGCCGTCGATGTCATCAGGCAGCATCGGTGGCACCGGATATTTCGCCTCCAGATACTCCAGGATGAAACGAGACTCGTAGATCGAGGACCCGTCATTCAGGATCAGTACGGGCAATTTCTCCAGCGGGTTGTATTGCGGCGTCCTGGTGGTGCTGTCCCAGGGAACCTCGGTTTGCAGTTCGAACGGGATTCCTTTCTCGGCCAGCGCGATACGGACCTTGCGGGCGTATGGGCTGGGCGTGGCACTGATCAGTCGCAGCATGGTCGTCTCCCGTCCGTTTCTCAATCAGTCGATGACAATCCTGGGGCCGGCGCCACGCGCGGCCGGCGCGCCGGACACCTTCTCCCACACCCGCGTCGCCAGTTTGGCGTAGGCCATCGCCGCGTCGCTTTCAGGCGCCAAGGCCGCGATCGGGGTGCCGGCATCGGACGCCATCCGAATATCCAGCAACAATGGGATCTCGCCCAGGAATTCAGTGCCCAAACGAGCAGCCTCGGTTTTCGCGCCGCCGTGTCCGAAGATGTCGGCGCGATGGCCGCAGTTCGGGCAGCAGTAGAAACTCATGTTTTCGACAAGGCCGAGCACCGGGACCTTGGTTTTTTCGAACATGCGGACGCCGCGGCGGGCGTCGATCAGCGCGATGTCCTGCGGTGTGGACACGATCACGGCCCCGGTCAGCGCCACGCGTTGCGCCATGGTCAACTGGGCGTCGCCGGTACCGGGCGGCATATCGACCACCAGGATATCAAGCGCACCCCACTCGACCTGCCCCATCATCTGTTCCAGGGCGCCCATCACCATCGGGCCGCGCCAGATCATCGGGGTTTCCTCATCGACCAGGAAGCCGATCGACATGCAGGACACGCCCCATGCCTCCAGCGGGATCATCTTGTCGCCCTTGACGACGGGCTTCCGGTTCAGTCCGACCATGCGCGGCAGGCTGGGTCCATAGATGTCGGCGTCCAGCAAGCCGACCTTGTGCCCCTGGCGCGCGAGCGACACCGCAAGGTTCACCGCCACGGTCGATTTACCGACGCCGCCCTTGCCGGAGGCGACCGCGACGATCGCTTTCACGTCAGGCAGCAACAGCGCCTTCCCGGCGGGACCGCCGGCCGGAGCGCCGTGACTGTGGCCGTGCGCGGGGGCGGGTTTGGCAGCCGGCGGCGGCGCTTTGTGCGCGGTCAGGATCGCGGTGGCGTTGGTCACGTTCGGCTGGCGCATCAGCAGCGCCTCGACCTCCCGCCGCACCGGCTCCATCGCAACGGCATGCGCGCGGTCGGTCAGTAGCGTTGCCTGGACAAGACCGCCCCGCACCTCGATCGCTTCGACCAGCCCGGCGGTGACAATGTCCCGGCCGGACGCCGGGTCCTTGATCGCGCGCAAAGCCGCGCGCAGGGCATCTGAAGAAGCATCGACCATGGCTGTGTGACCCTATACCTTGCAAACCGAAGACGGGCGGCGGATAAGCACCGCGACGCGTGCGCCTGTCCAGACCGATATGGCGCATCATACCGTTTCCGCCAACGGCTCGCGCAATCGGGCGATTCGACAGGAGCCACCCCATCATGCCTTGGAATAACGGCGGTCCCGGACCGTGGGGCAACCCTTCAGGCGGAAACGACGACAAGAAGCCGACTCAGGGCCCCTGGGGCAACAAGGCGCCTAATAAGGATGAGCCTGGCCGTCCCGACCTGGATCGCGGCGCGCCGCGTCCCGATCGCCCGACCGGCGGCGGCGGTGGAGGCGGCCCGTTTGGCGGTGGTCCGTTCGGTGGCGGCAATCCGCCCGATTTGGACAAACTGATCGAGCAGGCCCAAAGCTTCATTCGCGGCATGGTGGGCGGCGGTGGTGGCGGAGGTCGCCGCTCGGGTGGTAGCCCGTTCGGTGGTTTCGGCAACAGCCGCGGCCTTATGTTCCTGCTTTTGCTGGTCGTCGTGGTCTGGTTCGGCGGCGGTTTTTACCGCGTGCAGCCAGACGAACAGGGGGTTGTGCTGCGCTTCGGAGCCTACTCTTACTGGACTCCACCGGGCCTGCATTGGCATCTGCCGTGGCCGATCGAATCGGTCGAGCTTCCCACGGTTACCCGTATCAACCGCACCGAAATTGGTTACCACTCCACGGCCGGCGGCAACGTCGAGTCAGGTCACGACAGCGCCGGGCGGGACGTCCTGGCCGAGAGCCTGATGCTGACAGGCGACGAAAACATTATCGACATCGATGTCGCGGTGTTTTGGCGCATCAACAATGCCTCCGCGTTCCTGTTCAATACCGCCAATCCGGAAGCGTTGGTGCGTGGTGTCGCTGAAAGCTCCATGCGGGAAGTGATCGGCCGCACGCCGATCCAGCCCGCGCTGGGCCCGTTGCGTGGACAAATCGAGGGCGACGTTCTCAAGCAGACCCAGGAAATCCTGGACCGCTACAAGGCCGGGGTGGAGATCACCCAGGTACAGCTTCAGAAGGTCGATCCCCCGGCAGCCGTCATCGAAAGTTTCCGGGATGTCCAGCGGGCGAACACCGACGCCGAACGGATGAGAAACGAAGCCGAGTCGTACCGCAACGACATCGTGCCGCGCGCTCGTGGCGATGCAGCCCGTATCGTCGCCGAGGGCCAGGGCGCCAAAGCCGCTTCAGTGGCCCAGGCGAACGGTGAGGCCCAGCGGTTCAACAGCGTGTTGAAAGCCTATCAGGCCGCCAAGGACGTAACCCTCAGCCGCATGTACCTCGACACAATGGAAGACGTGCTGGCCCACTCGCAGCCGTTGGTCGTGGATGACAAGTTGAAGGGTTTGGTGCCGTTCCTGCCGTTGAACGTGCCGCCGCCTAAAACGATCGTTCCGACGGCTCCGGCATCATCCGCCTCAGTGGGCGCCTCTACGGGAGCCAGCCGATGAACCGTCTCACCATTCCCGGCATCGTCGGTCTTGTTGTCCTGGCTGTTATCGCCAACGCCAGTCTGTTCACCGTATCGCAAACCGAGCAGGTGCTTGTTGTGCAATTCGGTAAGGTGGAGCGGGCGGTCGAGGAGGCCGGCCTGCACGTTAAGACTCCCTTCGTGCAGAACGTCATCACCTTCGAAAAACGTCTGCTGGCGGTCGAACTTCCCAATGAGGAGGTGATCCTGGGTGACCAGCGCCGGTTGATCATCGACACGTTCACGGTGTTCCGTATCACCGATCCGTTGCAGTTCTACCAGGCGATCGGGCCGATCCCGGACAATATCCGGGGACGGTTGAATTCGGTCGTCACCGGTAGCCTGCGACGGGTGTTGGGCAACAACAAATTGCTGGACGTGCTATCGGCCGACCGCGAGCACATCATGTCCACCATTCGTGGACAGGTGAACACCGAGATGCAGAATTTCGGCGTCTCAATCGAAGACGTGCGGATCCGCCGCGCCGATCTTCCCAAGGAAAACACCGACGCGATTCTGTCGCGGATGCAGTCGGAACGTCAGCGAATCGCCGCCCAGGCGCGTGCCGAGGGTGCCGAGGCCTCACAGCGCATCAAGGCCGACGCGGAACGCGAGCGCACGGTGCTGGTCGCCGATGCCAAAGCCACCGCCGACAATCTTCGCGGCGAAGGCGAAGGCGAGGCGACCAACATCTATGCCAAATCGTTCGGCCAGGACCCGGCCTTCTTCTCGATCTGGCGGACACTCCAGGGCTATCGCGACATCTTCGACAGCGGTTCAGCCCGCCTCGTCGTCAGCCCGAACAACGACTACCTGAAGTATCTGCAAGCGCCCCCGGTGGATGCGTCGCGGGCGGACGCATCACGATAGAAAAACGTCAGCGAACGCCCCGTGTCTTTCAACGCAGAAGTTGTTAGGCTGGGGCGTACCACCCATATGCGGCTCATTCGCCAGGAAAACCGATCATGCGCCTGTTCCGCTCTCCCGTTGCCCGCGCCGCTTTGCTGGGTGTTTCCTTTGCGCTGGTGACGCCGGCGTTGCCGGTGATGCATCCGGCCATCGCGCGCTCCGCGCCTGACAGCTTCGCCGATTTAGCGGCTCGGCTGTTACCGGCTGTGGTCAACGTTTCGTCCACGCAAAACGTCACCGCCAAGAATGGCCCCGGTCCCGGCGTCGGTCCTGAAATGCCGATATTCCCGCCCGGCTCGCCGTTCGAGCAGTTCTTCAAGGACTTCCTCAACCGCAACCGGCAAGGCCAGGGTGGCAATGGTGGTGGTGGCGGCGACAATGCGCCGGCGCCGCGCCGCGCGCAAAGCCTCGGGTCGGGCTTCATCATCGATTCGTCTGGCTTTGTCGTCACGAACAACCACGTCATCGAGGGCGCCGACGAGGTTGCGGTTATCCTTCAGGATGGCACCAGCCTGAAGGCCGAGATCGTTGGCCGTGACGAAAGCGGCGACCTTGCGTTGCTGAAGGTGAAATCCGACAAGCCGTTGCCCACGGTCGATTTCGGCGACTCCTCCGCGTCTCGGGTTGGCGACTGGGTGCTGGCGATCGGTAACCCCTTTGGCCTGGGCGGAACCGTGACGGCGGGGATTGTCTCGGCACGCGGCCGTGACATCCATCAGGGCCAGTACGACGATTTCATCCAGACAGATGCGGCGATCAATCGTGGCAACTCCGGCGGACCGCTGTTCAACATGGATGGGCAGGTGATCGGCATCAACACGGCGATCTTCTCGCCGTCCGGTGGATCGATCGGTATCGGCTTCTCGATTCCGTCCAACATGGCGAAGAACATCGTCGCCCAGTTGAAGGAATACGGTCATCCCCGGCGCGGCTGGCTGGGCGTGAAGATCCAACAGGTGACGCCGGATATCGCTGAAAGCCTGGGGCTGAAGGATGCCTCCGGCGCCATGGTTGCCGGCATCACCGATGGCGGCCCGGCGGAGAAATCCAAAATTCACAGCGGCGACATCATCCTGAAGTTCGATGGTCAGGATGTGAAGGAGATGCACAACCTGCCGCGTATCGTGGCCGATGCGGTGGTCGGCAAGGAAGTGCCGGTGGTGCTGTGGCGCGACGGCAAGGAAGTGACGGTGCAGACCGTTCTGGCCGAACGTCCCGCCGATGCTCAATTGGCGTCCACCGATTCGCCCAAGGCGGCTGACGCGACCAGGCCGACCGATCTGGCCGGACTTGGCATGAAAGTGGCGCCGTTCAGTCCGGAACTGAAGGACAAGTTCCAGCTTCAGGACGGCCAGAAGGGTGTGGTCATCACCGACGTGTCGCCCAATACGCCTGCCACCGATCGGGGTTTGAAGCCCGGTGATGTCATCGTGGAAGTGCAGCAGGTTGAGGTCAGCTCACCCGCGGACATCCAAAAACAAGTGGATGTCGCGAAAAAGGCAGATCGGAAATTCGTGCTGATGTTGATCCAGCGCGAAGGCGGCGTGCAGTACGTTCCGTTGTCTCTGTCCAAGTCGTCGGCCGACAAGGACAAGCAGCCGGGCTAGTCTAACCGGATCGGCCGTAACGGCGGCGGTTCCGCCGTTGCGGCCGATTGGTATCGCGAGGGATTAGCCGCGATTGGCGTAATGATAATCCGGCATCGAGGTTAGCGTGTCCTTGGTCACGCCCGGCATGACGACGCGATTGTCACTGCTGCCCTTGGTATTGCCGAATTGCAGCTTGTCGAATGGCACCTCGACCATCTTGCTCCCCATGCCGAGGAAACCACCAACCGAGAGCACGGCGTTCAGCGTCTTGTCATTACCGATGACCAGGTCATCGATGCTGCCAATTTTTTCATCATGGTCGTTATAGACCGACGAACCGACAACCTTGCTGGCGCGCACGCCGCCATTGTCGGTCATCGTCGTATTCCGAGCGGACGGTGAGTTGTAGCCGCTTCCTGTTGGACTGCCGGCGGTATCATGGGTCGCTGGCGCGTTCAGCGCGGCCGGTGAATGATTTGCGCCTGGTGGCGCAGGCGTTTGCGCGAATGCGGGGACGGCCATCGAAATCGCCAGCAACGAGGCTGTCGTCATCTTCAGCATGAAAAATCTCCTCCAGACCGATTGCCCGTTTGAGACGCCGGGCAGCGCCTAAACGGAGAATCCGGAGAAAGGTTTTGCCTTGCCATCGGCATCACAAAACGTTCGCGTGATACCAACCAATCTTAAGCGACACCGAACATGCCGCTGTCTCCGTCCAAAATGAGAGCGGCTAAGCGGATACGAAAGCCGACGCCGGATACCCCTGAGCGAACAGCAACGCCCGGAGGTCGGTGTGATCGACCTTCGCTCGTGCTTCCTTCGCCACGATTGGTTTGGCATGGAACGCGACACCAAGGCCGGCGGCGCGAATCATATCCAGGTCGTTGGCGCCATCGCCGACCGCCAGTGTCGCATGCAACTTCACGCCGCGCTGGTCGGCCAATTCATTCAGCGCCGCCAGTTTGCTGTCCCGGTCCAGGATCGGTTCGGCGACCTGCCCGGTCAGCACCGCGCCATCGTCGAGCAAAATGTTCGACCGGTGCACGTCAAAGCCCAATTGCGCCGCGACTTTGCCGGTAAAGAAGGTGAAGCCGCCGGATACCAGCGCCGTCAGGGCGCCGTGCGCCCGCATCGTCGCCACCAGTTCGCGCGCCCCCGGTGTCAGTTGCACCTGCTCCCAGGTTTTCTCCAACGCGCCGATATCGAGCCCCTTCAGCATCGCGACCCGCTCGCGCAACGCCGCCTTGAAATCGAGCTCCCCGTTCATCGCACGCTTGGTGATGGCGGCGATTTTCGCGCCGATACCAGCGAAGACCGCGAGTTCATCCAGGGTCTCGCTCTGGATGATCGTGCTGTCCATATCGGCGATCAGCAGCGCCTTCCGCCGTCCCCGGGCCTTGGTCACGATCGCATCGATCGGTTGGTCACCGATTGCCTCACGCAGGGCGAACCGGTCGAGCGCCACGGACAGCGGAATGTCCGCCGCCTCCCCCGGCGAGAGAATCACAGGCGGCGAACCCCGAACCGCGTTGCGGATCTGGTTAAGCACTGCGGGAGTCAGACTCGTCGCCTCGCGTTGGGCGACCACGGTAAGGATAAAGGTCATTGCGGCCGGAACCTGACAGCCGACCTGTCCATACGCAAGCGAATGCTTTGTTGATCATGCAGAATCGTGAGGTCAATTACCTCATAATAACCTTGCTAAATTCCTCGCGGAGAATAATCTTGGCATTGGTGCCGGGATTTTGGCTCCGTTAACCGTTCGTTCGGGAATGTGCGATGAACAGCCTGCCATTGTCTTCGGGCGCGGCCTCCGATGCGGACGCAAGCCCGGACATCAAACAGAAGGTCACCAAAAGCCGCGTCCAGTTCGACCTGCCGCCGCGTTCGATGGAACGCCTGAACAACCTGAAGGTGAAAACCGAAGCGGCCTCCTACGCCGAAGTCGTCAAACAGGCGATACGCCTCTACGAGGCGATTATCGACGACACTGAAAATGGCAGGCAGTTGATGATCCGCGACGAAAATGGCGTGGTCTCGCCGTATCGCCTGTTCCTCTGACCGATGACGGACTTGTCTGATGATGGGGGAACCACGCTTCCCCGGGCGCTTCTCGTCGCCGGCCCAACCGCCAGCGGTAAATCCGCCTTGGCCATCGCCATCGCGGAGCGGCTGGATGGCACGATTATCAACACCGACTCGATGCAGGTGTACCAAGAACTCCGGGTCCTGACCGCTCGGCCGTCACCCGAAGAAGAAGCCTTGGTGCCGCACCGTCTGTATGGAATCCGGCCGGCCGCGGAGGCCGGCAGCGTTGCCTGGTGGCGCGATGAAGCCCTGGCGGCGATGAACGAAGCACAAGCGGCCGGGCGCCTGCCAATCCTGACCGGTGGGTCCGGACTGTATTTTGCCGCCCTGACCAACGGCCTGACCGAAATCCCCGATCCCGGATCCGATGCGCGTTCGGAGGCACGCCGGTTGCTGGCCGAACAAGGGCCGGCCGCACTGCATGCCAGCCTGGCCCATGTCGATCCGGCCACCGCCGCGCGGTTAAGACCTGAAGACGGTCAGCGTATCGCCCGGGCCTGGGAGGTTTGGCGTGGAACCGGCATCGGCCTTTCCGCATGGCAGAACCGCCGCGGCGCCCCTGCCCCATGGGCTTTCAGCGCCATCCGGCTCGATCCACCACGCGACTCGCTACGGGCGGCGATCGCCACCCGCTTCGACGCCATGTTGAGGCAAGGCGCGTTGGAGGAGGTCCGTGCGTTGTTGGCCATGAACCTTGATCCCGGGCTGCCGGCGATGCGCGCCCTCGGCGTCCAGGAAATCGGCGCCTACCTGCGGGGTACGATGTCGTTGGAGGAAGCGGGCCGGCGAACCACACTGATGACGGGGCAATACACCAAGCGCCAGGCGACATGGTTTCGCCACCGCCCGCTGACATCTGAGGCGCGAACTTTAACGATAAATGCGCGATTTTCCTCTATGGCGCAATTTTCGGAAAGCCAAAGCGACGAATTGTTCACGTTTATTGAAAACGAGGGTTGACCGTGGCATCCAGGCGTCCTATCCGTCCGCCCCTATTCAGAACATGGGAGCCGGACACATGTCGGCGGAATTGACTCAGTCGGGAGCAGAAATCCTTCTACGGGCTCTTAAGGACCAGGGCGTAGAGGTTATCTTCGGCTATCCTGGCGGCGCTGTACTGCCGATCTACGATGCGCTGTTCAAACAAAACGCCATTCGTCACGTCCTGGTGCGGCAGGAAGGCGGTGCGGTGCATGCGGCTGAGGGCTATGCCCGCTCCACCGGCAAAGTGGGCGTTGTGCTGGTGACGTCCGGTCCCGGCGCCACCAACGCAGTGACCGGTCTGGTCGATGCCCTGATGGACAGCATCCCCATCATTTGCCTGACCGGCCAGGTGCCGACGCATTTGATCGGCAACGACGCGTTCCAGGAAGCCGACACCACCGGCATCACGCGCCCCGCCACCAAGCACAACTACCTTGTCAAGCGCGGCGAGGATCTGGCGCGCATCGTCCATGAGGCGTTCTACGTCGCTCGCAGCGGCCGCCCCGGCCCGGTGGTGATCGACCTGCCCAAGGACATCGTCATCAATCCGGCACCGTATGCGGAGCCGACATTCTCACACCCCAGCTATCGTCCGCGCACCGAACCGGACCTTGGACAGATCGCCAAGGCTGTCGCGCTAATGAAGCAGGCGAAGCGGCCGATGATCTATGCCGGTGGCGGCGTCATCAACTCGGGGCCGGAAGCGTCGGAAACGCTGACCAAGCTGGCCCGTTTGACCGGCTTCCCGATCACCAACACGCTGATGGGTCTCGGCTGCTATCCGGCCAGCGATCCGCAGTTCCTTGGGATGCTGGGCATGCACGGCACCTACGAGGCCAATCTGGCGATGCACGGCTGCGACATGTTGCTGGCGGTGGGCGCGCGCTTCGACGACCGGGTGACCGGCCGATTGAACGCGTTCAGCCAGGATTCGCGAAAGATCCACATCGATATTGACGGGTCGTCGATCAATAAGAACGTGCCTGTCGAGGTGCCGATCATCGCCGATGCCGGCAAGGCGTTAAACGCGTTGCTCGCCGCCTGGGAAGCCAGTGATGCACCGGTGGACAAGCCGGCTTTGGCCTCCTGGTGGCGCCAGATCGACGAATGGAAAGCCAAGGACAGCCTGAAGTTCACCCAGACCATGACGCGCGGCAGCATCATCAAGCCGCAATACGCCATCCAGCGCCTGTTCGAGATCACCCGCGCGCGCAAGCAGGAAGTCTTCATCACCACCGAAGTCGGCCAGCATCAGATGTGGGCGGCACAGCACTTCCACTTTGAGAAGCCGAATCGCTGGATGACCTCAGGCGGCCTCGGCACGATGGGCTACGGGTTGCCCGCCGCCATGGGCGTGCAGATCGCCCATCCGGATGCTCTGGTGATCGACATCGCGGGTGAGGCCTCCATCCTGATGAACATTCAGGAAATGGGCACGCTGTCGCAATATCGCCTGCCGGTGAAGGTGTTCATCCTGAACAACCAGTACATGGGGATGGTGCGGCAGTGGCAGGAACTGCTGCATGGCAGCCGTTACTCGGAAACCTACTCGGCCGCGTTGCCCGATTTCGTCAAGTTGGCGGATGCGTTCCATGCCACCGGCATGCGGGCGCAGACGGTGGACGAACTGGACGACGTCATCAACGCGATGCTGGATTGCCCGACCGCCGTCATCGCCGACATCGCCGTGGATCAGGCAGAGAACTGCTTCCCGATGATCCCCAGCGGCGCCGCCCACAACCAGATGCTGCTCGGTCCCGAGCACGAGGCGTCCGGCGTCAGCGTAACCGACGCGGGTATGGCGCTGGTTTAGTCCGCTGCCTCGGACGGCGTTCCGGGGGAAAGCGGTCCCTAATTGGCGCGTGCCTATTGCCTATCCGGTCGCAGCGGGGCATGACCCCGCTCGCGATGGATATCCCTTTCCTTTCGCAGTTTGGTTCATGTGATGCTCAGTCCTACTGACACGACCCCGCGCAGCGCGACCATCTCGGTGCTGGTGGACAACGAGTCCGGCGTCCTCGCCCGCGTCATCGGCCTGTTTTCCGGCCGTGGCTATAACATCGACAGCCTGACGGTGGCGCCCGTGGATGCCGCCGGGCTGCACAGCCGCATCAACGTCGTGACCTCCGGCACAAGCATGGTGATCGAGCAGATCAAGGCTCAGCTCGACCGGTTGGTGCCCGTGCATCGCGTGGCGGACCTGACGATGGACGGCCCGCATGTCGCTCGCGAGTTGGCGTTGGTGAAGGTGATCGGCACCGGCGACAAGCGGGTGGAAGCGATGCGCATCGCCGATACATTCAGAGCGCATGTTGTGGATACGACGTTGGGCAGTTTTGTTTTCGAACTCACCGGGGCGACGGACAAAATCGACGCCTTTATCGAACTCATGCGCGACCTTGGCCTGGCCGAGGTTTCCCGCAGCGGTATCGCTGCGCTGGCGCGCGGTTCGCGCGTTATATAGATTCTCCGGCTATCCTGCCATTCGGCCCCTAGGCCGGGCTGAAGGAAAGGAGCGGGCGTGGCACTGATCGAGGGCTTCCGGGTTCAGAACTACCGCTCGCTTCGCGATGTCAGGCTTGGGCGGGTTTTGGACAATCCTAATGCTAACGCGTTGACCCCGTTGACAGCCGTCATCGGCAAGAACGGAAGCGGCAAGAGCACCTTATGCGATGCATTCGGTTTTTTGGCCGACTGCATGAACGCCGGTGTAGAACCTGCATGCGACCAGGAAAATCGCGGGGGATTTGATCAGCTCCGATCACGCGGTGCCACTGGGCCAGTGCGTTTCGAAGTATCCTACCGAGAGAGTCCAGACGTTCTGCCATTTCTTTATGATCTGGCGATCGACGTGGACGGCACAGGGCGGCCGTTCGTGTCATCCGAAACATTGCGGCAGCATCCAGACGGCCTAACCCAAGGAATTCCTTTTCCTTACATGCGCCAATCTGGCGGGAAAGGCATAGTCTGGAGTAACGAAATTCTGATGCGAGCCAACGGCGAAGAGGCAGCTCACCATGTTTCTTTTAGCCTCCCCGAATCGCGCTCGCTGGCGATCAGCATCGTCAGTCTGTTCGCAAAATCAGAAGATGAGGTGTCAAGGATCGTCAAATTTTGGGACTTCATGAAGGGCTGCTACCTTTCCCACTTCGATTCCAATTCTGCGCGGGTTTTCCCCATCGCTGGCCCACAGCGGCATTTGAACGCTCAGGGTGACAACATTGCCAATGTCGTCCAATACATGCAACGCGAGCATAAGGACCGGTTGGCAAACATTCTTCAACGGATCGCGGATCGCATCCCCGGCATCACCAGCATCGACACCAAGGTCACGGAGGACAAGCGCCTCCTCCTGCGCTTCAACGACCAAGGCTTCCAGGATCCGTTCTTCGCGCAACAAATGTCCGACGGCACGCTGAAAGTTTTCGCCTATCTCCTGCTGCTCGAAGACCCTGATCCCCCGCCCTTCATCTGCATCGAGGAACCCGAGAACGGCCTCTATCCCAAGCTGCTGGAGACCCTTGCGCAAGAATTCCGATCCCATGCCACTGGCGCAGAGAACGCGCCGCAGATCATTGTAACCACCCACCAGCCCTATTTCGTGGACGCCCTGTCGCCAGAGGAAGTCTGGATCCTGGACAAAGGCGCCGACGGCTTCTCCACCATCCGCCGCGCCTCTGACATCGCGCTCGTTCGCAACATGGTCGCCGAGGGCCTGCCGCTCGGCGGACTTTGGTACAGCGATTACCTCGATCCGAGATAGCGATGCATATCGAGATTCTCACCGAGGACAGCTCCGGCAAGGCGCTGTTGGAACACCTGCTGCCGAAGCTGATCGGTTCGCCCAACGAGCCCCATTCTTGGAGGATCATTGCGTTTCAGGGGATCGGGCACATTCCGAAAGGCATGCATGCCGGCGACCCCGCCAAACGAACATTGCTGAACAAGCTGCCCGCGATCCTGCGTAGCTACGCTCGGACGACAGGAATAGACGCCGTCGTTGTGGTGCTTGATGCCGACAGCCGAGATTGCGCCGCATTCCTGGCCGAACTCCGCGAACTGGCCACCACCAGTGGCGCTGCTGAACTGACTCTGTTTCGCCTCGCCATCGAGGAAATCGAGGCTTGGTATTTCGGCGACAGCAAGGCATTGCGCGCTGCCTATCCAAACGCCAGGCAGCGCCAACTCAATCAATACCAGCAGGACTCCATTTGCGGTACCTGGGAGCTGTTGGCGGATGTGATTCACCCCGGTGGTTCGGATGCCATCCGCCGCATCGGTTGGCCTCTACCCGGCCAGATTAAGCACGAATGGGCCAACCGAATCGGCCCGCTGATGAACCCGGATGCCAACCTCTCCCCCAGTTTCGGCAAGCTGAGCGACGCGCTTCGCCGCCTGATCGCGGGCGGGACCGGCAATCCCTCTCCCGCAATACAGCCGGGATGAATTCCCCGGCTGGATAAACCGAGCGGCTTCGGTCATAAGCCGCCAGACTGCTTTGTCACATGGTGAAGGACTACAAGATGCGCGTTTACTACGATACCGATGCCGACGTTGGCCTGATCAAGGGCAAGAACGTTGCCATCATCGGTTACGGCAGCCAGGGCCATGCCCATGCGCTGAACCTGAAGGACAGCGGCGTCAAGAATCTGGCGATCGGCCTGCGGGCTGGCTCCGCCGGCATCGCCAAGGCCGAAGGCGCCGGCCTGAAGGTTATGGACCCGGCCGAGTGCGCCAAGTGGGCCGACGTCGTCATGGTGCTGACGCCGGATGAGGGCCAGGGCGACCTGTACCGCGACAAGCTGGCGGCGAATATGAAGCCCGGCTCCGCGCTGGCGTTCGCGCACGGCCTGAACGTGCATTTCAACCTGCTCGACCCGCGTTCGGACATCGACGTGTTCATGATCGCGCCGAAGGGCCCCGGCCACACCGTCCGCAGCGAATACCAGCGTGGCGGCGGCGTTCCCTGCCTCGTGGCGGTCGCCCAGAACCCGTCCGGCAATGCCCTGGAAGTCGCGCTGTCCTATGCATCCGCCATCGGCGGCGGCCGCGCCGGCGTCATCGAGACGACGTTCAAGGAAGAATGCGAGACCGATCTGTTCGGTGAGCAGGTCGTCCTGTGCGGCGGTCTGGTCGAACTGATCAAGGCCGGTTACGAGACGTTGTGCGAAGCCGGCTACGCACCGGAAATGGCCTACTTCGAGTGCCTGCACGAAGTGAAGCTGATCGTCGATCTGATCTATGAAGGCGGCATCGCCAACATGAACTACTCGATCAGCAACACGGCCGAGTATGGCGAGTATGTCACGGGCCCGCGGATCATCACCTCCGAAACCAAGGACGAGATGAAGCGCGTCCTGGCCGACATTCAGACCGGCAAGTTCGCCCGCGACTGGATGCTGGAAAACAAGGTGAACCAGGCCAGCTTCAAGGCGACCCGCCGCCGTCTGTCCGAACACCCCATCGAGGAAGTCGGCGCCAAGCTGCGCGCGATGATGCCGTGGATCAGCAAGAACGCGCTGGTCGATAAGGCGAAGAACTAAGCTTTTCGAAACACCCCGGCCGGATCGTTCGGCCGGGGTTTTCTTTGTCTGCGAAACGCCACGATACCTTGACGGGTTTCTCGTCTATTCTGTCCGAACCTGAGCCGGTATGACCGGATCAATCCTGCTCCGAAGGGTTCGCGATGATCAAAGCTTTCACCTGCGATAACGGGCACTTGCAGCGACTGACCGACACGGGTTCTGTCGATGCCCTGCGGTCGGCCATCTGGATCGACTTACAGGACGCCACGCCGGACGAGATCGAACGGGTGCAGATCGCCACCGCCCTCAAGGTACCTACGGAACCGGAGGTCAGCGAAATCGAAACCTCCAGCCGTCTCGCCAGTCGCGACGGCGCGCTGTATCTCAGCATGCCTCTGATACGGCTCGCAGATGACGGACCGCGAACGACGTCCGCCGGTTTCGTTGTGTCACCAGAGCGACTCATCAGCGTCCGCTTTGCCCCCAGTCGCATTTTCGATGCCTATGCAGAGCATCTGCCGCGTGGGTCAGCGTCGCACGAAGTCGGCGCCCATATCTTTGTCGGACTCTTAGAGGCCATCATCGATCGGCAGGCTGACGCGCTGGAACAGGTGCGGGCCGATCTGGACACCATTTCGCACGGGATCTTCGCAATGGGCGTCAATCAGGAGGGCGGCCGCAAGACTGAAGACGCTACCCTGCGTCGTACTCTTGGACAGCTCGGTCACATCGGTGACCTGATCTCTCATGTTCGCGACACCCAGGTTGGGGCAGCCAGGATCGTGCCTTACGTAGAGGCGATGGCGGCGGAGTGGTTGCCCAAGGAGCTGATGCCCCGGCTGGTGACCCTGCGCCTGGACATCGCGTCGGTGAGCGACTTCGATACGCACCTGAATGACAAACTTCAGTTCTTGTTGGATGCTACTCTCGGTTTTATCAATATCGCTCAGAATAACGTCATGAAGGTCATGGCGATCGCCTCGGTGGTCGGGATACCCCCCGTCCTGATCGCCGGTATCTATGGCATGAACTTCAAAAATATTCCCGAGTACGACTGGGCCTACGGTTATGTTTGGGGATGGGGACTGATTATTCTGACGACCTTGATCCCGCTTGGGGTCTTCCGATGGCGGAAGTGGATTTGACGGAATTGGGCCACCTAAATCTGACCATCCCGCTTCATCCTCACCCCACCTGATAAAACCCCGGCTCCTCCGGCGGTTCCGCCAAATCTTCGTCGATCGACGATACCTCGGCCATGCGCGGCCCGCGGCGGCACAGGCGGGACATTTCCTCGACCGATGCGACGTCCCCGGCAATCAGGGCTTCCACGGCCCCGTCCGCCCGATTACGCACCCAGCCTGACAACCCCAGTTCGGTCGCCTTGTGCACCATCCAGGCTCTGTAGCCGACACCGTGCACACGACCCGCGATAACCAATTTTTTTGCGTTCACCGATCCCCCCGCGTTAGCTCAATGTAACGTGCGGCGAGGACAATGTCCGCCAACATGCTCGTGCGCCGGTCGATGGCCTCGTAGTCATCGCCCCATTGTTCGGCCTGGAACAGCTCGTCCAACGCCCCCAACCGGAAAGCCGTATCCGCATCGATCTCCCCGGCCGCCAGCGCCAGTCCCAGCACCAGACTACCCAACGCCGGCACCGCCACCCCCAACCCGGCCAGCGCGTCCACATCCAGCGCCGCCACCGCCCGGCGCAAGGCCGAGATACTGTCATGGTGCTGCTTGATATATCCGACGCCGGAGGTGACCCGCAGCGGCGCATCGTGCGTCAACGCCACCCAATCCAGCCAGGGCTGCCAATGAAGATGCTGATGGTGCACCAGTTTTTGCGGCGCCTCGGCCCGATAGCACAGCAGATCGGTCTCACCGTACCGGGCGATGCCGTCGATGGTCGTCGCCGGATCGGGGCGAATACGTTCCAATGCCGTGCCGGCGAGGCGCGTCAGCGGGGTGTCCTTGAACGACATGTCGCCGCCCTTCTCGCCGCCGGCCGCCTGCCATTCCTCGGCGATAGCCTGCGCCAGACGCACCGGCCCCACGACCAGATGCGCCTTGCTCGGCAGCCGCATCGGCTTGCCGTCCAGCAGAATTGTATGCCCGTTTTCGTTCGCCCCGACCGAGGCGGTATCCCAGAAACGCTTCACCAATCGCCCCTTACCGAAACAAATTCTTCAAGAATGCACCGGGATTTTGCGCCCCCGGTTTCGCCGGAGCGGTAGCAGCCGGAGCCGTTTCCGGCACGGCCTGCCCGCGTGCCGCCGCCAGAGCCGGCGCACACACATCCGTGGTCCCGCCACCCAGCAGTTTATCCGCCCCCAGCAGGCCGCCGACAATACCCAATGGCGTCGCATTGCCGATGACCGCGCCGGCGACCGACCCGGCATTGGACTCCGCCGCTCCCAATTCGTTGACCTTCACCGCCGGATTGCGAATCGGACCGGTGACGTTCATCGGGATCGCCACATTGGTGCCCCCGATCCTGGCCAACGGACGCAGTTGCATGGCCAGGGTTTCCTCACCCAGGTTCACCGTTCCGCTGCCCGTCATCGTCAGCAGCGAGGAACTCAGCGTCAGCGCCTTGAACGTGCCGATGCCATGTTGGGCATCCATCCGCATGCCGAAACATTTCAGCTCGCTGGAGCTACCCTTACCCACCAAATTCAACGAATTCAGCGTGTCCGTCACCTTGCCGAGCAGTCGGGTGTCGATGGTGCCGGCGGGCACCGCCAGGCCGAGGGTCCCGTCGAGCGAGGCTGCAATCGCATGCGGGCTGGCGCCGGTGCCGTGCAGGTCGGCGGAAACCTCCAGGTTGCCGGTAGCGTAGGCGGGCTCGTGCGCGGCCGCAAGGAGGGTTTTCAACGCGAGGCCGGGGGCGTGCAGGGTCAGGTGGACCGCTGGCTCCGCCTGCGCCGCATTGACAGACAAGGTGCCGGTCAGATGCCCTTCCGGCAGGTCACCGGTGAACGGATCGACGTCCAGCTTGCCATCCTTCAGGATGGCGTGTGTATCGATCGCCTTATAGTCGGCACCTCCGGCGTGCAGGCTGGCAATCGCCAGCGTCACGTCGGCATCGGCCGAACGCAACCCATCGAACGAAATCGGCTGGTCGGAGAACAGGCGGTTATCGTGCTTCGGAGGCGCCACTTTCGCGTCCGCGGGCTGGGTTGGATTCTGAGTCGGCAGGGCGCCGGCTTGCGTCTGGTCGATCCCAGATTGCAGCAGGTCGAGGTTGAAGTGATCGGACTTCAGCGCCGCGGTCAGCGCATTGCGCGCACCAAGGCTGATCGTGGCATCACCGGACAGATCACCGACGGCACTGGTCACGCTCAGACCATGCAAAGCAGCGCCATTGCGAAAACCTCCGGCGGCGTCGGTCAACGTGGCCTGGAAGCCCAGCGGTTTGACCGCCGGCAAAGGACGCCTGGCCAGGGACGACAACAGCGACAAATCGGGAATTTGGCCGTTTAGAGCGATGCTGGCCCCGGTCATCGCCCGCGCATCCGCGACAGTGCCCTTGGCGGACACCGTGGCTCCGGCCGCCTGAACGGTGGCGTCGATCGAAAGCGGCTGCCCGGTTACGTCGGCGAGTTTGGCTGAGAATCCGGCATCGTGCAGCGGCGGCGGAAGATACTGCTGAAGCAGCGGCGGCAGGGAAGAGGCATCCGGCACACTGCCATTGATCGCCAGAATATAGCCCTCACCCTGAAGCGGCCGGGTCATCGATCCGTCCACCGTCAGCTTCGCACCCGCGACGGTCAGCAACAGTTTCAGCGGCCACGCGGATGTCGCCGCCTGGTCCTGCAGCCGAGTCAGGCTTCCGGTATCGGCGGCCAGTTTGAACGCGGTGCCGTTGTAACTGGCATCGGCCTCGATATGCAGCGGTGCGTCCGGAGACGCCGCGGTCGCATCCAGCCCGGGGAGACCGAGCGTGGTGACGGTGTTGGTCTTGCCGTCGCGATAAGCCAGCGTACCGTCCTGGATGCGGATGGACTCAATAGCGACGCTGGTGGGTACCTTGCCGGACTTCGCCGTCGTTTGCGGGGTCGCGACGGGGGACACCGGAGCGGTCGCCGCGGGCGTCATTTGCCAGTTGGAGCGACCGTTCGCGTCGGTCTCCAACAGGATGTCCGGGCGGATCAGCATCACGCGGTCGAGTTCAATCTTGCCAGACAACAGCGGCAGCAGCGCCAGTTGCAGTTCTATGCCCTGTAGCGACATCATCTGGGGACGCGAAAACCCGGCCGGGTTGGAGAACGTGACATCCAGGACCTGGAGTGTCGGCCATAGCGACGGCTTCAGAGTGATCGTGCCGTTCAACGCAAGATCGCGGCCGGTGGCCCGCTTCGCCGCCTCGACGATATCAGGCTTGTAGGCGTTGGGGTCCACGGTGGCGACCAAAACAGCCCCCGCCCCCACCACGATCACGACGACCGCCGCGACGGCGATCAGGGCAATGCGGAGCGGACGGCGGGTTGGCGTCATTCTGGTCTCACTCTTATTTTCGTCGGATCGGAGCCTTGGCCGCCGGGGCATGGAAGCCCAGGGTTTTGAACGTCGCCTTCATATGGGGTGGCAGATCGGCTTCAACAGTGAGCGAACCACCCGCCGGATGCGGCAGATCGAGCCGTCTGGCGTGAAGGTGAAGATCGCTCGACAGGCCCTCGATCAAGGCTGAGAACGCGAGGTTCTGGTCGGGTTCCTCGTATTTCTCGTCGCCCAGGATGGGGGCTTTGATGGCGACGCAGTGGACCCGCAATTGATGCGTCCGGCCGGTCTGCGGCTTCAGTTCCAGCCACGCCAGCTTCTGCGACGCATTGTCCAGCGTCAGATAATCCGTAATCGCTCGGGCGCCATCCGGATCATCCCGCTCTGCCGGCGCGGTGCGCTCGCCGCGCGAGCCGCCGGGGATACGCTTCAGCGGCAGGTCGATGCGGCCCTCGACCGGCAGCGGGCGGCCGGCGACGACGGCCCAATAGGTTTTGGAAATATCGCGGCCACGGAACAGCGCCGCCAGCTTGCCGGCAGTGCCGGGCGTGCGGGCGAGCAACAGCAGACCGGTGGTGTCGCGATCCAGGCGATGCACCAGGCGCGGCCGGTGTTCCGACCCGAAGCGCAGCACGTCGAGCATCGCGTCCAGATGCCGGACGATGCCGGGGCCGCCCTGAACCGGCAGGCCATACGGCTTGTTCAGCACGATGATCTGGTCGTCCTGGTAGATCACCGCCTGTTGCAGATCTTTCGCATCATGCGGATCGACCCGATGGATGGGCTTCGGTTCGGCGGGGGCGTCCATCTCTGGAATGCGCACGGTCTGGCCGGGCGACAGGCGGGTGTTGGTGTCGGCCTTGGCGCCATCGACGCGGATCTGGCCGTTGCGGCACCATTTCTGGATCAGGCTTTGTTGCAGGCCCTCGTAATGGCGGCGGGCCCAGCGGTCGAGCCGGATGTCGGCTTCGTCCTCGGTTATGGTGTGCGTTTTGACGGTCATACGCGGGGTTTGGGGCCGGGAGGGGCTGCGGGTCAAGCAGCCGTTAACGCCGCCGTCATGACGGGCGAAGGGGCGCCATCCACGTCTTTCGGCGTCGTGGGTCACAATAGGCGTGAACGGCGGACCTTCGCCAACCGGTCGAGCCGCCAACGCCGGTAGCCTTGTCTTGCTCAAGGACGTGGAAGCTGGGCTTTCGCGCACACCAGTTTGGCACGATCTTCTGGCGTGGGCTCCGAGATTGCGCGCTCAGCTTCGTCTCAAAAGCCACACCGTGAGAATTTGTCTCATTTATGAGATTTATCGTTGATCCTTTGGTCCAGACAAGCCGCTGGCGCCGATGCACCCGGCGGCGAAATCGGCATCCATCGTGTTAACCGACAGCAGTGCCGCAGGCTTGGCGATGGCGGCATGGTTTCCGCTGCACAGGTCCTGTTGCGTGTCGTCAGGCAGCATTGTCGATAGGCCGGTGAAACTACCGACGCTCTGGTGATGCAGGCGCGTGGCAAGATGGATGGCCGGATGCGGCACCGTGAAGGTTTCAATTCCCAGAATTTTATAGGCGCATGTAGGAAAAATGTCAAGGCATGTCGGGTGAGGGTCAGCCGTTCTCATCTTGTAAAAGCGGTGATGGAACCCAGGCCATCATAGAGCGCGACGAAGGCACGGACACATCGACGCCCCACAGCCCGATGCGGCGTAACCGTTCATTCCAAGGCAGGATGATCGAATTACAGGTTCGGCCACGGCAACGCGTGCAGCGACCAAAGCAACTATTTTTTGAACACAGATGAACACGGATGAACGCGGATTGGCATCCCCAGGCGCCCGCCTGGATATGTTCCCCATCGGCGTCGCGGCCGATCCGCGTTCATCCCTGCTTATCCGCGTTCATCTGCCTTGGAAAAATCTTCCTTCAGACGCGTCACAGCCTGCCGGCCCGGCCGAAATACCAAATGCGATTGCCCTGCATTCCAAGCAGACATTCGAGGCACTTCGCGGTAAACGTGAAACCCAGAGCCTCAAGAGGCTGCAATGCCAATCCGAAAGAATGCGAGCACTGGCGTTAATCGTCCGTCGCACGGGCACGATGAACCGGGTTCCCCCATGTTCAAGGAACTGGAGGTCGTGCGCCTTTCCCATGATTTCGTTTCACCGGTTGGGATGATTCCGAAGGGGACCGAGGCAACAATTCTACAGGTGTTCGACGGCGGCGCCGCGTACCAGGTTGAGTTCGAAGGCCCCTATGAGGTCCCGGAAACAGTACCCGCGGGCTCCGTGGAAGCCAAAACTTGCCCAGACTGCCTAACCACGGTCAGGGTTGAGGCTGCGCGCGCGGTGTTCGACGACGCCGAATGACGACGTTGGCGTGAGGCCCCGATGCGGCCGATTATTGCGCCGAAATCCGGCACCTGTCGAACAAAACCCGAGGACAATCAGGGCTTTGGACTGGATGGTGACATAAAGCCCCGTTGACAGCTTTGTAGTCGTTTAATCCCTTTTCGTTGGAGTGTTCAAATTTGATTGGCCAGGCCATTCCATAACTAATGACAGTTCAATACGATTAGCTTACAGATTGCAATCTGATGAGGTTGCCCGGAACAAAAGCACATCGCGATTGGCCCATCATCAGCTGAGCTGAGGAGCCTTTACTTTTGTCAGATTCATTCTTGGCTCCCAGAAAGTGCTTCCTTGCGCCCATCCCAGAATTGGATGAAGCGGCTGAACTGCTTGATCGAGCTGCCGATTGTTTACTTGCAGCGAACGTCGAGCGCGCGCGAGAACTCATCAAGCAGGCCGATATGCCAGCAGTCCGAGCTTACGCGTTGAGCGTGATGGGCCGGGTAAGCACCGACATTCACCGCCACCGGGTTGTAGATGGCATCCCTCCCCTGGTCGCCCGATCCGATAGGGCAAGGGTCCGCCGGCTGGGTCCTTTTGAGGAAATGACAGTCTTTGCCCGTGACGGTTATCGTTGCCGATATTGCTCATCGCGGGTCCTGGTTTCGAAAGCGCGGAATGTCATGATGTCCGCCGTCCCGGACGTGCTCCATTGGGGCAATGCGGACAAGGACAAGCATGCAGCGTTCTATGCACTCACCGCGGTTGCGGACCACTTTGTTCCTCACGCGCGTGGGGGTACCAGTGCCCCCGAAAACCTCATTACTACCTACCAGTCCTGCAATTATGGCAAAGACGATTCGCTTATCGAGCAGCTCGGCCTGATTGATCCCTGGACCCGTCCTCCGATCTGCGACAACTGGGATGGGCTCAGCCGCTTGCTTCAGAACACACTCGGAAAACGAACAATGGACCGCTACCTGGCCGTCGGAACGGCGCCCGAAAGCAACCCTCGCCGAGGACAAATCGAGAAAGCCGATCCGATGGAGAAGTTGTCGCAAGAAGATTGGTTCGCCCAGCTTGACGGTTCGCAGCCGCAATCGTCGAAATATTTAATAACATTCCTCGCGGACTGCGTGGATTTCGATGTGACCTGGGTCCTCGAAAAGGAACTGATCATTCGCATGAGGGTCGGCAGCGCGCGATTGGCCATCCTGGGAATCCATCAAAACGGCGATATCGAAGTGCCATGGGATATTACCGGGTACAAGGAGCAATACAGACATTTTGCCTTCGCCCTGGAAAGCGCGATCCCGGGCGCTCGGGCCTACGAAACGAAAAAATGGTGGAGGGTCAAAAAGGACGGCCGAAACCTAACTCTATCAGAATTGCTTGCTGTAGCCCCGGCCATGAAAGCGGCGATCGTGAACCTTCATGCCGCTCTCAAACAGTGAGCTCTCCGCTGACAGGGGGTTATCCGCCGTAAAATATACTTTGCTTTGTAGCCGACAACGGGGGTGCAACACCTCACCCCCCGTTCCGCTTTCTCGCCCCGTTCTTCCGCAGCAAGAACTCACGTCCGATCTTCACCATCGGCACGCCGTCATACTCGACAATGTCCGCCGTCGCGTACGTCTCATGCCACGAGTCCGGGATAAAACTCCCCGTCCCCACCACATCGATCGGCGCCTTCGCATCCGCCATCACCCGGCACTTTTCGACGCCAAACCCCGACGACGCAACAATCCGCACCTTCGGATATCCGGCCTGATCCAAAGCCTCCCGCATCCGCCAGATCGCCGCCGCCGAGACACCAGTCCCCACCAGCGTCCGCAGCTCCGCATCGCTGCGATACCGCCGGATCGCCCCGGGAGCATACCGTTCCAGCACCGCATAACTGGACGCCGGATCAAGCCCCTCCAGGAACCGCCCGCCATGCGTATCCAGCCGAAACGACAATTCACCCGCCGCCGCGACATCGGGAAACCGGTCGCACACCGCCAAACCGTCGGTGATCTCACGCCCGAAGTAATCCACCAGCACGGTCATCGCCTCATCCGGAAACGTCTCCCGGAACATTTCGGCGGCGCGCACCGTCGAGCCGGCATAGCCGATCAACGAATGCGGCATCGTCCCGAAGCCTCTCGCCGCCCCGAACCAGTGCGCCGTCCCGTCATTGGCGCCACCAATAAACCCTTTGGCGCCTTCCTTCTGCGCCGCCGCGCTGCCAACCGAGGCAGCGTACGACATCATGTCCTGCATTTCCGCCCCGGCGCAGTGCCGCGCCTCCATCGCCAGGAACGCAACCGAGGGCAGCGACAATGCCATTTGATAGGCATTGTGCGCCGCGACACACACCGGCCCGATTTTCTGCAGCAGCAGCGTTTCCAGGTCGGACAAATGCACCATGCTGCCGGTCAGATACACGATCGGCTCACCGGCCCCGACCCAGTCGCCCTCCTGATAAATCAGATCGACATCGATGTCCGTGGCCCGCAGGGCGGCCGCCGTCTGCAACCACTCCAGCATCAACCGCGGCGCACAGATCACCGGGCGCCGCAAGAACAGCGCGTAGGTGACCCGCTTGTCGCCAAACCTGGCAACGACCTGTTTGGTGCGGTTGAAATAGCTGTCAGTTCTGGCGGAGATATCGGCCGCCAACGGGTCCACGGTCATGATCTTACTGCGCCGCCAGAGCCGTAACGACCGGCACGCGCCGCGTCTTCAACTCCTCCGCCACCAGGAACGCCAACTCCAACGACTGTTCGGCATTCAAACGCGGATCGCAGAAGGTTTCGTAACGGTCGCCCAGATCGGCTTCCGACAAACGCCGCGCCCCACCGATGCACTCCGTCACGTCCTGGCCGGTCATTTCAACATGCACGCCACCGGCCCAGGTGCCTTCGGCCTCATGAATATCGAAGAACCCACGCACTTCCTGAAGAATAGAATCGAAATTGCGGGTCTTCACCTTCGATGACGTGCTGATCGTATTGCCGTGCATCGGATCGGACAGCCACACCACCTTGTGCCCGGACCGCTGCACCGCCCGCACCAGCGGCGGCAGTTTCGTTCCAACCTTATCCGCGCCCATCCGGCTGATCAGCGTGATCCGACCGGCTTCGTTCCGAGGATTCAGAATATCCAGCAACTTCAGCAAATCGTCCGGGTCCTGGGTCGGCCCGACCTTCATGCCCAGCGGATTTTCCAACCCACGCAGGAATTCCACATGCGCGCCGTCCGCCTGACGCGTCCGGTCGCCAATCCACAGGAAGTGCGCCGAACAGCCGTACCAGTCGCCGGTCGTGGAATCGACCCGAGCCAGCGCCTGTTCGTAGGGCAGCAGCAATGCCTCGTGGCTGATGTAGAAATCGGTTTCCCGCATGTCGCGCTGCGTCGTGCTGGTCATGCCGCACGCCGCCATGAACCGCAGCGTCTCATCGATCCGCCCCGCCAAATCCTGATACTTGTCAGCCAGCGGCGAGCGCTTGGCAAAGTCCAGATTCCAGCGATGCACTTCATGCAGATCGGCGTAACCGCCCGACGAAAACGCCCGCAGCAGATTCAGCGTGCTGGCGGACTGGAAATAGCCGAATTCCATCCGCGCCGGATCGGGAATGCGCGATTCCGGAGAAAACTCCGGCCCATTGATAATGTCCCCGCGATAGCTCGGCAGCGTCACGTCGCCCACCGTTTCAGTATCGGAAGACCGCGGCTTGGCGAACTGCCCGGCCATGCGCCCCATCTTCACCACGGGCAAAGACGCCCCAAACGTCAGGACCACCGACATCTGCAACAACACCCGGAACGTGTCACGAATGATGTTGGCGGTGAAATCCGAGAAACTTTCGGCGCAGTCGCCGCCCTGTAGCACGAAGGCCTTGCCCTCGGACGCCAGCGCCAGTTGCGCTTTCAGCCGGCGGGCCTCACCCGCGAAAACCAGCGGCGGATACTTGCCCAACCGAGCCTCCATATCCTGGAGTTTGGTCAGGTCCGGATAGCTCGGCACCTGACGGATCGGGCAGTCGCGCCAGGAATTCGGGTTCCAGGCAGGTGTGGCAGGGTTCATGGACGGCATAACGATCTCCTCAATCTGCTTTATGTCGCGAAATGGCCGAATTGGCTACAGCCGCCAGATGACCAGCGTCGGCCGGACGCGGTTCAGCAGCAGGCTTCAGCGCCGGAAGGCGTGGAGCCGGATCGGTGATCACATCGAAATCAAAACGCGCGGACATGGGACACTCCTTGGTTGGTGAACCAGAAGCCGTTCCATCTCAGACGATTTTCGCAGTGGGGGTAGAAAACGAAAGCCGCCTGAGTGGGGCGGCTTGTGGGTCTTGCTACTTAAGCACGATCCTGGGCCGCCGGGAAATACCGACGGTACCAAAATCGCGAGGCGGGACGAACTATTGCCATAGCCATCGTATAACCCGCCGTCCGAACCCAATGCAAGAGGCCCGCGTCGCTTGAGCCCCGGGCCCGTACCAGCTACACAGGTCACGGAAACAGAAGCCGCCCGAATGGGCAGCCGGTTCAGGGGGCAGCGGAAACGTGGATCTAGAGGTTCTCATTGAGAACGTGTTGAACGCGCTTGCCGCGGGAATCACGATCGGCTGTATCTACGGTTTGATGTGCATCGGCCTCGGGCTGATCTTCGGCATCATGAAAATCGTCAACTTCGCCCAGGGCGAGCTTCTGATGCTCGGCATGTTCTCCAGCCTGTATCTGGTGACCGGCGGCGGCATCCTGGCGTTCATGGGCCCCTATATCGGCCCCTTCGTCGGCGCCCTGCTGGCTGGTCCGATCGTCTTCGCGGGTGGGTGCCTGCTGCATAAATTCCTGATTGCCCGAGTCTCCGGCCTGCGCACCGCCGGATCGCTGGATGAGGGCCATTTCGGCCAGTTGATCGTCACGCTGGGCATCTCGCTGATCCTGCAGAACGGCGGCCTGATCCTGTTCGGCTCCAGCCCGATGACCGTGCGCACGCCGCTGGCCTCCAGCGCGATCGAGGTTGGCCCGATCTACGGCGATGCCACGGTGTTTCTGAACAAAGCCCGCATGATCTCGTGCGCCATCGCCATCATCGTCGCGGTCAGCCTGTATCTGGTGCTGGAATACACACGGATGGGCAAGGCGCTGCGGGCCGCGGCCGATAACCCGACCGCCGCGACCTACATGGGCATCGACACCGACAAGGTCTATCGGCTGGCGTTCGGTCTGGGCTGCGGTATCACCGCCATCGCCGGCGGGTTGATGGCGACGTATCTGTCGTTTGGCCCGTTCGTCGGCCTCGACTACGTCATCATCATGTATTCCGGTGTCGTGCTGGGCGGCATGGGCAGCATCCTGGGCGCGTTCTGGGGAGGCCTGACCGTCGGCTTCGTGCAACAATGTTCGGCCCTGATCCTGCCGCCGCAATTGCAGAACGCGGCGATCTTCGTCGTCTTCCTGCTGATCGTCCTGCTGCGTCCCCAAGGCCTGTTCGGCCGTTCGGCGGAGCGCGCCTGATGCGCTACGGTTCCGCTCCCAGACTGAAGAAAGACCTGATCACCCTGGGGATCGTATCGGTCGCTTACCTGACGGCATCGGCGTTCGTCAGCAACAGCTACTACCAGTTGATCATGACGCTGGTGCCGATCTGGGCCTTGTTCGGCGTGTCCTGGAACATCCTGTCCGGCTACGGAGGACAGTTGTCATTCGGCCATGCCTCGTTCTTCGGCATCGGTGCCTACGTCGTGACGTTGGCGCTGGTGTACTGGAACCTGACACCCTGGTTCGGCATCCCGCTCGGTATGATCGTCGCCGCGGGGGCCGCGATTCTGATCGGCCTGCCGACGTTCCGTCTGAAGGGCCATTACTTCGCGCTGTCCATGCTCGCCTATCCGCTGGCGATCTTGTATTTCCTGCAATACCTGGGCTTCCAGGAGATGTCGCTGCCGATGCACCGGGAAAACCCGGCCGCGTTCCTGGAATTCACCAATCCTCACTATTACACGCTGGTCGGCGTGGTGCTGCTGATCATGGGCGTTTTCGTCTCCATGCTGGTGGAGAATTCCCGCTTCGGCTTGGCCCTCTTGTCGATTCGCCAGAACGAACTGGCGGCCGAGGCAGCGGGCATCGACACCAAACTGTGGAAAATGCGGGCGCTGGTCGTTTCAGGCATGCTGGCCGCGGCGGCGGGCGGTTTCTACGCCTGTGTGTTGCTGGTCGTAACACCCGATTCTGTGTTCGGCATGCTGGTCTCGGCGCAGGCCGTCGTTGTAACTTTGTTCGGCGGTGTCGCGTCGATCTGGGGGCCGGTGATCGGCGCCGCGATCCTGGTACCGCTGGCTGAATCGCTGAACGCCGAGCTGGGCAACATTTTGCCCGGCATTCAGGGCGTCGTGTACGGCGTGGCGATCATTGCCATCATGCTGGCCTCCCCCGACGGCCTGTTCTGGACCATTCGGGACAAGTACTTCATCCCGAAACCCCCTGCCCCGCTGCCCCGGTCGCTCGCCGCCAACGCTCCGGCCATCGCGCAGCCAGCCGCCGCCGGTTCGCTGTTGATGAAAGTCGAGGGGCTCTCGAAAACCTTCGGCGGCCTGCGCGCCGTCAGCGGTGTCACCTTCGACGTCCGGGCCGGAGAGATCCTCGGCATCATCGGTCCCAACGGCGCCGGCAAGACCACGTTGTTCAACCTGCTGAACGGCGTCCTCGCGGCCAACGAGGGCACCGCGGTTCTGGGTGGTCAATCCATGCTCGGCAAGAAGGTTCACGCCGTCGCCCGCATGGGCGTCGGCCGCACCTTTCAGGTCGTGCGCAGTTTCCCGCGGCTTCCGCTGCTGGATAACGTCATCGTCGGGGCCTATGGCGCCGGCTTCACGGACAGCGACGCGATCGCCTCCGCCGCGCACGCGCTGGAACGGGTCGGGTTATCGGATCAGGCCGGCACACCCGCCGGCCAATTGACCAATAAGCAACTCCGGCTGATGGAACTGGCCCGCGCTTTGGCCGGCGCCCCGCGCGTCTTGCTGCTGGATGAAACACTGGCAGGACTCGGTCGCGACGAATGCGACGACGTGCTGGACGTGCTGCAACGCCTCCGCACCGAGGGCACCACGGTGGTGATCATCGAGCACACCATGCACGCCATGATGCGCATCGCCGACCGCTTCGTGGTGTTGGATCACGGCCGGGTCCTGGCCAGCGGCCTGCCGCGGGACGTGGTGGAAAACCGGTCGGTGATCGAGGCGTATCTCGGCAAGAAATGGGCGGCGAAACAAGATGCTTGAGGTCACCAACCTATCGGTTTCGTACGGCGGCCTGCGCGCCCTGACGGATGTGACGCTGTCGGTCAAGGAAGGCCAGTTCGTCACGGTCGTCGGGCCAAACGGCGCCGGCAAAACGACCCTGTTCAAAACGATTTCGGGCATCGTTCCCGCCGCCGCCGGCCAGATCACCTTCATGGGTGAAAACCTGTTCGGCCTGCATCCGGCCAGACGGGCGCATCTCGGCATCGCCCATGTCCCCGAGGGCCGCCAGGTGTTCAAAACGCTGACGGTGCTGGAAAACCTGGAGATGGGGGCCTACCCGCAGGCCGGACAACGGGCATGGCATCACACGCTTGACCGCATCCACACGCTGTTCCCGATCCTCGCCGAACGCGCCACGCAATTGGCCGGCACATTGTCGGGTGGCGAACAGCAGATGGTCGCGATCGGTCGCGGCCTCGCCTGCGCGCCCCGGCTGTTGATGTTGGACGAACCGTCGATGGGCCTCGCCCCCGCTGTCGCCGACACTATTTTCGAGCGCGTATCGCAGATCCATAAGGAAGACGGCGTCACCATCCTGTTGGTGGAGCAACGTGTTGCCGAAGCGCTGGAACTGTCCGATCATGGCTACGTGCTGGAAACCGGCCGGATGGTGCTGGACGGGCCTTACGAAACCCTGTTGCAGGATGACAGGGTCAGGAAGTCGTATCTGGGGCTAAGCTAAATCACTAATAAATCTGGGAAAAACGCTACCATGACAGACCTGTCTCGCCGTTCCACCGTCGGCCTCGGCCTCGCCGCCGGGGCAGCCGCGCTCTCCACCCGCCGCGCCAGGGCGCAAACGCCATCCGAAGTCAAAATCGCGATGCTGGTGCCGCTGTCCGGTCCGTGGGCACGCCAGGGCATCCTGGAACAGATGGGCGCCCGCCTCGCGATCGAGGACATCAACGCGGCCGGCGGCATCAAGTCGATGGGCGGCGCCAGGATGAAGCTGATCGAATACGACACCCAGGACAGTTCCGAAAAAGCCAAGGACGCCGCCCAGCGCATGGTTGCGCAAGAACCCGATCTTGTCGGTGGTTTCGGCTGCTGGTTGTCCAGCTTCACACTCGCCGCGACCGAGGTGACCGAACGCGTCTCCTTGCCCTGGCTGACGCTGTCCTACTCCGACGCGATCACCGGCCGCGGCTTCAAGCATGTGTTCCAGTCATCGCCCACCGCCGACAAGCAGGCGGACGAACTGCTGCCAATGATCGTCGAACTCGCGGGCCGGGCGAGGTCCGGATGGAAGCCGACGAAGTTTGCCTATATCGGAGACAACACCGCGTCGTCGGTCAGCTTCATGAAGTCAATCCGCGGTCCCGCTGCCGCGGCGCTGGGTCTGACGTTGGTCGCGGATGAGGTCTATACGCCGCCACTGTCCGACGCCACGACGATGATCCAGCACATCCGTTCAGCGAAACCGGATTTTCTCGGGTTCCAATCGACCAATGTGCCGGATGACAAACTGCTGGTCGATAAGTTCGCCGAATTCAATCTGAAGAGCGACAAGCTGCCGAAGATCGGGGGCGGCGGCCATTGGGCGGTGCCGGAGTTGTTGAACGTCGCTGGCGCGGAAAATCTGGAAGGCATTCTGGTTGCTCTGGCGAACTGGCCTGGCAAGCATCAGGCCGATCTCGCAAAGCGCTTCATGGCCAAAACCGGAGAGCCCTGGTTCGGTCACGATTCCATTTTTGCGTATGTCCACGTCATGATTCTGAAGGAAGCGCTGGAAAGAACCGGCGTCGCCGACCGGGTCAAGGTCAGCGAGGCGATCCACGCCCTTGATATGACCGACGGCCCGGCACTGTTCTTCCCGGACGGCACCTTGAAGTATGACGCAGTGGGTCGCCGCGTCGGTGCCAAACTGTGCGTCGTGCAGTGGCGCCAGGGTAAGCCGGTACCGGTGTATCCGCCCTCCATTGCCACCGAAGACGTTATTTGGCCGAAGATCTGAACGTGCCGGCGGTCGCTGCCATCTTGAACAGGCTGCGACTGCCGTTGATCGCGGCGCCGATGTTCCTTGTGTCAGGCGTCGATCTGGTGGTCGCCGCCTGCCGCAACGGGGTGATCGGGGCGTTTCCCACCGCCAATTGCCGGTCGGTCGAGGAACTTGATGCCTGGCTGACGGCAATCCGAGCGGCTGAGGCACCGGCGCCGTGGTGCGCGAATTTAATCGTGCATCGGTCCAATCCCCGCATGCGGGACGATTTGTCCGTGCTGCTGCGGCATAAGCCGGAACTGGTCATTACCAGTGTCGGTTCACCGGCCGGGGTGGTGGCACCGCTGCACGACGCAGGGGCGCTGGTGTTTTCCGATGTCGCCTCCATCCGGCATGCCGAACGGGCGATCGAGGCCGGTGCCGATGGGCTGATCCTGTTGACCGCCGGCGCGGGTGGCCAGACCGGATGGCTGAACCCGTTCGCCTTCGTCCGCGCCGTGCGCCGTTTCTTCACCGGTCCATTGGTTCTTGCCGGAGGGATCGCCGACGGCCAGGCACTGGTGGCGGCGCAGGCGTTGGGGTGCGACTTCGGTTACATGGGTACCCGCTTCATCGCCACGACCGAGAGCATGGCCTCGCCAGAGTATAAGCAAATGCTGGTGGAGAGTAACGCCGACGATGTCCTTCTGACGCGCGCCTTTACCGGTTTACAGACGAACATGTTACGCCCGTCGATTGTTGCGGCCGGTCTCGACCCCGATAATCTGCCCGAGCGGGGTGGCATCGATGTGGCGGCGGATCTTGCTGCCGATCAACCCCGGCGGTGGCGTGATATCTGGAGTGCGGGACACAGTGTTTCTTCGGTTGACGAGGTCGTTTCGGTGGAAACGGTGATACAACGCGTCGCGACCGAGTATAGCGCCGCGCGAGCACGATAGGCGCTGTTGACGGCGTGCATCGGCGGGTTTCGGTTAGCCGAGGGTTATCGCGACTTCACGCGGATCGAATCAACGGCCTGTACCCGCACTGCGATGGCAAAAATAGCACCCGGTCAGAATGCTGGCTGGCCCACCGGGTCCCGGCCCAATTCTATCGTGCCTGAAATGGAACACAGATAAGGACGGATAAGAACGGATAAAAACGGATGAGTCCCGACGTTGATGAAAAAATACCGGACATCGCAGGCTGTTATCGTCCGGTCGTTCATGATCCTGCTGTGCCCGTCGATGACCTTCGGCAACGCCAGGCTGGATATCCGACGTCTGACCTCACGATTACTCCATTGCAATCCGTTCTTATCCGTCCTTATCCGTCCTTATCTGTGTTCCCATTTCAGCCACCGGCTCAGGACGACTTACCCCCCCTCTGCGAGAATTCGAAACAACCACCACCAGCCGCCAGAGGTGCGACTTTTAGCCAATAGTTCGGATCATTGCAGTCCGGGTGCGCTGGGGCGGGATCCGAAGAACGCTCCGACCGAGGCGCCACCCCCGTCTCTGGCCAAAACGCCACGGACCAGATACAAAATCCCATACACTCGGCCCTGCCAACCAGGCCCGGACCACGCCTGAGGGAGACCAACAGAATGAACGGCGCTGAAAGCCTTGTGCACTCGCTGCTGAAAAGCGGCGTGACGACATGCTTCTCCAACCCCGGCACGTCGGAGATGCACTTCGTTGCCGCTCTCGACCGAGTCCCCGGCATGCACTGCGTGCTCGGCCTGTTCGAGGGCGTCGTCACCGGCGCCGCCGACGGCTACGCCCGCATGGCTGGCAAACCCGCCGCGACGCTGCTTCATTGCGGCCCCGGCCTCGCCAACGGCCTCGCCAACCTGCACAACGCCCGCCGCGCCGCTACCCCGATCGTCAACATTGTTGGCGATCAAGCCACCTATCACCGCCCGCTCGACTCGCCGCTGACCGCCGATACCGAAGGCTTCGCGCGCGGCGTCTCCGGCTGGGTCCGCACCTCCATGCACGCCCATTCCGTCGGCGCCGACGCCGCCGCCGCCGTTCAGGCGTCGATGACGGCGCCCGGCCAGGTCGCCACGCTGATCCTGCCGTCCGACGCGTCCTGGGACGAAGGCGGCATCGTCGCTGAAGCGCTGCCCCGCCTGACAACACCGAGCGTATCGCCGAACCAGATCGACGAAGCCGCCGACGCGCTGCGCCGGGGCGGCGCCGGAATCGTTTTGCTGCTGGGTGGCATCGCCCTGCACGAAGAAGGACTGGAACTGGCGCACCGCATCCAGGCCGCCACCGGCTGCCGCGTCGTCGCCCAAGGGTCTAACGCCCGTATGGCACGCGGCCACGGTCGCCTGGCGATAGAACGCGTCCCTTACGTCGTCGATCAGGCCGTCAAGGCAATGGCCGGAACGCAGCATCTGATCCTCGCCGGATCGCGCAAACCCGTCACGTTCTTTGCGTATCCGAACAAACCCCAGACGTCCATTCCCGACGACGCGCAAATTCACGTTCTGGCGAGACCGGAACAGGACATCGTCGAAGCCATGCATCGTCTGGTCGAAGCCCTGCACTGCCCGAAAGTCGCGGCACCCAACAACGGCTCCCGCCCGGAAATCGGTCGCGGCGCCCTGACGCCCGAGGCCGTCGCCGCCACGGTCGGCGCCCTGATGCCCGACAACGCTGTGATCGCCGATGAATCCGTCAGTTTCGGCCGCGGCTTCTTCGCCAACACCAAAGCCGGCCCGCATCACGACTGGCTGAACGTCACTGGCGGCGCGATCGGCGGCGGCATGCCGATGGCCACCGGCGCGGCACTTGGCGCCCCCGGCCGGCGCGTCATCAACCTACAGGCCGACGGGTCGGCGATGTACACGATGCAGGCGCTCTGGACCCAGGCGCGTGAGAAGCTCGACATCACCACCGTGCTGCTGTCGAACCGGAAATACCAGATCCTGCTGGGCGAACTCGCGAATGTGGGGGCCAATCCCGGCCGTACCGCACTCGATATGATGGACATTGGCAATCCCGATATCCAATGGCCGAACCTGGCGAACTCATTGGGTGTCGAAGCTGCCCGTACCGATACCGCCGAGGGATTCGCTGACTTGCTCGCCCATTCGCTGAAGCGGTCCGGACCGTTCCTGATCGAACTGCTGATCTGACGCCACCTGACCATTGCAACGAAGATATGGCGCCAGAAAAATACGGGAAAAATGACCGCTTGACCGTAGCGACAGCCGTGCGTACATCGCGGTTCGGTGCAAATTTCGTTGCGCTTAACCGAACCAGGAACCAACCGGGTTCGACCAATGGGAGGACCAAGATGGCCAAAGCCAAACGTACCGCGGACTCTAAAGCGCCCACGGCAAAGCCCCGCAAGGTGACGGCCGGGAAGACATCGCCTCGCTCCAAGGCCGCCAAGGCGACGCCCGCACAAGCCGAACCGGCGCGCTCTGGCTGGGCAACCGATCTTGTATTCGATGTGCGGGAGCCAAAGCTGGCGGTCAGTTTACGCCTGGATGCGGACATCCTGCGCTACTTCCGCGACCTCGGCGCCGGCTACCAGACGCGGATCAACGAAGTGTTGAAAGCGTTCATGCACGCGCGTGGCGGTTCGGAACCGGTCAACCACCCGGCCGCTGGCGCTCGTGCCAGCCGGACAGCCAGCGGCAACGGCAAGCGCGCCGTTCGGTAAGCGTTCATGCGGGCGTTGGCAAGCGCCCGCATTTGAGGCCGACTGTCGCTCCTCATCGTCATGGCCCGACTTGTCCGGGCCACCTATCGCGGCACCGCCAGGGCATAAGTGGCCCGGACAAGCCGGGCTATGACGATGTGGCGTAACCGTGCGTCACGATCAACGGCCGCTGATATCACTTGGCGATGGGCGTGGTCACGCGAGAGGTGGCGTCCTCATCCGGTTGATCTGAAATCATCGTCGATCGATACGCTATGCTGAGATGTGGGCCGGACAAGACTGCGCAAAAGACAGGTGAAAATCGTGCTGGTCGTAATCCTGGAGAGGACGCCGACACAGACACTACACACAAATAGTTAATAAAAAGCTAACGCCGGATCAGAAAAATGCATCGCCTACACCAGGGCGGCAACATCCGACGGATGTGCGGCCAGCTTGTCCGCCCCGGCCTCGCGCAATTCCACCTCTCCGCCATACCCCCACAACACACCGATCGAGCGCAAAGCGTTGGCTTGGGCGGCGTGAATGTCGTGCAGCCGGTCGCCAACCATGACGGTGTTTGCCGGGTTGTAACCCTCGACCCGCAAGATTTCGGCCAACAGGTCTTGTTTGGCATCCAGGCCGCCACCCGGAAGTGCGCCATACACACGCGGCAGGTATTTGCGAATGTCCAGATAATCGACGACACGCTCCGCGAAGTCTCGCCGTTTTGATGTCGCCACGCTCAGCACGCGGCCGGCATCCGTCAGCGCCGCCAGCATCTCGTGGACACCCGGGTAGGCGGAACACTCATAGAGTCCGACGGTCGTGTAACGGGCTCGATACGTCGCCAGCCCCAGATCGACCCGGTCGTCGCCGAACTTCGCCAGCAGCATCCCGACCGATTGCCCGATCGGCGGCCCGACCGCCCAGGTCACATCGCCAACCACGGATGGATCATGACCCAGTTCCGCCAGCATATGGCGGAAACACGCCTCGATACCGGGACGGGAATCCGCGAGGGTCCCGTCCAGATCGAGCAAGACAGCCTGTTTCAAGCGACTTTTCCGAACAGACCGCCATGCGCGGCCAAATAAGTCAGATGGGTGTCGGCATCGCCATAAAGCTGATCGATCATGGTCACGCGCTTGAAGTAATGACCGACCGCGTATTCGTTGGTCATACCGATGCCGCCATGCAACTGGATCGCCTCCTGCCCGACCAACCGCGCCGAGCGGCCGATCTGCACCTTGGCGGCGGAGATCGCCTTGCGGCGCTCGATCGGGTTGTCCTCGGACGCCATCACGGCGGCAAACATCGCCATGCTGCGGGCCTGTTCGACCGCGACCAACATATCGACCGACCGATGCTGCAACACCTGGAACGATCCGATCGGGCGGCCGAACTGCTTGCGGGTCTTCAGGTATTCCAGCGTCAGGTCCTGCATCGATTGCATCGCCCCGACTGCCTCGGCGCATACGGCGGCGATGGCTTCGTCGATGACATGCTCGATCATTGGCAAGGCGTTGTCTGATAGCAGGTCGTCGGCGCTGACGCGGGCGTTGGTCAACGTGACCTCCGCCCCGCGCTGACCGTCCTGGGTCGGGTAGCCACGGCGGGTGACACCCGGCGTCGCCACATCGACCAGAAACAGCCCGATACCGTTACGGTCACGCCGGTCGCCGGCCAAACGGGCCGTTACAAAAATCCGGTCGGCGGTATCGCCATGGATGACCACGCTTTTGGCGCCATCCAGGATGTAGGTGTTGCCATCCTTGCGGGCCGTGGTGCTGACATCCGCCAGGTTGTAGCGAGAGTGGCGTTCGACATGCCCAAACGCCAGTTTCAGCTTGCCGGCCGCCACCTTCGGCGCCAGCGCACCCAGCATCGACGCCGAGGCCGCCCGGCGCAGCAATCCGCCACCCAGGATAACGGTCGCGAAATACGGCTCTAGCACCAGTCCGCGACCGAACGCATCCATGACGATGGCGGTTTCCACCGCACCGCCGCCGAAGCCGCCCAGGGTTTCCTCAAACGGCAAACCGAGCAGACCCATTTCGGTGATCTGGTCCCACATGGCGGCGCTATAGCCGGCGGGTTCGGTCGCGTATTTCTTGCGCTGTTCAAACTGATACTGGTCGGCGACCAGACGATCGACGCTGTCTTTCAGCAGGCGTTGGTCTTCGGAGAGATCGAAATCCATGAGAGTCCTCTTATTTTGCGCGTAGCCGCCACACCAACCCTACGTGCTACAACCCCAGTATCGCTTTGGCGATGATATTGCGCTGGATTTCGTTCGACCCACCGTAGATCGAAACTTTGCGATAGTTGAAGTACATCGGCGCCGCCTCGGATGCATACTCCGGGCCGACGACAGGCTCGTTGTTACCGTCGAAATCGCGCTGATACGGCATCACGTAGGGGCCGACGACTTCCATCAGCAGTTCTGTCAGTTGTTGCTGGATCACCGAACCTTTCAGCTTCAGGATCGACGACGCCGGGTTCTGCCGGCCTTTGGCCATCTTGCGCTCGTCGGACACGACGCGAAGCTGGGTCATTTCCAGCGCCTTCAATTCCACTTCGACCGCCGCGACCTTTTCCCGGAAGCGCGGGCTTTCGATCAGCGGACGCTCACCGGCGAATTCCAGCGCCGCGAGTTCCTTAATACGGGCGATCTTTGCCTTGGACGCGCCGACGCGCGCGATGCCGGTACGTTCGTTACCGAGGAGGAATTTCGCGTAGTCCCAGCCCTTGTTTTCCTGGCCAACCAGGTTTTCCGCCGGGACAACAACGTTGTCGAAAAACACCTCGTTGACTTCGCGACCTCCGTCGATGGTGACGATCGGGCGAACGGTGATGCCGGGCGTCTTCATGTCGATCAGCAGGAACGAGATCCCCTCCTGCGCCTTGGCGGTCGGGTCGGTGCGGACGAGACAGAAAATCCAGTCGGCGTATTGCGCCAGCGTGGTCCATATCTTCTGGCCGTTGACGACATAGGTGTCGCCCTGCTTCTCCGCCTTGGTCCGCAACGACGCCAGATCCGATCCCGATCCTGGCTCCGAAAAGCCCTGGCACCAGAAAATGTCAGCATTCGCCGTGGCGGGCAGAAAGCGTTCCTTGATCTCCTGGCTGCCAAACTGAGCGATCACCGGCCCGACCATTGAGACGTTGAAGGCGATCGGCGCCGGGCAGTTGGCCTGCTGCATCTCGTCCTGGAACAGGTACACCTGGATCGGCGTCCAGTCCTGGCCGCCCCAGGCCACCGGCCAGTTCACCGTGCACCAGCCGCGCGCGTTCAGGATGCGCTGCGCGGTAATCATGTCGTCGCGGGTCAGGCCCTCCCCTTCCGCCACCTTGGCGCGAATGGATTCGGGGATGGCGGTGCGGAAGAAGTGGCGCGCTTCGTCGCGGAAGGCGATTTCTTCGGGCGTGAAGTTCAGGTCCATGGGCGGCCTCCGTTTTCTTGATTGGTTATAGCCGGGGACGGTTGTCGTCAAACGGTGGGATCGTCAGCTCACGCATTTCCGAACCTCAGACGTTTCGTCATGGCCCGGCTTGTCCGGGCCACCCGTGACTCGACGGTGCCGCGACAGGTGGCCCGGACAAGCCGGGCCATGACGGACGCGGCAGTACGTCAAGCGCGTCCGTCTTATTCCGCCGCGTCGCGCTTCACCCGATCCGCGAACTGCTTCCGGAATTTCACCACCTTTGGCGCCACGACCACCTGGCAATAGCCGCTCCAGGGATTGCGCGCGAAATAATCGTGATGCTCCGGTTCTGCCTCATAGAATACCGTCAGCGGCTCAATCTCGGTCACCAGCTTGCCCGACCAGATCTTCGCATCCGCGATCTCTTGCATCACCGCCCGCGCCGTCTCGGCCTGCGCGTCCGAATGTGTCAAAATGATCGAGCGGTATTGCGACCCGACATCGTTGCCCTGCCGGTCCACCGTGGTCGGATCATGGATCGAGAAAAACACCCGCAGCAGATCGGCATACGCCAACTGAGACGGGTCGAACTTGACCTGAACGACCTCGGCATGACCGGTCCGGCCCGAGCACACATCTTTATAGGACGGGTTCGTCACGTGGCCGGCCGCATAGCCGGACATCACCCAACTGACGCCACGGAGGTCCTTGAAGACGGCCTCCAGGCACCAAAAGCAGCCTCCCCCCAAGGTGGCGGTTTCCTGTGTCGCGCTCATGCCGGTCTTGCTCCCGTTCCGTTCAGCGGCAGCATATATGGGATTTCCGCTGCCGTCACACAGGGGCGTTTTCAGGACGCTTGCGTGGCCTTCCTGGCAGTCCAAACCGACAGCGGCCCCATCCTTCCGCGCAGACATCGCCTCGGCATGATGGGATCGAAGGCGCAACCCGGGTTTCCATCCCGGTCAAACGCCCGTAGTTTCCCCTTGTCACATCCAGGAGGAAACGATGGCAGGTATGATGGACGGTAAAGTCGCGGTTGTAACCGGGGCCGGCGGCGGGATCGGGCGGGAAATTGCCCTTATGATGGCGGCGGCCGGCGCCAAGGTGATCGTCGCCGACATCGGCGCGTCCCTGACCGGTGAGGGCGGCTCCGCCAGCCCGGCGCAGCAAACCAAACAGTTGATCGAGCAAAAAGGCGGCGCCGCCGAGATTTGCACCGAATCCGTGGCCGCCTGGGGCTCCGCCCAGAAGATCGTCCAGGCCGCATTGGACCATTACGGCCGAATCGATGCCGTGGTGAACAACGCCGGCATTCTACGCGACGTGATCTTCCACAAAATGACCGAAGATGACTGGATGTCCGTCATCTCGGTGCATTTGAACGGGTCGTTCTTCGTGTCCCGCGCCGCCGCCGAACATTACCGCAAGCAAGAAAGCGGCACGTTCGTCCACATGAGCAGCACGTCGGGCCTGATCGGCAATTTTGGCCAGGCGAACTACTCCGCCGCCAAGCTGGGCATCACTGCACTGTCGAAGTCGATCGCCTTGGACATGCAGCGCTATGGCGTTCGGTCCAACTGCATCGCGCCGTTTGCCTGGAGCCGGATGACCAGCTCCATCCCGGCCACCACGCCGGAACAGCAAGCCAGAGTCGCGAAAATCCAGCAAATGACGCCGGACAAGAACGCGCCGATGGCGGTGTATCTGTCCTCGGATCGGGCCAAGGACGTGACCGGCCAGGTGTTCGGCTGCCGGATGAATGAGATGATCTTGTTCAGCTCCCCCCGCCCGACCCGCATCGTGCACCGCGCCGAGGGTTGGACTCCGGAGACGATCGCCGACCATTGCATGCCCGCGATGAAGGCGGCGTTCATGCCGCTGGACCGGTCGGGTGAGGTATTTGGCTGGGATCCGGTTTGATCCTTCCCAAGGAACTGGCCCGGCGTGAGCCACGGCTGGCGGCAATCGCGCGCGCCGGGACGATCTTGAAGGCGCAAGCGATGGAGCGTTTCGCGCGCGAACGGGCCGCCGTAAAATAGCGCTTCGAGAGTCCGGGGTGTAAACAACGTCCAATAGTTTCCCCCGGATCATCCGATCTGCTTGCGTTTCCGCCGGAGATTCGGGCTGTTGCTTACCCGAGATCCGGCGTTCTCACTTGACCAATAAGCAAGCTTCATTGCGCGCAAAGGTATGCGTATCAGCTCCGTTAATTCGGCGCGACAACGCCGCGAAATCGGTTCGATCAGGGGCCTGCCCACTTTACGTTACGTAATTAATACTACTACGTTCGCGGAGCTAACCGGCTCCGCGCGCGGGAGACAATCCTCAGGGCGACCGGTTGTCGTGAAAGCCGAGGAAGGTCCGCCCCAACATGAAACACCTGTTTCGCTCCGTATCCGCCGTCACAATCCTGCTCGGCGGACTCTCTCTCGCCCCGGCGCGAGCAGAAACCGCCCGGGCCGCGTCCGCCCCGCCGGCTGGCTTCCCCGCCAACCTGCGGTACAACCTGGTCCCAAAATGGATCCAGTGGGCCGCCGATAAGGCCAACATCTCATGGCCACCAAACGACGGTTGCGCCGCGGCACCAACGGCCCGGGACCTCGCCCCCGGCACGCTGATCGACCGCTTCGGCAGCGAGGGCGGCACCTTCTTCAGCCCCAGGGGAGAAACCTTCGCCTCACGCGCGGTGCCGTATGTGTGCACACAAATGGACTACCGCGTGTATAAAGTGGTGAAGCCGATCGCGGTCAAATCGTGCAAAGCCGCCCCCTGGTTCGGTGAACCCGGTGGCGCGGTCCAGGTTCAAACCGCCGACCCCGCCTATAAACTGGTGGCGGCCGGCTCAATAGAAGCGGTGTCCTATGCAGTTGGCGGAAGTGGTGGTTCGGCTCCGCAGTGCGGGCGTCCCTGATTGGTTCTACTGCACTGACGGAGGGCTTGGTACCGGCGAATGCGTCGGGATCGAGCCGACCGGGGGCGGTTGGTCGGTCTATTACAGTGAGCGGGGCCGCAAATCCCCGCTGGAAACCTGCGCTGATGAAGATGCGGCGTGCCGGGCGTTGCTGCGGCACATGGATCGGATGATGCGCGACAGCGGCCGGGGCGGCTTACCCGGGTAAACCGGCCGCCTGTTATTGATGCCTCAGATCGGAAAAGCGGCGCCATCGGCACCGATCCATTTCCGGCAGAAACCGGCGAGGGTAAGGCTTTCGGTGCGGGACAACGACGACCAGTCGTCCATCATGTCTCGGACGGCATCCGGGTGCATCGCGATTGCGGGAAGGCGGGCGTCCGGCGGCGAACTCCAACCGGCATAAGCCGGCATGGTCGCGGCGTGATGTTGGTGCAGTTGCATAAATACCCCTGTGGTTTTCGGGCAGTCCTGTTGTGGCCCGCCAGTGTCCTGGTATCGGCGACACCTCGCGTGGTGCCAGCTTCATACAAGCGGGGTTTTTATAACGGCAGGATCGGAAACTACCCATGATCCGAATCAAACGGCCGCACCCGGGACGACACCGCCCGCCGGCGTCGCAGGTCAGCCATCGCATGCTTGACCCGCCACTGACCGCGTCCCTTATTTCTCACATGATTCACCCCGCCGAGACCATCGACCTCGCCATCACCGGCATGACCTGTGCCTCCTGCGTCAGCCGGGTGGAGAAAGTCCTGTCCCGCGTCCCTGGCGTGACGGTCGCATCGGTCAATCTTGCGACGGAACGGGCGCACATCGCCGGCACGCATCCCGATTTGGCGGGGTTGATCCGAGCGGTCGAGAAGGCTGGTTATGGCGCGACAGAGATCCGGCCAGAAGCCCCGCCGGCCGACCATCAGAAGCAGGATCATACCGACCTGATCCACCTGATCGCCGCCGCCGTCCTGACCGCGCCATTGCTTGCCGGCATGATCGTACCCGCGCTGATGCTGCCGGGTTGGACTCAGTTTGCACTGGCCTCGGTCGTGCAATTCTGGCTCGGGGCACGATTCTACGCCGCGGGTTGGAACGCGGTCAGAGCCTTGTCCGGCAATATGGATCTGCTGGTGGCGCTCGGCACCTCCGCCGCATGGGGCCTGTCCACCTGGATCTGGGCCAGCACCGGCCACGCGCACGGGCTTTACTTCGAGTCCTCCGCCCTGCTCATCACCTTCGTACTGGGCGGGAAATGGCTGGAGGCGAGAGCCAAACGCAGCACAGTGACCGCGATCACCGCCCTGATGCGCCTGCGCCCCGCCACGGCCCGGGTTCGCCGCGACGGCGTGGACACCGACACCCCGATCGCCGCCGTCCGGCATGGCGACCTGGTGGTGGTCCGCCCGGGAGAGCGCATCCCGGTCGATGGCCGCATCCGTGAGGGCAGCGGCGCGATCGACGCCTCCATGCTGACGGGGGAGAGCCTGCCGGTCGATCATACCGTCGGCGACGCCGTCGCGGCGGGCGCCATCGACACCGATGGAATGCTGGTCATCGAAACCACCGCGATCGGTGCCGAAACCATGCTCGCCCGGATCGTGCGGCTGGTGGAGGACGCTCAGGCCTCCAAAGCACCCATCCAGCGCGTGGCCGACCGGGTCAGCGCGGTGTTCGTGCCCGTCGTGCTGGGGATCGCGCTGGTGACGCTGTTTGCGTGGCTCGCCACCGGCGCCCCCGCGTCCACCGCCATTCTGAACGCCGTGTCGGTTCTGGTGATCGCCTGCCCATGCGCCCTGGGCCTCGCCACACCCACCGCGATCATGGTCGGAACCGGCATGGCCGCCCGCCGGGGCATCCTGATTCGCGACGCCGCCGCACTGGAACGTGCCCGCGATGTCCAGGTCGTCGCGTTTGACAAAACCGGGACGCTGACCATGGGAAAGCCGTCTCTGGCGCGGATCGTGCCCGCTACATACCTGACCGACGCGGCCTCCTTGCAGGCCGGCAGCGAGCATCCCCTGGCCGAGGCGGTCCGCGTCGCGGCACACGGCCTGACTCTGTCAAAGGTGGACGATTTTCGCACCCTGCCCGGCCTTGGCGTCACCGGAACCGTCGCCGGCCGCACCTTGCTGCTCGGCAACGCCCGCCTGATGCAACAGCACGGCGTCGCGCTGGACACACTGAAACTGGATGCCGACGCGATGACGGCGGCTGGCCACACGGTGTCGTTTCTGGCCGAACCGAACCGGCTGCTGGCGGTGCTGGGATTCTCCGACACGGTGAAACCCGGCGCCAAAGCAGCGATCGACCGCCTGCACCAGATGGGTCTGCGCACCGTCATGCTGACCGGCGACGGTGAGGGCGCCGCCGCGTCGGTGGCGGCTCAGGTCGGCATCGACACCGTGCGCGCCCGCATCCTGCCGGCCGACAAAGCCGCGGTGGTGGCCGAGCTGCGGGCGAACGGCGATGTCGTGGCAATGGTTGGCGACGGCATCAACGACGCCCCTGCCCTGGCTGCCGCTGATATCGGCATCGCCATGGCCAGCGGCACCGATGTCGCCATGGAGGTCGCGGGGATCACGTTGATGCGCGGTGATCTGTCCCTGGTGGCCGATGCGATCGACCTGTCCCGCCGGACCTGCCGGAAGATCTGGCAGGGCCTGTTCTGGGCGTTCGCATACAATCTACTGGGCATTCCGTTGGCCGCGTTCGGCTATCTCAGTCCGGTGCTGGCGGGTGGTGCGATGGCCCTGTCGTCCGTCAGTGTCGTCGCAAACGCTCTGTTGTTGCGGCGCCGGTAGTCAAAATCGGTTCCGATCGCCGGTCACTTGATTTGGATCAATGCCGACTCATACCCCGTCATCGAAAATGCAACGGTTATTACATTTGACGGAGCGTATGATGTCCACCGGTAGCATGCTGTATCTTGTGATGGTCCTGGCGGTATTCGGGGTGTTTTCCGCCGTTCTGGCCTATCAGTCCTGGCAGCAGTCTCGCCAGGGTCCCGAGATGCTGCCGGCGCACCAGGATCAGACAGAACCGCACCACGCGATCGCTGCCTGAACCGGCTGGCATAAAGAAAGGGGGCGATCGGTTCGCCCCCTTTTGACTGCCTCTACTTCAGTTCGAAGCCCATCGCGTGCAGTGCTGCGACCATCTTGTCGCGGCCGGACATCGCGGCAAGCTTGCCCATCCGGTTGATCACGCGCTTTGTCCAGGTGTCCACCGGCATGCCGTGGCGCGCCGAGAAGCCTTCGAGCAACGTATCGTAAGCGGCGCGATGGGCGCTTTCACCCGTCGTATCGTAAACCTCGTGATGCACGATCACATCCTGCGGCAGACGGGGTTTCACTTCAGTCGCGGCAGCGGCCGAAGCATAGCCGACGCACATACCGAATACGCCGAACACGCCGGACGGCAGACCGCACACCCTGGCGACCTCCTGCGGATTGTTGCGCAGGGCGCCGATATAGACGCAGGACAGGCCGAGCGACTCAGCGGCGACGGTGGCGTTCTGCGCGGCCAGGGCGGCATCGATCGCGGCGACCAGGAAGGTTTCCTGGAACGGCATGGTTTCCAACGGCACACCTTCCTCGGCGCTGAGGCGCTGGTTGCGGGAAATATCGGCCAACCACACCAGGAACAGCGGGCATTGCTCGACATGCTTCTGGTTGGACGCGACTTTCGCCAACGCTGCCTTCTTATCCGGATCGGTGACCGCGACGACCGACCAGGTTTGCAGGTTGGAACTGGTGGCGGCTGACTGCGCGGCGGCGATCAGAGTCTCCAGCGTCCCGGTTGGCAGCGCATCCGGACGGTATCCGCGGATCGACCGGTGCGACAGCAGCAGCGCGATATGCTCGTTCCACGGGCCGGCGGCGGGAGAGGCCTCGGCGCCATAGCGCAAGGCCAGCGCGTCGCTGGCGGTAAGGGTAATGGGTTGCGTAACGTCCATGACGAAAGACCTGTTCCAGGGTTGGCGGCGCACGCAAGCAGCCGAACCTGGAACAGGTCGGACTCACGCGCACCTTTGACATGGAGCAAAACTGCCCGAGCAACCGTTCCGTGGCAAGACCGGCGGCTGGTCGCGGACCTGGAGGTCGCGGTTAACGCGGTGCGGTCGGTGCTCCGCCCGCGCCGCCACCCGGGGTCGATCCGGCGCCGGTCGGGTTGAAGCGGCCGATATTGCCCAGCAACTGTTGCAGGAACGATGCCTCGGTTCCCGGTGACGGCGTTGTGCGGGCGACCACCGTAACGGGCAGCGCATCGTCCTTGTCACGCTTCTCGATGCCTTTGAGCACGCCCTTGTCGTCGAAATTGATGACGATGACGTTTTGCTCCAGCTCACCCAGGGTACGGCCGATGCGCTGCTGGGTCAGTTCGCTGATATACAGCCAAGTGTTGTCATCGAACGTATCCTTCGCGGTAGGCGAGCCGATCACCGCTGAAACGTCGGCCTTGGTCGAAACGCCGGGAACCAGCTCCTTCAGCGCGTCCGGGTCCACCTTGTTGCCGCGCACCTGTGGCGGCGGCATCAGCCACGCGCAGGAGGACAGCAGCAGGCAGGCGACCAGCAAAAGGCTGCGCGGAGACCCTGGCAGGCGGGCGGTAGGCCGATTGGGCTTTGACATGGGCAACTGATGTATCCCGCGATTTCTGGTAACCGACCGGTTGGATCGGCGGCCGGTGTTATCTATAGGTGCGTGTCACGGCCAGCCCGGCCGTGTCAATGAGCATCATGAGGCAGGATTGGCCGGTTTCCTTCGCAGACGCACCTTGCACGAACGTGCCGCCTTCCAACTCTATGGAGCGGCGGTCGCCGCGGCGCGCGATCCCTACCTTTATGCGACACTCGGTGTCCCGGACACGTTGGACGGGCGGTTCGACGCGGTCGTCCTGCATGTCTATCTGGTGGTTCGCCGGCTGAACGCCGAGGCCGAAACAGGGCCGGCAATGGCCCAGGCCGTGTTCGACGCCATGTTCCTGGATATGGACATCAACCTGCGGGAGATGGGTGTCGGCGACATGTCCGTTGGCCGTCGCAACAAAGCCATGTGGGAGGCATTCCACGGCCGTTGCGCCGCCTATGCGGCGGTGTGGGATGACGGAACGCGACTCGCGGCCGCCTTCGCGCGCAACTTTTGGCGCGGCGCTGAACCGCCCATCGATTCGCCGGCAGCGCTGGTCCGGCTGGCGCTGGCGCAGGACTCCTGCCTCGTTCGGCAGGACACGGCCACCATGGCCGGTGGTTTGGTTCATTTCCTGACGGCAGAGGAGGCCGCCCGATGATCCCGGAATTACATCGCCCGTTGTCGCTGGATCGCATCGGGCCGCACGGCCTGGACACGACGATCGAAGCCACGGCCGCCGAATGCGCCGCGCTGGCGGAGCGAATGCAGATTCCGGCCGTGCTGGCGCTGTCCTGCACCTTTCATCTGATCCGCGAGGGGAAGGACAAAATCCTGGCGCGCGGTGTACTGCGGGCCACGGTCACGCAGACCTGTGTCATCACCCTGGACGATTTCGACTCGCCGGTGGAGGAGGTTTTCCAGGTCCGCTTCGTGCCGTCGGGCGAGGAAACCGACGATATCGATCCCGAGTCGGACGACGAGATCCCGTTCGAGGGGAACTTTATCGATCTGGGGGAAGCCGCATCCGAACAACTCGGGCTGGCACTGGACCCATACCCGCGGATGCCGGGTGTCGAGATGCCGGAGATCGATGAGGACCCGGAGCCCCACCCGTTCGGTGCATTACGCAAGTTGAACTGAGAATCAGGGCGCGCGGAAATACCGGAGCGCCGACTCAATCGGAATAAACATGCGGCGATCCGGGGGCAGATCGACGAACCCGTGGTGTCGATAAAAGCGTTCGGCGGCGGCGTCCTTCGGATCGACCAGAACAGCGTAAGTCGCGATATCCGCCCTCGCGACGCGTGTAATGGCATCGGCCAGCAGGGCGGAACCAAGTTTCTGCCCCCTGAAAGCCGTCGAGACGGCGAGGCGACCGATCAGCACCGCTGGCAGAGCCGCGTAGCGAGGCAGTTGGGCGGTGATCGCCTCAGGTAGCGCCGTGGTCAAAACGTTCGTCGCTGCCAGCGTGTAATAACCGGCGATAACGCCCGTGGACGACTCCGTCAGGACAAAGCAGGTAGCGATGCGGCGCCTGATATCCTGCGATGCCTGCTGCCGGAAATACCGATCGAGCGGTTCGACCCCACACGCAAAAGAGGCTCGGTCGTGAGTAGTGGAAAGGACGTTGACGACGAAAGGCGCTTCATTCACGCCGGCTTCACCAATGCACGGTGGTGGGCAAAGGCCCGCTTCATGGCAGGTGCAAGCTCGGGTGGATCGATCAGCGCGGCGGCGAACCGCTCGGAAGCCTCGCGGGAGAGGCGGATCACCTCCAAGTCAGCAATGTCCTTGCGCACGGCGCTCTGAAGCGTGGCAGTCACGTAATCGCTAACGGTTCGTCCTTGTGTTTCCGCGACACGGCGAAGCTGATCGAGAAGATCAGGGGTGACGCGGGCGTCCAGGCGGGCGGATTTTTGTGGGGTCGGCATGTGACACCAATCGGTTTTGACGTTGACGTGACGTTGGTCCACGTCCGTGATGGCCAGGCTTGGCCAAGGCATGCCGACGCCGCGGGGAGAATCGGCCTCACGCTGGTTGGTATTGTGTATGTACGACTTTTTGCCGTACTGTTCAAGTGCGATTTATCCGACGACAGACGCAGACCTATTCTTACCGAGCCTTGAAGTCCGGTTTGCGCTTTTCCTTGAACGCGCGCGCGCCTTCTCCGTGATCCTCCGACATCAATGCCAGCCCCTGAGCCCAGGCCTCGGAATCCAGGCACGCCTCCAGCGAAGGTGTGTTCATCGCCTTGAACATCTTCTTGGCGACTCCGAACGCGAAGCCCGGCCCACGCGCAAGATCATCAGCCAACGCCAACGCCGTCGTTTCGAGTGCGTCGTCGGCGACGAGGCGGGTGACGAGACCCAGTTGCAATGCCTCGGCCGCCGGCACTTTACGGGCGGTATAAACAAGCTCCTTCGCTCTCAACACGCCCAGCAGTTGACTGAGGAAATAGATCGCGCCGCCATCCGGGACCAGGCCGACATTGCGGAACACCTGAGAAAAGACGGCGGTTTCCGACGCAACGATCATGTCGCACGCCATCGCCATGCTCCAGCCGATCCCGGCGACAGGGCCACGCACGGCGGCAATCACCGGTTTCTCGATGTTGGCGATGCTCAGGATCATCCGATGCGCGCTTTTCAGGCGTTGGCGGCCGGTTGTGACCGTGAATGCCCCCATGTTGGTAACGTCGCCGCTGGCGCAAAAACCCCGGCCGGCGGCGTCCAGGATCACCGCCCGAACGCTGTCGTCCTGCGCCATGTCGGTGAACAAAGTGCTGATCCGGTCGCGCATCGCATCCGTCAGGGCGTTGAGCCGATCCGGGCGGTTTAATGTCACCCGCGCGATGGCGCCGTCCCGCGCGAATGCGATGTGCTCGGTCATGTAGCGCCGTCCAGGATAATTCCGGCCCCCGCCAACCGGGCGATCTCGGCATCCGCATACCCCAGTTCCCGCAACACGATCCGGCTATGTTGGCCGAGCATCGGCGGCGGCGTTCCGGCACCGCGTGGCTCGCCGTCAAACATGATTGGTTGGGCAATCGTCTTGATCGGGCCCAGCACGGGATGGGAATAGTCCAGCACCAAACCACGGGAAGCGGTGTGCGGGTGATCAAGTGCTTCCTTCAGCGTATTGATCGGGGCGCACGGCACGCCCAGGCCCATCAGCAGATCGACCCATTCATCGCGAGTACGGGTGCTGACGATGTCCTGCACCAGGGCGACGGTTTCGGCGCGGTTTCGCACCCGATCGGGGCTCGTGCGGAAACGCGGGTCCTCGGCCAATTCGTCACGACCGACCACTTTGCAGAAGCGGCGCCATAAATTGTCGTTGGCGATGCCGATCAGCACCGGCGCGTCGGACGCCTCGAACGCCTGATACGGCACCAGCGATTCGTGACCTGATCCGCATTTGTCGGGCAGCACGCCTTTTTCCCAATAGACATGGAAATTATAACTTAGAAACGACATCGCGGTTTCGAACAGGGAGACTTCAAGGTGGCTGCCCTCCCCGGTTTGGCCCCGCCGGATCAGGGCCGCCATAATACCGGACACCGCATGCAGTCCGGTGGTCTGATCGATCGGAGAGAACGGGCTACGGATCGGTTCGCCCCCCTCTTCACCGCTGATGCCCATGATGCCGCTGAACGCTTGCAGAATGACGTCGTAACCCAGCGCATGGCTCAACGGACCGGTGCGTCCAAAGCCGGAAATACTACAATAAATCAAACGCGGGTTCAGCGCATGCAGAGTCGGAAAATCAATCCCGAGGCGATCCGCCACGCCCGTGCCATAGCTTTCGATCACGACGTCCGCCTTGGCTGCCAGTTTGTGGACGATCGCCTGCCCCTCGGCGGTTTTCAGGTCCACCGCAAGGCTGCGTTTGTTGCGGTTGACGCTCAGGAAGATCGCGCCGGTCTCCCCCCGGAACGGCGGCCAGCGCCTCGTGTCGTCGCCGATTTGGCACGGTTCCACCTTGATGACCTCGGCCCCCAGGTCGCCCAGATATTGTGTGCACAACGGTCCCGCCAGAACCTTGGTCAAATCCAGGATGCGTATGCCCGCGAGCGGTTTCATCGATGGTTTCCTGCCTGCTTATTGCCGAATTGGTCTAATGCCTGACGAACGGACAACCGCCATCCGCCAGCGGGCGGAATGCCTGCTCGGGCGGCACGGTCGAAATGATCTTGTAGTAGTCCCAGGGATATTGTGACTCCGCCGGTGTTTTCACCTGCAACAGATAGACCGGATGAATCAGTCTTCCGTCCTCGCGCAGCCGCGCGCCGGGGGCATAGAAATCGTCCAGTGGATTGGCCTTCATCCATGCCATCACCTTGGCAGAGTCTGTCGAATTTTCGGCGATTACCGCCCGCAGATAGTGATGCACCGCCGAATAGGTCTCCGCCTGTTCCCGCGTGGGCATGCGGCCGACGCGATCGAAGAACCGGTGCGACCATGCGCGGGTGGCCTCGTTCCGGTCCCAGTAAAAACCGGCTGTCAGATACAGTCCCTGCGCGGTTTCCAGGCCAAGGCTGTGAACGTCGCTGATAAACAGCGCCATCGCGACAATCGTCTGGCTCGGTGCTCCGACATGAAATTCATGCGCCTGCTTGATGGAATTGATCGTGTCGGTCCCGGCATTCGCCAGGGCGATCATTTTGGCCCCGGACGCCTGCGCTTGCAGCAGGAACGACGATTGGTCGTCAGTGCCGAACGGATGCTGCGCCTCGCCCAGCACCTTGCCGCCGTTCGCCTCGATGACTTTCCGGGCGGCCTCGGCCAGTCCGTGACCGGCGGCGTAATCGGCGGTCACCAGGAACCACGTATCGGCCCCGCCTCGCGCCATCATCGCTCTGGTCGTGCCGGTGGACAGACTGAAGGTATCGTCGGTCCAATGCGCGGATACGGGCGAACACTCCTTGCCGGTCAGCAAAGCCGTCGCCCCGCCGGTGATCAGAAATATCTTGTTGCGCTCCCGCGTCAGGGTCTGCACGGCGAGAGCGATCGCTGAATTGGGAACATTGACGATGGTATCGACGTGTTCGGTATCCAGCCATTTGCGGGCAATGGCGGCGCCCACATCCGGCTTGCTTTGGTGATCGGCGCTGATGACCTCGACCTGATGGGTCCCGAGCTGCGCCTTCAGGTCCTCGGCCGCCATTTTGGTGGCCTCAACGGCGCCGGTCCCGGAGGAATCCGCGAATGGTCCGCCGAGATCCGTCAATACACCCAGCTTGACGTTCTGGGCACAGGCGGCGCTGGAGAGCAGCAGCCCGACAGCAAGGATCAGTCCTGGCATTTTCATCCGGTCGTTTCCCGATTTCCAGCCTTACCGGCCATTTTTTCGTCCGCGCCAGCGATCATGGCGGGCAGACGGTTCAATTGTAAACCTGCATGCCCCGGCGCGCGGCGGCTGAAATTGACAAGACTTCGCCGCTCGGGCTTACCGTGAGGCACGGGAACGAACCAAAAGGACCAGCCGCGATGTCGATAGATTGTGTCGTCGAAGACGGAATCGCAACGATCACGATGAACCGGCCGGAACGGTTGAACGCGATGGACGCCGCCCATTATCAGGCGCTGTCGGACGCCTGGATCATGGTTCGCGACGATCCGGAAATTCGTGTCGCCATCATCACCGGGGCGGGCGAACGATCGTTTACCACCGGCGCCGACCTGAAAAGTTTCATTCCGGCGTTGCCGAGTGTGGCGGAATTGCTGCTGACTCAGGCAGGCCAATTGTTGAACCGGGGATTGGAGGTCTGGAAGCCGGTGATCGCCGCGGTCAACGGATACTGTGTCGGCGGCGGTATGACTCTGATGCTCGCGGCTGACATTCGGGTGGCGGCGGAGCACGCGACCTTCGGCGTCGCCGAGGTCAAGCGAGGCGTGTTCCCGGCGAATGGCGGCACGCAGCGCATCGTGCATCAGCTTCCGCACGCGATCGCCATGGAACTGCTGCTGACCGGCGACAGTATCGACGCGGCGACGGCCGCCCGGTGGGGCCTGGTCAACAAGGTGGTGCCGGCGGCCGACGTGATGACGACCGCGCTTGCGTATGCAAAGCGGATTGCCGCCAATGCGCCGCTCGCCGTGCAGGCGGCGAAGGAACTGGCGATCCGGAGCATGGACGTCGATCTGGCGACGGGCTTGCGATTTGAACAGCTTATGCTGCGGATCCTGCAAGGGACCGATGATGTGCGGGAAGGCACCACTGCGTTCGCCGAAAAGCGCCCGCCGCAGTTTACCGGGCGTTGATCCCGTCTGCAAAGCCGGCCCTGATACGTCATGCTGGCGAAGGCTGGCATCCAAGCCTTTTGTTAGTGTCGGATGGTGCCCGTTCGCGCACCATAACGGTGCGGGGGCGATCGGCGTGTTTCATTGTCAACGCCCACAGGGACAAGATCGAACCGGCGCCCGTGCGAAAGCGCCCCCGGAATCAGAGGGTGCGGCGCATGTCGGGGAGAACGAGAGTCAGGGAGGAGCGGTGGCCAGTAGTGGATCGAACGGGTCCGAAATCGGCACCTCGCCGATCATATACCCGAACACCTGACGAACGACCTCCGGTCCCGGGTGCCTCCAGATAAAACCCCAGGTATCCGGCTTCTTGTCCCGCTCTTTCTGAAACGAATTCTCGCGGTATTCCCGCATTTTAAAAAGCGTCGTGAAGCTGCCGCCATAATTCATCAGCGTGTCGGATATCTGGTTCCAGAAGGTGCCGGTGCAGAAACTCGGGATGACCGCGAGGTCCATGCAGATCGCGAGGATGGTTCGGCCGAACGGACGGCGGCGCACCTCGGCGTCGAGTTCCTCGGGCGTCGGGATGCGGAGATCGTCCGGATCGAATGCGGGGCGCCTGGGCGCCTTTTCGTCACCGCCGCGCTCGCCTGGTTCGGCTCGGTCACCCGCGCCTTCGCTTGCCGCCTCTCCAGAGGCCGGCTCCCCCGCGGACGGTTCCGTTGGTGGCTTGGCCGGCGTGCGCTCGCGCTGATAAACGAATCCGATCTCGCGGCCTTTTGCGGCGCGGGCGAGCAGATAACGCTTCAACGCCATGGCGCGCAGGATGCCGCGCTGCAGGCGGGCGAGGATGGACGCCACGTTGTAGGTGCCGCAAACCCCGGCCAGGGCAGCGAATTCCAGGTTGGCGGCGCGCTCCGGCACGGTCTCAACGAGGCGGCGGCCGTGACCGAGCAGAACGCGGACGACATGCAGCAGGGCGGCGAGGCGCTCCGGCATGGTGCGGCTGGCCCGATCCTGAGTGGGATCGGGCGAGGCCGGCCGGGACGTGGTTGGCGCCGTGTGCTCCATGTTTTCATAACTAACATGAACGTTAGATCAATGTCAACCCTGACTTGCATGCCACGCACGTTAATCCGGTAAATGAACGTCTGCCCTGGCTTTGAGCGTTTTGGCTTTTTAGCTCCCCTCGACACCCTGCCCTTCCTCGAAAAACATATCCTTCCAACTGTCCGGCTGACGCTTCAACCGCCCGACCTTGTGCATGAACGCGGCGAAATCCATCACCTTCATCGGAACGGTCGTATAGACGACATCCGGGTCCGCCACCCATCCGGCCATCTGCTCGACCGATGCTTGCTTGTCGCCGGTCATCGCCAAATAGATCTCCGCGGTCTGTTGCGGATGGGCCCGAATGAAATCATTCGCCTCCTGCTGCGCCGCCAGCACAGCCTCACACACGCGCGGATTGGCATCGTGATATGTTTTCGATGTCAGCATGACGCCGTTCGTGTGCATGCCGCCGGTGACGTCGTACGACTTGAACACCTGATGCACGCCGGGGGCCTTCTGCTCGTAATAATAAAACGGCGAACTCGCGAGGTGACAGTCAATCTCCGACTGTCCGCCCAACACGGCCGCCATCGCGTCCGGATGGGACAGCGTAATGGTCAGGCTGTCCAGACGGTCGTAGCTGGCAAACCCCCATTGCTGAGCGGCCGCCATCTCCAGCGTCAAGGCGTGGCCGGTGATCTTGACGCCGGGCAGTGCGATCTTGTCATGCTCCGTCAGATCGGTGATCGCATGAATCGCCGGATTGCGGGTCATCAAAACGAACGGCATCGATTGCAACGCCGACAGCGCCTTGATCTCTCGCGCGGTGCCGGCGGTCTTGTCCCATAACGTCGCCAACGTGGTCGATCCGGGACCAATAAAACCGATCTGCCCGGCCAGCAGCGCGTCGATCTGCGGACCCGGACCACCCAGCACGGACCATTCCAGCGTCACGCCGGGAAAGCCGGCTTTGGCGGCGTGGCGCTCCACCATATGCTCGTGCTCCATGACCATCATGGACATGTAGCCGAGGCCGTATTGTTTGGAGATGCGGATGACGGAGTTCTCGGCCCGCACCCGCTGACTGATGAACGGGCTGGCGAGCAGAGAAAGCCCCAGACCACGGCGATTCAGCATTCGGTTTCCCCCAGCCTGTTCATTTCCGCGACGTCCAGGGCCGCGCCTCGTTCGTCATGGCGGGCCTTCGCCCGCCATGACGGTGTGGGCAATCGTCCCCGTTTGTCAAAACGAAGACTGCGGGTTCGTTAGCGCATCAGGGCATTTCCGCCAGCTTCAGAATCTCGAGATCGGCGGTCATCGTCTTGCCCATGGTTTCCGGACTCAAGAACAGCGTGATAACGAAGCTGACTAGGCCGCCCACGGTGCCGATCAGCATCGGAATCGCGAAGCCCATGTGCCGTTCGACCGCGAAATACGTCAGGATCGGGGGCACCAACCCACCCGCGATCGCGCCGGTATGGTAGCAGAACCCCGCAGCCGTTGCTCTGATTTCAGTCGGAAAGCGTTCGTTCGCGTAGCTCGGGTTAATGCCGTAAATCGCCCCGGCGAACGCACCTTGGATCGTAAAGGCAACCAGGATCGTGGTATAATCCGTCGTCAGCAGGTAAATCGGTGCGATGGCGGAGCCGATGATCGCCGGAATGATCATGGCCCAGCGCCGGCCGATGATGTCCGTCAGGCCGCCCCAGACGAAGCTGGCGATGAAGGTCAACCCATTGGAAAAGGCCAGTGTCCAGCCAATTTGCGACGACGTCAGATGCAGTTCGCGAATCATGTAAGTCGCGAACAGACCGAAGATGGAGTAATAGACAGTGAACGCACTCATTAGCCACCAGCAGCAGGTGATGGTGTTCCAACGCACGCCTTTACTGAATATGGCCGCCAACGGCACTTTCACTTCAGCTTTGGCCGCTTTTTGTTGCTTCTGGTTCTCGATCCAGACCTCGGGTTCTTTAACATAGACCCTGATCCAAACCACCGACAGCGCCGGCAATACCCCGATCCACAGCATGCCGCGCCAGCCCAAATAGTCGTAGCAGGTGGCGTAAATGACGGCCGCGACCAGATAGCCCAACGCCCACGAGCCTTGCAGCACGGCCGCCATCAAACCGCGCGATCTGGCCGGCCAGCTTTCCGTTGCCAGGGCAGCACCAACCGGCCACTCCGCGCCCATGCCGATGCCCAGCAGCGTGCGGAACACCAGCAGGAACAGGAACGTCGGCGAGAACCCGGCGATAAAATTGCAGGCTGAGTACCACAGAATGGAAATCATCAGTGGCGCGCGCCGGCCCATCCGGTCGGCCATCCAGCCGGCGGCGACGGCCCCGACAAAGCGCATCCACATGGTCAGGGTGCCAACCAGCACCACCAGAGTCAGGTCGGCGTTGAATTCCTTCGCGATGGGGACAAGCAAGAACAGGAACACCGTGAAATCGAACGCGTCCAGCGTCCAACCGAGCCACGAGGCGATAAAGGCGTACCAATTGTCTTTGGTGGGTTCCTTCCACCATGGTCCGGTAGCCGGGGATCTCGAGGCATATGACATCGCGAAGTCTCCCTGGTCTGTGTTGGCGTTACACAACAGCAATCCGGGGCGAGTATGCTCGCCTCCGTGGTGGCACTGTGCCCGAACCACGCGCCGCGTCAATTCTGTCCAATCTTGCGTCTTCATTCTCCAGGTCACACATTAGCCCGGACCATAAGAGGGATTGCCGGCATGGACTTCGACCTGTTTGTCATCGGTGGCGGTTCCGCCGGGGTGCGGTGCGCCCGGATTTCCGCCGGATACGGCGCGCGCGTCGGCATCGCCGAGGAACGCCACTGGGGCGGCACCTGCGTCAACATCGGCTGCGTGCCGAAGAAACTGCTTGTGCAGGCTGGCGAATATGGCGGCTGGGCGGACGACGCGGCCGGCTTCGGCTGGACGATCACCAAGGGGCCGCACGACTGGGGCAAGCTGATCGCCGCCAAGGACCGCGAGATCACCCGGTTGGAGGGCATCTACCGCAAGTTGCTCTCCGGCGCCGGTGCGACCGTGTTCGACGGCCGCGCGGTGTTCATCGACGACCATACGATTGAGGTCGCGGGCAAGCGGGTCACCGCCGAGAAGATCGTCATCGCCACCGGCGGCTACCCCGAACGTCCGGCCATTCCGGGTGCCGATCTGGGTATCGTTTCGGACGATGCATTCTTCCTGAAGGCGATGCCGCGGCATGTGGTGATGGTCGGATCGGGCTACATCGCCGTCGAATTCGCCGGTATTTTCGCCGCTCTGGGTGCCGAGGTGCATCTGGTCTATCGCCAGCCGCTGCCATTGCGCGGCTTCGACCAGGACATCCGGGAGTCGATGGAGGAAGCGCTGCGCGCACAGGGCATTATCCTGCATCCGGGGACCACGCCTGCGAAAGTCGAAGCCGATGGTGATCGCCGCATTCTGACCCTGGGCGATGGCACGACGATCGCGACGGATCTGGTGTTCTTCGCCACCGGCCGGCGCGCCAACGTGGCCGGCCTGGGCCTGGACAAGATCGGCGTTGAACTGAACGCGAAGGACGCGGTCAAGGTCGATGAGCAATTGCGCACCACGGTGCCGCATATCTATGCCATGGGCGACGTGACGGACCGGGTGAATTTGACGCCGGTCGCAACAGCCGAAGGCCATGCCCTGGCTGATACGTTGTTCGGGGGGAATGCGCGTAGTGTTTCGCTGCGGAACGTTCCGTCAGCGGTGTTCACCACCCCGCCCCTCGCGTCAGTCGGGCTGACCGAGGCAGAGGCCGCGGCGCTCGGGCCGGTGGATATCTATCTGACCCGGTTCACCCCGATGCGGCATAATTTGTCGGGTCGCGGACGGAAGACGACCATGAAGCTGGTGGTTGATAAGACGACGCAAAAGGTCGTCGGCGCCCACATGCTGGGCGAGGACGCGGCAGAGATTATCCAGGGCATCGCCATCGCTGTGATCATGGGCGCAACCAAGGCGGATTTCGACCGCACGATCGGGATTCATCCGACGGCGGCGGAGGAGTTCGTGACGTTGCGTACCCGGACACGCACCACCGATCTGGCGAAGGCGGCGGAGTAGAACCCACTTTGTTCCAATAGACCACCGAGCCGCGCCCTGTCATCGCAGCGAGCGGCCTCGCGATGCGGCAATCTGATCCACAGTGTGTCAGTTGCGGACTGCCGCGTCGGGAAGCCGCCCCTCGCAATGACAGGGAACGTTGGTAACGTCTCGTTGCGGCCCGCAGCGTCTTGGTCGTGGGCAAGTGAAAGCAGAAACGACAGACTAAAACAGTTCGGCACAGACCGAATGGGAGGAAACAATGAAAAGACGCACATTCCTGACCGCCACCGCGGCGGCCACCCTCGCTCGGCCGGCCATTGCCACCGCCGCGAAACCGCTGATTTTCGTGCCGCAGACGAATCTGACCAGCCTGGACCCGGTCTGGACCACCGCCACGCCGACGCGGAACTTCGCGTTCATGGTCTATGACATGCTCTACGGCCGCGACGAGCAATACGGGCCGCGCCCGCAGATGGTCGAAGGCCACACCATCGACGACGACGGCAAACGCTGGACCATGAAACTGCGCGAGGGCATGCTCTGGCACGACGGCACGCCCGTTCTCGCCCGCGATTGCCTCGCCAGCCTGAAACGCTGGATGGCCCGCGATGCCGTCAGCACCACCATCAATCTGCGCGTCGATGCGATCGAGGCACCGGACGACCGCACCCTGGTCTGGCGCCTGCGCAAGCCGTTCCCTCTGCTGCCGCACTTCCTGTCCAAGGTGCAGCCGCAGCCGGTGATGATGCCGGAGCGCATTGCCGCCACTATCGATCCGTTCAAGCAGGTCACCGAAATTGTCGGCAGCGGACCGTTCCGCTTCAAGGCCGACGAATACGTCTCGGGCAGCCTGGCGGTGTTTACGAAATTCGAAGCCTACAAACCGCGCAACGAACCGGTGTCATACGGCGCCGGTGGCAAGCATGTGACGCTGGACCGGGTCGAGTGGCACGTCATCCCCGACAGTGCGACCGCGGCGAATGCTCTGACGGCAGGCGAGGTGGACTGGCTGGAACTGCCGCAACCCGACCTGCTGCCGATGCTGAAATCGGCCCGAGGCGTCACGACCGGGCTGCTGGACCTGTTTGGCACAGTCGGCGTGCTGCGGCCGAACCACCAGAGCGTTCCCACCAACAACGTCGGCGTGCGCCGGGCCATGTTCGCGGCGATCGACCAGAAAGAAGTGATGACGGCCACGATGGGCGACGACCCGGCGACGTGGCGCGCCCCGATGGGATATTTCCTGCCGACCTCCAAATCCGCCAACGACGCCGGCATGGAGTTCGTCCGCCAACGCCACAGCGTGGACGCCGTGAAGCGGATGCTGGATGCGGCAAAGTATGGCGGCGAGAAGATCGTCTTCATGCACCCGACGGATCAGCTCGCCTACAACGCCTTCAGCCTCGTGGTGGTGGATGCCTTCCACAAGGTGGGCCTGAATGTGGACGAGCAGATGACCGACTGGGGCACCGTCACCCAACGCCGCCCGTCGAAGGAGCCGGTGGACAAAGGCGGCTGGTCGATGTTCCCGGCCGGCGCGCCGGGGCCGGAATACAATGATCCACTGCTGGCGAACACACTGCGCAGCAACGGCGCCAAAGCCTGGTTCGGCTGGCCCGACGATCCGGCGCTGGAGGCGGCCTACGAGGGCTGGATCGACGCCCCGAACGAAACCGAACGCCGCAAGCAGGAAATCGCCTTCCAAACCGCCGCGTTCGCCTCGGTGCCGAGCATTCCGCTGGGCCAGTATCTGCCGCATGGGGCGTGGCGGTCGAATGTGACCGGGCTGGTGAAGGGATCGGCGCCGGTGTTCTGGGGCGTGAAGAAGGAGTAAGAACCCGCGTCGCTGTCTGCAAACTGTTGCAGTCCGACCCGGCCCGCCACCATAGTCCGGCCCCGCTTAGGACAGATCCCGTGCCCCAGCCGACCGACCACGACGACGCCATCACGCAGGCCACGTATCTGGCGCAGGATATCGCGCCTGACCTCGATAGTGTCCTCATCACCCATTACCCCGATGTCGAGACCCTCGACACACTGCGGCCGGGTGAAACCGACCTGAAGCGCGCCCTTGCCGTGAACCGCGCCGTCGCGCGGGAGATGCTGGATGCCGGCGTCGAGGTCTTCGTTCAGCGCGCCGACCGGGCGGCATTCCGCCGCTGGATGGCCGGCCGCGACAACACGCCAGAGAACCGCCTCGCCTGGATCGATCGGCCCCACCTGCTCCGGGGGCCGGCGGCGTTGGAGGTTCTCGGCCTCAAGGCGCCGGTCTCCCCCCGGGGGCAGACCTTCGACAAAGCGCCCGGCCCGATCGCCGACCGGCTGCTGGAAGCGTTCGGCCAGGACGAGAGCGACGACTTCGACGCCCTGGTGCAGGACCTCATGGCCGCCGGACGGACCGACGTGCTGGACCTGGCCATCCGCAAACTGGAGGAGCGCGAGGGCGAAGAGGCCGGCGATGAGCTGAACTGGGTGTTGCTGGTCGCGGCCGAAGGGGCGGCGATCGGTCCGTCTGGATGGGCGGAGTTGGTGGCCCTGGCCGTCGCGCTGCCCCCCGGCGACGTGCCGGATGGCGAAGCGCTCGGACGCGGCTTGATCGAATCCGGCGCCCTGACCGACAGCGAGGAGGTCCGCCTGCTGCCCGGCTGGCGGTCGCCCGATGCTCTGACCGACCTGTCATTCGGCGCCGTCCGCCGCGTGCTGCTCGACCTGGCCGACGGCAAGCCGCCGCGCGACCTGCCGCCCGGCGACACCGACGAACTCGCCCGCCGCGGTTTCGCGGTGCTGCTCGGTCTGCGCATCGATTGGGCGATCCCGGTCTGGGAGGCGATTGCCGCCGCCGGTGGCCTGCCGGACGAACCCGACGAAGACGAAGCGGAGACGCCGGAAGCGGCCCGCCGCGCCGATCGGCTCGACCAGTGGCGCGGCCGCGTGTTTGACGAAACCGGCGGCTGCGTGCCGCTGGACCTGGTGGCGTTCTCTCAGGTCGCGAACGAAATCGCCGACTTCCTGGCGGAGGCCGGCGAGCAGATGGGCGGCTTCGAGGCGATCCGGGAGTTTGTCACTTCCTGCCGTCGCAAAGCCGGCGGCGATGAGGTCGTGTGCCATCTGCAAACCAGCGGCGACGCTTTGGAACTGTCGGTTTACACCGCGACCGGGGAATGGCTGGACAGCCTGACAATGCCGGCCGACCGCCTGCCCGCCCGAGCCGACGAGATGTCCCCGCTGATCGGCGCCTTCGTGCGCCTGGTGCCGGAGCGCCCGGGGCGGTAGAGTATCCACACTCTCGTTGCGGAAACCGCCGATCCGTCAGGGCCCGGACGAGCCCTGGATGAGTCTCATACCGATCGGCGTAAATATCGACTCTCAGGGCGCCCGCGACCGTCATACCGACGAAGGTCGGTATCCACGTCTTTTGTTCGTCTCAACAAAGACATGGACGGTGCGCCTTCGCGCACCATGACGATCCGGGTAAGCCGGCGTGGATGAGTCTCAAGGCAGATTGGTATCACATGCCGTTCTTGCAGCGACGTGTATTGCCCCGGTCCGTCATGACCCGGCCTGTCCGGGCCACCTGTCGCGGCCCATGCCGTGCGTGTATTTCACCGGTTCACGGCACCGAAACAAACGTCGGAAGCCTATTGGTTCCAACGATCCAGCAGGTCTTCCCACAGTGGATTCTGTTCCTCAATCAGGTTCAAGTTCCACATCCAGGGCCAGTGCTTGAATCGGATTTTGCTTGAACCGGATTCCCGCGCGATCGCGTCACGGATATCATCATGGAATTCGGTGAAAACGAGCTGCGTAAGATGATCCGGCCCGTCACACACCGCCCACGGAGATGCCCCGCACCGCCAAACGCGCCCGGGCTATCAGCGAGCCGGCCACCGCCGCACGCATATCCTCGCGCAGACGCGCGTCATCCGCGCCGCCCCCCGGGTGCCGAGGCGGTCCGCTCATCCCCGTCTCAAAAGCCACACCATGAGAATTTGTCCCATTATCCGAGACGCCTTCCCCGGCCCCCTCCTCCACCCCAGCCGCCGGCGCCGCGACCGGCACCGCCACCGGAGCCACACCTTGCCGCGCCGCCTCCGACTCACGAGCGCGCGGTTCGGCCACCGCCAGCATCGATTGTTCGACAATATGCTGCACCCAGGCGTCCTGATTGGCCGCACCCTCGATGGTCTCGCGCTTCTGCCGCACCGCCTGCACCCGCATCAGCCGCCCGTGCACCGCCAGTGAGGTCCGCACCATCGATCCGTACTGGGCATTCAGCCGCAGCACCAACCCGACGTCATCCTCGTTCTGCCGGACCAGCCGCAACATCTCCTCGGCCTGAGCCCGGGCGGCGACGCAGTGGGTGGCGAGGTCGAGTTCACTCGCGCCGACCGGCAACAGCGCCGCGACCTTGGCAACGGCGGCATGATTGCGCGCTCGGAGTGCCTCGGGCGAGCCATCCAGCGGCGGCGGCAACAGGCCCGTCAGGGTATAGACGAGTTGGTGGTACAGGAGCGGGAAAGGATCGGCGGCCAGGTGCGGCTTGTGTAAGGTTTCCATTCCTTCATGATAGATGAATGTAGGAAATAAGTCAATAGCGCCGCGGCGGCTCGAAAGAAACCTAGCGGCAGCCGGTCTTCCCTACAAAACCCCGGCCAGGCCTTCACCCGGTTATCGGGGTGGACTGAGCAGGAGCGTCAGAAACAAAATTCGATCGTCCTCGGGCGCGGCGCGGAAGTGCTCAATGGCCGAACGGGCGGTTTGAATGGCTGCCCGGGCTTCGCGCCGGTCGAACTGCGATTGGGGATCGTAGTCGGCGCGATGGCGGCTGTCCTGAAGTTCCATCGCCCCGGTCGCAAAGATGTGAATGTCCGAGCTAAATCCGCCGTCGGGGATAAAGTGAGTGTAACGGGCGGCAGGTTTTTGCTTGCGGGCCTCGACGCAGAGTTCCCGCAGTGTGCGGTGCGTGATGCCGCGGTAAACCAGCGCGTATCGGCTGGTCTTGCGCTGAGTCTTGCCGACAAATTGGTCCGCTACCGCCGCCAGGCAGAAATGGAACAGACCATAGTATGCGGTGGAAATCGCTCGTCTCAGATCGGCCTGTCGGGGGCGTCCTGCGGCCAGGCGTGCCGCTTGTTCCAGCAGGTGGTCAGGATTCGGGATCGTCACTGGATGCCAGCGTCTCTTCCGTTGTGTAGATGATGATCGGAAACCGGTCGTCGTTCGCGGCCTGTAGGGCGCGATCGATGCCGACGAGCGTTTGCAGCACCTGGTCGCCGCTAAAATCGTCGTCATTGCCCGGCTTCAGGACGATGGTGATCCGCAGTGCGTCCTTGCCGGCACAATCCACGGCCGGTTCGCTGAAGACGCGCTCCACCTCCGCCTGTTTCAGAACGGTGGAGGCGGTCTTGCGCGCGAGATCGTCGATCTGGGCGAGGTCAAGCATGCGGCTAAAATAGCATAACCCGGGGGGTGATTAAAGAAGATTGGAAACGACCACGTTGACATCAAACAGCGTGCCAGGTGTCGTTCGCGTCGTTGTCCTGGACGGCGGCACATCTCTCGAGCAGTTGGATCGACGGCCGGACGTGGCTTGCACAAGGTTTGTATTCTCAGAATACCGGAAGGTAGTTAGGGAAATAGGTCAAGTTTTATCGCTGTTCCGGTCCGGGTTCATCGGGTGACCCCGAGTGGCACCCACGGTGTCGCCGGTCACGCCCGGACATAACCGCTTCATGTCGATGCCGTGTCCCCTTCGTCATGGCCCTACCGCTAGCCTACTGCATAAATTTTACGTCCGTTTTGCGCCCATGACGGTCGTTCAGGAGGCTGTACGGACTCCGGATAGCGGACCTTCCAAAGCGTCGTCTGGGCTCGCCCGTGGCCCCAGAGGGCAGCGGTGTATCGATTGGTTGCGATGGGTCGTGGTTGATGCCATTTTGGCTCCGGTCGATTGCAATGGGATAAAAGTTTGTGGGACGTTTCGAAGATGAGCCGATGCGTATCCGAGCGCTCCGCGTTCTGGAAGTGATCAGAGGGCAAACGGAAGGTACTGGTGTCCCAACCTTCCTTAAGAACGTGGCACAAGAATTGGGTGTCGACGAACCCGCGGCAATGCCTGCTTTTAAGTATGTGGCTGACAAACGGTGGATCGACACTTTTAGCATCCCCTATACGGGGCGCATCAATGCGGCCGGGCACGATGCGTTGGAGGACCTCCGGCGGCAGGAGCAGGAAAGCAGCACTAAGTCAGCCGTCAAAGCTGTTGTGGGTGCCCAGGCAATGGATAACACGATGGAATGGGATGCTTTCGTCAGCCACGCAGGCGAGGACAAGGACCAGGTGGCACGGCCGCTGGTCCAGCTCTTGGAAGCTATGGGGCTTCGCGTCTGGTATGACGAAGCCACATTGACCCTGGGCGACAGCTTGGCTCGGTCGATCGATGCCGGTCTGGCACGCTCCCGTTTCGGGGTCGTGGTTCTCAGCCACCCTTTCTTCCAGAAGGAATGGCCCCAACGAGAGCTGGATGGGCTGGTCGCCCGCGAAATCGGCGGTGTGAAGATCATCCTGCCGGTTTGGCATGAAATCATGCGGACGGAGATCGCGGCTTATTCCCCGACGCTGGCGGATCGCCTGGCAGCCCCGACCGACAAAGGGCTCGACTACGTGGCCGGGGAGATCGCGCGAGCGATCCGGCAGGGGGCCGCCACTCTTGCCTCACGGGCGTCGGCAACGTCGTCCACGGGACGAATGGGCGTGACCATACCCTCTGCTATCGGCTCGGATCTGCTTCGGGAAGCGAAGCGCTACCACGCCGATCGCACGGCAACCATCCTGGCTAAGAATGGACCCGTAGCGCTGATGGACGGAGGCGCGCTTGTTGTGCATGTGGTCCCGTGCGATGCGATCGTGCGCTCGCGCTTGGATGCGTTCGACAAGATTGTTGAGAATCCACGGGGAATTTTTCCAATCGCAACGGGTGACGTTCGGCATCCCAGGATTTCGGCAAGCGGCCTTTTGCTCGGTTCAAACGCCCAGGGGCTGTCGGTAGCCCAGCGCGCCTACGTCCAAGTCTCCCACTCCTGCAGGATCGAGGCGGTTGCGTCATCCATTGCGCGGGGCAGAAACCGCGAGTTTGTCGAGTTGCAGCGCATCGAAGCCATGTTCATCGAATTCACCAGACGGTGCGTGTGCGCGCTTTCGGATTCCGGCGCGGCACCACCTATCGCGGTTGCAGCCAGTCTACTCAGCATGGAGAATAAGAGGCTTGTCCATGAGCATCTCAGTTCGGCTTTTATCCCTGAGGACCTGCCATTCGGCACTATTGATAGTAGCAGTGTCGACCTCGGCGAAGCCGTCTTTGAGGAGGCACCGCGGAGCGTGAACGAAACGGTGCGGATTCTCGGACCCATCCTCAAGTATTTGGCCAACGTGGCTGGCTTGCGTAAATCACCCAATATGGACGAAGCTGGAAAATATCTCCTCACCGAAGCGCAGATTCGGGACATCCTCCATTAAGGCGATCAACATTCTAATGAATGGGTGAAACAGGAAATCGGCTGAAACCAGAGGCGTCTGGCGTCCGGTTAACACGTCGTGGGTTCGACAAATGAATTTCCGCTCCCGGTCAAACCCAGACCTCGAGTTGATCAGTTTGAAACTTCCGTCGAGGCTGCGAGGGCGGCTGCGTACGACCGCGATCCTTTTGAAACGCTTGGCCGAATCGTAATTGAAGGGGATGGGCTAATGGATATAATCCGACGCTTACGTCCGGCAGGATTGGCGGATTTCCGCAGCTGACGAAGAATTAGGCCGGGCACCATCCGTCGGATTCTATCCACTAACACGCTGGGCGGAGGAAACGAGCGGCGCTGTCGCCCGTTCAACTATGCTCCTGTAGTGGGAAACGCCACCGTAACACTGGCGAAACCGAACCTTTGAAGGATCGCGAAGGCGTGTTCCAAGCTATTTGTGTCCACTACGGACGCTGTAGGCTCGCGCGCGGTAGGTGCTTTCTTGTTAGGAAATAAATTCTTAAGATCGATGCCAACAGTGGCCCGTTTAAGTGCATCCACGACCACTGCTAGTCGATTGGCAAACTCGGTATTAACGTTTGGTTTTTGGTCGCCTTTGTAGCGAGTCATGTTACCCAGATAGGATGGCGACCATTCGGCCCATTCTGCGATCTGCCACTGGGTCAGCTTGTGCTTCAATTTTGATTCATTAAAGCAATCAAGAAATTCATCAGTGAACGGGCCGTTTTGCTCGGGTTGGACGGCGGGATTGAACGTATCTGGCATAGGACACCTTTCGGGGTTCGAGGAGCAATTCAATCGATATAGAGCCTTTGAATTTCAATTCAACCATTCAGAGGGAAATTCATATTCGTCTCCGGTGCCCCGCTCACACCTGGGCGGCCATGCCCCCCATTCGTGACCCAGCCACTCGCGGTCGCCCTCGTTCCCGGTGAATTCAGCGACCAGCGACGCCCCGACTCCTGAATAGGCGCAGTCATCGGCAGCGGGAGTGGCAGCTTGGAGGTGCAAGTCGGTGGCGAGCAAAAATCGACCAAGGTCTGCTTGTCGCCGTCTGTCGCTCCATTGGAGCCATTCCGCTTTCGGCCGATGCCGGTCGCCAAGTCAAACGTCTGTCTGACTGTCCGGGATTGCGAAGCGACCCAACGAACATCAGGTCCAAGGACCGCACGCACATCATCTCAACCGGTCAAAACCCCCTTTCCCGTGCCACTCATCCTCAACCACGTCTTCCGCGCCACGCCTCAGGGTGCCGGCACCCCGATCGACGTCAACCGCGCCCGGGCTCGGCCCGCGCGTGCCTTCATCCCGTCGAGATACGTGCTGACATCGTTCCCCGGCAGGTTCAGCACCTTGCAGCCAAGCTGCCAGTATTCCTCGATCTGCGCCTCGGTCTCCGCCGAACCCCTGGCGAGCTTGCCATGCGCGGTGCAGGCCGCCACGATCCGCCGCACCGCCGCCTTGAACACCGGATTCTCCAGGTCGAGGTGAACCCCAAGCTGCGCGCTCAGGTCCGAGTGCCCGTAGGCGATCATGTCGATCCCGTCCACCGCCGCGATCGCCTCGACATTTTCCAGGCCCTGTAGCGACTCGATCGACGGGCACAGGATAATGTTTTCGTTGGCCCAAGGCGCGTAGTCGGAGGCGTGACGGGCGCCATAGCTCTTGTAGCCCGTGTGTGGCCCCTGGCCGGAGATGCCCCGGTTGCCGATCGGCGGATATTTCGCCAGCCGGACGATCGCGCGCGCCTCCTCGGCGGTTTCCACCTCGGACACCTGGATGCCCATGATGCCCTGATCCAGGATGCCGGGGATCAGATGTGCGAACGACTTGTGGATGCGCACGATGGCGGAGACGTTGGTGGCCTGGAACCAGCTCGCCAGATTGGCGATCGTTTCCATGTCGAACGCCCCGTGCTCGTGGTCGATCGCGCAGTAATCGAAGCCGGCCGCCTCGATGATCCAGGGCACGCCGCGCGAGGCGAACTCCTTCAGCCCGGTGCCCAGCGCCGCGCGTCCCTCGCGCACCGCCCGCCGTATGCTGTTTTCTTTCATGACGCGCCCCTTCGTTTTATGCCGCCATGATAGGGTCAGCGGCGCGCTGCGCAATGCGCGCCTGCGTTTCCAGGCTTGCAAGCCGACGCCGCACGGCGTATCGAGCGCGACACCTGGAAGCGACCTTCCAGACAGGTAGAGTGGCAATCGCCGCGTTGCGGGCCGTTTCCCTCGACCTGAGTGATCTGCCGGGTTAGCACAGCGGTAGTGCAGCGGTTTTGTAAACCGAAGGTCGGGAGTTCAATCCTCTCACCCGGCACCATCTCCCCGCAATGACCGGCCATTCAGGCCAAACCTTCCCCCCGGCCCGGGACGAACATGCTCCGGCATACCTGCCATCCATCGATCGTCGGCCCCTGGCAGCGGGAATCAACAGAACCGATCTGGCATTGCGGCGCGGCAAGGCATATCCTGTGAACAACGACCGCGTGCGCGCACGACGTTTTGCCGCGACCGCTCGGAAGGACCTGAACATGACCTCCCCCTCGTGGCAGCCGGCCACACAGACCTCCTGGCCTCATCCCCCCATGCTGACCGCCATCGGCCGAGGCCTGCTGGGCCGCTGCCCGGGCTGTGGACAATCGCATTTGTTCAACGGCTTCCTCCGTGTCGTCGCCGAATGCCGGAATTGCGGCGCGCCGCTCGGTTTGGCCCGAGCCGATGACGCGCCGCCGTATCTGACCATTCTGGTGACCGGACACATCATCGTGCCGTTGATCTATATGGTTGACCGGATGAACGAACCGCCGATCTGGGTGATGTCGGCCATCTTCCTGCCGCTGACCTTTTGCGTGGCTTTGGGTTTGCTCCGGCCGATCAAAGGCGGCACGGTGGGCGTGATGCTCAACCTGAATATGCTGAAAAGCGACGCCAGCGGGACATGACCGGAAGCACCTCGCGGCTGGATCGTGTGATCCTGGATGGAGACGCACCCAACAACCTGCCCCGCTTCATCGAAGCGGATCGGGAACAGGCGGTTGCCGACCTCGCCGCGGCCAATCATTTCGCGCCGCTGGTGGGCACCGATCAGCCCGGGCCGTACGCGCTGCATCTGTCGATCCAGGAAGGCCGGCTGATTTTCGACATCCGCGATGTGCCCGGGGAACCGCTGACCGCGGTCGGCCTCGCCCTGGGACCCTTCCGGAAACTGGTGAAAGACTACCAGATGCTGGTGGACAGCCACATCAAGGCGGTCGAGGAAGGCCGCGAACAGCGCATCCAGGCGATCGATATGGGCCGCCGCGGATTGCATAACGAAGGTGCTGAGCTGATGACCCAGCGTCTGGCCGGCAAGATTGACATCGATTTCGACACCGCGCGCCGCCTGTTCACACTGGTTTGCGTGCTGCACCAACGAGTCTCCTCACGATGAAAATAGATGGTCTCGCCTACCGTAGCGTCTGGCTCGACGCGGATGACCGCTGGTCGGTCCATATTCTGGACCAGACCAAGCTGCCCTGGTCGCTGGAGGTGCTGCGGCTGACCACGCGCGACGAGGCCGCGCATGCGATCAAATCGATGCAGACTCGCGGCGCCCCGCTGATTGGCGCCGTGGCCGCGTACGGGTTGTGCCTGGCACTCCGCGCCGATGCCTCGACCGAGGCGATGGAGCGCGATGCCGAACTGATCAATGCGACGCGCCCGACGGCGGTCAATCTGCGCTGGGCGCTGGACCGGATGCTGACGCGGCTGCGCAATACGCCCGCGTCGGAACGCGTCGCCGTCGCGTATGCCGAGGCGGCGCTGATCGCCGATGAGGACGTCGCGCAGAACCAGGCCATCGGGCAGTTCGGATTGCCGTTGATCGAGGCAGCGGTCCGGCCGGGACACACGGTGAATGTGCTGACCCACTGCAACGCCGGTTGGCTGGCCACGGTCGATTGGGGCACCGCTTTGTCGCCGATCTACACGGCGTTCAATGCCGGGATCGACCTGCATGTGTGGGTCGATGAAACGCGCCCGCGCAACCAGGGGGCCGCGCTGACGGCGTGGGAACTCGGCAAGCACGGCGTGCCGCACACGGTTGTCGCCGATAACGCCGGCGGGCACTTCATGCAGCACGGCATGGTCGATCTGGTGATCGTCGGCGCTGATCGGGTGTCCCGGACGGGCGACGCCGCCAATAAGATCGGCACCTACCTGAAGGCACTCGCGGCGCACGACAACAACGTGCCGTTCTGGGTGGCGATGCCGTCCACGACGATCGATTGGGACTTGTCCGACGGCGTGGCCGACATCCCGATTGAGGAACGCTCCGCCGCCGAGGTCACCGACATGACCGGCCGTCTGGCCGACGGGACCATCGCCACAATGCGCGTGGTTGCCGCCGACAGCCCGGCCGCCAACCCGGCCTTCGACGTCACCCCCGCTCGGTTGGTGACCGGATTGATCACCGAGCGGGGCCGGTGTGATGCCTCGGCCGAGGGTTTATTGGGGCTGTTCCCCGAACGCCGCTAGCGCGGCAGCTTGCGGTTTTGGCGAACGGGCTTTCAACTCGCCAAGGCCATGTCTATGAGTTGGATGGCATGGGGTCTGTCGCCGGAACCCACCGCCGCCCGCGCTTCACCGATCCAGCTCACAAAGCTGCCTCCGACGGGCTGGTCAGTCTGGCCCATTGGGACCGATCGGTCGAGCGCCCTTGTCTCGGCCATCTCCAACTGCTGCTGGGTTGCCCCGGTTTGACCGGCGACGAGCGAGGCTCGCGCCGCGCGCAGATAGTCCTTCGCGGTGGCGTTTGTGCCGATCGCGGAGGCGGGCAGAGTGGGCGCGACGGTGGTCTTCGTGTCCGCGGCGTTGATATTACTCGCTTTGTCGGAACGGGGCAGTGAATCACCAACCCCGATCGCATGGCCCGGACGCGCCCCTGAATCCTGGCCGCCGGGTGCCTGTGCGATTGCGGTAACCGCGCCCATCCCCAGGAAGAATGCTGCCGAGAGTGTAGCATAGCGCATGATTGTATCCTTGAAAGACGGCCACATAATCGCGGTGAACAGGCATCGCACCAGACCCGTCATCAGATCGGATTGTGTACCAACGGCCATCGACATTGACGTACTGTTATGACGCGTCCGTCACGGCCAGACTTGTCAGAACCGGGTATCGTGGCACCGTCCAGGTATGGGTGAACAGGCCGGGCTAAGACAAAAGTGGACAATAATCGGCACCGACAGCGGCCGGCTTTACTTGCGAAGTGCGTCCTTGACCCCGCCCGCCGCATTCTGAACCTTGCCTTCAGCCTGCTCGGCTTTTCCGTCAACTTGCAACTTCGCGTCGCCAACGAGCTTGCCGAGCAGTTCCTTGGCCCGCCCGGCTAATTGCTTGCCGGAGCCAATCAATCGGTCATTGTCCATTTGGCTTGCTTTCGCTTTTGTTGAAGAGTCCGGATCAAACGATTTTGAGCCTGACCGCTTCAGATAACCCAGGCCCGCCCGGCAAGAATCGAATACGAACTTGCCAGGGTCCTGGTTGATCATCGCCGACAGGCGCGCCATCCATTCAGGGCGCCAATGGAATGATCCCAATAGCCGGCTTTGATTTAAGGGGCGTGCTTCTCGGCACTGTTGGTCACCGCACGGCCGCCGGCCGAGATATCTTCGCCGACGCCGGCAGTGGTGTTACAGGCAGACAGTACCGGAGCGAGCCCAACCAGAGCCAGGAGCGTCAGAACCTTCGAGATATTTTTGCGCATGAGTATAAGTCCTTAGGATTGATTAGTCACTATACCACATCAACGCCAGACCGGGCGCCCGAGATTGACGGCATTCGGATTTGTTACCGCGCCACCGACCGCACCAACCGCGCCTCCGATCAGCGCACCGCCAACCACACTGCCACCTGTGAGGGCACCAATGGTCGCCCCGGCGCCAGCGCCTAACAAGCCACCAGAGGCTGCCCGGTCACCCTGGCTGTAGCCACAGGCCGAGAGCATTAATCCGCAGCCCAGCAGGGCAATAACTGGCAGAAATTTGCGGGACATGGGAGAAACTCTCTTTCGCCAAAGTAGTATTGCGTCAATATTGCCTCAGAAGTCCTTGGCAATGACCTGTCGTATCAGCCGAATTTTATCGGCACGGCCGGGATCAAACTGATCGTTTGTATCGCCGGCCGTTCCATTGATCCGATATCGGCACGTGTTCAACCGATTACCAGTAGCGCGACGCCGGTGCCGCACGCGAATTCCGCGTGATGACGGAAACTTGATCGACACGGCTGGTCGGGTTTCGTTCTGGATTGAATTTGCCAGCGGCACGGATCGGTTTCCCTCGTGGCGCCGGCCGTCGATTCACGATACGTCATTGATGATGCGCTGGTTGCCGATACTGCCTTTGTTCCTGCTCTCCGCTTGCCCGGGAAAACCGATGCCCGACTCCCACGTTCCGCCCTTCGCCAAGGCCCCCTACGAGCCGTTCACCCGCGCCGCGGTCGCCGCTGTCGCGTTGCGGGAATGGAGGCTGTTCGGCCAGAACATCGCCGATCCGGACGCCGAGGCAACCCGGATCATCAAGCCGGAACGCGAGGAAGGCCTGTGGCAGCGGGTTGGCGAATATTGGTGGCTTGGCCTGAACGCTGATTCAGCGGAAATCGCATGGACCGGCAAACATGATGGGCACGGCGCGGTGTTTTCTCCCGATGTCGATGGCGACTTCGCCTGGTCGGCGGCCTTCATCTCTTATGTCATGCGGATTGCCGGGGCCGGCCAGCGCTTCCCCTACTCCGCCGACCATGCCGACTACATCAATGCCGCTCGGCGGGTGTCGCTGGGACAGACGACGGAGTGGCTGGTGTCCGCCGAACGCGTGCAGGACTATGCGCCCCGGTTAGGCGACCTGGTTTGCTTCGGACGCGGGAAGGCGAAGGGTTTGCGGTATCAGGACCTGCCGACACCGGAGCTGTTCACCTCCCACTGCGACATCGTCGTCGATACATCGGTCCCCGGGAGGATTGGCGTGATCGGCGGCAACATCGAGGATTCGGTGACCCTGAATTACGTACCGGTGACCGCCGAAGGGAAGCTGGCGACGCAGGAAGGGATCGTAATGGACACGCGATTTCCCTGGATGGCAGTGTTGCGCCTGCTGGTCGATGCGAATCCTGAAAGGGATTAGTGCGAGGCGCAACGATGGACTCGGCCAGCCCTGCTTGGATTGATTCCGGACACGCCGCACGAAACGCTTACTAGCTTTCGCGGACTTCCATTTTGCGGATTCGGCCGGTCACTTCGTAAATCAACGGAACACCATCGATAGACGCAGGTAAGAACACGCCAAAGGCGGGAGGATTAGCAAGATTGATCTTGACGGCGTAAGACTCCCCGACCTTGGTCAGGCCGACGCCGACAACATCAGCGGCCAAACGGGCGGTGTCGCCAGCGACAGATTTGACCCGGCGTGCGTCCTCGATGGAGGCGTTCATGAGACGATCTTACGCGCCTGGCTCGTCTGGCTCCAGTTCAAGATCGAACCTCCCCAAAACTTGGTGAACATCGTTTGCCGACGTTAAACCCCGACCGTTGCTTCCCCCGGACTGACCTCCGTTAAACAGCAGTCCACAGGCCAGTCCCGCATCATCGACGATCACCGATCCGCTATCTCCGCCGGCACCGAATGCGTTCGGCCCGACGCCCTCAATCTCGATCTGGCCATCGAAAACGAACGTCCCGGTGTCGTAATCTACGGTGACATCATCGAGTTCCGTCGCAGTTACAATGCCCTCTGGCGCTCCGCTGGTGCGTCCGGTCTTCCAGCAGTCACCGCAGCGTGCCCAATTGATTAGCCGATCGACAGCGGTCGCCGTCTGGATCGGTGCAGTGCGCTGATATTCAGCCCTGGTAACTTCGCTGTCCGACCGACGTATCGAACATCGATCTCGCCTCCCGCTGCACGCGTCACCTGGTCCAGCACAGTGGCATGCGACGCGGAGGGACGATCGAAGCGTACAGCCAAGCGGTAATCGCTGCCAGCCAGCCCCCTGGCTATGCCAAGAGAAATTGGTCGATCAAAGTCATAAGGGATCAGCGCTCCAATAAAACCGATGGAGAGCCCAACCGCTGGCGCTGGCCGAAAAATATTTTTCTGATCTCTGCCTTCAGGTCTCGTACCGACTCAAGCCTCACACCACGCTCCAACAAGAAAGTGTTCTATATTAACCACATTCCCGCCAAGGTAGCAACTGAATCGAAACGTTCCAGCTTACCGGCTGAGTTCTTTCGTCATCTCATCAATCCCGTTCACCGTCAGCGGATACATCCGGCCCTCCATCAGATCGTTCAGCATAGAAATCGACCGCACATGCCCCCAGCTTTGCTTCGGCGTCGGGTTCAGCCACGCCGAATGGCGGTACTGCGAGGACAAACGATCCAGCCAGACCGTCCCGGCTTCTTCGTTGTAATGCTCGACCGAACCACCTTGCATGGTGATCTCGTACGGGCTCATCGCGCCATCGCCCACGATGATCAGCTTGTAATCCGGACCGTAGGTGCGCAGCACCTGCCAGGTCGGGATGACTTCCTCGTGCCGGCGCCGATTGTTCTTCCAGACCTTCTCGTACGGACAGTTGTGGAAGTAGTAATACTCCAGATGTTTGAATTCAGAACGAGCGGCGGAGAACAGCTCCTCGGTCAGCTTGATATGGTCGTCCATCGATCCACCGACATCCAGGAACAGCAGCACCTTCACGTTGTTATGCCGCTCCGGCACCATTTTCAGGTCCAAACTACCCGCATTGTTCGCGGTGGACCGAATCGTGTCCGGAATATCCAGCTCGGTCGCCGCCCCCTGCCGAGCGAAACGGCGCAGACGGCGTAAAGCGATTTTCATTCCGCGGGTGCCGAGTTCGACCGTGTCGTCCAGGTCCTTGTAATCGCGGCGGTCCCAGACTTTCACAGCGCGACGATGCCGCGATTCATCCTGCCCGATCCGCACGCCCTCAGGATTGTAGCCGTATGCCCCAAACGGAGACGTCCCCGCCGTGCCGATCCACTTCGATCCGCCCTGGTGCCGGCCTTTCTGTTCCGCCAGCAACTCCTTCAGCCGCTCCATGATCGCTTCCAGACCGCCGAGCGCCTGGATTTTCTCCATTTCCTCCGGCGACAGCATCTTTTCGGCGAGCTTGCGCAGCCATTCCTCGGGCAGGTCCTCGACTTTGACGCCCTCGGGCGGTTCCAGACCCTTGAAGCAGTGCGCGAACACCCGGTCGAATTTGTCCAGGTGCCGCTCATCCTTCACCAGCGTGGCCCGCGCGAGGAAGTAGAAGTCCTCGATGCTGTACTCCGCCACGCCCGCCTTCATCGCCGCCATCAGCGTGAGATGTTCGGTGACGGAGGCCGGTAATCCGGCGGCGCGCAGGGCGAGGACGAGGTGGGAAAACATCAGGCGCCCCGGCGTGCCAGGAAGGCGAGGCGTTCGAACAGATGCACGTCCTGCTCGTTCTTCAGCAAGGCACCGTGCAGCGGCGGAATGACCACCTGCTTTTCGTTGCTGCGGAGGACTTCGATGGGCATGTCCTCGACCATCAGCAGCTTCAGCCAGTCCAGCAATTCCGATGTCGCCGGCTTCTTTTTCAGTCCCGGGACGTCACGCACCTGGAAGAAGACGTTCAGAGCTTCCCGAGCGAGATCCTTGCGGATGTCGGGATAGTGCGCCTGGACGATCATTTCCATTGTCGCGCGGTCGGGGAAGCGGATGTAGTGGAAGAAACAGCGGCGCAGGAACGCGTCCGGCAGCTCCTTCTCGTTGTTGGAGGTGATGATCACCACCGGCCGGTGTTTGGCGGAAATCGTCTTGCGGGTTTCGTAAACGAAAAACTGCATCCGATCGAGTTCCAGCAGCAGATCGTTCGGGAACTCGATGTCGGCTTTGTCCACCTCGTCGATCAGCACCACGACCTGTTCGTCGGCTTCGAAGGCTTCCCATAATTTGCCGCGCACGATGTAGTTGCCGATGTCATGCACGCGAGGATCGCCAAGCTGACCGTCGCGCAGGCGGGACACGGCGTCGTATTCGTACAGACCCTGTTGGGCCTTGGTGGTCGATTTCACGTGCCACTCGATCAACGGCAGGCCAAGCGCGCCGGCGATTTCGTGCGCCAGGACGGTCTTGCCGGTGCCTGGTTCGCCCTTCACCAGCAGCGGGCGCTGTAGCGTCACAGCCGCGTTGACCGCCACTTCCAGATCCCGCGTCGCGATGTATTTTTCGGTACTCTTAAACCCGGCCACCAGCGGCTCCTTCATAAACTCGGGACAGTGTCCCGGGGTTGGGGCTACGCCGCAATCCCCTCGACCGGTGGAAGCGGTGTGCGGCCGCGAATCATGTCCGACGCCTTCTCCGCGATCATCATGGTCGAGCTGTAGGTGTTCGCCGACGGCATGTTCGGCATGATCGACGCATCGACCACGCGCAGCCCCTGCAAGCCATGCACGCGCAATTGATCGTCCACCACCGACGTCTTATCCGTCACCGGCCCCATCCGCGCCGTCCCGATCAGATGATACGCTGTCGAGCCATACTGACGCGCGTAATCCAGCCATTCCGCGTCCGTATGAACATCGGGTCCCGGCAGCGCGTCGCTGTCGAAATACGGCGCCAGAGCGTTCGTGTGCAGCAGCTTACGCGCCCAGTGCATGCCCTGCACCAGCACCCGCTGATCCAACGTATCCTTCAGGTAGTTGGGCTGAATGATCGGATCGACAAACGGATCGACCCCGCGCGCTCGGACATAGCCGGTGCTCTCCGGACGGTGCTGCCACACGCCGCAGGTCATTCCGGGATAATCGTCCAGCAGTCCGACAAACCCCTGCTTGTAGCTGGCGGGGCTGAACACACCCTGGATATCCGGCTGCTGCATCGTGTCCGCCGTCTTCCAGAACCAATGCAGGATGGACGGCGACACCGCCAGGATACTGGGCTTGCCGATCATCCACCGCGCGATCTGGCCCATCAGGCCAACGCCCGTCGCCATCTCGTTGATTGTGCGGACGTTCTTCACTTTTGCGACAATCCGGGTGGAATAATGATCCCGAAAGTTCTCGCCCACGGGCAGATCGGCAATCACGGGCACGCCGATATCCTGTAGCAGCCACGCCGGCCCGACACCGGACATCTGCAACAGCTTCGCCGTGTTGGCGGTGCCGGAGGACACGATCACCTCTTTCCGCGCGAACACCTCGTGCCGTTCAGAGCCATTGCGGTCATTGGCATAGCAGACACCGGTCGCCCGGGTTCCGTCGAACAGGATCTGCGCCGCCCGCGCACCGGTTCGCACCTCCAACCGGCCGGTCGCCTTTGCCGGATGCAGGAACACACGCGCCGCCGAACGCCGCAACCCCTTGTGGATCAGGCGCTGAAAATAACCGACGCCCATTTGGTTATCGCCGCTGTTGTAATCGACGCAGCGCGGCATCCCGAGTTCACCGGCGCCGCGAATAAACGCCTCCATCGCGGGATGGTCCCAGTCATTGTCGGTGACCGGCAGCATGCCTTCACGGCCATGAATGCGGTCGTCACCGACGCCCAGCCGCCGCTCGCCGCGTTTGAAATAGGGCAGAATATCAACATAACCCCAGCCGCGATTGCCGCGCTGTGCCCAATGATCGAAATCTTCACGTTGGCCGCGGTTGTAGATCATGCCGTTGATGGAGCTTGATCCGCCCAGCGTGCGGCCCTGGGTCGTGGGGATGCGGCGGCCGTTGATGGCGTCACCCGGTTCGGTCTGGAACTGCCAGGTGTAGGCCGGGTTAAACAACATTTTGATGAAGCCGGCCGGGATATGGATGTACGGGTGCCGGTCAGGCGGCCCGCTTTCCAGGACGCAAACGGTGACGTTTGGATCCTCTGTCAGGCGGTTGCACAGGACCGAACCGGCCGCGCCGCTGCCCACGATCACGTAGTCGAATGTATCCGCCATGTGCTTCCCCAATAGCCTCGGCGGTTTGATCGCCAGACACTTTCATCTTAAGCTATGGTCTCAGACCAATCCAAGCCACGCCAATGCAAGCCACAGGGGTTCGCGCATGGAATATGTCTGCGATGCACCACGCAACCGGACCTGGTTCCGCCTGATGACCGAAGGCGAAGCCGTCGCCGAGTCGCTCGAAATGCACCACGCGGTCGAAAAGCACTATCGGCGGGAGCGTGAACGCGCCGTCGACGCCTTCCACCCGACGACAACCGTGTTCATCGAGCAAGACATCAACAAGGAAGATCACATCAGACGAGCCATGCCGCTGTTCCTGACGCTGCGCGATCAGGATGGCAAACCGCTCGTCACCGCCATGCTGCCTCCCAAAGGCAAATCGGGCGGCGGCTGCATCCTGGTTGGCCCCGGCAATGCCGATCCGTACCCGGAGCATGCCGATGCGATCGCGGCTTTAGGGGCGCATTTCGGGATGACACTCGACCGCAGCAGTTGTTACCCCTATCGTCGCTAAATCACGGAGGATGAGCCATGGCCATAACACTGGAACAATTCGCAGCCGACTGCCACGACGCCCTGAAATCGCACCCCGGCACACCCGGCCGCGAGCGAGTGAAGGATCTGGTGAAGCAGGCGCTCGCCGACCCGGACTTCGTCGCCACCTATATTCCGCCCGGCACGCCGGAACGGCATTTGCTGTATGAGGATGCCGAACTCGGCTTCGCCATTCTCGCGCACGGCTATGTCGGGCCGAAGGGAAGCAAGCCGCACGATCACGGCCCGTCCTGGGCGATCTACGGCCAGGCCGCCGGCGAGACCATTATGACCGCATGGGACTGCCTCGCTCGGCCGACCGACGGCGCACCCGGCAAGGCGGTGGCGAATCACGACTACGTTATGAAGCCGGGCGACGCGTATCTGTACGATATCGGCGTGCTGCATTCGCCGGAGCGGAAGACCGACACGCGGCTGCTGCGGATCGAGGGGCTGAATATGGCGAAGGTCAAGCGCTTCCCGTACGAGGCTGTCGCGGTTAGCCAGGCCGCCGAATAAAGCAACGCTAAAAGGCTTGGGCGGAGTCCCCACCGCCATGGCGGTGGGGCGGCCTGGACTCCAAATGCCAAATCGAGAACGGTCTGCCTCCTCGCCTTTTACCGGCCGCCGTTGACGTTGACACACGCTGCCCGCCCCTGCACCGTCATGGTGCTCGAAGGCGCACCATCCACGTCTTTGATTTAACTGATAGAAGACGTGGATGCCCACCTCCGTCTGCGCGACGGGTTCGGGTCGCCGGAGAGGCAATGCCGTCCACACATGGTATTACGCCGATTTCGGAATAATCTGCCGTTCCTCGATGACGTAAGTCTTGATCTGACCAATAAACAACGCGCCGTCATCCGTCAGTGCCTTCATCTCGGGCGTTGCCGCGGCGCGTTGGTAGCTATCCAGATCATCATACCAAAGTTCCGCGATGCCATCGACCTCGATTCCCGTCTCGGCAATGTCAGGACGCGTGCGCGTGCCGGTAATATGGGACTGCACATAGCGCCGAATGCCCGGCACAGCATGAGCCAACGGGCCGTGGATATCGAACCAGTGACGCACAAACTGCTCGTGCGTGATACCGTCCTTACGGGTCAGCAGACCAACGATTTTGATCATTTCGTTTCCTCATTCTGAGCGGATCGCGAAGCCGCGATGGCCAGCAACTATCCTACCCGGCGCCGCAAAGCGCCAGAGTCGCCTGTTACGCGGCCACGGTCAGGTGGTCACCAGGACCCGCCGCCGTTCCAGCAACACCGCCTCGATCGCCGCGTGCAGGTCCCCGACGGTAAATGGTTTGTTGATCAAACGATGATCGGGCGGCAGCACGAATTCCGCCTGTTCCGCGTATCCGGAAATGAACACGACCGACAGGTCTTCCCGTCTTTCCTGTGCCAACGCCGCAAGTTGGGACCCGTTCATGTCCGGCATCACCAGATCGGTGAGCAGAATATCCATTTCGGCACCCGCCGCCAAAATCGTCAAAGCGGCCTCCCCATCGGATACATCGCGGACATGGTACCCGAGGTCCCGCAGCATGGCGGCCGAGACGGCGCGGACGAGGTCATCGTCATCCACCAACAGGATGTTAGCACCCGTTCCCCGTAGCCTAATCTCGGGTCGTGCGGTTTTGGCCCGCATCGGTATTACGGTGGCGCGAGGAAGGTCGACTGTCACCGCAGTGCCGCGACCGACCGCCGTTTCGATGCGGACCTCACCACCGGATTGCCGGGCCGTGCCGAACACCTGCGACAGCCCGAGCCCCGATCCGGCGCCGGGACCTTTCGTGGTGAAAAACGGCTCAAACACCCGCGGCAGAACATCCGGTGCGATGCCGGTTCCAGTATCGCGAACCGTAATCGCCACGTAGTCACCGGGCGGCGATCCGTCAGGGTCACCCCTTTCGGTTCGACGACGATTGGACGTTTCGATCGTAATGATACCACCTTCGCGCATGGCATCGCGGGCATTGATCACCAGATTCAGCACCACAAGCTCGATTTGGCTTTGATCCACCATCGCGGGCCACAGATTGACCGCCAGGACAACTCTGGCATGCGCCTTGGCCCCGAGAGCACTATCGAGCAGGTTACGCATGCCAGCGATCATCGCGTTCAGATCGGTCGGTTTCGGCATCAACGGCTGTCGGCGGGCAAACGCGAGCAAATGACTGGTCAGTGTCGCACCGCGTTCGGCTGCCGTTCGGATAGCAGACAACCGCTCCTCCAGCGCGCCATTGCGATCCGCCGCAGCCTGGCGTTGCAAAATTTCCACATTACCCAGCACAACTGTCAGCAGATTGTTGAAGTCATGCGCGACACCACCGGTCAACTGGCCGATCGCCTCCATCCGCTGCGCCTGTTTCAGCGCGACTTCGGCCCGCTCGCGTTCGGAAATCTGTTGCAGCAGACCATCCCGGGCTTTTGTGGCCGCTTCGTGGGCGAGATGCGTCTCGTCCAGCAATCGCTCTACCTGCCGCGACCGGCGGGACAGCGAGAGCAACAGACAGATAACCACCCCGCCCAGGGCGATGGCGCTGGCGATCAACGACCAGGCTTCATGCCGCCAATCCGCCAGAATGCGGCCTTCCTCGACCGAAACAAGAACCGCAAGCGGAAAGGCCCGCAAAGCGCGGATTGCGGTTACCCGGATGCTGCCATCGATCGGGCTTTCCATTTGCAGTGTTCCGGCCTGACCATGCGCCAAAACCTCGGTAAACGGAGGCAGATTGCCGAAACTGGTACCAATGGCTTGATCAACATGCGGAAAGCGCGCCAGGATCGTTCCGTCACGAAGATGAAGCATAATGGAACCATTTTCGTTCAGTTCGACCGCGCGATAGAAATCCTCGAAGTAACTCAGATTGATCGAGCCCACCACCATCCCAAGGAACCTGCCATCCGGCGCGTAGTCGGGCCGGCTCAACAAAGCGTTCCATTTGTTGTCGCCGACCCGAAAGGGCTGGCCGATCAGCAGATCACTTTTGGCATCGGTGCGGTATCGGACCAACAACGCCTCGACAGCCTCAGGCGGACAGGATGATCGACTGGTATCGGTTGCAACGACCGGCCGGCCACCGGCATCGACAACCAAAATGGCCGCGATTTGTTGCACGCCGCGCAGACGCCGCCGTAATATTTCGTCAACATCAGTTAAATTCGGACGCCGGGTCTGGACCGTTTCCAATGCACCCGTCACCAGCAGATCAACCGCTTCGACCGCACGTCCGGTTTGTTCGGCGAACACCATATCCAACCGCGCCATCTGCCGTTCTGTGTCGGCAATAATGGCGGTCCGCGTCGAATGCAGCTCGTGATAAACCGCACCCGCGGCAAGAACAGAGACTGCCACGGCCACGACGCGAAGGGCCGCACTGACGGATGCAAGGTGATGTCGCTTTGGCAAGGGGGGCTGCCTGATCATTTCGGAATTTCGTCGCCCCCATGCCTCTATCCGGGAGCGGTTAACACGAAAATGATTCGAGAAGACAGCGCCTCACGAAGTCGTGATCTTTCACTCCCTGGGTGCGTACCAGCGTAACACCCCGGCGAGCAGCGTGGACAGCAACAGGAACGCCCCCATCCCGGCCAATCCGGCCGAGAATGAGCCCGTCAAATCCTTCAACCATCCCATCACCGCGGGTCCGACGAAGCCGCCGAGTGTGCCGACGGAATTGATGAAGGCGAGACCGCCGGCCGCCGCGACTCCTGTCAGAAACCGCGGTGGAATCGTCCAGAAAACCGCGCGGGCGGCGGTGATGCCGACCAGCGCGACCGTCAGCCAAAAGATCGAGATCCAGAACTCATCGAATGTAATCGACAGTAACAAACCCGCTGTCGCCAGCAGACAGGTCACGATCAAATTGCCCAACCGATGGCCGCTGCGATCGACCCGGCCCGCCCACAGCAACATCGCCACGGAGGCGATCAGGTTAGGACCGGCTGAAACGAAACCAACCGTCAGATTGGAATGGAAGTGCATCTTGATGATCTGCGGCAGCCAGATGCCGACGCCATATGATCCGGTGGTGAAACCGAACTGGATCAGTGCCAGCAGCAGGACCCGGGGATCTTTCAAGGCCGCCCGGAAATTCTTCACCTCGTTATGGCGCGGTTCGGCGGCGATCCGGCTTTCCACCGCCGCCTTTTGGTCCGGGGTCAGCCAGGTCGCGCTGGCCGGGCGATCGGCCACCAGACGGAGGACGGCAAACCCAAGAATGCTGGCGGGGACACCCTCGATGATGAACATCCATTGCCAACCCGACAAACCGCCGGCCTGATCCAGACCGAGCAGCGCGCCGGAAATCGGACCTCCGACGACGGCGGACACGGGAACACCCAGCAGCAGGATGGCCAACATGCGGGCGCGATAGTCCGCCGGGAACCATTGCGCCAACAGGAACGCGACACCCGGAAAGAAACCGGCCTCAGCGATGCCGAGAAGCACCCGGATCGCATAAAAACTATTCGGCCCGGTGATGAACGCACAGGCGGCCGCCACCAGGCCCCAGGTGATCATAATGCGGGCGATCCAGACCCTGGCACCGTAACGAAACAAGGCGAGGTTGCTGGGTATCTCGAAGGTGCAATAGCCCAGCGACAGGATGCCCGCGCCGACACCGAACTGCGCCGCCGTCAGACCGAGTTCCTTGTTCATCTGCAAGGCGGCAAAGCCGATATTGGTGCGATCGAGGTAGTTCAGGATGTAGGCCAGCAACAGCAGCGGCATCATCCGCCAGATAATTTTTCGGAAGGCGGTCTGTTCGACGGTCATCATCGAGAGCCGGCCAGACGCATCGGAGTGCCTGTTGCATACGCGACGATCTGTTCGAAACATTCCCGAAAATACAGTTCGAAATTATCCCACTCCGCCCACCCAAGATGCGGCGTGCACAATACGTTGGGCATTGCCAGATAGGGGTGATTGCCGTGTGTGATCGGCTCTTCCTCATAAACATCGACCGCGGCATAGCGGGGACGGCCGGCTTGTAGCCCCGCCAGCAGCGCGCCGGGTTGGATCAGTTCGGCGCGCGAGGTGTTGACCAGCAGCGCGGTTGGCTTCATCCGCGCCAGATCCTCGGGGCCGACGATACCGCGCGTGTCCGGACGCAGACGGACGTGCAACGACAGCACGTCGGAGCGTTCAAACAAATCCTCCTTGCTGGCGGCAAAATCATAGCCGGCGGCTTTGGCTTTCGCCGCGGAGGTTGCCTGTCCCCAGGCAAGGATGTGCATCCCCATCCCTGCCCCGGCCTTCGCCACCAGCGAGCCAATAGCGCCAAGGCCGAAGATGCCCAGCGTGCTGCCGGACAGGCGATGCGACAGGGTGCAGGGCCACTCGCCGTGACGCATCCGTTCCGCCTCCAGCGCGATGTTGCGGCGGGCAGCGACGATCAGGGCAACGGTCAGTTCGGCCGGCGCGACGGGCGAATTGCTGGCGCCGGTGGAAACCAGGACGCCGTGATCCTTGCACGCGGCATAGTCGATCGTTGTGGCATTACGTCCGACCAGCGCGATCAGTTTCAGGTTAGGCAACCGTTCGATCAAGGCGCGGGAGAAGCTAACGCGTTCGCGAATCGCGACGATGACCTCCGCCGGATGCAGACGTTCGACTAGCTGATCCAAATCGGCGGCGGGTTCGCGATAGCGCACCACATCGTGGCCGGCCAACAGGGAAAAACAGGACAGTTGATCAACCATATCCTGGTAGTCATCGGGGATTGCTATTTTCATGGTCCGACCATTTCGTTATAAGTTTGAATCCACCATATAGTCCCGCAGCAGTTGCCCCCACCCCGGGACAGGTTTGCGATAGCCGGCCAAACGCAGAACCGCCCACAGACTGACCTGATTGGTGCTGAGCACCGGTTTGCCGATCGCTGTTTCCAGCCGGTCCACGATCCCCATGGTCAGCCAGTTGCCGCAGGCCAGCATCACCGCCTGCGCCTGCGGCTGGTCGATCGCCACACCCATATCGTAGGCGGTCTGCTCGTCCAGCAGACCGATCTCCAGGTTGCTGACATGACCCAGCGCCCGGTGCGCCATCACGGAAAAACCACTCGCTTCGATAAAAGCGGCCGAGGTGACGTTCACCGCCTCACCCCAGGGCGCGCCGATCACCAGACGCCGCACGTCCAATGCCGTCAGAGCCTGGATCAACGCCGTGGACGCCGTCGTCGCCTTCCGCCCCGACGCGGCTTCGATCCGCCGGATCAATTCTTGATCGTATCCAAGACCGTTGCGCGAACTGGGGGCGGTTGCCGCCAATACGATCGCATCGACATCGGCGTCCGCCAGCTTCTGGCTCTCGGTTTCGATGTCCTCGACAATCCGCGCGGTGGAGGACGGTTCGACAATGCGCAGCGGCAGACGCGCCACATGCAGCGTCACCCCGTCCGGCATGATCCGGTTAAATTCCGTCTCCTGCGTGGTGTTGGAGGACGGCAGCAGCAATCCGATCCGAAGCTGGTCTTTGCGAGCTGGCATGACCGTTGATTTCCTCCTGTTATGGCGTTGGTTGTCCCAAACAGCCATCCCGGTGTCAAACCGGCCTTCCCATCCGCCGCCGTTCCGTTAGCATCGTCGTCAATGACGGAAGCGCCGGACAAAACCATGGGCCAGGACTATCCAAAGCTGCGGCCCGGGGGCGACACGGGCTGGCAGCGCACCCTGTGGGCGATGGTCGGCATCCAGTTCGTCATGACGGCGGCGGTCAACTTCCTCAGTCCGATCATTCCGCTGTTGCTGCCTAGCCTGGGGGTGGAGACGGTCGAGGGCGTGGATATCTGGGCCGGCATCATCACCGGCACCACATCGTTCGTCGCCGCGTTCGCCTCGCCCGTGTGGGGCCGGGTCGCCGATAAGCACGGCCGCAAACTGGCGCTGCTACGGTCGAGTTTCGCGATCGCGCTGTTCACCGCGTTGATGGGCCTATCGACGAATGTCTGGCAGTTCTTCGGTGCGCGCGCCGTCATGGGATTGTTCGCCGGATTTTCGTCGGCCGCCATCGCGCTGGTCGCCAGTCAGGTGCCGGAGCGACGGCTGGGCTACGCGCTCGGCTGGCTGGCGTCCGGGCAGATGATCGGCTCACTGGTCGGGCCGGTGATCGGCGGCGTCCTGGCTGACATCACCGGCAGCTACCGCGCCCCGTTCTTCTGGTGCGGCGGCATCACCGTCGCCGGCCTGATTCTGGTTTGGGCCGTGGTGCATGAAAATTTCACGCCCGTTCGGTCCACCGGCAAGCAGAAGTCGCTGTTTGCCGGGTTCGGCCTGATGGCGGGAACGGCGGGTTTAAGCGCGCTGTTCCTGGTGGTGCTGATGGCGCAACTCAGCACGCGGACCATAGCGCCGGTGGTGACGATTTTCGTGCAGGAGTTGATCGGGTCGCCGCCGCAGATCGCGACACTGGCGGGCGTGGCGTTTTCGATCACCGGCCTGGCGAATTTGCTGTCGGCACCGTTCCTGGGCAATCGCAGCGATATCATCGGCTATCGCAAGGTGCTGCTGATTTGCCTGCTGGGGGCGACCCTGACCAGCGCGCCGCAGATTTTCGTCGGCAGCTACTGGGCGTTTGTCGCGGAGCGATTCGCGGTCGGGCTGTTCATCGGCGGCATTCTCCCCACCGCCAACGCCCTGATCGGGCGCAGTGTCTCGCGCGAAAACCGAGGCACGATCTACGGCATGACCGCCTCCGCCACCTTCCTCGGCAATTCGCTCGGTCCCTTGCTGGGTGGCGGCGTGGCGGCCGGTTTCGGCATCCGTTGGGTGTTCGTGGCTACAACGATATTGCTAGGCGCGAACCTGGTGTGGGTGTGGTGGACGGTGCAGGAATTGAAGGAAGGCCCTGCGGCGGAATAGCGACGCCGCGACGTGATCCGTCGCGGCGTCTGACGAGACTACACGACCCGGAAGTTGCCGAACTGCCAGGGGCAGGACGTGTCGATGTCCTCGGGGAACAACCGGCCTCGATCCAGCAACGGTGTCCAGTCGCTGTATTCCCCGACCATGTCGCCAAGGTAAGGTTCGGCGACCTGGAGAATCCGCGCGTGATCGAGATGATCAGCCTCCAGAATGCCGGCGCGCGGGTTCTCCATCGCCCAGACCATCCCGCCCAGCACGGCGGCCGTGACCTGTAGGCTGGTCGCGTTGTTGTGCGGCGCCAGTGCCCGCGCCTGCTCGATCGACAGCCGCGAGCCATACCAGTAGGCGCCACGCGCGTGGCCCATCAGCAGCACGCCCAGTTCGTCAACGCCGCTGCGGATTTCGTCCATCATCAGGCGCTGCTTCGGCTGCTGGTTCCAGTTGCACCCGGCCATTTCATGCACCGACAGCACCGCGTCGTCGCAGGGGTGGTACGCGTAATGAACCGTCGGCCGATAGGCAACGGCACCATCCTTCACAACCGAGTAGTAATCGGCGATCGAGATCGATTCGTTATGCGTGATCAGGAACCCGTGCAGTGGGCCGGCCATCGGCGTCCAGGTCCGCACCCGGGTCGAGGCACCCGGACGCATCAGATAGATTGCCGAATCGCTACCAAAATCGTGCCGCAGGCCGTCAGCCGGCATGGTCTTTTCGTGCGATCCCCAACCGAGTTCGGCCGGCTGGCACCCCTCACCCGCAAAGCCGTCGATCGACCAGGTGTTGACGAACTCACCAGGCTGCTTGGCGTACGACGCGGTTTGCGTGTCGCGTTCGGCGATGTGGATCACCTTCACGTCCAAAGCTTGCGCCAGCGCAGCCCAGCCCTGCCGATCATTCGGGACAGCCGTATCGACACCGGTGTCGCGGGCGAGATTCAGCAGGGCCTGCTTGACGAAATGCGAGACCAGGCCCGGATTGGCGCCGTGCGTCAGCACCGCCGTCGGACCCTCACCACCGGCCAGCGCCAGCGCGCTTTCGCGCAATGCATAGTTGGACCGTTGCGAGGGCGACAGCGACGGATCTGTGTAACCACCGGCCCAGGGCTCGATGCAGGTGTCCAGGTACAGCGCGCCCTGTTCCTGGCAGAACGCGATCAGCGCCACGGACGACACATCGACGCTCAGGTTCAGCAGGAAGTCGCCGGCCTGGACCAGCGGCGCCAGAATATCCCGGTAATTGGCGCGGGTCAGCGGCGTCAGATTGAACGGCATGCCATACGACGCCGCTACGTCGCGGCCGCGCTCATCAGCGGACACGATTGTGATCCGATCCAACGGGATGTCGATATGACGCAGGATCAAGGGCAGAACGCCCTGTCCGATGCTGCCAAAGCCAAGCATGACCAAACGGCCGCCGAATGCGACGTGTTTCATCGAATAATTCCTTTACTTTATCGTATTCAGGCGGCGAGGCGAAGCGGTTGGGCGTGCGGCGCATCGTCGGTTACCTCGACGATGCGGGCGCGATCAAAACCATTGAATCCGGTACGCAGGCACGCACCATAGGCACCGAGCTGACCGATTTCGATCCAATCCCCTTCGGCCACGTCGGCGGGCAGCACGAACGGTCCGTGCATTACGTCGGCACTATCGCATGTTGGGCCGAACAGCGAAAACGCAACCTGCTCCGCCGACGCATCGCGATCCGGGCGGATCAAACGCACCGGGTAACGGAACGCCAACGCACCGGCGTCTGACAGGCTGCCATACACGCCGTCATTCACGTACAGCATCTCGCCGCGACGCGCCTGCACCTGCACAACGACGGAGGTGCCGGCGGCAACCAAGGCGCGACCGGGTTCGGCCCACAGACGGGCATCCGGCAGTCCGAGTTGCTCGAACCCGTCCTCAATCTCGGCGAAGAAGGCGCCCATCGGCGGTGGCTCCTGATCCGGATAGGCAACGGGAAAACCGCCGCCGACATCGATGACGTCGATCTTCACCCCCGCTTCGCGGATGACCTGGCCGGTCAGTGCCAGAGCGGACCGCCATGCCAGCGGGTCCAGGCACTGGGAGCCGACATGGAAGCTGACACCCAGCGTTCCGGCGCAGTCACGCGCGACCCGCAGCAGGGCAACAGCCGAGTCAAAATCGGCACCGAACTTGCCGGACAAATCCAGCTTCGCGTCGCCTTTCGGCAGCGCCAGGCGCACGATCAGGCCGGGGGCGGCGGTCGCGTCAATTTCAGAACGGATTTTCGCCAGTTCCTCGGCGGAATCCAGAACGAAATCGCGCACGCCGTGCCGCTCCCACGCCTCGCGGATCGCGCCCCGGGCCTTGATCGGGTGCATGAAGTGGATGTCGGCATCCGGGAACATGTCACGGACCAGACGCACCTCGGGCAGAGACGCGCAGTCAAAATGACGAACGCCACCGTCCCACAGCGCGCGCAGCACGGCGGGGTCGGGATTGCACTTCACAGCATACAGTACATCGCCGGGAAACGACTGCACGAAGTCACGCGCGGTGTCGGCGACCACGGCGGGACGCAGGCAGTGGATGGGCTCTTCCGGGCGATCGGCAGCCACCACCTGATCCACCGTCGGACGGCGAACCGGGTAGGCATCGAACTGACGGCGCAGCGGGGAAACGGAGGAACGAGTACGGGCAACAACAGACATCGCGGTAATCCTCGCGGACGAATGGACGCGCGCGAACGCGCCACATTGGAACGACACGCATGCGAAAGAATGCGTAACGAAACGGGGACTTGAGCCGATACCGCGCGAAAACGCAGCGGTAGCGGGGTCAGACGATGCTGGTGGTACTTCGCATCGCGGCGGTGCGTTCGAACATAGGCGTGTTCCTAAACGACCCCGGCCCACTGTTGGCCGGGTCTATCGAAAAGGACGCGTTTACGTCGTTGCTGTGCCCTTGTGGGGCTCGCGGCACGTGCGATGGCGTCACCGCTCCCGTCGATCGGAAGCGAGAAGCGCTATATAGAGCCTGCTTTTAGCGATTGCTATGCATTTTTAGGGGGCGGCCAGACGATCAGCGCATAGCCTGCGCGCCGAGCAGCGCCAGATACTCCCAAACCATTGTCGCGGCGGCGAGGGCGGTGATTTCCGACACATCAAACGATGGGGAAACCTCCACGACATCCATCCCGACGAAACGGATTTTCTTCAGTTGGCGTATGATGGCTTGGGCTTGCCAGGACGCCAGGCCGCCGATCTCCGGGGTGCCTGTGCCGGGGGCGAAGGCGGGGTCCAGGGCGTCGATATCAAATGTCAGATAGGCCGGGGTGTCGCCCACAACGTCGCGTATCCGTGCCGCAACAGCGGCGGGCCCGGATGTATGGACGTCTTGTGATGACAGAACCGTTACACCCTTCGACAGCGTCCAGTCCATCACGTCCTTCTGCACCGGTGAGCGGATGCCGACCTGGATCATTCTGGCCGGATCGACAAGGCCTTCGTTGATGGCATGATAGAACGGGGATCCGTGCGCGTAGGCCTGGCCGAAATTATCGGCCCACGTATCGACATGCGCATCGAAATGCACCAGCGCCACCGGCCGGCGCAGTCGTTGCGTCAACGCGCGGAGCAGCGGCAGCGTGATGCCGTGTTCTCCCCCCAGCGCGATCAGGTGGCCGATGGGTTCCGCCTGCGATTGGATCGCCGTCAGGCTGCCCTGAATGTCGCCCAGGGCCAGTGCGAAATCGCCGATATCAGAAACAGCCATCCGCGCCGGTTCGACCCAATGTTCCGGATGGTCGCCGTCGGTCAGCATGCGGCTGGCCCTCCGGATGGCGGCGGGGCCGTCTCGGGTGCCGGAGCGGTTGGTGGTGCCGATATCCATCGGAATGCCGGCGACGACATAGTCCGCGTCACGATCGTTACGGGATACCCCGAGGAAGGTCGGGGGAACAGCGTAGGTGGGTGTGACGGCCATGTGAATTTAGAACTCTCTGGTTTCGAGTGGACTGGTTTCCGCCTCGCTCCCATCGTTATGGCCCGGACAAGCCGGGCCAAAACGATGGGAGAGGTCAACTCGGATCGTTACTCCGTCTTCTCGCGCAGACCTAACCGCTCCAGGCGCGGCAGAACCTCTTGCACGAAGAACGGTATCTCTTTCAGATAATCCACGAACGCGACGGTGCAGCCGGCCAGACCGGTTGCGCTCATGCGGGCCATTTCCTCGGCGATGTCGTCGGGGGAGCCGACGAACGGATACGCCCCAGGATAGCCACCCGCGAAACGTCCGGCTCCGGTCCTGGTGAAACGGTTTTCCAACGGGCGCGCGACAGGGGCCGCCGCGCCCGGCACGGTCACACCGCGCATCCGGCGATAGTAATCCTGCCCGTCGGTATCCGCCATTTCCTCGGCGAAGTAATGAAAATAGTCCTCCGCTTCTTGCCGGGTCGGGCGGCACACGACGTGCCCCATGGTGAAGACCGAGATGGTCCGCTGATACCGAGCCATCTGCTCCGCCACATCGGCCAGAATCGCCGGGACCTGATCCAGCTCTGTCACGTTCAGGAATAGCACGTCCGCCGCCCGCGCCGCGAAATCCCGCCCGGCGGGGGAAAATCCGGCCGACATGACGGGAGGGCGCGGACGCTGGATCGATACCGGATCGGTCTGCAAATTCTTTAGATTGAAGAAGCGCCCGTCCCAATCGAACTCCGGTCCGCCCGCCAGCAGTTTCGACCATATCTGAAACCACTCCAGCCCGTGCTGATAGCGTGTTTCCGGATCGATGGTGACGCCATGCAGGTCGAATTCCGCCTGGTTCCAACCGCAGACGATGTTCAACCCGGCGCGCCCGTGCGTCACATGATCGATCGTGGCGATCGCCTTGGCGCCGAACGCGGGAGTCACCAACGGCACATGCACGGTCGAGAAAATGGCGATCCGCTTGGTCACCGCGCCCATGGCGGCGCCATGCGTCAGCGTCTCAAACGACCGTCCGTAAATATTCGCCTTACCCTGGTAACCGCGCCATTTCGCCACCGGCAGGATGAACTCCAGGCCCGCGTCATCAGCGATTTGGGTCATGGCGACGATGTCGTCCCAGTTCGCCTTCCAGCGTTCCGGGGCGAGGCTCATGGTCAGGCCGCCATCGCAGTTGGCGCTGAATATGCCCAGCTTGAAGCGGTTGGGGCCGAACAGAGGATTTCGGGCGTGGGTCATCGCGGAACTATAGGAAGTTCCTTTCACCCGCACCAGAACGTGGCTTGTCATCACACGGACGCGGAACTGTCATCGATCGCTCATCACCCGCGCGTATCAACAGTGGCGAATGGTGGCCATGGCGCTCACGACGACCGATCCGGTACCTGTCAGGCACACCCGCAAGCGGGCTCGCCCGGCGAGGACGGCCTATGCCCTGCTGGCACCCTCGGCGATATGTCTGCTGGCGTTCACCTATTGGCCGGTCGCGCAGGTCATTCGCGGGTCTCTGATTGTCCGGGGCTTCCGCGGCGCGGCCCATTGGGGGTTCGACAACTACGCCCGCCTGTTCGCCGACCGGCATTTTTCCACTGCCGTCACCAACAACCTGATCTACGCCGCCAGCACGATCGTCCCCAGCCTGATCCTGGCGCTGCTGTTCGCGGTGGCGCTGAAAGAGACCACACGGTTCACCAGCACTCTACGCACCCTGGTCGCACTGCCGATGCTCATGACGGCGGCAACACCACCCGCTGGGGTTTGATGATGCCGGGAACGTATGACTACCTCGGCTGGATCACCTCCGGACTGGCGATGTCCAACGGGGGCCAGTTCTACAATACCGGCTACGGCGGCGAAGTATTCTACAATGACCCGACCACCATCGGCGCGGTGCGCTTCCTCGACAACATGGTGCATAAAGCGAAGGCGATGCCAGAGGGCGTGAGCGACTCCAACGCCGTCACGACCGCGTTCTTTCAGGGCCGCACCGGAATGATGGTCCTGTCCACCGGATCGTTGTCATTCGTTCGCGACAACATGAAAACGCCATACCGCACGGCGTTTCTGCCGCGCAGCATCGTCAATGCCGCACCGATCGGCGGTGCGTCGTTGATCCTGCCGAAGGGCAACTCGCCGGAACGCGAGGCCGCCGCCTGGGTGCTGATCAACTGGCTGACCAGCCCCGAAGTGGCGGGCGGCTGGAGCCGTTTCACCGGCTACTTCGCCCCGCGCATCGCCGCCTACGACCTGCCGGAGATGAGGAGCTTCATCGCCGATCACCCGGATGCGAAAGTGGCGCTGGATCAACTCGCCTACGCCCGCGGCTGGTTCTCGACTTACAACGTCGTGGGCGTGCGCAAGGCGTTAGAGGATGGCGTGCAGGCGGTGCTGTCCGGCAAGGCGACTCCCGAAGCCGCGATGGCGAAGGCCCAAACCGAAGCGGACGCACTGATGCATCCCTATGTCGAACAGACCGCCCTGAAGGTGCCGGAGTAAACACAATGCTGATCTGCCAACTCACTGACCTGCATGTCCGTCCGGTTGGCGTCGCCGCCAACCGGGTTTCGGAAACCAACATGCTGACCGAACGCGCCTGCCGCGTGGTCGCGGGGTTCAACCCGCGGCCCGACGTGGTGATCATCACCGGTGACCTGACCGAGTGCGGATTGGAAGCGGAATATACCAATCTGGCGGCGATCCTCGGCCGAACGCTGTCGCTTCCGGTTTACTGTATTCCCGGCAATCACGACCGCCGCGAGACGATGCGGGCCGCCCTGTCCCACCTTCCCGGCGTCACGTCCGACCCGCATTTCGTGCAATATGCGGTCGAGGACTTTCCGGTTCGACTGGTGATGCTCGACACCCTGGTTCCAGGCGCGAGCCACGGCGAATTATCCGGTGCGCAACTGGATTGGTTGGACGCAACACTGGCGGCGCAACCGTCGAAACCAACCTTGATCGGGATGCATCATCCGCCGTTCGCCACCGGTATTCCCCATATGGACACAATCGCGTTGCTCCATGCCGAGGCGTTCCGCTCGGTCATTGCGCGTCACCGGCAGGTGGAGCGTGTCGTGTGTGGTCACCACCACCGGCCGATCGTCGGGCAATGCGCGCACGCGATCGTTTCCGTTGCCCCCTCGGTGGCGCATCAGGTCGAATTGACATTCGATGCAAACGACCCCGGGGCCTTCAATTTTGAGCCACCAGCGTTTCAATTGCATTTATGGAACGAAACCCATGGTTTCGTATCGCACACGGTTTATACCGACAATTTTCCGGGACCGTTTCCGTTTCTGACCGACCCGGACTATCCCGGCACACATTCGTAGTCAGCAATCTCCGGCGATGACCGTTGGTGATCGCCGGAATCCGCCGACCGCGGTGGATTTCGCAATTTTGGCATTTGGAATCCCTGTGCATGTGCGCCCCGGGGGTACGAGTCCAAAATGCGCCTGCATTTTCGATCAGTTCACCTTTTACATAACAAAGTTGCGTTTTCATCGGCCAAAACTCTTCCAGGTCACAATGGACAAACACATGTGACCGTTCGGCTACACAGCCTCTTGTTTATCAGCCATCAAGACTTGTCTGCTACATGATTGGACTGAACATCTGGCCGTGCAAAGTGATAACGATTGGCATGACGTATGTCGTCGCCGTGATGGTTGCTTCGGGCATTTTCATCGCGGCGGGTCGGCGCAACAAGCAGGTTTCGGCATTGGCATCTGCCCCGGGGACGGACCGGTTCCCCGCCGATCCTTTGTGGGATCAGCCGGAGATTGACCTGTCCGCCCCGCACCCGCCGGCCGATGTTGGCGCGGCGATGCGCGTGGCCTTGAAACGATTGCTCCCCATTTTGCGAAACCGGGCCGTGCAGGCTGAAATCGCCTTGTCGCCCGGGTTGATGGTTCCGATGCAAGGCGCGGCCGTGACCGATCTGCTGGAAGATCTGCTGTCGAACGCCATCCAAAGTGCCCCGGCGAGCCGCATGCTGGTCACCGCTGGCAGACAAAATGGCGGAGTTTACGTCGGGATTACCGATGACATGCCGGCGGCCGATCTCACCGTTCGAACGGACTGCGTGCGCGGCCTGAAACAACGCGCTGCGATGCTCGGTGGGACGTTACAGGTCGATGTGCGTCCTCGGGAGGGTGCGACTGTCACGCTTTGGCTACCGGCGGTGGGTTAGGCACGCAAGACGCTGCGCCCCGTGCCCCAATCCGCGAAGGGGCCGCAGCCCCTTCGATCCCGCTTCAGCTTCGGTACGATCCGTTGATATCGATGTAGCCGTGCGTCAAATCGCAGGTCCAGGCGGTTGCCTTGCCTCGGCCGAGACCGATGTCGATAGCGATTTCCACTTCCAGCCCCTTCATGTGCGCGACCACCGGGGTTTCGTCGTACCCGGCAATAACGGCGCCCTCCTTCGCCATCCACACGCCGCCGACACCAATCGACAGTTTGTCCCGATCGGCAGGCTCGCCGGACTTGCCGACCGCCATCACGATGCGGCCCCAGTTCGCATCCTCCCCGGCGATCGCTGTCTTCACCAACGGTGAGTTCGCGACCGCCATCGCGATCTTCTTCGCGGATGCATCACTGGTGGCGCCGGTTACGTCGATCCGCACACGCTTCTGCGCGCCTTCGCCGTCGCCGGTGACCTGAAGCGCGAGGTCCATCAGCACATCGTCCAGCGCCCGGCTGAAATCAGCCAGCATGCCACCCGGCGAGACCGCCGGATGCGCCGTCTGACCGGTGGCAATCAACAGCACGGTGTCGGACGTGGAGGTGTCCGAATCCACCGTCGTGCAGTTGAAGCTGGCGTCGACTCCCGTCTTCAGCATCGACTGCAGCGCGTCCGCCGGTATCGTCGCATCAGTGAACACGAAGCAAAGCATCGTCGCCATATCCGGTGCGATCATGCCGCTGCCCTTGGCAATCCCGGTGATCCGCACCGTGACACCGCCGATGTCCGCCGTCCGCGTCGAGGCCTTGGGGAACGTATCCGTAGTCATAATGCCACGCGCGGCGGCTTCCCAACCATCCGCGGCCAAAGCCGACTGCAACGCAGGCAGCACCGCGACGATTTTCGCGTGAGGCAGAACCTCCCCGATCACGCCGGTCGAAGCGACGAACACCTGTGTCGCGGGACAGCCGGCAAGCTCCGCCGCCGCTTCCGCCGTCTCAGAGCAGGAAACGCGTCCAGCCCGGCCGGTGAACACGTTGGCATTGCCCGCGTTCACAACGATCACCCGAACCTTGCCCCCCTTCAGGGACTCCCGGCACCAGTCGATCGGAGCGCCGGGGCACTGGTTGGAGGTGAAAACGCCGGCAACCGTACTGTCAGGTGCGACCTCCATCATCACGACGTCGGTGCGGCCTTGATAGCGAATGCCCGCCGCCGTCGCGGACAAACGGACGCCGGCCAGCGGCGGCAATTCCGGTAGTGGAACTGCCAGCGGAGAAACCGCGGTTGCCATCGTTTCGTTCCCTTTCTTATGTCTTCTTGCGGATCACTACTTCGCCGCGGCCGGCGGCGGCTCCGCCGTATCGGTCGCCTTGACCGGAGAACCGTCCATGTTGAACCGTTCGATCGTCACACCGGTGCCAGCCTCGGCGACTTCTTTCTGCACGGCCGCCTGAACCATCTGCTGGCGCAACTCATCGCGCACCTGCTCGAAGGTCGGCGGCTGCGACGTGCGATGTTCCAGCGTCTGGATCACATGCCAACCGAACTGGGTCTTCACCGGCGCGGCCGTGACTTCCTTGTCCTTCAATGCAAACGCGGCGTCGGCGAATTCCGGAACCATGTCGGTCTTCTTGAAGAAGCCGAGGTCGCCGCCCTGCTCCTTCGCGCTGGGATCCTTGCTATATTGCTTGGACAGTGCGGCAAAATCGCCCCCCTTCTTCAGGTCGGCGGTGATCTTCTTCGCGGTGGCCTCATCGCTCACCAGGATGTGGCGTGCGTGGACCTCGGTTTCGCCGGGTTTGTTGGCGTAATCCAGGTCATAGCGCGCCTTGACGGCTTCCTCGGACACCTGGGGACGGATGACCTTGTTCAGCAGCGCTGATTCCAGTGCCCGCTCCGACGCCATCTGCATTAGACGCTGCACGTCCGGTTCTTTGTCCAAACCGGTCTTCTTCGCTTCGACCATCAGGGCCTGCGCGTCAACCAGTTGCTCGAGCAGCATCGGATAAAGCTGCTGCGGCGGCATGCTGCGCGCCTGCGGCGGCAGAGTTTCAGCGGCGGCCTTCAGGTCGCTGAAATGGATGACCTGACCGTTGACCTTCGCCAAAATCGGATCGGCATCGGTTTGTGCCACGGCGGAGCCAGCCGAAATCAGGCCGAGCAGGGCGATGGACGCAAGCAGGCGAGACGACGGCCCGAATGAGCGGTCTGGAAAAATCGGCATGGAAACCCCTGATCGAAAGACCGGCTGCTTATGACCGAACCCGGGTCGGCGAACAAGCCGGGCGGGTTACTGAGCCTGGCCGCTGCCGGAACCGGTGATGTTGAGCCGCGGGCCGTTATCGAGTTCGGACCCATCCAGGTTGAAGCGGTGAATCGCCAAGGCGGATCGCGCATCGTCCACCGCCGCCTGCACCGCGGCGGCCAACAGTTCTTGCCGCAACTGGTCGCGGACGTCCGAGAAGCTGGGTGGCGCGACCAGACGCTTCTCCTCCACCTTCACGACATGCCAACCAAACTCATTCTTGATCGGATTCGGCGCGATCTGCCCCGGGGTTAATGAAAACGCCACATCCGCAAAGCTCGGCCACACTTGCTCCCTGCGGAAAAACCCGAGATCGCCGCCTTTGCTGGCGTCCGGGTCCTTGCTGAGCACACGCGCGATCGTCGGGAAATCGGCACCTTTCCGAAGGTCGTCCAGAACCTTGCGCGCCTCGGCTTCGGTGGTGACGAGGATATGACGGGCGCGCACTTCCTCGGTGGCCGGGCGGTTGGCATACAGTCGGTTGAAGCGAGTCTGTATTGCCTGCTCGGTGACGCGGGGGGCGGCGACATCCGCGAGGTAGGCGCCCTCCAGAACGCGCTCAGTGGCCACCTGAATGTCATGCTGGACCTGTTTTTTCTCTTCCAGGCCCTTGCGTCTGGCCATGATCACCAGCGATTCGTGATCGACCATGCGATCGAGCAGCACGGGATACAGCGTGTCGAAGGACAGCCCGCGCAGGTTTTCCGGCAAGGTCTTGGACGCTTCGCCCAGGTCGCTGAGGTAGATCAGATGACCCTCGACACTGCCGACCACCGGATCGGGGGCCGTGGTTTGTGGTGCCGAACCACCGCCATCGGTTCCAATGTCGCCGGGTGCCATACCGAGCGCCGGCCCGTTCATGGGGATGGGTGCAGACGCAGCCGGAGCAGGTGATTTTTGCGCCAGGGCGGGCAACGCCAGGGCCAGGGCGCTGGTCAGAACGGCTATCTGACTGAGCAACCGAACAGGTAAGCGCATCGAAACTCCTGCGATCCATCCGATGCGCCCGAAGCGGCGGTCGGTACACGCGTGAGTGAGCCTATGCCCGGTCATGGCCCGCAAGGCCAGAAAACTCTATAGGCAGCCGGTACATTGCGGGGAAACGAACATGCCGGAAATCTATGTCCATGCCGTCGAGGGCCGAACCCTGGACCAGAAGCGCGCTCTGGTGCGCGACATCACCGCCGCCGTGGTGAAGAACTTCAACGTCGGCGCCGAGACGGTCATGGTCCAGATCGTTGAATCGCCGAAAGAGAACAAGGCGAAGGGCGGCGTCCTGTTCAGCGATCGGCCGGCCGCGGGCGTTTAAGCTTCAGCAACGAAGCGCGCCTAAGCCTTAAGCAACGCCAGCAGTCCTTGCAGCAACTGCTTGGGCGTCGGCGGACATCCGCGGATCACGAGGTCCACCGGCACAACCGTCGAAACCCCGCCGACCACGGCGTAGCTGCCGGCGAACACACCCCCATCGGCACCGCAATCCCCCACCGCCACTACCCATTTTGGGTTGGGGGTGGCGTTCCAGGTGCGCTCCAGCGCCTCGCGCATGTTCTTGGTCACCGGACCCGTCACCAATAGGACGTCGGCGTGGCGCGGCGAGGCGACGAACCGCAAACCGTACCGCTCCAAATCGTTGAACGCGTTGTTCAGCGCATGGATTTCCAGTTCACAGCCGTTGCACGAACCGGCATCGACCTGACGGATCGACAGGCTGCGTCCTAAGCGGTCGCGTGCCGTTTGGTCGAGGGTGGAGGCAAGTGCCTCCATCTCCGAGTCCAACGGCGGTGGTGCTTCGGTGAGCGGAGTGCGCAGACCTTGCAGGAGATGGTGCAGCATCAGGGGACCCGTCGCAGGTTTGCGCCGAAAACCGGCGGCATCACAGCATCCGTTGCAGGATCAGCTTCTGCACGTCAGATGTGCCCTCGTAGATCTGGCATACCCGGACATCGCGGTAAATCCGTTCCACCGGGTAGTCAGCCAGGAATCCGTAGCCGCCCAATGTCTGGATCGAAGCGGTGCAGATCGCCTCGGCGGCTTCGGAAGCAAACAGTTTCGCCATGCAGGCGGCTTCCAAAGCGGGCCGGCCCTCGGCCTTCAGTCTGGCGGCGAACAGCGTCAACTGACGGGCTGCTTCCAGCTTGGTCTTCGCGTCGGCAAGCCGGAACCCGACGGCCTGGAGGTCGATGATCGCGCCGCCGAACGCCTTGCGGTCCCGCGCATAGCCGATCGCGTACTCCAGGGCTGCCCGGGCCATGCCGACGCTTTGTGCGGCGATGCCGATGCGGCCGGATTCCAGGGTGGAGAGAGCGATCTTGTACCCCTCCCCTTCCGCGCCGATGCGCTGGTCTTCGGGCACTGCCATGTCCTCGAACGCCAGGGCGCAGGTGTCGGATGCCTTTTGGCCGAGCTTTTCTTCGGTCCGCGAAATCGAGAATCCCGGGTGGGTCTTGTCGATGATAAAAGCGGACAAGCCCTTTTTGCCGGCGCCGGGATCGGTCACCGCGAAGAACACCAAACTGCCGGGATGTGCGGCGTTGCTGATAAACTGCTTGGCGCCGTTAACGACGTAGGTGCCGCCCTTCTTCACCGCGCGGGTCTTCAGATTGGACGCGTCCGATCCGGCCTGCGGTTCGGTCAGTCCGAACGACCCGACATGCTCGCCGGTCGCCAGCCTGCGCAGCCAGCGGTCCTTCTGGTCATTGTTACCGTAGTTATTGACCACGATGCAGGTCGGCGAGTTATGCACCGACACCATGGTGGACACCGAACCATCGCCGGCCGCGATCTCCTCCAGCAGCATGGCGTAGGTGACGGGGTCCAACTCACTGCCGTCCCATTCGGCCGGCGTCGTGGCGCCGAACACGCCGAGTTCGCCCAGTTCGGCGATGATCTCCGGTTCGATCCGCTTCTGCTTCTCGCGTTCGGCGGCCAGCGGCGCCAGGCGGTCCTGCGAGAAGCGACGGATCATATCGACGATCATCGTGTCGCCGTGGGGGGAGATGGCTTCGGACATAGTGGCCGCCTTCGTTATGTGCCGGAGAGATGTACACCCGGCGCCGGGATTTGTCAGCCACACCCGATGCACCGGACCGCCGCCAACTGTGTCCCACCGGTCACTGACGCAAAAAGAGGGTTTTGCGGAATTGCCGGCCACGCGGTCGTTGCATAAGGTGGCCCTGAGGCGAAGGCCTTATGACGCGCAAAGGGAACTTCCGCACAATCCGCTGCGGTTGGCGTCAGGACTTAAGGTTTTGGGGAACGAGACGGGATGCACACTTACGACTACATCGTTGTCGGCGCGGGGTCCGCCGGCGCGGTCGTTGCGAACAGGCTTTCAGCCGACCCGCGCAACACAGTGTTGCTGCTTGAAGCCGGGCCCGCCAGCCATCCCTGGGCCCGCATCCCGATCGGTTTCGCCAAGCTGATCGACAACCCGGCGGCCAATTGGCTTTATACGGCACAGCCGGAGGCTAGCACCAACGGCCGCGCTATCCCGGTACCGCGCGGCAAGATGCTCGGTGGATCCAGTTCCATCAACGGTTTGGCGTTCGTGCGCGGCCAGGCGCAAGATTTCGATACGTGGTCGCAAATGGGCAACCAAGGGTGGAGCTACGACGACGTGCTGCCATTCTTCAAGCGCATGGAAAGCTACGAAGGCGGCGGCGATGACGCATTTCGCGGCCGCGAAGGCCCGCTGCGCGTCACCAACCCGCAACCAACCGACCCATTGTCGGCCGCGCTGATACAGGCGGCGGCGCAGGTCGGTATTCGGCACAACCCCGATTACAACGGCGCCAGTCAGGAAGGCATCGCGATGAGTCAGGCGACCATCGCCTCCCGGCAACGCATGAGCACGGCGCGGTGCTATCTGGACCCGATCCGCAAACGCCCGAACCTGCATATCGTGACGAACGCGTTGACTCAGGCGGTCACACTGGACGGCAAGCGCTGCACCGGTGTGCGGTATGCCGTTGGCGGCACGGTGCAAGAGGCTCGCGCCGGACGGGAAGTCGTCATCAGCGCCGGGTCGATCAACTCGCCGCAGTTGCTGGAGCTGTCCGGAATCGGCCAATCCGACCGGCTGCAATCGGTGGGGATCGCGGTGCGGCACGCACTGCCGGGCGTCGGCGAAAATCTGCGCGATCATTACGCGCCCCGGACCCGCTGGCACATCGGTGCCAAGGGATACACGTATAACGACACGGCACGCGGCCTCGGACTGGTTGGTCAGGCGTTGCGCTATGCGTTCTCGGGCAAGGGATTGCTGGGCATGGTGGCCGCCCCGGTGCGCGCGTTCGTCCGATCGCGCGACGGGCTGGAGGCGCCTGATCTGCTGCTCGGTTGGGTGCCGATGCTGACCGAACACGGTCCGAAAGGGCCGATTCTGTCCCGCGAGTCCGGGCTGACCTGCTACGCGCATCCGATGCGGCCGGAGAGCAAGGGGCACATCCACATCGTCTCGTCCGATCCGGGGCGGCAACCCGCGATCAACTTCAACTTCTTCTCATCGCCGATCGATGCGGAGCTGACCGCGTGCGCCATTCGCATCGCGCGTTCCGTCATGAATGCTCCGGCTTTGGCGCATTTGCAGGTGAAAGAGATCGCGCCGGGCGCGGACGCGAAAACGGACGATGAGATTCTGGATTGGGTCAGACGGGCGGGGGAGACGACGTATCACCCGGTCGGAACCTGCAAGATGGGAGCGGATGCCCTGGCTGTGGTGGACGCTCGGTTGCGGGTGCATGGGATCGAGGGGCTGCGTGTGGCGGATGCCTCGATCATGCCAACGCTGACGTCGGGGAATACGAACGCGCCATCGATCATGATTGGGGAAAAGGCTGCGGATATGGTCCTGAAGGACGCGGCCTGACGGGACGCCTACGTCCCGATCACCCGTTCTGTCGCAACCGCCCGGCAGTCCATTTCGTAGTCCAGACCGATCACCGGCGGGCGGCAGAATTGCCATGTCAGCCCGTGGCGGGCCGCGCCGCGCGCGACGATCTCGGTCCCGAGGAACGGGAAGAGATCGTGCACCGTGTAAACCTGCACGCCCGTCGTCATGCCCCAGGTTCCGCCGAGCACTGCCATCCGCTGCTCCATGACGCCGAGTACGAAACGTGCCTTTTCGGCGATCGCGTCGGGAGCGGTTTCACCGTAACGGATCGTCTTGTCGCGATAGGGACCGGTGCCCTCCTGAGCCTCGCCACTGCCGGCGATGATGAACGAAGCCGGGGCGTCGGCCACGGGCGTTGTGTAGCTGAACGCGTGGAAACCCGGCGCCGCCGGCGGGTCGATCTCCGGGCAGACGTTGCTGCGCGCCACCGGGTTTCGGTCGTTGGCGACGATTCCCCAGTGTTCCAGCGTGCCGACGTAGTCGCGGTTAAACGCAATAAATCCCGCGTCGGTGAAGGGCGCGGGGGAACGTAACTCGCAGGCACAGAATGCGGTCAGGGGCAGGCCAGCAGCGCGCAAATGGGATTCGATTCGACGGAAACCTTCGATCAGGGGAACCGGGTTGGCAAAGCGAACACGCTCGATCGCGTAGCCGGGTCGCGCGGCGACGCCGGCCGAATATTGGAACGGGCCGGGAATGTAGCGGTATCCCTCACGTTCGATGGTTCCGCTCATCGGTTGCCTCCCTTGGTGTCGGGCCGATCATGCCGAGCGCGTTCTCAGGACACAATCCTAGCCGAACAGATCGTCGATCTCATCGGCGATGGCGTCGATGGCGATGCCGGGTCGATAGCCGTCGTAGGTTCGGGCGAAATTCACTGCGCGCAGACGGCAGGCACTGTCATCGACCAAGCGGCGAATCGCCGCATCGATAGCGGTAGCGTTGGCATTCGGTTCGACGCCATGTGCCAATCCCTGTTCGGCGAGGCGGCGCAAGGTCATCATTTGCTCGAGGAATACCGGCAGCATCAGCAGCATCTTGCCGGCCAGCAGAGCGAGAACGGCGGCCTCGTGCCTCTGGCAGATCACGATGTCGCACCCTGACAACACGGACTCCAGATTGGGTGTCGCCGTTACCTGGACGGCGCCGCGCTCGATGGCGTCCGCCTGGCGCACCGGCATACCGGCCACCTGAATCAGGGTTGGCTGTTCCAGACGGTGCAAGGCCTCGGCGATCGCTCCGAGCGCAGGATGGCGAGGGTCCAGATCGACATACACTCGCTGCCCTGTTCCGGTCGGCCACACCGCGGCCGGCCCGCTCGACGGGGCGAAGACCTCGCCATACCATTGGGCATCAGCTCGATCAGGATAATGATCGAGTTCGGGGAACGTGCAAAGAAACTGGGGCATGTTCTCGAACAAGGCCCGCAGGTGGCGCAATGCGGGCACTTTCAATGCACCCAAACGCGCGTTGACGACGGCGAGAACGCGCCCCTCGATGCTGGCCGGAGCGTCAGGCTCCGCGGCCGACCACGGGCGCAGCGGTGGCAATGGCACGGTCAGCGGCGGCAGGCTGAACCCGTCGCCGATGGCGGCCATCGCGATACCCGCAACATGGGCAACAAGCATCGCAGTGGGGGCGAAATCAGCCACCAGCAGGTCGGGTTTGGTTTGATCCAGGACCTGCCGCCAACCGGCCATCAGGCCGCGCAGGGCATCGGTGGAAGCCCACCCGCCGTGCATCAACACATCCGCATAGGAAACACCGACAAAACCCGGTGGCGGCGGCACCGCCCAGCGCGGCGCGTCTGATAGTGGAAACCCGGACCCGGACAGACCGGCGGTCAATTCCGCAGGCACGATCAGGGTCACATCGTGACCCCGATCCGCCAGCGCCACGGCCAAAGGCAGCAGGCGGGCAACGGTCGCGTCGCCACGGAGAAACTCCGCGGCCAGCGTGATCCGTTGACCCGCCATGCCGGTTATCTGCGATCGAAGCTAAGGCGACCGGCGCCGTAGGCAACGATTTGCAGGAAGCCGCCCGTCATGCAGATGTTCTTCATAAAGTGTATCATCTGGCCCCGGTCGTCCGGATGATAGTGCGCGACCAATGCCGTCAGCACGCACCAGACCGCCAGAACGAGCGCGGTCCAACGGGCCCGGAAACCAACCAGAAACAGCACGCCGACCCCGATCTCGACGGCCAGGGTCAAGGCATATGCGGCACCGGGCATAGGAAGACCCAGCTTGCCGAAATAGGCCATGGTGGCAGCCGGGGCGAGAGCCTTCATTACCCCTCCATGGATGAAGATCGCACTCATGAGGACGCGCCCCAGCAGCGCGATCCAATCCTGGAAGGTCAGTTTCATCCGACGATCTCAGTCCCCGCAAAGAAATACGAAATCTCAATGGCGGCGTTCTCGATGCTGTCGGACCCATGAGCGGAATTGGCTTCGATGCTCTCGGCGAACAGCTTGCGGATCGTGCCCTCGGCGGCGTTCGCCGGGTTGGTGGCGCCCATGACGTCGCGATAGCGGGCCACGGCGTTGTCGGCTTCCAGGACCTGCACGACGACGGGGCCGGAGATCATGAAAGTCACCAGGTCGCGGAAGAACGGGCGGGCGGCGTGGACGCCGTAGAACGCCTCGGCCTGCGCCTGCGTCATATGGATGCGCTTCTGGGCGACAATCCGCAGACCGGCTTGTTCGATCACGGCGTTGACCGCGCCGGTCAGGTTACGACGGGTCGCGTCGGGCTTGATAATGGAGAAAGTACGTTCGGTCGCCATGGCGGCCTCCTTGGGGGTTCGGGTTCGGGCGGCTGAGTAAGGGTTTGCGCGCCCGAGGGCAAGGCACGATGATTCCCGGCCTGCCGGGGCGACCGGTGTTGCCCAACGGACATAGCAGCCATGAAAATGTCATCGACGCTGGTTGGCTTTTAAGCGTCGCACAAATGCGGAATCGCAACACCTTGCTGCGGCGCAGCAGCGCGGGAGCGAAAACCTCCAACAATGCGAAGGCAGGGAGGATGTCTTGGCAGACCCCTGATTGCGGGTCTCGCGGCGGTGCAGACACGCGATCCTTTCGCGGTCAAATCGTGACTTCACGCCCGTCAGAAGCCTCGTATATGCCCATCCAGACCGCTCGGTGAACGATGCGGACGATGGATTGCAGGAGCCTACAGGCGTGACAGACTTGATTGAAGGCCGTTGGCAGGACGCGAATATGAGTTCGCCGGCGGAGGATATGACTTCGGACTCGTCCAGGAAATCCCTGAACGAGGCATTCGCGCGTCTGCACCCGCGCGACCGGTTGGCATTTCTGGCGCGCAACGTCTCCGGACCCGTAGTATTCACCACCAGTTTTGGACTGGAAGATCAGGCCCTGACGCATCTGATCGCCGATGCCGGGATCGATTGCCGGTTCGCGACGCTGGACACCGGGCGCTTGTTTGCCGAAACCCACGCCGTGTGGGCGGAAACTGAACAACGCTACGGCATTCGGGTCGAGGCGTTTCATCCGCGTTCGGGCGCGCTGGATGCTTTGGTGCATCAGCAAGGGATAAATGGCTTCTACCACTCCACCGAGGCGCGCCACGCGTGCTGCGCCGTGCGCAAAGTAGAGCCGCTCGGCCGGGCGCTGAATGGCGCGGCGGTTTGGCTGACCGGACTGCGCGCGGATCAATCCGGTAACCGGCAGGGTTTCGAGTTCGTGTCGTTCGATGCGGGCCGTGGGCTGTTGAAGGTCAATCCCCTGCTGGATTGGTCGCGCGATCAGGTTGCGAGTTTGGTTCAGGAAGCCAGCGTTCCGTACAACGCACTGCACGACAAGGGTTTCCTGTCGATCGGCTGCGCGCCCTGCACGCGTGCCGTCGCGCCTGGAGAATCCGAACGCGCCGGCCGCTGGTGGTGGGAACAGGACCAAACCCGGGAATGCGGCCTGCATGTCACGCCGGACGGGCGCTTGGTGCGGGTGGGGAAAGCGGCATGAACCGCATGACCCATCTGCAACGCCTGGAAGCCGAAAGCATCCATATTTTTCGGGAAGTCGTTGCAACCGCGGACAATCCGGTGCTGATGTATTCGATCGGCAAGGACAGCGCGGTTGTGCTGCATCTCGCGATGAAGGCGTTTTACCCGGGTCCCCTGCCCTTCCCGCTGCTGCATGTTGATACGACCTGGAAATTCCAGGAGATGATTACGTTTCGCGACCAGCGCGTGAAGGAGATCGGCTGCAAGCTGATCGTGCATGTGAATGAGGACGGTCTGCGGGCCGGGGTCAATCCGTTCACATCCGGCTCACGCCTCCATACCGATGTCATGAAGACCCAGGGGTTGAAGCAAGCGTTGGATCGCTGGAAATTCGATGCCGCGTTCGGTGGCGCGCGACGTGATGAAGAGAAAAGCCGAGCGAAGGAACGGGTATTTTCGTTACGGTCAGCCGAACATCGCTGGGACCCGAAGAACCAACGGCCGGAACCGTGGCACCTGTTCAACACGCGCAAGCGCGCCGGCGAGAGCTTTCGGGTGTTTCCAATCTCGAACTGGACCGAGTCCGACGTGTGGGACTACATCGCGCAAGAGAACATTCCGGTTGTGCCGCTGTACTTCGCCAAACCGCGCCCGGTTGTGGAGCGTGACGGCACGCTGATCATGCGTGACGACGACCGCATGACGCTGCGTCCCGGCGAAACCGTCGAAATGCGTTCAGTTCGGTTCCGCACCCTCGGCTGCTACCCGCTGACCGGCGCTGTTGAGAGCGACGCATCGACCCTGTCGGAGATCATCGACGAAATGCGCGGCTCGAGCTCGTCCGAACGCCAGGGCCGAATGATCGACCACGACGGCGGCGCGTCGATGGAACAGAAGAAACAAGAGGGATATTTCTGATGAGCGCCGCGCTTTCCCTCACGGCACCGGCGGTCCGCGAGGCCTCGCTGCTGCGTCTTCTCACCTGCGGCTCCGTCGATGACGGGAAATCCACCCTGCTCGGTCGTTTGTTGTTCGATTCGAACGCGGTGCTGGACGATCAGCTTGCGGCGCTGGACAAGGACTCGCTGAAATTCGGCACGCACGGGGAAAATCGCGACTTTGCGTTGTTGGTCGATGGACTGTCAGCCGAACGCGAGCAAGGCATTACGATCGACGTCGCATACCGCTATTTCTCCACGCCGAAACGGTCTTTTATTGTCGCCGATACACCCGGCCACGAACAATATACCCGGAATATGGCGACCGGAGCCTCCACGGCGGAGCTGGCGATTATCCTGGTGGATGCTCGCAAAGGGATATTGCCGCAGACAAGGCGCCATTCTTTTATCGTGTCCATGGTCGGCGTGCGGCATGTCGTGCTGGCCGTAAACAAGATGGATTTGGTGGATTTCGACAAGGCCACCTACGACGGCATCGTCGCCGCCTATACCGAAACGGTCCGCTCGCTTGGTTTCGAAACCATCGTGCCGATTCCGTTGTGCGCGCGGGCGGGCGATAATGTCGCCGAACCGTCGGCGCGGACGCCCTGGTATCGCGGCCCGCATTTGCTGGAATACCTGGAATCGGTGACGATCGGCGAGGCGCAGGGCCAGGCGAAGCATTTCCATTTCCCGGTGCAGTGGGTGAACCGTCCGAACCTCGATTTCCGCGGCTATGCCGGTACGGTTGCGACCGGAACGGTTCGGGTTGGCGACGGCGTGACCGTGCTGCCGAACCATCGCCACAGCACGATCGCGCGCATTGTTACGGCCGATGGCGACCTCCCGTCCGCCTCCGCCGGGCAGGCGGTCACATTGACGCTGACCGACGAAGTCGATGTGTCACGCGGCGATGTCATCGTCCACGAGGCGTCTGTCATGCAGGCCCGCAAAGCGTTGACCGCTCGGCTGTTGTGGTTGATCGATCAGCCTCTGCGTCCGGGCGCAAGCTTCATTATCAAGCTGGGCACGGTTGAGGCGAACGCGGAGGTCGCCGCGCTGAAACATGCTGTGGACATCCACAGCTTTCAGAATCATCCGGCTGACACCCTGGCAATGAACGCCATCGGCGTGGTCGATCTGACGTTCGACAAGGCAATCGCCGCCACGGTTTATCGTCGCGATCGCGAGCTCGGTTCGTTCATCCTGATCGATCGGATGACGAACCAGACAGTGGCTTTGGGCACGATCGAGGAAGACACCCCGAAGCAGGCGAACGACAATGTGCGCAACAAGGCGGTGCTCCGGGTTGTTGGGACGGCCGGTTCGGCGCAGCGTTGGAATTTCCTGACCCTACTGGGACGCAAGGCGATCGAGGCGGTGGTGCTGTTCCTGGTCGTTGCTGCTCTGGCACAGAATGTCTGGCTGGCGTTGACCGTGGCGATTGCTGATCTGGTGGCGCGGCCGGTCGCGGACCGGGTAGCCGCATGGGGCTGGCAGCACCTGTTCTCGGAGCATGCACATTCTCACGCGGCGGGTCACGCGGATTAGTCCAATTTTGATCTCGTTTTAATATCATTCCGATTCCTGCCGTGGCGACCTAATTCTTGCAGCCTCCTCGCCGCTCGGCACGGGTCGTCACGACGGCCCGTGCCTGGCTACCCCTCGTTTCCTCCCCCTCATGCTTCTGTGTTCGGCTGACACGCATCCGCTTCTTCGTCCCGCCCTGATATCTCCAAGGCATCGTGATCGGGCGGCGCTGAGACCGGATCAGCTATGGATGATCGAGCAACCGCCTTCGGCCAACGGACGAAACGCTGTCTCGGCTGGCGTCGTGGCGACAACCCGGCAGTAATCCCACGGCCCCTTGGACTCCGCCGGGCTCTTCACCTGCAACAGATATGCCGGATGCAGCGCTCGGCCATCCGCGCGAATCAGGCCGGCGCCGAATGCGTCGTCGTCGGTGGGCATGGCCTTCATCCGGCCCACCAGCGCCAGCCCCGAAACGCGGTCGGCAGGCGACAAGGCCGCCGCGGCCTTCATCAAATGCAGGGTGGCGCCATAGGAGCCGGCCTGCAGCATGTTCATGCGGACATCCGAACCGATTTTCGGCGCCATGCGCTGGGTCAGCCCGCGGGTGCGGTCGTTCAGATCCCAATAGAACGTTTCGGTGAAGTTCAGTCCCTGCGCGGCCTCCAGGCCCAACGGGTGGACGCCGGTGATCACCATCACCAACGCCGCCAGCCGCATACCTTGTTTCGTCAAGCCGAACTCCGCCGCCTGCTTGATGGTGTTCACCGAGTCGGCGCCGGCATTGGCGATGCCAAGCACTTTGGCACCCGATGCCTGGGCGGCAATAAGATAGGACGAGAAATCCGTCGTGCCCGGAAAGGGATGCTTCGACGAACCCAATACCTTCCCGCCAGCCGCCGTAACGAAGCCGGAGGTGTCACGCTCCAGCGCCGCCCCGAAGGCATAATCGGCACTGACAAAATACCAGGTGTCGCCCCCGGAACGCACCAGCGCGTCGCCGGTGGACTTCGCCAGCATCCAGGTATCGTACGCAAAATGGATCGTGTTGGGGGAGCACTGCTTACCGGTCAGGTCGGCGGATCCGGCACCGGTCACGATGCAGGCCTTGTTCTTTTCCCGGGCCACGCCGGCAACGGCGAGCGCCACTGTCGATCCGACGCAATCCACGACAGCGTCCACGCCACCGCGGTCGAACCACTCACGCACCAGCCCCACTGCGACATCAGGCTTGTTCTGATGATCGGCCGACACCACGTCGATCGTCATGTCGCCGGCGGCGGAACCAAAATCCTGCACCGCCTGCTGGACGGCCGCGAGCGAGACAGGGCCGGAGTCAGTCCGGAACGATCCCGAAAAGTCGGTGAGTACGCCAATGCGCAGCGGGCGGGATGTCTGCGCCCGCGCTCGCGCGATCGGGGCAATCGTAGCCAGGCTGGCGGTGGCGAGAAGCGAACGGCGGCTGAGGGTCATGGACTTGGTTTCCTTCGTGGTTTCGTTGAGCGTTTGGCGATCATCCCGCCCGATATGGCCAGGCGGTTTGGCTGGCGGGATCAGAGGCCGGGCTTCCGCACCCGGCACTTGTTCGGTATGTCCGTACTATGTCGAAGCAACCTCGTTCGGATCCGGCCCGCGGCCACAACGCCCCAACGCAGGTGCCGCGGAACGATATCGTTTCGCCGCTGAACCATCGTGCGGCGTTTTTGGTGCGGCTGGCGCAAATGCGTTCGTTCGACGAATTCCACCGCCACTTCGCGGGGCTTGGCGTCACGCCGGCCGGTTTCTCGGCTTTCGCGCTGATTGCAACGAACCCGGGCATTCGGCCCGGCACCATCGCCGAGGAACTGCGGATCAAGCCGTCGAATGTCGCCGTGTTGGTGAACGGTCTGGTTGCCGAAAAGCTGGTCGAACGCATGAATGACGAGAACGAGTTGCGGGTCAGTCTTCTGCACGCCACCGAGGCGGGAAAGATCGCGTGGAAAACCATGAAGCGCAGCGCCGATGCCGTCGATGCGGGTTTCACCGAAAACCTGAGCGCCGATGAGAGTCAGCAACTGGTGACTTTGCTGCAAAAACTGCTGCATCGCTGATCGCCTCCCCTTCTTTGCTCGATTTGATAGCCGGTCCGCATCAAGGAGCTTGCTTATCGCCCCGCGTCATATTATTATGACCGGTAGATAAATAACGCAAGCCTGATTCGATGAAAGAGCGGCAAGAGATGGACGATGATGCTCAAGGCGATATCGAACGCGCGGTCACGTACGAGGTCCGCGATCACGTCGCCTGGATCGGACTGAACCGGCCGCGCAAGCGCAACGCGATCGGGAACACGCTGCTTGCCGCGCTCACCGACGCTGTCCGGCTTGCCCAAACAACGGCCCGAGCGATCGTCATATTCGGCCACGGCCCATGCTTCTGCGCCGGGTTGGATCTGTCCGAACACCGGGCGCGCGGCCCCGTGGAGACATTCGAGCATTCGCGGTCCTGGCACGCGGCTTTCAGCGAGATCAGGCGCGGCCGCATTCCGGTCATTGCCGCACTCCACGGCGCGACCGTGGGTGGCGGTCTGGAACTCGCCGCCGCCTGCCACCTTCGCGTCGCCGACAGCTCGGCATTCTTTGCGCTGCCGGAGGGCTCGCGTGGCATCTACGTCGGTGGCGGTGCCTCCGTGCATGTGGCGCGGTTGCTGGGCGCGGCGCGAATGGCGGACATGATGCTCACCGGACGCGTCCTGACGGCTGAGGAAGGCGAGCGCGCGGGCCTTGTGCAGTATGTCGTGCCCCCCGGAGAAGTACTGGTGAAGTCCACCGAACTCGCCGCGAAAATGGTGGCGATGGCGCCGCTGACGGTTCTCGGCGTGCTGCACGCGCTGCCGCGCATTCAGGACATGAGTGAAGACGACGGATTGTTCGTGGAAAGCGCGATGGCCGCTCTGGCCCAAAGCGGACCGGAGGCGGCGGAACGGCTGGAGGATTTCGTCAGCAAACGCGGCGCCAAGGTGGCGAAGCCAACAGGCGATTAAGCGTCCACCGCCAGATTGATCACGTCCCAAGAAAGTGCTCGCACAGAGCCGGGTGAGGAAAAATTGGTAAACCACGTCCCCCATGATGTCGTACGGGAAGACCGGCCCGACGGATCGATCTTACTCCGGTCTCGTGTTCCCCTCGGTCCTGTCGCCCGCAATACGGGCGAATGGCTGCACCGCTGGGCCGAGGAGGCGCCTGACCGGGTCTTCCTGGCGGAACGCTCTGGCGACGGATGGCGGGAACTTCGCTACGGCGAATTGCTGCAGCAGGTCCGAGCCGTCTCGCAGTCGCTGCTGGCGCGGGGGATGGGGGCCGAAACGCCGGTCATGATCATCTCCGGCAACAGCATCGACCATGCAGTCCTGGCGCTCGCCGGGCAGTATATCGGGGTGCCAACGGTCGCGCTGGCCGAACAATACGCGCTCGTTCGGGACGCCCACCCGCGCCTCATCCATGCGGTCGAGACGGTTCGGCCTGCGATGGTGTATGCGTCCGACGCGGCGGCCTACGGTCCGGCCCTGGCGCTCGATTGTTTGGCCGGCGTGGAGAAGGTCATTTCGTCGGCCGAGGGCGCGACGGTTGCCGCCACGCCTTGGTCCCGCCTGCTGAAGGGCGACGGCGGCACAAACCTGGACGCGGTGTATGCCGGGATCAGCCCGGAGACGATCGCCAAAATCATCTTCACATCCGGCTCTACAGCGAACCCCAAGGGCGTGGTCACCACACACCGCATGCTGTGCGTCAACCAGGCGCAGATGCTCGCCTGTATGCCGCTGCTCACAGCGCGTCCGCCCAGGATCGTGGACTGGTTGCCGTGGAACCATGTGTTCGGCGGCAGCCACAATCTCAATCTGATGCTCTCCAATGGCGGCTCCCTCTATATCGATGAGGGCAAGCCAACGAAGAGCGGTTTCGCCGCGTCGGTCAGGAACATCCGCGAGCAGGGCGGGACGATCGCCTTCAACGTGCCGATCGGGTTCGCGCAGATGGTCGCCGCGATGCGGAATGACGAAGCACTCAAGCGGGCGTATCTCGGCGATTGCGACCTTATCTTCTATGCTGCGGCATCGGTTCCGGCGGATGTGTGGGCGGCCCTCGCGAGCTTCGCGAAAGAGGTCCGGGGCGAGGTGCCGCTGATGTTCTCGGGCTGGGGGATGTCGGAGACGTCACCCGCGGCGCTGCAGACGCATCAGCCGGTAAAGCGGCCGGGCAATATCGGCGTTCCCCTGCCGATGGTCACCGCCAAACTTCTGCCCGACGAGGATGGCCGCTACGAACTCCGCGTGGCAGGACCCAACATCCTGGCGGCGTATTACCACGATCCCGAGAAGACGCGAGAAGCCTTCGACGAGGAAGGCTATCTTATAACGGGCGATGCCGTCAGGTTTATCGATGCCTCGGACCCCAACGCGGGACTTGGCTTCGACGGCCGGATTTCCGAGGATTTCAAGCTACAGACAGGAACCTGGGTGCGCGCGACGAACGTGCGCCTCGATGCATTACGGCATTTCTCCGACATCGCGATGGACGTGGTGATAACCGGGCACGACCGTAACGAGATCGGGGTGCTGATCTTTCCGCACGCGAACGCCTTGCCGCCAGACTCCGACGCAGCCGGCGGGCTGCTGACCTCGGCGGACCTTGCCGCCGCGGTTCGTGATGGTCTGCGGCGGGCGGCGGAGCACGCCACCGGCTCCTCGACCCGCATCACCCGCGCCCTGATCATGGCGGCCCCGCCGTCCATGAGCGACGGCGAACTGACCGCCAAGGGCAGCATCAATGCACGCAAGGTACTCACCTTGAGGAAGCAGTTCGTCGAGCGGCTCTACGACGACAACGACCCCGCCATCATCCGTTTGTAAGGACCTCTCATGATAGACCTCGGCAAAATTCGGGCGATCGACTTCCACACCCATGCGGAGGAGCCGTGCGGCTGCCATGGGGATGACGGCTACGACGAACTACAGGCCACAATGGCGAGCTATTTCCGGGCGCCGTGGAAACATCCGCCGACCGTCCCCGAGACCGCCGCGCATTACCGCGCCCAGAATATCGCGGCGGTGATCTTCCCTGTGGATGCGGAGCGCGAGACCGGCTACCGGCGTTACAAAAACGAGGAGGTTGCGGCAATCGCGGCGGCGAACAGCGACGTGCTGATCCCGTTCGCCTCGATCGATCCCCACAAAGGCAAGATGGGTGCCCGCGAGGCTCGGCGGCTGGTCGCGGAATTCGGCGTCCAGGGATTCAAGTTCCATCCGACCATGCAGGGGTTCTTCCCGAACGATCGCCTGGCCTATCCGCTGTATGAGGCGATCGCCGAAACCGGCAAGCCGGCGCTGTTTCACACCGGCCAGACGGGCGTCGGATCAGGCATGCGGGCCGGCAACGGGATGCATCTGAAATACTCGAACCCGATGCATTTGGACGACGTCGCGATCGACTTTCCCGACATGCCGATCATTATGGCGCACCCATCGTTCCCATGGCAGGAAGAGGCGCTCGCTGTCGCCAACCACAAGCCGAACGTTTACATTGATCTGTCCGGCTGGTCCCCCAGGTATTTCCCGAAAATTCTGGTCCAGTATTGCAACACGCTGCTGAAACACAAAGTCTTGTTCGGTTCCGATTGGCCAATGATCACGCCAGAGCGCTGGTTGTCGGACTTTGAGAAGATCGAGATCAAAGACGAGGTGCGCCCGCTGATCCTCAAGGAGAACGCCGCCCGCCTGCTCGGGCTGTCTTCCAGCACGCCTGATGCTGCCTGAGTCCGCCGGCATGCCCAGCGGCGATGGCCGGCAGTCATGATGAAGGACGCGGCGGCGACGCTCGCCATTCTTCTTGAGCACGTTGTGGATGGTGCGGCGTCTCGCCCCGATGCCAGCGTCACGGCCGCGATCCTGACGGAGGCGGCACGGTTCGCCGCACGCCATCTTACACCGTTGGCCCCCATAGCAGACCGCGAAGGGTGCAGTCTGCACGCCGGTCGGGTGCGGACCACTGCGTCCCACAAGGCCGCCTGGCAAGCCTACGCCGAAGCGGGTTGGGCGGGCTTGACCGCGCCGGAGGGTGCCGGCGGACAGGCTCTGCCCATGGCGCTCGCCGCCGCCGTGCAGGAATTGATGGACGCCGCCGACCCGGCTTTCGGGATGCTCGCGATTAATGCCCGCTGCGCCACGCGCCTGCTGGTCCGCCATGGCGACGAGGCCACGCGCGAAGCCTGGATGCCGGCCATTGCCGGTGGACTCTGGGGCGCCACGATCTGCATTTCGGAACCGCAGGCGGGTTCGGACGTTGGCCGCATCCGTACGCGTGCGGAGCCCGGCGGCGATGGAATGTGGGCGGTGACAGGCGACAAGTGCTGGATCTCTTATGGCGATCACGACCTGACCGAACGCATCGGGCATTTCACGCTGGCCCGGGCGCGCGGCGCCCCCGCCAGCACGCGCGGCCTGTCGCTGTTTTTGGTGCCCGACACGTTGCCCGGAGGCGCCCGCAACGGCGTATCGATTGCGCGTCTGGAGGAAAAGCTCGGTTTGCATGGGTCGCCAACCTGCGGGCTCATCTTCGATGGCGCGACGGCTACCCTGATCGGACAGGAAGGGCGCGGACTACAGACGTTGTTCGCGATGATCGTGGCGATGCGCCTCGGCGTCGCGTCACAGGGCGCGGCTGTGGCGCAAGCGGCCGCTGCCACGGCGGAGCGATATGCCGATGAACGCGGCCAGGGGGGTGATCCCGCCGGCCCGCCGATGCCGATCGCTCGGCACGCGGAAATTCGCCGGCTGCTGCTGCAAATGCGCGCCCGCGCCGAAGCCGCCCGGCTGATCGCCTTACAAGCCGCTGCCTGGGTGGATGCCGAGGATGAAGGCGACCCGGACGCGGCAAAGCGGGCGGCGCTGCTGCTGCCGGTGGCCAAGACTTACTGTGCCGAGGCGGCGTTCGCCAACGCCGATGCCGCCATCCAGGTGCTGGGCGGCGCGGGCTATGTTCGTGATTGGCCGGTCGAACGGATGCTGCGCGATTGCCGCGTCTTCTCGATCTACGAGGGCACATCGGCGATCCAGGGTCTGGACCTGCTGCTACGGCGGGTCCTCGGTAAAGATGGTTTCGGCCCGCTGCACGATGTCCTGGACCGGCTGGCCCCGTCACCTGTCCTGGCGAATGCCGTGCGTGACACCGCCCAGGCTCTCGCCGGTGTCGGAGCGCGGTTGCAGGAGGCGGCGGCGCTGCCCTTCCTGCGCCTGGTTGCGCTGGCCTGTGCCGACGGCTTGTTACATCGGGCCGGACGCGACGCCGGTCCTCTCGCCCCAAGTTACGCCGCGTTGGCGGCATTCCACACGACGGAGGCGACGATTGAGGCTTCCGCGCTGGTGCAACGCTGTCTGTCGGGCGATCTCGACGCGGCTTTCGATGGAGTCTTCGTAGCATGACCAGGGAAAAAACCATGTCCACGGATATCCAGCGTGTCGCCGTCGTGGCGACCGGCGTTATCGGCGCGAGTTGGACCGCCTGCTTCCTGGCCCGCGGCCTGGATGTCACCGCCACCGATCCGGCGCCCGGTGCCGAGGACGCTCTGCGCCTTGCGGTCGCGGCGCATTGGCCGGTCATGGAGAAAATGGGGCTGGCGCCAGGCGCCTCCCCGGACCGTCTCCGCTTCGTCGATACGCCGGAGGAGGCCGTCGCCGATGCCCAGTTCGTGCAGGAAAGCGGACCGGAGCGGCTCGACCTCAAGCGCGCGCTATTTCAGCGATTGGACACCGCCGCGCCGGACGTCATCCTGGCGAGCAGTTCCTCCACGCTGTTGATTTCCGAGATCCAGGAAGGTTGCGCCCATCCCGAACGAATCGTGTTGGGACACCCGTTCAATCCGCCGCATTTGATCCCATTGGTGGAGGTTGTGGGCGGATCGGCCACGTCGGAGACCGCTATCGCCCGCGCCATGGCGTTTTACGCATCCGTTGGGAAAAAGCCGATCCGCCTGATGAAGGAGGTGCGCGGTCATGTCGCCAACCGGCTTCAGGCGGCTTTGTGGCAGGAGGCTTTCCATCTGGTGGAAGCCGGCGTCGCCAGTGTTGCGGACATTGACGCCGCGATTGCCCACGGCCCGGGCCTGCGCTGGGCTCTGTTAGGGCCATTTCTGAACCTGCATCTGTCCGGTGGACCGGGCGGAATCGCCGAGTTATTCAGCAAGCCCCTGTGGCAGGCGACGCAGGCGATGTGGGCGGATCTTGGCCGGCTGACAGTCGATCCCGGCCTTGCCGCGCAGGTTGCGAACGGCGTAAACGCGGAACTCGCCGCGCTCGATCCGGTGGCGATGCAACGCCAACGCGACGACGTGTTGCTGGGTTTGCTGCGCCTGAAGGCAGACGCGGAGAACCTGCCATGACCACGCGGACATGTCCGGGTGCCGGCGCCGGCGAAAAACGGCCGCTGCCGCCAACGGTCGCGGCGATGTTTGACTATACGGCCGCCCCTGTGCGATCCGGATCGGGCGGAACGGAAGCCAGCCACCGCCGATCTGTTTTGACCAAGACCCTCCAACAACGGCGTTTGGGAGTTTCCTGACAATGGTTCCACAAAACGAGTTCATCCAGCGCGATCGCGGTCAGCATCCGCCGGGTTTCACGCCAGAGTACAAAACCAGCGTGCTGCGCTCGCCACGGCTGTCTTTGTGGTCGTTGCAGAATTCATTATCCGAGGTGACCGGCCCGGTTTACGGGCACGATGAAATGGGTCCGCTCGATCACGACCTGATTTTGAATTACGCCAGGTCAGGCGAACCGATCGGCGAACGCACCATCGTGCATGGCCGCGTGTTGGATGAAAATGGCCGTGGCGTCCCCAATGCGCTGGTCGAGGTTTGGCAAGCCAACGCGGGCGGCCGCTACCGGCACAAGAACGATACCTACATCGCGCCGATCGATCCGAATTTTGGCGGGTGCGGCCGGGTGATCACGGATCAGGACGGCCGCTATGCGTTTCGCACGATCAAGCCCGGCGCGTATCCGTTTCGCAATTACGTCAACTCCTGGCGCCCCGCGCATATCCACTTCTCGCTGTCCGGATCAGGTTTCGCGCAACGGCTGATCACCCAGATGTATTTCGAGGGCGACCCGCTGATTGCCAAAGACTCCATTCTCGAAACGATTCCGGATCCGGCTGCCCGGTTGCGGCTGGTGGCGCTGCTGGATCTGAACGCCGCGGTTCCGCTGGACAGCCTGGCCTACCGGTTCGATATCGTTTTGCGCGGCACCCGCTCCACGGTGTTCGAAAACAAGCTGCACGGGAATTGAATCCATGATCCCCAAACTCGATTACCTGTCTGAAACCCCGTCGCAGACAGCCGGCCCGTATGTCCATATCGGCTTGATCCCGCATCAGGCCGGCTTCGACATTTTCGACAAACCGTTCGGCCACGTCATGGCGGGCCCGGACACCAAGGGCGAGCGTATCCGTATCGAGGGACGCGTGCTCGACGGCCTCGGCCAGCCCTGCCGCGACATCATGTTGGAGGCGTGGCAAGCCAACGCCGCCGGCCGCTACAACCATCCGGCCGATCGGCAGACAGACAAGGAACCGGACCCGTCGTTCCGTGGCTGGGGGCGCACCGGCACCGATTTCGGGACCGGCCTTTACCAGTTCGAGACGATCAAACCCGGGCCGGTCATCGGGCGCCGCGGCTACAAGCCGATGGCTCCCCATATCAATCTTTGGCTCGTCGCACGGGGTATCAATATTGGCCTGAACACCCGCATGTATTTCGACGATGAGACGGCACTGAACGACGCGGACCCCGTCCTGCGGATGATCGAGCCGGCCGTCCGCCGCGAGACCCTGCTGGCCCGTCGCGAACTGCGTGATGGCGCCGTCGTGTATGTGTTCGACATCCGTCTCCAGGGTGAATCAGAAACGGTGTTCTTCGATGTCTGATTGAAAAAGCGTAGAATGCATCATGAAGCCGGTTGTCATCGCGCGGGCTTGATTGCGCTGCGCCTTCTGCCTAGGGTTCGGCCGCCGCTTGTCGGCTAACAGCCAAACGAAGCGCACGGACCGATTGGACACGCCGCCCGGGCGGGCCGTGCGCGTAAATTAGGAACGCCCATGCGCCTCTCCCGCCGTCTCACCCTGTCGGGTGCCACGTTCGCCGCCGCCATCGGCCGCCACGCCCGCGCCGCGACGCCGACCATCCGGATTGGGGTGCTGACCGATTTGTCAGGGCAATATCGGGACAACTCGGGCCCGACGACAGTCCTGGCGGCGAAGCAGGCGGTGGAGGACTTCAACCCCTCAGCGCACGGGTTCGCGGTTGAAGTGGTCGCCGCCGACCACCAGCAAAAGCCGGATGTCGGGGCGGGCATCGCCCGGCAATGGTTCGACCGTGACGGGATTGACATGATCGCCGACGTCAACAACACGGCGATCGCGCTGGCGGTCGGCCGGGTGGCGAGTGAGAAGAACAAGGCCCTGCTGATCACCGGCGCCGCGTCGGTCGATCTGACGGGCAAATATTGTAACCCGAACACCGTGCATTACGCGCCCGATACCTGGTTCGGCCCGCACATGACCGGCAGCGCGGTGCTGAAGGACGGCGGCAAGGACTGGTATCTCATCGTCGCGGATTACACGTTCGGGCACTCCCTCGAAGACCAGGTGACAAAGCTGATCACGGCAAATGGGGGGCGCGTTCTGGGTTCCTCGGCGTATCCGTTTCCGGGCACAACGGATTACTCGTCCTATCTGCTGGCGGCGCAGGCCAGCGGAGCGAAGGTGATTGGTCTGTGCAATGTGGGCGGCGATATGGAGAATTGCGTCAAGCAGGCGGCCGAGTTCAATCTGGCGAATCAAGGCGTTCGCATGGCGGCGCTGCTGGGGTTTATTACCGAGGCTAAGTCGATGGGGCTGGAAACGGCGCAGGGACTTCTGTTGCCCGGGATATTTTACTGGGATATGAACGACCGAACACGGGCTTTTACCAAGCGGTTTCTGCCCAAGACTCCCGACAACTACCCGAGCGATTTGCATGCCGCGTGCTACTCGGCGACGACGCATTACCTGAAGGGGGTGGCGGCGCTGGGTGTGGATAAGGCGAAGACGTCGGGGTTGGATGCGATCAACTGGATGAAGGCGAACCCCAGCGAGGACGATTGTTTCGGACAAGCTTCGATCCGGGCGGATGGGCGGTTTCTGACGACTGGATACCTGTTCCAGGTGAAAAAACCGTCGCAGAGCAAGAGTACCTGGGATGTATTCAACGTGCTGTCCTCGACTCCGGCGGATCAGGCGTTCCGGCCGATGGCGGAAGGCGGATGCAGTTTTATCCGGGGGTAACGAGGTGGTCCGGACCAGCCGGGCCATGACTATGAAGGGCGAGAGTCGGCCTTAACGACTCCTTCATTCGATACGCTCGGGACGTCGCTAACCAATTCGCACTCACAGGGCCTCCATCTGGCATCGCCGTTCTATTGGGACCTGAACGACCGTAGGCGCGCGTTCTCGGTTCGGTTCTCCGACCGCATGCACGGCCATAAGCCCACCATGATCCGGGCAAGTGTCTATTCCGGCGTGTTACATTATCTCAAGACGGTGAAGGACACCGGCAGCACCGAGGCCCCGTCAGTCATGGACGCGATGGAACGTCTGCCGGCGGATGACGACGCGTTCGGCAAGAGGTCTGTCCGCAAGGACGGACGGGCACTGCATGACTTCCATCTGTTCCAGGTGAAGACGCCGGTCGAATCGAAGGGCCGTGGGACGACTACACGCAGATCGCCACCGTGCCTGGCGACCAGGCGGTCCGCCCGCTCGCCGACGGCGGCTGCCCACTGGTGAAATAGTCCACGCGCGGACGTATCACGCGCGCCGAATTGGAAACGACCAAAATGATCGATAGGCCTCTATCTCGGCGCGGGTGATCGTCTGTAAAGCGGCTTCGCCCGTCGGGAGTCGTTGGACACCCCTATGTGAGCAACCCATGCGCGCTTGGGCCTTCTCCGAACCACCGCCCTAGGTTCTTGCCGTGACGGGTGGCCCGGACAAGGCCCGCCGTGACGGAGAGGCAAAACACATGCAGCAGCCAGCGAAAACTACAGCGCGTTTTATTCACGGGGACCTCGCCCGGCCGGTGCCCCACGCGCCATGGAAGTCAGAGTGTTCTGGTGCGATGCCAATTGCATGCGTATGGTCGCGACACATTGAGAAACGCCGATATCAGGAGACGGCCGATGCACCAGCGCCCCGGATTGCATGCCCCTATCGTCCGCGATGCAATGGCTTACGTCCTGGCGGGCGGCCGAGGCTCGCGATTGCTCGAACTGACCGACGTGCGCGCCAAGCCGGCGGTCTATTTTGGCGGCAAAAGCCGGATCATCGACTTCGCCCTGTCCAACGCCCTGAACTCCGGCATCCGGCGGATCGGGGTGGCCACGCAATACAAGGCACACAGCCTGATCCGCCACCTGCAACGCGGCTGGAACTTCTTCCGCCCCGAACGCAACGAAGGCTTCGACATTCTGCCGGCCTCGCAACGCTCCGGCGACAGTTGGTATGCCGGCACGGCCGACGCGCTGTACCAGAATATCGACATTATCGAGGGCTACGACCCGGAATACATCGTCATCCTGGCCGGCGACCACATCTACAAGATGGACTACGCCCCGATGCTGGTGCAGCACGCCGAACAGGGCGCGGACGTCACCGTCGGCTGTATTGAGGTGCCTCGGATGGAGGCAACCGGGTTCGGCGTCATGCACGTCGATACAGCCGACCGGATCATCGCCTTCGTCGAGAAGCCGTCCGACCCGCCCGCGATGCCGGACAACCCGGACATGGCGCTCGCCAGCATGGGCATCTACGTCTTCAACACCAAATTCCTGATCGAACAACTGCACCGCGACGCCGCCACACCCGGATCGAGCCGCGATTTCGGCCACGACATCATCCCGTATCTGGTGAAGCATGGCAAAGCCGTGGCGCACCGCTTCACCACCTCCTGCGTCAAGTCCGGGGATGAGCGCGAGGCCTACTGGCGCGACGTCGGCACGCTGGACGCCTATTGGGAGGCCAACATCGATCTGACGGCGATCGTGCCGGAACTCGATCTGTACGACCGCGACTGGCCGATCTGGACCTATGCCGAGATCACCCCGCCGGCCAAATTCGTGCATGAAGAGGTCGGGCGGCGCGGCGAGGCGATCTCGTCTCTGGTATCGGGCGGCTGTATCGTGTCGGGATCGTTCCTGCGGCGGTCACTGCTGTTCACCGGTGTCCGGGTGAACTCCTTCGCCCGCGTGGAGCATGCGGTCATCCTCCCCGACGCCCATATCGGCCGGGGGGCTCGGTTGCGCAACGTGATCGTGGAAAAAGGCGTGAAGATACCGGCGGGATTGGTGGTAGGAGAAGACCCGGTGGATGACGCGCGCCGGTTCCGCCGCACCGACCGGGGCATTTGCCTGATCACGCAACCCATGATCGATCGTCTGGACCTCTGACCTGATGCGTATTCTGGCTGTCGCCTCCGAGATTTACCCGCTGCTGAAAACCGGCGGCCTCGGCGATGTCGTGGGGGCGTTGCCGCTGGCCTTGCAGCAGATTGGTGCTGCGTTCCCGGACCTGGAGGTGACCACCATGGTCCCGGGGTATCCAGCGATCATGGCCGCCCTGACCGACGCGACATTGATACACCAGTTCGACGACCTGTTCGGCGGGCCGGCGACAATCCTCCAGGCGAGCGTGGCTTCGCTGGAGCTGTTGGTGGTCGATGCGCCGCATTTGTATGAACGGGCCGGTAATCCGTATCTTGGCGCGAATGGGCGGGAGTGGGCCGATAACGGCATGCGCTTTGCCGCCCTCGGCGCGGCGGCGGCGGCGGTAGGCCGCGGCATTGTGCCCGGCCTGACGTTCGACGTCGTGCATGCCCATGACTGGCAGGCGGCGATGGCGGTGGTGTACCTGCATTTCCATAACGGTCCGCGGCCGGCGACGGTTTTGACCATCCACAATCTGGCATTCCAGGGCCGCTATCCCGCCGCGCTGTTTCCTCGACTGGGCCTGCCGGCTTCGGCGTTCGGCCTGAACGGGCTTGAATTCCATGGCGACGTGAACTTCCTGAAGGGCGGTCTGGCCTTTGCCGATCGGATCACCACGGTCTCGCCCGGCTATGCGCGCGAGATCACCGGTGAGGAGAACGGCATGGGCCTGGACGGATTGCTGCGCCACCGCGGCGACGTTCTGTCCGGCATTCTGAACGGCATTGATGACACGGTGTGGAATCCCGCCACCGACGCGCTGCTTCCCGCCCGCTACAGCCGCGGCAAAGTGGCAAAGCGCACCGACAACAAACTGGCGTTGCAAAAGCGCATGGGGCTGGAGGAAAGCCCGGACGCGCTGCTGATCGGCGTGATCAGCCGGCTGACCTCGCAGAAGGGCCTGGACATGCTGCTGGATCAGCTCGACGGGATGGTCGGGGACGGCATGCAGCTCGCGCTGCTTGGGTCGGGCGAACCGGACCTGGAGCAGGCCTTCGTCTCCGCGGCGGAGTGGCATCTGGGGTCGGTCGGCTGCATCATCGGCTACGACGAGACGCTGGCGCATCTGATTCAAGCCGGTTCCGACGCTTTGCTGGTGCCGTCGCGGTTCGAGCCGTGCGGCCTGACCCAGCTTTACGCGCTGCGCTACGGGTCGGTGCCGGTGGTGTCGCGGGTGGGCGGGCTGGCGGATTCCATCATCGATGCCAATGAGGCCGCGCTGGCCGCCGGGGTTGCCACCGGCATCCAGTTTTGGCCGGCCACGCCAGAGGCACTACAAACCGCGCTGGATCGGTTACAGAATTTGTGGCGCGACAAGCCGGCGTGGGCTCAGGTCCAGCGCAACGGGATGGCCGCCGATGTATCGTGGCGGCGTCCGGCGAACCAATATGTGGCGCTGTACCGGTCGCTGCTGGCGGCGCAGCCTTGAGGCTGGCCGGTCCGGGCTCGCCGGATACGTTGGGCGTCAGCATCGTTGGCGACGGGATCAACGTCGCGGTGCATGCGCCCGATGCGGATGCCATCGCGATTTGTTTCTTTGACCGGGACGATTGTGAGATCGCCCGGTTTCGGCTGCCGGGGCGCACGGGGCCGGTGTTTCACGGCCATATCGCGGATGTGCCGGCTGGCGCGCGATACGGGCTGCGGGCGTATGGGCCGTGGCAGCCGGCCATCGGTCACCGGTTCAATCCGTCGAAGCTGTTGATTGACCCTTGGGCGTTGGCAATCGACCGGCCGTTTCGGCTGCATGAGTTGCTGTTCGATCGCAATGGCCCTCGCCCCGAGGACACCGCCGCGTTGATGCCCAAGGCAATCGTCGGCGCGCCGTCGGCCGCCCCGTTCGCCAACCGTCCGGTGTTCGACTGGGACCGTCAGGTCATTTTCGAACTGCATGTCCGGGGGTTCTCCATGACCCGGACGGAGATTCCGGAGTCGATCCGCGGCACGTTCGCGGCCCTCGGTCATCCGGCCAGTATTGGCCATCTGCTGCGTCTGGGCATTACCACCGTCGAACTGATGCCGAGCGCGGCGTGGGTCGATGAGCGGCATTTGCCGCCGCTGAATCTGTCGAATTACTGGGGTTATAATCCGATCGCGTTTCTTGCTCCGGATCCTCGGCTGGCGCCGGGCGGCTGGCCGGAAATCCGCGCGGCCGTCGATGCGCTGCATGCGGCGGGGCTCAGCGTTATTATGGACGTGGTGCTGAACCACTCCGGCGAGAGCGATGAACTGGGGCCGACGCTGTCGCTGCGTGGGCTGGACAATGCCGGGTATTACCGGCTGGCCACGGATAAGTCGCTGTATGTGAACGATGCCGGATGCGGCAACGTCCTGGCGATGGACCGCCCGGTGGCGCTGCGGCTGGGGATGGACGCGCTGCGGGCCTGGGCGATTTATGGCGGCATGGACGGGTTTCGGTTTGATCTCGCCACTATTCCGGCGCGGCGTGACAGCGGCTTCGATCCGCAGGCGCCGTTTTTGGCGGCTGTGGAGCAAGACCCGGTGCTGTCGCGTTTGGTGATGATCGCGGAACCCTGGGATATTGGGCCGGGCGGGTATCAACTCGGAGCCTTCCCCGCGCGGTGGGGCGAGTGGAACGACCGGTTCCGGGATTCGGTCCGCCGGTTCTGGCGCGGCGATGCCGGCATGCTGGGCGCGTTCACCACCGTCTTCGCCGGGTCGGCGGATGTGTTTCCGGCGCGGCCGTTATCGCGCGGCGTGAATTTTGTCACCGCGCACGACGGGTTCTCGCTGGCGGATCTGGTTTCGTATGCAACGAAGCATAACGACGCCAATGGCGAGTTCAACCGCGACGGCACCAACGACAATCTGTCGTGGAACAACGGCGCCGAGGGGCCGTCGTCCGATCCGGGTATTCTGACGGCGAGGGCGCGCGATACGCGAGCGTTGCTGGCGACACTGTTGCTGTCGCGCGGCACGCCGATGCTGTCGATGGGCGATGAGCTTGGGCGGACTCAGGCCGGCAATAACAATGCGTATGCGCAGGATAACCCGCGTTCCTGGGTCGATTGGACCGCCGCCGATCAGTCGCTGATTGATTTCACCGCTGAGGTGATCGCGCTGAGGCGATCCCTGGCGCCGCTGTTCGACGGGCGTCCGCTGCGGGGCCGCGCGGTGGAGGGGGAGGTGATCCCGGACGTGACCTGGTGCCGTCCGGATGGCCAGACCATGGGGGGCGAGGACTGGAACCGGGAGACAAACCGGACTCTGGTTGCGGTTCTTTACGCGGATGGGGTGCGCGCGGCGTTGGTGTTTCATGCTGATACCGTCGGGGTCGAGATCGTGTTGCCGGAGCCTCGGCCGGGGTGCCGGTGGGTGCGGGCGCTGGACAGCGCGGGGGCTGCCGACGGGCGGACGATCGCGGCGCGGTCGGTGGCGGTGTTCCGGGAGTGGGTCGAGGGTGGCTCGCATGATCTCGCCCACATATCATTGTCTCATCGTCATGGCCCGGCTCGTCCGGGCCAACTTTCGCGGCACCGTCAGGGCATAGGTGGCCCGGACGAGCCGGGCCATCACGGCGGGGGCGGTATCGCCCACCGGACGTCGTATCCCGATGCCAATAGGACCGAGCCCGGCCAAGCCGAAAAACACCGCCCTACCGGCGTTCCAGACGCCGACCTGGACCATCTTGCCGAGCTGGCGGGGATCGACCCGATTTGGTGGGACGTGGAGGGCGGCTTCCATAAGGTTGGCGCGGACACGAAACAGGCGCTGCTGGCGGCGATGCGTTTGCCAGCGGCGACGTGTTGGGAGCTGAACGACAGCCTCGCCCGACTGACGCTGCAACCTGCCCTGCCCCCGGCCGTCACCGCTCGGTTGGCCGAACCGGTGACGATCCGGCTGGGTCAGCCCGCGCCTGCGTGGGTGACGCTGGTTCGCGAGGACGGCAGCCTGGAACGCTTTAACGCCCGCGACGGACAGGTCAGCCTGCCGCCGCAGCCGCCGGGGCGTCACCGGCTGCTGAACGAAGACCGCGCGGACAGCGTGTGCCACCTGACGGTCGCGCCGGACACCTGTTACTTGCCGCCCGCGCTGGAGGCCGGAGAACGCCGTTTCGGCATCGCCGCGCATCTGTATGCACTGCGGTCGAAGGGCGATCAGGGGATCGGCGATTTTTCCACGCTCGCGCGCTTTGCCACCGAGGCTGTTCGGGCAGGCGCGGCGATGGTCGGGCTTAACCCGCTGCACGCGCTTTCGCCGCAGGATCGAAACCGGGCGAGTCCATATCATCCATCGGACAGGCGGTTTGTGGACCCGGTCTATATCGATGTTTCGGACATGCAAGGCGGCGCGTTCGACTCGCCGTTGGGATTGATCGATTACCCGGCCGTGTGGGCACACAAACGGGCCGTGTTGCTGGCTGCGTTCAAGACGGCTGCCAGGGAGGGTTTTTCGCCGAGGCTGCGGCGCTTCGCGACGTTCAATACGATCGCGGAAGTGCTCGGCAGCTCGGACTGGATGACCTGGCCGGCCGGGTTGCGCCATCCGGACAGCCCCGGCGTGACGGCCTTCGCGGCCGAGCACGCCGAAACGATCGCGTTCCACGCCTGGATGCAGGGATTGGCGGACCGGCAGTTCGCCGGTGCCGCCGAGTCCGCCCGCCGCGACGGATTGGCGCTCGGTTTTTACCGGGATCTGGCCGTGGGTGCGGCGCCGGACGGGGCGGAGGCCTGGTCGGCTCAGGACACGCTGATGCATGGCGTGTCGGTGGGGGCGCCGCCTGATCCGTTCTCGGCGCAGGGTCAGGTGTGGTGTTTGCCGCCGCCGGACCCGGTGGCGATGCGGCGTGACGGGTTCCGGGCGTTCAACGAGTTGCTGGTCGCCAACATGCGGCACGCCGGGGCGCTGCGGATCGATCATGTCATGGGGCTTCGGCGGCTGTTCGTCGTGCCGGACGGTTCGGGGGCGATCGACGGGGCGTATGTCAGCTATCCGTTGACGGAGCTGCTGGCTCAGGTGGCGCTGGAGAGCCAGCGGGCACGCTGCCTGATCGTTGGCGAGGATTTGGGCACTGTCCCCGAAGGCATGTCCGAGCGGTTGATGGCGTCGGGGATTTTGTCCTACAGCGTGCTGTGGTTTGAGCGCCGGGACGGCCGTATTAAGCCTCCGCCGGAGTGGCGCCGGTTGGCCGCGGCGTGCGTGTCCACGCATGATCTGCCGACGCTGACCGGATGGTGGGAGGGTGCGGATATCGCGGAAAAGCGCGCGTTGGGGCTGCTGGACGACCCCGGGGCTGAGGCGGCTCGTGCGGCGGAAAAGGCCGCGTTGATCGCGCTGCTGCAGGATGAGGATTTGCTGGAGGGGGAGGTTGATTTGGCTCAGCCGATGCCGCTGGCGGTCGCGGCTGCCATCCATGCGTTTGTTTCGGCCACGCCGTCATTGCTGGAATTGGTGCAGGCCGATGACCTAGCCGGGGAGCGCGTCGCGGTCAATCTGCCGGGGACCGATACTGAGCGGCCGAACTGGCGCCGGCGGTTGGATTTGGATGTTTTGGACGTGTGCCACACGCCGCTCGCCCGGGCGATTTTGGAGGCGA